>Ga0209390_10009609_pt1 | contig 11555 bp, 13 predicted proteins | sample BON01_FD_187212 | JGI IMG/M metagenome (GOLD analysis project Ga0209390, IMG submission 187212) | Freshwater microbial communities from Lake Bonney liftoff mats and glacier meltwater in Antarctica - BON-01 (SPAdes) (version 2) | ecosystem: Environmental > Aquatic > Freshwater > Ice > Glacier... | reverse complement strand
TGCCTGATCACCCTATGTTGCGCGGGCAGAACGATCTTTTCCTGCACTTCATTGCCTTTCTGGCGCTGACAATCCCCGTGCGTCTTCTTTTCCCACGCTGGCCTTCTTTTGCCGTCCTCACTTCTTTCGCTGGAGCAATCGAGGTCATCCAGATATTCCAGCCTGACCGCAACGCAGATTTCAACGATTTCATCGCCAGCTTTTCAGGTGTTCTGGTGGGCGCTGCCTTCCTCGCATTGCTCCAGCACGGCATTCAAAGGATTTCAAAGCCAAATCATGAGTAATCCTATCGACATGACCCGCCCCATTGCAGTTATTGGCCTTGGATACGTGGGCCTTCCCCTCGCGGTGGAGTTTGGCAAGATCCGGCCCGTAATCGGTTTTGACATCAATGAAGGCCGTATTGACGCCTTGCGCGCAGGCCGCGACAGCACGCTGGAAGTTTCGGCTGAAGAGTTGACAGCTGCCAGTCAGCTTTCATTCACCACTGATACTGCTGATCTGGCTGATGCCACGATTTATATCGTCACTGTTCCGACACCGATTGATGCCCACAAGCGCCCCGATCTGACCCCGCTCATCAAGGCGTCAGAAACACTGGGCCGGGTCTTGAAGCGTGGTGACATTGTTATCTATGAAAGCACCGTATACCCGGGTGCGACCGAAGAAGATTGTGTGCCAGTTCTTGAGCGTGTTTCAGGGCTCACCTTCAACGTCGATTTCTTTGCTGGTTATTCGCCCGAGCGCATCAACCCCGGGGATAAGACCCACCGCCTACCTGATATTCAGAAAGTGACATCCGGCTCCACGCCCGAGGTGGCCGAAGAGGTTGACCAGCTCTACGCCAGCATCATTACCGCTGGCACCTACAAGGCTGAAAGCATCCGTGTCGCTGAGGCGGCCAAGGTTATCGAGAATACGCAGCGCGATCTCAACATTGCACTCGTCAACGAACTGGCGATCATCTTCAACAAGATGGGGATCGATACTGAGGCTGTATTGAAGGCCGCTGGCACCAAGTGGAACTTTCTGCCTTTCCGGCCTGGTCTGGTCGGTGGCCACTGTATCGGTGTCGATCCGTATTACCTGACCCACAAGGCTGAAGCGTTAGGGTACCACCCGCAAGTGATCCTTGCCGGACGGCGGATCAACGACGGAATGGGTGCTTACGTAGCCGGGCAACTGGTCAAGACCATGCTGAAGCGTCGCATCCAGATTGATGGGGCCCGCGTGCTTGTGCTGGGGCTGACATTTAAGGAAAACTGCCCCGATCTTCGCAATACTCGTGTGGTGGATGTGGTGAATGAGCTGCGCGACTACGGTGTAGTAATCGATGTTCATGACCCTTGGGTCGATCCGGTTGAGGCTCAGAAGGAATATGGGCTTGCGTTGGTCGGGTCTCCCGAGCCGCAGACCTACGATGGTGTGGTCCTCGCGGTGGCCCATGACAGCTATCGGGATGCAGGCATTACCGCATTGCGGCATTATGGCCGCGTTGATCACGTGTTTTGCGATCTTAAGAGCGTTTTTGGGCGCGACGAAAGCGATCTGAGATTATGATCCCGCAGAGAAAATTGGGCCCTCGTTTTGCCTTTAAACCTAAAAACGTAGATAAGATCGCCACTAGGTCAGGAGTAGCAAATGTCTAAAATAATGATCGCAGGTGCTGGTGGCGCTCCGTCTGAAGGCGTGATCATCTCTATCCTTCGTGGACGCAAACAAGAAACTGTTATTGGTATGGGCTCAGAGCCAACCGACTTGGTTCTGTCCGCAGCGAGCAAGAAAGTTTATGTTCCTTACGCCAACACCCCCGAATACAAGACGTGCCTGCTGCAGATCCTGAGTGAGCATAAGCCTAACCTCGTCCACTTCCAGAACGACTTGGAGATCTTCCACGCGTCCCTGATCCGGGACGATATTATGGCAACGGGCACAAAAATCTTCATGCCGGAGCACGAGGTGATCGATACCTGCGTGCACAAATACAAATCCTATCTTGCTTTCAAGGCCGCTGGCATCCCGGTGCCTGAGAACATGATGATCCATAACGAGGACGACCTGCGTGTTGCCTTTGCTGAGCTTGGTGATGAAAATGGTAAGATCTGGCTTCGGGCATCGTCCATAGGTGCTGGCGGAAAGGGCGCGATCCCGACCGCCGACTTTTCCTTGGCTAAGGCTTGGATCAATCATTATCATGGTTGGGGCGATTTTTTAGCTGCCAGCATGCTCACGTCCGACACTGTCACATGGCTTTCGATCTGGCACGAGGGTGAACTCATCGTAGCCCAGTCGCGTGAGCGGCGCGGTTGGACCCATGGCAACCGAAGCATTTCGGGTGTAACGGGCGTTACTAAGGTCGGTGTGACGTGTGACAACGATGAGGTAACCCGCATTGCTACTGAAACAGTCAAAGCGGTCTCTTCAAAGCCACACGGAATATTCGGCGTTGACATGGCCTATGACAAGAATGGTGTTCCGAACCCGACTGAGATCAATATTTCTCGCTTTTTCACGACCGTGCGGTTCTTCACAGAAGCAGGTTTGAACATGCCCGAGATATTCAAAGACATTGCCCTTTACGGCGAATTTCCAAAGCTCGACAAAAAGATCAATCCTCTGCCAAACGGCCTTCTTTGGCTGAGGGGCATGGACGTGCCCCCACGATTGATGACTCAAGACGCAATTTCGCGGGAGATTCAGTTTTCATGAAGATAGTTATCACTGGGACATCAGGCTTCATTGGAAGCCGTCTTTTGCAGAGCGCACGCGCAGTCTACGGTGCCAACGTGACATCGTTCAGTTCACGTCACTCCGAAGGCAGCCATATTATCTACGGCAACAGCACCGATTTCGGCTTGGCTTCGGCAGACATTGCGCTGGTAAAAGAGGCTGAGGTGCTAATCCACGCAGGCGCCTTCATCCCCAAAAGTGGTGCAGATGCCAATCTCGTAGGGAGGTGTAATGAGAATATCATGTTTACGGAAAAGCTTCTGGATCTGCCATGGCAAAACCTCAAGAAGATTATTTTTCTCAGTACTGTGGATGTTTACGGCAAAGTGGAAGAGTCCATCAGCGAAGCCACAACTACGGTGCCGACTTCACTATACGGCTTTTCCAAGCTCTACTGCGAACGGATGGTAACGCTTCATGCGGCTGAGCGCGGTCTTGATAGCCATGTGTTGCGTATCGGTCACGTCTACGGCCCTGGCGAGGAAAAATACGCTAAAGTCCTCCCTAAGGCTATACAACTCATTCTGGCAGGAAAAGATGTCGAGCTCTGGGGCGAGGGTAAAGAGTTGCGCTCATTTATTTACATCGATGACGTTGTAACTTCAGTTCTGAAAGCTGTTGAGCTGCAAGAGGATCCAGGCGTTATTAACGTGGTCGGAGGCACAGCGATCGCAATCCGCGATCTACTCGAGAAGCTCATAGTTATAGGTGGACGCAAAACCGGGGTCTCGCGGCGTGAATTCTCGGGAACTACGCGGGATTTCGTGTTCGACAACACGAAACTCAAGCGTTACCTTTTGCCTGAAGAGTACGACTTCGCGGCCGGACTTCAGGTCGAATTTGACCACATTGAAAACTTACGCTAGAACTAACCGTAACTTTAGGCGTGGCAAACAGACGGTAGGTAATTCATGCGGATGTTTATTGGATAAGTAAATCGGCAACTGTATGGGGCTTGAAGTTGGTGAAACGAGAAAGATCTGGACAGGAACCAGCAGTGACTATCGGTTAATCGGGGAGATTGAGAAATGAGCAGTGATGAGCTTCAGAGAGTGGAATTTTTGTCGGATTGGTATTTGAAAGAACAGTTAGACTTCGACAAGAGATTAATTCGCTATCGATATGAAACGATCAAATCTAAATTGGTGGGTAAAAAGTGTTTAGAATTAGGCCCAGCTGAAGGGGAGATGACCCAATTTCTCATCCAGGACTTCGAGCAACTGACCGTCGTCGAGGGTTCATCAGAACTCTTGGCCAAAATTCCAGATCGTTACAACGTCACCAAAGTCCATAGCTTGTTTGAAGAGTTTGAGCCAGAATATGCATTCGACACAATTATTCTGGAACACGTTCTGGAACACGTTGATGATCCGGTGTGCCTACTGATGAGAGTAAAGGAATGGTTAACTTCTGATGGGCGGCTATTTCTTGGCGTTCCTAATGGAAATTCGATCCACCGACTGGCTGCGGTGAAAATGGGGATACTCGACAACCCATGTCAATTGAATCCACGAGATCATGCACTCGGACATCGGAGGGTTTACACTCCTGTGACGTTCAGGGCGGACATCGAGAAGAGTGGATTAAATGTTATTGAGATGGGTGGTGTATATTTCAAGCCGTTGTCAAATGGACAAATTCAGGAATACTGGACTGAAGAGATGATTCAGGGATTTTTTGAGTTGGGCAAAGATTTTCCTGATTTTGCGGCGGAGATCTATGCTGTATGTCAGAGGTGACATCTGTTGGGGATTTTTGGATTGATATAAATCACCTTCTTCTAGCGGGCGCGGAAAACGGCTTCACATTTAAACTGGTGTTGGAATTGCCACATATTAAAAATATAGAGCGGTCGAGCAGTGAATTTAATATTTGATCTCGACGGCACTTTAATCGACTCCCGTCCACGACTCTACCATCTATTCCAGCAGTTGGTTCCTAAATCACATCTCACCTTTGAGCGCTATTGGGCGTTTAAGCAGGAGAAAATCTCTAACGAAACCATTTTGGCAAAGGAGTTCGGCTTTGAGGCGCCTGCGATCGAGCGTTTTGTCGGTGATTGGATGGGCCTTATAGAAGCGCCTGAGCTTCTCGCTCTAGACAAGAGCTTACCTGATATTCGAAGCGCTCTTGAAAGATTAAGCAAACAGGCGAAGCTGCATGTATGCACCGCTCGCCAGACTCGGTCACCGGTTCTCGATCAACTTGAAAGCCTTGGGCTACTTCCGTACTTTAACAGCGTTATGGTAACTGAGCAAAGCCGAGGGAAAGAACAACTAATTGCTAGCATGCAAGATTTAGCACCTCTGGACTGGATAGTTGGCGATACTGGAAAAGACGTTCAAGTCGGTAAATTACTTGGAATTAAGACTTGCGCAGTACTCAGTGGTTTTCTTAGTGAGAAAAGTCTGTTGCAGTATGAACCTGATCTTATTTTGCGAACTGCTGCTGAGTTTTACCTTTAATTGTGTATATCTCAAATTTAGATTTAGGGACAAATTTATGATCAACGTTTTCTTTTTGAAGGTGCGCGTAAAATGGATGAACTAAAAAGCTATTTTCAAGGTCAAGTGCGCCTGATCGATCTACCAGTAGTTTCAGATCCTCGGGGCGATTTGACTTTTATTGAAGGCGAAAGTCATGTTCCCTTTCAAATCCGCCGTGTCTACTATCTATACAACGTTCCGGTCGACTCTGAACGCGGTGGTCACGCGCATAGGGAGCTGGAACAGGTGGTTTTTGCACTGTCGGGCAGTTTTCGAATGAAAATTGATGACGGCAAAACAAAGTCCGAATTTTGGCTGCGCGACCCACGCAAGGGCCTGTACATCAGCCGACTGATCTGGCGCGAGATGGATGCGTTCAGCCAAGGTGCTGTTTGCATGGTTCTTGCGTCACATCGATACGACGAGTCCGATTACTATCGGGAGTATGACAGTTTTCTTAGTGCAGCGCGGGGCGATATTTGATGATCCCTTTCCTTGACCTTGGCGCAGCCTATCGCGAACTTAAGACCGAGATTGACGCTGCCGTTCAAAGGGTGCTCGACAGTGGATGGTACATTCTTGGGCCAGAAGTCGAAGCATTCGAGACCGAATGGGCCAGCTATTGCGAGGCATCTCACGCCGTCGGGCTGGCAAACGGGTTGGATGCGCTGATCCTCGCGTTGCGTGCGCTGGATGTTGGGCCGGGCGACGAGGTGATTGTGCCGTCCAACACCTACATAGCCACGTGGCTTGCAGTGACGGCTGTTGGTGCGCGGCCGGTGCCTGTCGAACCTGACCCGGCCACCCACAATATTGATCCCGCACTTATCGCGGCGGCAATCACCCCAGCGACCAAGGTCATTCTGCCAGTTCACCTCTACGGTCAGCCCGCCGATATGGACCCGATACTTGCAATTGCCCGCCAGCATGGCATCGCCGTGGTCGAGGATGCCGCGCAGGCGCATGGTGCGCGCTACAAAGGCAAACGCATCGGGACGCATGGTGATATCGTCTGTTGGAGCTTTTATCCCGGCAAAAACCTCGGTGCGCTTGGGGATGGTGGGGCGATTACCACAAACCGTGCCGATCTGGCGGACAAGATCCAAGTGCTGCGCAACTATGGCAGCCGCGTGAAGTACGTGAACGAAGTGCAGGGTGTGAACTCCCGCCTCGACCCCATCCAGGCTGCGGTGTTGCGGGTGAAACTGGCACATCTCGACGACTGGACAGAACGGCGGCGCGTACTAGCAGCGCAGTATTTGGCAGGCCTTGGTGACACCAATCTCATTTTGCCGCATGTGCCCGACTGGGCCAATCCGGCCTGGCATCTGTTCGTGGTTCGCACCACCGAGCGAGAGACATTGCAATCCCGCCTGACCGCAGCAGGCATCGGCACCTTGATCCACTACCCCATCCCCCCCCACATGCAGGCCGCCTATGCCGACATGGGGATTGAGCCCGGCGCCCTGCCTTTGGCGCGGCAACTGGCGGTCGAGGTGATCAGCCTGCCGATCGGGCCGCACCTGTCGCCCGATGACGTGCAGGCCATATCGGACCACGTGTGCGGCGCGTGACAACCCCCTTGCCACCGCCCGCCCCCGAAGCTCCGGCATCGGGGGGCATGATCCGCTCGATGCTGGTCATAGGCAGCGCGCAGACGGTGAACATCGTCATCTCGATCGTGCGGATGAAGGTGGTTGCGGTGCTGGTCGGCCCGGCGGGGGTCGGCCTTCTGGGCCTCTACAACAGCCTTCAGTCCACAGCGGGCAGCGTGGCGGGTCTGGGCCTTGGCACCAGCGGCGTGCGCGACATTGCGGCGAACAAGGACGATCTGGCGGTGCAATCGCGTGTGCGCACGGTGCTGTTTGCCGCCGGTGTGGTGCAAGGCACCATCGCCATGGTGCTGGTCTGGCTGTTTCGCGCGCAACTTTCGATGTGGCTGTTTGGCGATGCCGCGCGCGCTACCGAAACCGGGCTTGTCGGCGTGGCGATCCTGTTCAGCCTGATCCTTGCGTCGCAAACCGCGATCATGCAGGGGCTGCGGCGGATTGGCGATCTGGGGCGGGTCACGGTTCTGGGCGCGCTTGGCGGCACCATCGCCGGGCTACTTGCGGTCTGGCTGGAGGGTGAAGCCGGGCTGATCTGGTTCTTGCTGGTGCAACCTCTGGCTTCTGTCCTCGTGGCGGCCATGCTCTCGCGCAAACAACCGCGCCCCCAGGTACAGCGCTTGACCCCTGCCGAGGTCTTTGCGGTTTGGAAGCCGATGGCAGCCCTCGGATTTGTTTTCATGATCAGTGGGCTGGCAGGCTCGGCCACGTTGCTGCTGGCGCGCAGCATGATTGCGCGCGATCTGGGGATCGACGCCGCTGGGCTTTTCTCGGCCTCATGGGGCGTGGCGATGATCTATGTCGGGTTTCTGCTGGGGGCGATGGGCGCCGACTTCTACCCGCGCCTGACCGAGGTGATCCATGACCGCGGCGCATCAACCCGGCTGATCAACGATCAGGCCCAGCTTGGGCTGGCCATCGGTGGCCCAGTCCTCCTCGCGCTGGTCGGGATTGCGCCATGGTTCCTGGCGCTGCTCTATTCGCGCGAGTTCGTGCCCGCATCCGGGATGCTGCAATGGCAGACGTTGGGCAATGTGTTCAAACTCGCCAGCTGGCCCATGGGCTTTGCCTATGTCGCAGCCGCAAGGTCGCGCACCTATCTTGCAACCGAACTGTTCTGGAACGCCATCTTCCTTGCGCTTCTCTGGGCCCTGATGCCCTTGATCGGGGTTGAGGCGGCGGGCATCGCCTTTGCTGTCGCCTATGCGCTGTATTTCACACTGCTGCATGTGCTGACGCGGCGGCTGTTCGCCTTTCGCTGGGAGGGGCGTTCGCTGACGCTGATCGGGGTGCATGCGGCACTTGCAACCTTGATTCTGGCCCTCTCGCGCCACGCACCGCTGACTGCCGCAGGCGTGGGTCTGGCACTTGCCGCCGTGACGGGCGTTGTCGGCCTGCGCATTGTCGTGATGAAAATCGGCCGCCACGGCCGCCTGTCCACCCGCCTGCACACAGTCTTTGCAATACTGCACTGGCCGATCCGGAGCTCGACATGAACCAACGCACTAAAGCAACGTTGTTCTACGCGGCAGATGTTGCGTCCTCAGTGGTTACTCCACTCACTTGGAAACGTATGAAACAAACGAAAAAGCAAGGACAAACAACATGGGGTTGACAGCGACCGACCTAGATCTTCTGCTGGAGTTGCGCGCCCAGAACGTGCCTTTTATCCGGATTGCTACGATTGGAAGCCTCTCTCTTTACCTTCATCCAAAGCAATTGGATCGTCTGAAACAACGCATCCCCGACAGTCAAGCGATTGCAGGATACATCTGGGGACAGACTGCTGACGACATCATCAAGGCTGTTACAGGTGCGTCTGAGGTCGTCAGTATTGACGTATCAGACTATCAGGGAGCAACAATTGTTCACGATATGAACACCCCGATCAGTGAAATGCGCCCCGACCTCGCGGGTTCTTTCGATCTGATCATTGACGGCGGAACGCTTGAGCACGTATTCAATTTTCCCGTCGCGATATCCAACCTGATGTTCCTTGTGCGGAAAGGCGGATATATTCTGACTGCCAATCCGGCCAACAATCTTTGTGGTCATGGGTTCTATCAGTTTTCACCCGAACTGATGCATCGCGTCTATTCAGAGAAAAATGGTTTCCGGATTCATCAGGTTATACTGACACAAGCCCGCCATCTGTCGGTTGAGATGGACCCCCGGCCAAAATCATACCGTGTCACAGACCCGATGTCGCTTGGTCGCCGCATTTTGCTGCGAAATAACAAACCCGTCATGATCCGTGCCCTTGCAGAGAAAATCTCGGACCTACCGGGAACTGGCCTTCGTGTGCAGCAAAGCGATTATGTGGTGGCCTGGTCAGGGGTGGTGCTGCCAAAATCCCAAAAAACGTTCAAAACGGTGCTACGTGCCGTATTTCATATGCTGCCTATGACGATGCAATCACGAATGACGGACATTGTATCCCGGCCAACCCTTTACAATGGCAAGGTTATGCGACGCTGGCGGGGGCCGTTGAGTTGATTGTGAGTGGATCAGAAAGTACGTCAGTGAAAATAAATTCAGAAGGCGTGAAAAGCTACGGGATCTCTAGTAGGCTCGAGAGCCCGCTCGGCAAACCCTTAGTTACCTTCGCTGTTTTCGCGTACAACCAAGAGAAGTACATTCGTGAGGCAGTAGAGGGGGCATTTTCCCAAACTTACGAACCGCTCGAAATAATCCTATCTGACGATGCTTCTTCGGACCGGACCTTTGCAATCATGAAGGAGATGGCACGAAGCTATCGCGGACCACATGCCGTACGAGTGAGGCAAAGCAAGGTCAACGAAGGTTTGATAGACCACGTTTGTTCAGTGGCCGAAATCATGCAAGGCGAAATATTGATTCTTGCGGCTGGTGATGATATATCTGAGCCTCGCCGAACCGCGTCCATCGTCAAAAACTGGAATGGAAAATGTGCTGCCATGTTTTCCGCTTGCGACTTGATTGATGAAGCAGGAACACTTTTGCAGACGCAATGGATGCCAAAAGACGATGCAACCGAACGTTTTCCATGGGTGCGAAATATCTCAACACATTGTTTCGTATATGGATCGTCATCGGCCTATAGCAACGCAGTTCTTCGAGCGCTCCCCCGTGCCGGAACGCCGGTATTGAGCGAAGATACACCGCTAAATTTGATTATTCAACTGTCCAGCAGTCAAATTTTCCGAAACACAGATAGTCTCGTACGCTATCGCTTACATTCTCAAACTATTTCGATCAAGTCTTCAGCCGAAGCTAGTTTCAATTCTGTATTGCAGCATGAAAAGAGGCTAATAAAGAACATTAAAATAACGCGAGATATACTACTATACATCAGAAAAATCTTGATCCCGTCGCTGGCTGCTGAACATCAGATAGACCTTGATCGTCTTGATGCGGACATTTGGCTCTGCGAGGTCAGACTTGACTGGTATGTATCGCCACTATTCAAGCGCATCTTTAAGCTCGCTTCGATTCCCAAGAGTAAATTGAGGTGGTTCTTAGGCAGAATTTTTGGGGCTAGTGTTTACTCTGCGATAAAGGCCACGTCATTGAGAGTTTCCCAGCTTCAGCGACAAATAAAGGGCCTTAAGACTTGACGATCTCTATCCTCCTCCCTGACCTGCGCGGCGGTGGCGCCGAACGGGTGAGTGTTGATCTTGCGCGTTCGTTTGCCGCAAGGGGGCATCAGGTTGAGTTTGTTCTGATGTCGGCCATGGGCGATTTTCTGGCTGAAACCCGGCGGGAGTTTTCGGTTGTCGATCTGGCGGCAGACAGGACGCGCGATGTGCCTCGGAAACTGGCCGAGTATCTGCGGGAAAAGCGCCCGATGGCCTTGATTGCCAACATGTGGCCCCTCACCTCTGCCGCTGTTCTGGGGCGTGCGCTTTCTAGGCACACTTGCCGCTTGCTGCTTGTTGAGCATTGTACCATGTCGCAGCAATATGCCGACTGGGGCCTGCTGCATAATTCTTTAATGCGGGCCAGCATGACTGTGACCTATCGTTGGGCCGATAAAGTGGCTGCCGTCTCCGAAGGGGCAGCAATCGACACAGCACGGCTTTCGGGGCTTCGCAGGGGCCGTGTCAGCGTTCTGCACAATCCTATTCCACCACGACCGATGCCAGATCACGTTGCAATGGCGCAGGCCGAAAAGCTTTGGTGTTGCCCGCCCGGAAAACGCGTTTTGACGGTAGGCAGCCTCAAGGAACAAAAAAACCATCCGCTCTTGCTGCGCGCCTTTGCCCGGATACCCGACCCGCAGGCGCGGCTAATGTTGGTGGGAATGGGTGAGTGTGAGGTGGGTCTGCGCGCCCTTGCGGGCGATCTGGAGATTGCCGATCGCGTGATCTTTGCCGGGTTCCACCCCGATCCGACGCCGTTTTACCGAACCGCCGATCTGTTCGTGCTGTCGTCGGATTACGAAGGCTTGCCGACTGTCTTGATCGAATCCCTGTCCTGCGGCACCCCCGTTGTTTCAACCGATTGCCCATCAGGCCCGGCGGAAATTCTGGAGGGCGGGCGCTATGGGCGGCTGGTGCCGGTGCGCGACCCTGCGGCCCTTGCTGCGGCGATACAAGCCGCCTTGTCCGAAACGCCCGACCGCGGCGCCCTGCAACGCCGCGCCGGTGATTTCGCGCCCGATATCGCAGCGCAGCGCTATCTTGATCTGTTAGGATTAACATGACCCCCACACTCTACCTCACCCGCAACGGCCTGCTCGAACCCTTGGGTC
>Ga0209390_10009608_pt1 | contig 11555 bp, 13 predicted proteins | sample BON01_FD_187212 | JGI IMG/M metagenome (GOLD analysis project Ga0209390, IMG submission 187212) | Freshwater microbial communities from Lake Bonney liftoff mats and glacier meltwater in Antarctica - BON-01 (SPAdes) (version 2) | ecosystem: Environmental > Aquatic > Freshwater > Ice > Glacier... | reverse complement strand
CCTCGCCAAAGACTGGGAAAGGTCCATCGCCTCATCAACAGCCTGGGCGTTGATCGCCTCCATCCGCATGCTCACACGCAGAACCGCAAGATACTGCTACGCTTGAAAAACTTTTGAATCGGGCTCTTAGAGATGATGCAGCATAGGACTTCAGCACCGCAGGCCAATCTTTTCGCCTGCCGGACAAGCATTCCGTGCCTGATTGACCCTTGCCGATGCGAAGAAGCAAGCCCAGCGTTGAGCGATAAGCAATTAGGAACAATAATGGCAATCTGGCTGAAACGTGGAGCAAACGCTGAAACCAAAGCGGGCGCGGATCGCAAGGTTCGCGATATTGTCGAAGCCGCGCTGGCCGATGTTGAAAGTCGCGGCGATGCAGCGATCCGGGACATGTCGATAAAGTTCGATAATTGGGACCGCGACGATTATCGGCTCAGCCAGAGCGAGATAGATGCGTGTGTGAACAGCCTGACCCCGCAAGAACGTAAGGACATCGAATTCGCGCAGGTCCAAGTTCGAAATTTCGCTCAGATTCAGCGTGACAGTATGGTTGACGTGGAGGTTGAAACCCTGCCCGGCGTCACCCTTGGTCACAAGCACATCCCTATCAGCGCAGCAGGCTGCTATGTGCCGGGCGGCAAATATCCGCTGCTCGCATCCGCCCATATGAGCGTAATTACCGCGAAGGTGGCTGGCTGCCCCCGCGTAGTAACCTGCGCTCCGCCATTTGATGGCAAGCCGGCGCGCGCCATCGTTGCTGCGCAGGCATTGGGCGGGGCTGACGAGATTTATGCACTTGGCGGAATTCAGGCCGTCGGCGCGATGGCAATCGGCACGGAAACAATCGATCCGGTCGATATCCTTGTCGGGCCCGGCAATGCTTTCGTCGCAGAGGCGAAGCGGCAGCTATTCGGCAGAGTTGGGATCGACCTGTTCGCCGGACCAACCGAAACGCTGATTATATGCGACGAAATTGGCTGCGATCCGGAATTGGCCGCCACTGATATCCTCGGACAGGCGGAGCATGGACCGGATAGCCCCGGCATTCTGCTGACCAACAGCGAGAAACTAGCGCGCGAGACAATGAAAGAGATCGAGCGGTTGCTGGAAATTCTGCCAACGCGCGATATTGCCCGTCAGGCATGGGAAACGTACGGCGAGGTAATTGTCGCTGAAAGCTATGATGAAATGGTCGCGATTGCGGACGAGATTGCCAGCGAGCATGTGCAGGTAATGACCGCCGATCCAAACTATTTTCTTCAGAACATGACCAATTACGGCGCGCTGTTTCTTGGTGCCCGCACCAATGTCAGCTTTGGTGACAAGGTCATCGGCACGAACCACACTTTGCCGACGAAAAAGGCGTCCCGGTATACTGGCGGGCTATGGGTCGGAAAATTCCTCAAGACCTGTACCTACCAGACAGTCGATACCGATGAAGCCAGTGCATTGGTTGGTGAATATTGCAGCCGGCTATGCGCGCTGGAAGGGTTCGCCGGGCACGGAGAACAAGCCAATATCCGCGTCAGGCGGTATGGCAAACGCGACGTGCCTTATGCAGGCAAAGCGGCTCCAACCCCGGAAACAGCGGCCTAAGTTCAGGTTTAGGGCTCGGGGTCTCTCCCACTTACAATATCGATGAGACTTGTCGCAAGCTGGGCATCCGCTACCTATATAGGCAAGAACGGACAAAATTCCGACCAACGGAGAGATTTCAATGGATAGCTACAAACAGAATTACATCGGCGGCCAATGGGTCGATTCAATTGGCGGGACACCGCATCAAGTCATCAATCCAGCGACGGAAGAACCGGTAACTGAGATTGTCCTGGGCACCAAGGCAGATGTCGATGCCGCAGTGGCTGCCGCGCAGGAAGCTTTCAAGACTTTCAGCCAGACCACGCGTGAAGAACGCCTCTCGTTGCTCGGCCGCATTATCGAAGAATACAAGAAACGTATGCCGGACATCGCCAAATCGATGGCAGGCGAAATGGGCGCTCCGGTCAGTCTTGGTATGGCGGCACAGGCGCCTGCCGGGCTGGGCGGTTTCCTTGGCACGCTGGCGGCGCTCAAGGACTTCCAATTCTCTGAACAGCAGGGCGCGAATTTGATCGTCTATGAACCCATTGGTGTGGTCGGCATGATCACGCCGTGGAATTGGCCGGTAAACCAGATCGCTCTCAAGGTGGCACCGGCTTTGGCTGGCGGCAACACGATCGTTCTAAAACCGTCCGAGGAATGCCCCGGCAATGCTGCGATTTTCGCTGAGGTGCTGCATGCAGCAGGCGTACCGGCTGGCGTGTTCAATCTGGTTCAGGGCGACGGGCCAACCGTGGGCAATGCGATTTCCTCACACCCCGGGATCGACATGGTCAGCTTTACCGGATCGACCCGCGCGGGTGTGCTGGTGGCCAAGGCGGCAGCCGATACGGTCAAGCGCGTACATCAGGAACTGGGCGGAAAATCACCCAATCTGGTTCTTCCCGGAACTGACCTTGAAAAATATCTGCCCGCTACTGTCAGCGGTGTGATGGTCAACACCGGCCAGAGCTGCATCGCGCCAACCCGGGTGCTGGTCCACAAGGACCAGACTGCAGATGCGATCAAGGTGATCAAAAATATCGTCGAAAGCACCAAAGTGGGCGATCCAATGGCGGAAGGCGGCCATATCGGCCCCGTCGTCAACAAGACCCAGTTCGACAAGATTCAGGAATTGATCCAATCTGCCATCGATGAAGGCGCGACACTGGAAACCGGCGGTACCGATCTGCCAGCAGGCGTCAATCGCGGCTACTATATCAAACCGACACTGTTCAGCGGCGTGACGCCCAATATGCGGATCGCCAAGGAAGAGGTATTCGGCCCGGTTGTCACCTTAATGAATTACGATACGCTGGATCAGGCTATCGATATCGCCAACGATACTGAATATGGCCTGTCCTCGGTTATTTCCGGCGATCCGGCAGAAGCCGCCAAGGTGGCGCCGAAACTGCGTGCCGGCATGGTGGCGATTAACTCGTGGGGCCCTTCACCCGGCGCACCATTTGGGGGCTACAAACAATCGGGTAATGGCCGCGAAGGCGGTGTCTTCGGTCTGCGCGACTTCATGGAAGTGAAGGCGATCAGCGGACTTGTCTTATGACTTTGCCGTCCGTTTGGGCCAAGATGATATGCCCGATGTGGGGTGGCCACCCCACATCGGGCGGAAGGGGACGGATCGGAATCGGACCGGTCGCTTGCGGACCGGATTAGAGTAGGATCGCCCCTTTATTTTCCATCAGGCCTGAACGGATACCGGGGCATTACGGCCCGGATGACAAGCAAAGGACAGCGGAAAAGATGAGCAACTCTCTACCACAGACCATCGGCATCGACATCTCCAAAAAGCATCTCGATGCCCATGCCCACCCCTGCGGCGATGCCCGCCAGTTCGCCAACACTGCACCGGGCTTTGCCGCCTTGCTGAAATGGACCGGGCAGTGGCAGGTTGAGCGGATCGCCTATGAAGCCACTGGCACCTATCACCGGGCCTTCGAGCAAGCACTGGCCAGCCTGCCGCTGGTCCAGATCAACCCCCTGCGGGCCAGGCGCTTTGCCCAGGCTACAGGAACACTTGCCAAAACCGACCGGATCGATGCCGGGGTCCTGGCCCGCATGGCGGCCACGCTCCAGCCTGACGTCCGGCCTGTCAAAAGCCCGGAACTGGCAGGGCTGGCCGAGCTCATGAACGCCCGCGATGGCTTGGTCAGGGATCGCACGGCCCTCAAGAACCGCGAGAAGAACCTGCTGCTGCCGCTGCTCAAACGCCAGGCCAAGGCACGCCTCGAGCAGATCGCACGGCACATCGAAGCCATCGATAAACAGGCGCAGGCACTCATCACTGCAGATCTCGCGCTTGCGCGCAAGCGCGAGATCATCGCCAGCATCAAAGGCCTGGGGCCAATCACCGCCGCACAGTTGATCGCAACCATGCCAGAGCTGGGCTCACTGGAAAATAAACAGGCAGCAGCCCTAGCCGGGCTCGCTCCAATTACCCGGCAGTCAGGTCAATGGGCCGGCAAGGCACACATCCATGCAGGCAGAGCCAATGTCCGCCGGTCGCTCTACATGCCAGCCCTCGTCGCTGCCCGCTTCAATCCGGATATCAAGGCAAAATACACGCATCTCATCAGCAGCGGAAAGCCGGCAAAGGTCGCTATCACTGCCGTCATGCGAAAGCTCATCGTCATGGCAAACGCCCTGCTCAAAGCCGACCGACTATGGAAGGAATCTATCGCTTGACCATCACGGATAGTCTAATACCCGAAGTCCGGCTTGATCGGGGTCAACGACAGGGATGTGCGTTTCACCCATACGGATGGGTGAAACGCAGCTGAGAGGTTATTGCTATGGCATCAACACCGGCGACCAGACCGGACCACATCGATCCGCAGTCACCGCCCGAAACGCCCGCAAGGCCGGACGAGCCGAGCCCTGTCTCGCCGCCTGAAACCGAACCTGTCCCGCCTGATTTCGATCAGCCGGATGTTAGCCCGGACGAATTTCCAGCGCCGAACCCGTAAAGATCAGGCGCTGGTCAACTTCGCGGAGTGAGATTCAGCGGCGGCTGGATTATTGCATCTGAATCAGTGCGCAATGATCAGCGGAATGGCGGGATCCTTCAGCAAATCCCTGGTGACCCCGCCCAAAACTCTCTCGCGGATGCGGGAATGGCCGTAGCCGCCCATGACCAGATAGCCGCCCCCACGCATCTCGCTGGCATTGAGCAACTTGTTCGCGATTGATACTTTGTCATCGCGGTCATGCGGGATTTCGATGATTTCGGCCTCGATGTCGTACCGGCTGAGGTACTCGGCCGCGGCAAGTGATGGAAATGCCGATCTTTGTTCATCCTTTGCTTCCTGCACGATCAGAATATGAACCTGCTTGGCGCGGCGCAGCATTGGCATAGCGCCGCATAACGCATGTGCAGATTCCGTAGATCCGTTCCACGCGATCATCGCGGGTGCTTCCGCCGAAAACGCCTTCATGCCTGCCGGAACCACCATCATCGGCGCGCGCAGTTCTCCGACCAGATCAGTCACAAGCCTTGAGGGGTTGTCAGCCGCGCCGACGGGGTTGCGCGAGCCGAGGATGGTTAGATCACTCAATGGCGCATGTTGACGGATCAGCCTGGCCGCGCTGCCGTCGCTGTCGTACCATTCCCAGCGGACATCCTCTTTGCCTAGCCGTGCTTCGTAAGTGTCGCGGAGACGGCGGGCTTCCTTGCGAAGCTCCATCGCCATTTGGGCAGCTGCGGTGCCGTAAAAATCGCCGGGCACACCAAATTCATATGGGATCGCCTGAAGGCAGGTGATGTGGCCGTCAAACTGACGGGCAAGATCAAGCGCTGCCTGAAACCGTGCCTCCAGACAATCATCTTCGTGAATGTGCAGCAGTATAGAACGCATGGCTTGTTCCTTTCGCGGATCAATTAATGTGAGCGTCGATGGGGGCAGGATAAAGCAGCATCAGACGGCGTAATTACGCAAATGTCCTGAGCTCGCTTCCGTAAATTTGCGTATATTACGGCACGCGCCAATGGGCCCAGATATGACCCTGCTAACGAGGAAGCTACGTCATGGCCCAATGGACTATCGTGAAACTTGAACTCGCCCGAACAGACGAGTTTCCCTCCGGATCGCCCAGTCGATCCTATTTGATCCGTCTACCGTTGGATGATGACGGCCTGATCGATGAGGCCATGCGAGCGGCCGATCCAGCTCGCGCTACTGTGCGGCGTTTCTGGCCGAAGGAACCTGACCAGTCAGGCTATGTCATCAAGGTCAAAAACGGCTGGGCCTTCTCCTATGCGGTGGGTGAGGATGACGATGAGAACCTGTTCCATCTGGAGAACCACCCCATCCGGGATGGTGAGTATCTGACTCTGACCGAACCTGATGGCAGCCGCCTGCCGTTTCGGGTGATGGCAACCAGCGCGACCTGACGCGGCGTCGGCCCTTACTCCTCCACACCCAAGCCCGCTGCGAAGGCGATCCTGAGCAGGTCGGACAAGGTGTGGACATCCATTTTCTGCATCAGATTTGCGCGATGGATTTCAACTGTCCGGGGGCTGATTTCCAGATCATACCCGATGGTTTTGTTGGGGTGGCCCTTGACCAGGCCGTCCAGCACATCCCTTTCGCGCGCGGTCAGGCAATTCAGCAGAACCAGTGCATCGTCCTTGCGGGCATGCCGCCGATCATCATCTGCCAAACGTAACGCAGCCTGCTGCAGGCCGCCAATCAGCGTAGCCTTCTCGAACGGCTTTTCGATGAAATCGAGCGCTCCGGCCTTCATCGCCGCCACTGCCATCGTGATATCCCCATGCCCGGTTATCACGATCAACGGAAACGAAACGCCTTGGCTGTTAAGTTCGGCCTGTACTTCCAGCCCGTCCTTGCCCGGCATCCGGATGTCGAGCAGGATGCAGCCCGGTTCGAGGTGCCGGACACTCCGAAGGAACTCATCGCCTGATATGAACGTAATGACGCTGTAGCCTGAGGTTTTGAGCATGAAGCCGATGGAGCGCCGGACACTTTCGTCATCATCGACCAGATAGACCGGAAAATCAGTCATCGTCTGTTGGTCCCTTTGGGCTGATCAGGGTGAAGTGAAATTCTGTACCGCCGCCAGGGGAAGGTGTCGCCCAGATCTTGCCCTCATGGGCGTTGATGATGGTGTGGCAAATCGACAGACCCAGACCCATCCCGCTGGCTTTGGTGCTGACGAAAGGATGGAACAATCGCTCCGCCACATGGGCGTCCAGACCCGGACCACTGTCACAAACCGAAATCTGGACCATGTCGTCAGCGGCTTTGCTGGTAATAGTGAGCTGCTTGATTTCGCAACCCTGCATGGCTTCTAACGCGTTACGAATCAGATTCACCAGGACTTGCTGGATTTGGACCGCATCGACCAGAACCCGGTCGCCATGCGTATCCAGATTGACCACGAAATCGACATCCCGCGCGTCGCCATCGATCAGGGCCAGCGCGCTTGCCTCCTTCACGATGCGAGACAGGCTGGTATTTTGCCTCGATTGTGATCGTGGGCTCGGTGATCAGGGATTTGAGCCGGTCCGCAGCTTTCTTGTCACCGCTGAACAGCGCTTCATCCATGCAGATCGCGTAATTGTGCTCGAGGGCAGCATTAAAGCCCCCAACAACGTGACTAACGTCCGAGACCAGCAGCGTACTTCGCGACCAGATCTTCGCCAGCAGCTGGAAGAAAGTGCCTTTGCCCGTGCCTTGCCCGCCGAGGAGCACGATCATAATCCCGGGTTTTTCCTCGGGCCGCTGCACCATGTGGGCGAGATAACGAATTAAGTAGGCGAAGCAGTCCCGATCACCCGCGCAGACTACGTCCAGCAGATATTTGGCCACAACCGACCAATTCCCATGGACAGGGTTCACCGTCAGCCCCACCCACAGATTCAGGGTGGTGGGTGGAGTAGCGAGCGGGCTGAAGGCGATTTCGTCGTAGACTGTCGTGTTTGGGCTCGCGAGGAACTCGGCAATCACCTTCTTAGGATCTGACGTGGTAGGCAGAGCCTCCAGATGCCGCTGCATCAAGATCTTCGCATCAGACAACTTGTAGAGGCTCAAACCGCCATCACGCTTACCAGAACGGAGATCAGCTACCTCGTTCAAGTCGACCACACGCAACTCTCCTGCCAGCTTCATCAAAGCAAATGCCGACTGCAGTTCTGCGAGGGGAGAAAGTCCGGCTGAGATTGACGTAACGCTAGCGATTCCAGCCTCCCACGCGGGCGAGGTGGATGAGAGTACCCACGGTTGGCGTGCGGCTGGCGTCGTAGCTTTCCACTACACGTTGGAAGTTCTCCGCGTCGAAGCGATGCAGTGCCGTCTCGGACCAATTGCACGCAATGTCTTCTGCATCAGTCCATCCGAGGGAGAGTATTGCCCACACGACGTTGCGGTATTGGTCGTAAGAGCAATCTGCGGAGATATGGACCAATGCTTCCGCGACGCGCGCACGCTGACGGGGAGTGTCATCTAGGGCCTTACTCTGTACTAACCGCTTTGATTTGCGGCGTGCCACAATATTGTGCAGCTCTTTTTGCCAGATCGAAAGAGCCTCGACAGGGATTGCCGGTGGGGCTCGCCAATCGCCATTTCCGCCCCATTGATATGCTTTGCCAGTATGCGGGTGGATGGAAGGTGGCAGAACGTCCTGCACAGTGAGTCCGCCGCTCGTCGCGCAGCGGAATTCCAGAATCATTGTCCCAGTTGCAGGATCCTCGATCTGTATCGTCCTGATTGGTTTCACACCAACCGGCAAGCGGTAAAGGAGCTTTGCCCGTCCCTGCCTTCCGGAAACTATTTGCACGCTGTCACTAGCGCTTAATAGGGCATCCAGATCGATCCCGCGTTCCGCAAACCATTCCTTCGCCTGAGCCGCATCATCGATATCAAGCGCCATGGTGGGCGTCGGAGAACAATAAGCGTGAGCGAGACCGATATTGTCCAACAGTTGCCTTGCTGCCTCTGGCCCGGTGATAACGTTTTCTATGCGGTTCCAGCCGGGGGCCCGGGGTCCTTTGCTTCCCTTTGGTATCGAGACTAACGCCATCCCACTGGCGACGTACGCTGTTGCGAAGCTCATTGCTTTACCCTGGCCTTTTTCTTGGTCGCGTAATCGCCGCACCAATCGCTCAAAGACACATTCGGCCAACGGGATATGGTTTCGATGGCGGGATCGTCGCATGCACGCTCTATGGAGAGTTGAGGCGCGTGCCTATGGCATTCCGGGAAACGCCAACCTTCTGCCAGGTAAGCACAATTGCGGCAGGATTGGACGCCATCCTTGCCGAGGCCTTTACGAAGAGAACTCATGCCCGTGCCCCTCCTATGATTGGAGGAGAAGCGTGCAAGCGACACTCAGCTTCCGCGAACAGTTCGGCCACATCTGCGATGGCGCGGCCGTTCACAATGCGCCACCCAATCGGCCACCGTTCCAGCGTGCGGTGAGAGATAGGAAAGTAGAACTGTGTAATGAGGTGCGCGGCCGTCAGTCGATCGACCCGCTTGGGTAAATTTGATAATTCGATTTCGTCGTTCATGGCTGGCTCCTTTTAAGTTCGCCAGCGGTCGCTACCCTACGCAACTATTCACAGTCTCGTGATCAAGCGTGAACACTCCATCCCGGTCAGCGCCGATCGTTTCGGCGCTTTGCCCAGCTGAGGAGCAGTTTCGGGGTTATCGGTCTGTCGCGGAACAGGATTCCGAGACTCGAGTAGGCGTCGGCGACCTCTTGTCTGGCTCGTGCGCGAAAGCCACTCATTCCAGCTTCTTTGTGCTTTTGGCTCAACAGCTCCACCGATATCAGCGCAAAATTCTTAAACTCGACATCGTTGGAATCGTGCGTCCGGCTGGAACCGCCGGCCTTGGGGCGCATGCGTTTATCGCTACGTCCAAAATCCAGATCATTCAGGTGAGCGATTAACTCATCCAAAACGATCGAGATGACATTCGGTGTCTCTACAACTATATTGCCAATTCGCTCTTTCTGGTCGAGGATTTCGCGGCACAAGTCGAGGCAAGCATTGAGAGACTGACGGGCGATCGGCCGGTCCCAGGACTCTGGTCCATTCAACTGCTCGATCCGGTTGGCCGCAGTTCTCAATTTTTTGATTGCCTCAAACGCCCGCAGCTGATCCCGCTCGGGTCGATCCAAGTCTTTCTGCGTTGCAATGGAGGCGATGCCAGACGAATTTGCTTGCTTATCGCCCCTCGTCATCGGTCGGTCACTTTGGCTATGGCATCGGCAATGAGTCGCCCCCAACAATCGATGGCGGCCTTCTGCTCGGGCCAGCGCTGAGCCCGTTGATACACTCCGAGGACGCCTCCCCGTGTCGCAGATTGGCGATGATTGAGAATCGAATCCAAAAGGGCTTCGTCGATTCCAAGTTCGCCCAGAGCAGTCACGAATGATCGCCTGTGATCATGTACTCGCCATTCAAAGCGTGACGGCAAATGAGCATCTACTGATAGTTTCAGTTTGCCGAATGTGTCAATCCGCCGCCCGGACTTCGGGCCCGGGAAAACGAGCGCCTGATTTGGATAGCCCGCGTTCTCATGACGCCGCCGGAGTATCTCGAGGGCAAGCGGTGGGATGTGGAACCGGTGAGGGTCGCCGTTCTTGGTCTCGGAACCCGATTGCGACCATACCGCATTGTTCAGATCTAGGTCGCCCCAGTCCATCTGCGTTGCTTCACCCCTGCGGCACGGCACAAGAATTAGGAAGTGGAGTAAATCGCGATGGACCTGTTTCAACCCTTCCGCGCTGGTGATGGCCGCCCAGAGCTGTACCAATTCATGTGGCGTGTGAAACCTAGTCCGCGGCTTTGGCGGACGGGGTCGCTTCGTCTTCGCCACTCCTTCACAAGGGTTTGAGGGGACGAGCTCCTCGCCTAGAGCCCAGTCGAAGAACCGGGATAATGCGCCAAAGCGATGCCGTGCTGTGGCCGGTTTGTCAGACAGGTTGGAAACCATTTTGGCAATCTCTGGAGGTGATACCGAGGCAACCGGCCTTTCCTCCGCATCTAATGCGACTAACGCGGCCGTGACGTGCATGAGTTCTTCAGCAACCGCCCGTTGCGACAACCTCCCGTGACCGCCTCGCAATTTCGGCCTCATAGGTAGGGCGATCGCATATTCTTCCAACACCCGCGCCGACGTCTGGCTGCGTTTCTTTGCCTCTGACGCCAATTTAGCTCTCTTTTCGATTGCAGGGTCTAAGCCCGCCTTTGCCTGGCCTTTTAGCTTATTAGCAGCGTATCTTGCTTGGTCAGGAGAGTGCGTTTCTGGGTTGCCGATCGTGATGGATCGCGATGGCCAGCGTTTGCCGGTTTGCCCGTTAAGCCCACGCGGTTTGTAGTCAAAACGCCAGCTCATACTGGTGGAATTAACCACCAAAGCCAGCCCCCTGCACTCAAAATCACGGATAATTGTCCGCTGTTTGGGTGCCCGCTTCTTCCATACGGCGTTAATGAGATTGCGACTAATTTTCTCTGGGCCGCGCATAACAATTTGAAGACTCATTTCCATTCTCACAGTAAAGCGAACCGGACATTGACCGGACTTATCTAGCGTGTTCTAGCGGAACTTAAAGGGGCTCTGCGTAAGGAAATGTACGATAATATGAGCGTTACACAGTGTAAAGCAAGCTATTCTGCTAAAACTCGCGGGACCTAGCGGGAGTTAGCTCAGTCGGTAGAGCAACTGACTTTTAATCAGTAGGTCGCTGGTTCGAACCCAGCAGGGCTCACCACCTTTTCCTTGTATATCAAGGGGTTATAGACAGGGAATTGAATTCCTTGTTCCCACCGAAAAGGTGTAAACAGGTATAAACTGTTGATGGGTGGTGTCCGTCGTCAGATAATTTGAGACTGTTGGCAGTTTAAAACAGGTGAGTGTTTGGGCTCATCCGGTTGGTTGATATTATGCGGCGATCTTGCGGTGATGCAAGCGCCTTTGTTCGATGGTTTTGCG
>Ga0209390_10009607_pt1 | contig 11556 bp, 12 predicted proteins | sample BON01_FD_187212 | JGI IMG/M metagenome (GOLD analysis project Ga0209390, IMG submission 187212) | Freshwater microbial communities from Lake Bonney liftoff mats and glacier meltwater in Antarctica - BON-01 (SPAdes) (version 2) | ecosystem: Environmental > Aquatic > Freshwater > Ice > Glacier... | reverse complement strand
CCTGCATGAAGGTCAAACCCAAATACCCCTAGAACGTCTATTCATTGAACGCGTAGTGAGCGTGAACACGGCTGCTGCCGGGGGTAATGCTAGCTTGATGACTCTCTCTTGAACTATTACAAAGAGTCACCATGCATTAGGTCTTCTCAAAAACCATCACGCTAAGTGATGGGGTTACCGAACGTAACCAAAAAATACGAGTTTTTGAAAACCTGAACTAATGCTGACCTAGTGCTGACCTCACACCAACTTAACGAGCCGCTACAACAATAATTTCTACTAGCAGATGCTCTGCTGCCAACTTGGCCTCGCAGGTAGCCCTTGTGGGTAATGCGTTCATAGGCGCCCATTCGGCCCAAACGGCATTCATACCTTCAAAATCGCGATTGATATCTTTAAGCCAAATTTGTACGCTTAATAGATTTTCTTTACTTGTACCTGCCTCAGCCAACAAGCTATCAATAGTTGCTAAAACATTTTTACTTTGAGCTTGAATATCACCCATTTCAGATGAAGTAACACCCGCTAAATATACGGTATCACCATGTATAACAACACGGCTCAGACGCTTATTGGATATCTTTCTGACAATATTAATCACGCTAAATTCCTATAAGAAAATTTGATATTCTAAGTTCAACACTTGGAAAGGGGCTAAGAGAAACGAGATATATGAAACGGCTTAATCGGCAAATCTGTCTTACCAGACAAAATTAAATCTTTCATGATTTCACCTACTACTGGTCCTAACTGGAACCCGTGTAATGAAAAACCAAATGCATGAAAAAGATTGTCTTCAACACCGCTTGGACCAATGACTGGAATACCATCTGGCATGCTTGCTTCTATTCCAGCCCAACCTCGACTAATCACGGCATGACGCATATGGGGGAAAACCTCACAAACCGTTTGGGCACTGTCTGCAAGCGCATGAAAGTCAAGTTCGGTGATATCACGATTTCGGTCTACCCAAGCTAGATGCCCACCCCCGATCAAAACGGTACCGTTCGCACGCTGCTTAAAAGATAGTGCACGAGATGTACCCAATACGACTGTGTTGAGAAAATGTGGCATTCTAGTTGTAACCAGCATCATGGGGCCAACGGCAGTAAGTGGCACAGATTCACCAAATTGCGCGGCAATCTTATCAGCCCATGCACCCGCACAATTCACAAGCACTCTAGACTGAAACTGGCCTGCATCAGTATCTATCGACCAACTGTGATTGCGCTTAGTAACTTGATTCACAGTCACCCCTTCACGAATATCTGCGCCGTATTGCTGCGCTTTTCTTCGAAAGGCTAATGTTGTGCGATACGGGTCAGCGGCGCCATCATGTCGCGCAATTAAACCACCTTGTATCGTCGGTACGATAGATGGAATCATCTTATGCACATCAGCTGCTTCTACCCATTCCTCATGGGTATAGCCGTTAGACTGCATAAGTGCCATGCGATCTTTAAGAATCTTCTCATCAGATTCGTTTTCAGCAACTCGCATCTGACCACAAATTTCGAAACCGCAATCATCATCAACATAGTCTTGGATATTGCTCCAAATCTGTTGAGAGGCTAAAGAAAGTGGCACCTCAGCCATGTGTCGTGACAATGTTCTAACGCCGCCTGCGTTAACGCCAGACGCATGCCGACCAACATAATTTTTCTCTAAAAGAAGTACTTGTGTACCCGCTTTAGCTAAATTCATTGCAGTTGAACTACCGTGCAAACCCCCGCCTATAACAATAACGTCAGCATTTGTCACATTTCCCATGACATTAAACCGGCTTTTTAAGTCTTACAACTGCATTAATTGACGCATCAGTCTGAGGTAGCGTAGCAAGCTCACCAAGCGTTAATGGTTTTGTTGGAAACCTTAAACGATAGTGACCCACCTCACTTTCAGAAACACCCCTTTCATCAGCAATTAACTCTGTAACAGTCACAGCACAAAATCTACCCTGACAAGGTCCCATGCCACATCGCAGATATGACTTCATCTGATTTGGCCCTGTGCAACCAATCTTTACCGTTTCACGAACCTGTTGGGCCGTGATCTCTTCGCAACGGCACACCACGGTATTGCCAGTAGGTCGCCGAAAAGCTTTAGCGGGTTGAAATAATCGATCAAAGAATTCCCGGCCTCTGGTCGCTCTTGCGTAAACTTTCCTGTAAGCCGTAACGCTCGAATCACGTTGATCTAGCGATAATTTTCCAAGCTGGTATGCAATTTCAGTGGCTACGAGTTGGCCCCTAGACTCTGCAGCCCAAGCACCCGCAATGCCAGCGGCATCACCTGCCATATGAATTCGTTCAACATTGGTATTGCCCAAAGGGTCAGACATCGGTACCCAACACTTCAAGAGGTCATTCCAATCTAGCGTCACGCCGATTGCTTGCGCCAAATTGATATTAGGAATAACACCTTGATGAAGAAGAAGATGGTCTGCCTCGATTGATTGCTGTTTTGAAGCAGACTTAAACGTCACACTCTCAAGCTTTTCCTGACCATTGGCAACCATATCTGAAATAGGTGTTATGACATTGACATGAGCCTTTACTTCTCTAACTAGTTTGAGACCTTTCAGAAAATAGGGTGATCTCATGAAGTCAAATGCATAAGGCAACAATTGCGGAATGCGCCCTTTTGGAGTGGTATCAAGAAATGCTTCAATCTTCACACCAGCGTTCAAATACTGCCAAGCAATCAGATAAAGCAAAGGCCCAGATCCGGCTAAAACGAGCCTGCCAGAAGGAACCATAGCCGTACTTTTAAGCAAAGTCTGCGCAGCACCAGCCGTCATAACCCCAGGCAATGTCCAGCCAGGAATTGGGAAAGGACGCTCATGCGCACCCGTTGCAAGCAGTACATGTTTAGCGTGCATGATATGGGCTTGAGCATTAACAGAATAACCAATTTCGAAAGACGATTGCTCTGATTCCGACGTGTGCTGCGATACCGCCCAGACCGTTGCACCCGCAATTCTTTCTACACTCGATTCAAGGAACTCTTTGACAAGCTTTTTACCTGACCAATAGTCATCACCTAAAATTTGCGGCTTTGAACTTAACGGTGATGTTGTTACACCTCTATATATTTGACCACCAGCACTCACATTCTCATCAAGAACAACCACGTTAATGCCAAATGTTTTCAATGATATGGCTGCGGCCATACCGGCAGGCCCTGCACCAACAATTGCAACATCGTAATGTGCGACTTTACTCATGATTGAACCTCACGCAATGCCTGCTGGCGCTCTATCTTCATGCCTGGCTTAACCAATACCATGCATCCTTGCTGATTGGGTAAATCATCAATGTTAACCAAACAATCGTAACAAACCCCCATCATGCAAAAAGGACCACGTGGGGTACCTTTTACAGGTGTGTCGCGACAGGCCAAAATACCCGAGGCAAACAACACACTCGCTACCGAATCACCATGACGGCAAGCCACTTCGATTCCATTGACAGTTACGCTTACAGGGTTACGCGTAACTTCTGCTTGAGCCTCAGGCAGCCTCTTGAACATTGAACCTCCGAGTAGAAAATGCAGTTATTTCAGGTGACAACTCACCACCGACAACCATGGGTGCTATGCGCAGTGCATGAGCAGCAGCCAAGGTCACTCCGCTATGACACGTTGCAACAAAAGCCCCTGGGTACAGCGAAGATTTGTCATAAATTGGAAACCCGTCTTTGGACATGACCCGCAAAGCCGACCAGCTGCGCACCACGCTAACTTCTTTAAGCTTTGGGATTGTTCTAACAGCACGGTTCGCTAAAGTTGCTAATACAGGCAATCCAACGACGCCATCAGCAAGACCCGCTTCCTCTTGCGAGTCGCCAATCAACCATGTGCCCTCATCCATCTGGCGCAATGTCGCAAACGGCATCTGCAACATACGTTTTGTGCGTTCTAATACAATGATCTGACCGCGTTGAGGCCTAACTGGAACTGATAGGCCAATTTTTTTACCTAAAACTTGGTTACCCAAGCCACTGGCTAGAATTATCTTTTTTGAACGTACAACACCATGAGGTGTAGTCATTTCAAAAACATCATTTTTGAATTCAATATCAGCCACTGGATGCTGAGGTAGATAATCAACTTGTTGCTTCACAAAAGCGGTATGCAATGCACGTAACATTTTTAATGGGTTGGCAACACCGTCAACCTGTGACCAGCTCGCCCCGCATACTTCGGGCCCGATACCTGGCACTAAATCTTTAAGTTCTTTTCGATCTAACATCTTCCAGTCGTACTGAACCATACCAGGCTGATCAAGTAGACGTTTCATGAATTCGACTCGACTCTCGTATTCGTGTTCACTCAGCACAGCGTGTAAGCCACCCTTTTGCTCAAGCCCAACATCTAAACCAGTAATTAGGGCCAGTTTTTCAGCAAACTCAGGCCATAACTGCTGAGATGACATCGTCCAGTGACCGTAAGCAGGCAGCCCCATTCCTTTGCTTTGCACCCAAACAAGCCCGAAATTTCCGCGAGATGCACGAAAAGCAACATCTCCTTCATCGAGAACTGCCACATGGTCAACGTTCTGTCGCAAACCAAATGCCAATGATGAACCCACTAAACCGCCACCAATGACCAAGGCATCGTAAATGCCTTTGTGATGCCTTTGCTGAACCTGCTCTAAAGCGGGTGATTCAATCATGTTCGTCCCTTACCAACAAACAGCTTCTCTAGCCCAACAGTTCTGTCGAGAATAAAGATGGCTATTAAAGTCAAATAAATTATGGCTGCAGATACTGCTGTGACCAGTGGGTCAATTGTGTCTTCAATATGTAAAAATATTCTGACAGGCAAGGTTGTAGTGGATGGTGATGCAATAAACACTGACATAGTGAGCTCATCAAAACTACTTATAAATGCAATCACCCAACCGCTCACGACACCCGGCAAAATGAGGGGCAGCACAATTCTTCTAAAGGTGACCCACGACGATGCACCTAAAGATAGCGCTGCACGTTCAATAGCTGGGTCTAAACCCGTTGCCGAAGCCAAAACAAGACGCATCGCAAATGGAATAACGATAATTATGTGTGCAACGACAAGTCCGAAAAAGGTACCCGAAACACCAATGGTAGTGAAAAATTGTAAAAAAGCTAAACCGAGTACGACATGCGGAATCATTAACGGAGACATCAGAAAAGCCATGATGGAATCACGGCCACGGAACTGAAATCTGGCAATCGCCAGTGATGCTGGAACCGAAAAAATCACAGCAAATGTAGCGGAAACGAGCCCGAGCTGTAAGCTGAAATAAAATGCATCTAAAAATCTTGGGTTATCGGCAATTGCATAGAACCACCTTAAAGAAAGACCTTCTGTTGGTAACCCTATGAACCCCTGGCTTGTGAATGCCACAGCACACACCATCAAAATTGGGGCCAGAATGAACAAGATAAATAATGTATGGAACGTTAAGCCAACAAGGCCATTTTTTATGTACATTAGAGGTACCCTTTTAAGCGATTAACCAAAAATAGCGCCATACTTACGCTCTGTTAGCTTATTCGCAGCAATCAAAACCACCATCATCGTAATTAATAACAATACAGCCAATGCCGCGCCAAGAGGCCAGTTCAAGGTGTTAAGAAATTCATCATAAGCAGCCGTAGGGACATTTTTTAGACGTCTGCCACCAATAATTGATGGTGTGGCAAATGCACTCGCAGACAACGCAAAAACCATAATCGACCCAGAGAGAATGCCTGGCATGATCTGTGGAACAATAACGCGCATGATGACAGAAAATTGAGAGGCGCCTAATGATAATGCCGCAGCTTCAGTCGACGGATTAATACGTTGTAAAGAAGCCCAAACTGCAATGACCATGAATGGAACCATCACATGCGTCAGCGCAATGATCACGCCAATATTTGTATACATTAAAGAAACTGGCGCAGAGGTAATGCCTACAAACATTAAGAATTGGCTAATTAAGCCTGTTGAGCCAAACAGTAAAGCCCAGCCAAGGGTTCTCACCACAACTGAAATGAGCAATGGTCCCAACACTATCATTAGGAACAAACCTTTCCATGGGTTCGACATTCTAGAAAGTACATAAGCTTCACCAGTGCCCAACACAGCACAGGCAATTGTGACAACAAATGCTATACCGAAGGTTCGCCCAAAAATTTCATAGAAATAAGCATCAGTCAGAATTTCAATGTAGTTTTTAAAGGTGAAAGCAGCTTGCAACCCACCTTTAAAATTGAACTCAAAGAAACTAATTAAAAAAATGCTACCAATCGGTGCGATCAAGAAGACTGCGTAAAGAGTCAGTGCTGGGCCACTAAGTAGCCATGGGGCGCGGGAAGTTTTCATCATGACACGTATACCCTAGCGTTGAACTAATCGCATGTCTTCAGGTTTCCAGCAGAGGTTAACCTCGCTGCCTTCAGGCGCAACCATATTGCCATCGTTTTGTCTGATAACCAAAACAACCCCGAGCCCAGTATCTACTTGGCAAAGCCAGTGATTACCCTGAAAAACTCGACTTTTCATCTTGCCTACAAGCATTGAATCTTGGGCCCCGACAAATGTGATTTTTTCAGGTCGCACAATGACATTTCCACTACTGATGTTTTGAGAAGTTAATGAAAACGTTCTGTTACCAATCTGGCCAACAAGGGCACCTTCAGGGCCAGTCACCTTCAACTGAAACATATTAGACTTACCTAAGAAACCTCCTACAAATTCAGTCTCAGGTTCCTCATAGGCAATATAAGGCTCAGCGATTTGTTCAATTTTGCCGTGATTCATCACAACCACACGATCTGAAAGTGCCATAGCCTCTGATTGATCGTGCGTAACCAATATGGTTGTTGTACCAACTGTACGTTGTATTGAACGAAGTTCAAATTGCATTTCCTCGCGCAATTTAGCGTCGAGATTTGATAATGGCTCGTCAAGCAAAAGTACGCTAGGTCGAATCGCAAGCGCGCGAGCCAAAGCCACTCGTTGTTGTTGACCGCCAGACAATTTAGCTGGGTACCTATCAGCTAAGTGCCCTAACCCAACCAAGGTGAGTGTTTCGCTTACACGATCTGCACGCTCACGTTTTTCAATCTTTAACATTTCAAGACCAAAAGACACATTTTCAGCCGCTGTCATATGCGGAAAAAGTGCGTAATTCTGAAAAACAATACCTAAACCGCGCTTGTTCGCTGGAACATGCAATAAATCTTTACCATCTAGGACTATCTTGCCTTCACTTGGATCTATAAACCCTGCGATCATCTGCAACGTAGTCGTTTTTCCACAACCTGAAGGACCCAGCAAGGAAACAAATTCCCCTTTTTGTATTTTCAGATTGAGACCATCAACCGCTACGACCGACCCATAACGCTTTGTGAGACCATTTAACTCTAGATAACTCATTGCTGCTCCAGCTAAACAAAAATTGATAAATATTTATCTCTCGATTTCACGAACCCAGCGCTTGTTCCATTCGTCACGCTGATCATTAACAGTGTCCCAATCCATCAGAATCAACTTGTCTGCGCGGTCGCCAATAGGCATAGGCACATTTGGATCATCTGTAATTGTGGCGTTTTTGTTAACAGGGCCGTAACCATAAGCCGTACCAAGCTTGCTTTGAATTTCAGGTGTTAACAAAAAGTTGATGAATTCGCTAGCTAGAGGAGACTGTTTTTCTTTAGCTATAGGGCACATTGCAACCAAAAGGGCATAAGCACCCTCAGTGGGATACACAAACCCTACGGGAAAGCCGGTGTCAGCGAACGTTTTCACGCGCCCGGTGCCCCAAACCCCTAGTACAACTTGACCACTGGAAAATAGCTCAGTCATTTTGCCAGGCGAAGGCTCATAAACCAAAACATTAGGACCGACTTTATTCTTAAAAGCAACGAAGCCTGGTTCAATATTTTTTTCACCCCCACCGCCAGCTCGTGCAAACTGTATGACTGCTTGTAAGCCGTAAGTATTATTTAACGGAGGAATAACAACCAACCCTTTATATTTTGGATCAGTTAAATCATTCCAAGATGTTGGTGGAGCCCAACCTTTATCTGCAAAGTACTTTTTGTTGTACATCAAACCGGTGGCAACGTAACCTAGACCGACTGCCATGTTGTCTTTAAACACTGCGTTAGCAAATATTTCATTTGTACGAAGATTTTTGATTGGAGAGCAAAAACCGGCTGCGATGGCACGAAACATCGGACCATCATCCATAATTGCGACATCGACTTCCTGATTACCTCTTTGTGCCTGAAGACGCGCAGCTGTATTAGTTGAGTTTCCAGCGACATAATCAATTTTGACATTGTGTTTTTTTTCAAATGCTGGAAAAACGGCTTCACGTAGAACGTTTTCAAACGACCCACCGTAGCCTGCAACAACAAACCGCTCTTGTGCCATAGAGACTGATGCCAACCCAGCCGTTAATGCTATTGTAGAAACAATTACCCTAAGCTTACCCATACTCATTCTCCTAGAATATAAGAACCGATGTGTACAAAATAATTATCCGGACATATAATGTCCGTACATTTATTCTACTATCCCGTCAGAAAATATCAACACATTTCTGTCATTTCTTATGATTTTGGTTTAGTGTTAGGGTCAACCCTTGGACGAACTTAATATGTTTGACGTTGCTGAATCTGCATCAAAATTACCACCCTCGTCACAAAAAAATATTACGCCCGCTCCTCGACCAAAAAAAACAGAACCCCCTCGGTACAGGCAAATCTATGAAGACCTGCTAAGCGATATTCGCTCGGGGCATTACCCCGTTGGTTCACTGCTCCCACCCGAGTTATTGATTTCCAGTAAATATCGTGCCAGTCGCCACACGGTGAGAGAAGCTGTAAAGCTATTAAGCAATGCAGGGGTCGTTTCTCGTCGAGCCGGGCATGGTACCCGCGTTGAAGCCACAGAGCCCGCTACGCAATACACCCAGCAAATCTCTAAACTATCTGATCTTTTCAATTACATTGATAACGCCACATTGTTGGTAGAAAGCGCCAAAAATGTACGTGTGGGTACAAAATTATTCAAACTACTTGATGGCGATATCAAACATAGTTGGTTAAATATTGTTGCAGTTAAGTTTCTCGTTGATCAACGCTCACCCGTTGCCCATTCACAGGTATATGTTCACCCTGACTACTCTGGCGTTCGAGCAGATGTGGGTAAAACCACATTACCGTTGTCTATGTTGATTGAAAAAAAATACAGTCAAAAAATTATTGAGGTGATGCAAGAATTTTCTGCTACCCCTATAGAAGGTGACATTGCAAAACTTTTAAAAACAAAAGCTGGAACGCCAGGTCTAGTGATTACACGTAAGTATTATGGTGAACAAAAACGACTTATTCTCGTTACGATCACGACCTTCCTTTATAAAAAAATGAAGTATTCCATGTCATTGAGATTTGATGCATCATGACCAAGCATGTCATCATAATTGGTGCCGGTGTGGTGGGGGCAACGACTGCTTACCACAGCCTTCAGGCAGGGCTAAAAGTCACCTTACTTGACCCAGGAGAACCGGGGCAAGCTCAGGCGGCGAGCTATGGTAATGCTGGCTGGTTATCTTCTCACTCTATATTGCCACCCGCGTACCCTGGGGTTTGGAAACAAGTCCCGAAATGGTTGCTTGACCCTAAGGGGCCCCTAACAGTTCGTTTACGATATTTACCGAAAGCATTACCTTGGCTGAAAGACTACCTCGCTTCAGCGTGGACATACCAACAACTTAAAGACACTTCTATTGCCTTAAGAACCCTGCTACGTGAAGCACCAAATCTTCACAAAGAAATAGCGCTAGCAGTTGGAGCCGGTGATCTTATTAGTGTGCAAGAGTTACTGCATACCTATCAAAACGAGTCAGATTATATTGCCGACGCTCAGGGTTGGAACCTTCGCCGTGAAGCGGGTGTTAAATGGACAACATATAGCCATAGCAAACTTCACGAACTTGAGCCAAGGTTAAGTTCGCGATATCAATTTGGGGTTTTGGTGCACGACACGGGGTTTTGCGTTAACCCCAGTGCTTATGTTCAAGCAATTGTTAACCATGCCCTAAAAATTGGTGGGCACTTAATAAAGGCAAGTGCAAAGACCATAAATTATCGAAATAACAGCCTTGTATCTGTCTCTACTGATCAAGGTGATATCGAATGCGACGCTATCGTTATCGCTGCGGGGGCACGCGCCAAAGCGCTCGCGCTTCAGGCGGGTGATGATGTACCGCTAGCAACCGAGCGTGGTTACCATTACGTGGTTCAAGCACCGAATCAGGGCCCTAATCATCCGACCATGTTTATGGACAAGAAAGTCGTTGTCACACCGATGGAAACGGGTATACGCATAGCAGGCCAGGTAGAAATTGCAGGGCTTGACGATGTACCGAATTGGCAACGCGCTGAAATTTTACGGCAGCATCTTGCAACGCTATACCCACAACTTGCCAAGAACATTGCCAATGATCAAATCAACGTGTGGCTTGGTAGGCGCCCAAGCCTTCCTGATGGGCTACCTTGCATCGGCTTTTCAAGCCGTGGGCCCTCAGTCATTCATGCATACGGCCATGGCCATGTCGGTCTTGCAGGCTCGGCAAAAACAGGGCGAGTTGTCTCTCAACTGCTAACTGACACCAAACCTGAAATAGACTTAAAACCCTTCAGTGCACAGCGTTTTAAATCGTAAGCTATCTAAACTTATTTAAGCAGTTAAGCTGCAACGGCAGATCGTTATTAGGGTTTTTCGCCGCAACCACATTAAACCACAAGGCGACCTTATGCCTCGTTTAGACCCGAGTCTTTTAAATCATCAAACTTTTTAGACATGGTGGGGTTGTTCTTAGTCAGCTATTTGCAATATGGGCTGGGTCGGTTCCATTTATCGGTGCCACCGCCGCCAGGGCCGTTGTAACAACCGCCCCCGGGGCCTGTCGAGGCGCCACCGCCTGGGCCGGTATAAGCACCACCACCCGGGCCTGTGTAAGCGCCACCCCCGGGCCCCGTATATAAACCGCCACCTGGTCCTGTAGAGGCGCCACCACCTGGCCCCGTATAAGCCCCGCCCCCTGGTCCGGTGTAAGCGCCACCGCCTGGCCCCGTGTAAGCACCGCCGCCTGGGCCGGTATATAAACCGCCACCTGGTCCCGTATAACAAGGGCCACCTGGGCCTGAATACCCAATGCATTTAGCCTGGGCAACAGGCAAGAGTAAAGTAGACAACACAAGTAAGGTTTGAGCGATCAGTTTCATATTGTGGCCTATTCGTTTTTGAATGTTCATTGTTCAATGTTCATTTTTCAATACACCCCATCTTGCTCTAATTAGTGTCTCAGCTGGTGACACACTGGGCTACATCATTTACATTTCAGTACTAATGCGACAGTCGTGCAAACAGCAACTCAACCTAGATAGATGTTTGATGTGTATTTGAAACCTGCTTCACCCCATGTCAAACTTTTTGTACGATTTGCTGCTGTTGAGCACCATATCTGTCAAAGCTTTGACTTCCAACTGTACATACGCCCAATATTGTTCATTA
>Ga0209390_10009602_pt1 | contig 11561 bp, 10 predicted proteins | sample BON01_FD_187212 | JGI IMG/M metagenome (GOLD analysis project Ga0209390, IMG submission 187212) | Freshwater microbial communities from Lake Bonney liftoff mats and glacier meltwater in Antarctica - BON-01 (SPAdes) (version 2) | ecosystem: Environmental > Aquatic > Freshwater > Ice > Glacier... | reverse complement strand
CACTGATATATCCGGGTTTAGCCAAGCCAAACTCAGCGCTGTCGCACGCCAACTAAACGAGCGGCCGAGAAAGACCTTGCAATACAAGACGCCAGCAGAGAAATTTGAAGCTTGTGTTGCAGCGACCCGTTGAAACCACAATGTAAAGGTGACATTGGTGTTCAAAAGATAGGTTCCCTTTGACACCAAAACCGACATTGCGTTGTTGCGCGCGAATGTATCGGCGGCATCAAACGCAGGCGCATCATTTGTAACACCGTCGCCTTTTGCGCCAAAGTCACGCACATCCACCCAAGGCATCAGATCGCGCAAGAACGCCGAAGTTATGTCTTCGATTTCAATATCATCAATGCGAACGACTCCGCCGTTTGACTCCGTCAGATCAAGGCCAAAAAAGCCGTAGATGGGCGCCGTTCCCCAAGCCATATCAACGCCCGCGCGGTTCGAGGTCGAGATAATCGCAGACACTGTCTTAATCTCACCATAGGCGGTCAGCGCCACAGACTGGCCAGTTTGCGGTACCGTGGTTACGTTTGTGTTATTGGCAGCCCCTGCCCAACCCGCAATGCGCACCGATGGCAACGCGCCAGAAATCGCTTTGACCCGTGCCGTCACGCGCAGATACAGCCCCGGAATAATCGGCGTTTGCAAATAGGACCGCAGCTTTTGAGTTGTTGATGTCTTTTGCAATTCCAAGCAGCCACCAAAATCTTGGTCAGCCGGAACAAACGCCGCATTTGCTTGCCCTGCATAGCTACCCGATCCCGCGATGCCGTCTTCGCGCGACCACCGATTAAGCCCTGCCGAAAATGGGGGAGGCGTCAGCACCAACCCGTCAGTAATCGCTATGTTCATTGATCTAAACCCTCACGTTTCATGCGCCAATCGCAAGGCAAACCCAAAGGGCTCGCCATGACAGCGGTCAGAATTAGCGAGGTTGCGTTAATTCAGGTTAAGGCCAGCGCGCGCCGCTTTCTGCATCCGCGCAACGGTTTAAAGAGGCTGGGAAAGCTTGCGCAGCATATCAGCGGCTGCGCTGTCGGGCGTCATGTCGCCCCGTGCCACCGCATCGCCCATGGCGCGCATGGCCTCACGGGTTTCTGGCTTGGCGGTAAGGGCGCGCAGCAAACCTTGCCGCACTTCATCTTCAAACCAATGCCGGGATTGCGCTGCGCGGCGGATGTCCCAATGCCCTTGGGCCTGCCGCCAATCGCGCAAACTGCGCATCTCAGCCCAAGCTTTCTCCAAACCCACCTCCTCCAACGCCGACACCATCAGCGCTTTGGGAAAACCATCGGGGTCTTGCGGACGGCGGCGCAGCAGGCGCAGCGCCCCGGCGTAATCGGCACAGGTGCGCATCGCGGCAGGTTTCAAATCACCATCCGCTTTGTTCACCAAAATAATATCTGCCATTTCCATGATGCCGCGCTTAACGCCTTGCAACTCATCCCCACCCGCCGGGGCGAGCAGCAGAATGAACAGATCAGAAAGCTCGGCCACCACAGTTTCGGATTGCCCAACCCCAACGGTTTCAACCAACACCACGTCAAACCCCGCCGCCTCGCACAGCGCCACCGCCTCACGGGTGCGGCGCGCGACCCCACCCAAATGGGTTTGGCTGGGCGATGGGCGAATAAACGCAAGCGGCTCCCGGCTCAGGTGATCCATCCGGGTTTTGTCACCAAGGATGGAGCCACCCGACCGCGCCGACGACGGATCCACAGCCAACACCGCAACACGCAGGCCTTGGCGTACCAACATCAGACCAAAGCTTTCAATAAAGGTCGATTTTCCAACGCCCGGCGTCCCCGACAGCCCAATGCGCAACGCCTGCCGGCCCATGCCACGCAAACGATCCGCCAGCTCCAGCGCCTGCACCCGATGCTCTGCCCGCGTCGATTCGACCAATGTGATCGCCCGCGCCAAGGCGCGCCTGTCGCCCAGCGCTACCTTTTCTGCAATCTCTGAAACATCCATCACGCCACTCCGGCAAGGTCTCGCTTACACTGGCCAAATACTGACCCAATACTTGGCAAGGTGACAGCATTGTCATCTTCCCCCCCAAGCCCAGGGGTTTTTTGCCCGACCACTGGTCTATATTCCAATAGGGAAGGAAAAAGAACGCCCTTAGAGACGGAAATCTCCGAAAAGTTGAGGACAGCACAATGAAATCACTTCGCATTGCCACATTGGCCCTATTGCTTTGCACAGGCCTGCCCGCTGCGGTTTTGGCCGAAAGGGTTGAGGACAAAGCCACCTTTGATGTCATCATCCGTGGCTTCAGCGCCGCAACGCTCGGGTTTTCTGCGGTGGAGGACGGCAATCGCTATGCCGTGTCGGGTGTTTTGAAAAGCGCAGGCATTGCCGCGATGTTTCGCAAGATTAGCTATACCGGAACCGCAAAAGGCGCCATTTCCGGCACCCGCTACACCCCGTTCAGCTATGACGAACACTCCGACACTGGCAAAAAAAAATCGTCTAGCAAGATGACCTATACGCGCGGCGTGCCGAGTGCGGTGCAATACACACCTGCCCGTGATGCTCGCGAAGACGAGGTGGCACCAGCAAGCCAAGGTGGCACGGTTGACACGCTGACCGCCCTTTACGCCATTTTGCGCGATGTCGATGCTGGGCAGGAATGCAAGGTCAGCTTGAAAATGTATGATGGCCGCTATGTCAGCACCATCGCGATTTCCAAACCGCAAGCCAAAGGCAGCGCGGTTGTCTGTGCCGGCCAATACCGCCGCATCGCAGGCTTCAAACCCTCTGATATGGCTGAACGTAAAACCTTTCCATTCACGTTGACGTATGAACCAACCGCCAATGGCCGGATGCGGGTTACCGAGGTGGCACTGGAATCCATCTATGGCAAAGCGGCGATGAAACGGCGATAAAGGCCTTGTGAATCAGGCCATCCAACCCCTTCCCATTGACGAGGCACTGCCGCGGCTCATCGCGGCCTTGCGCACGCGGCGCATGGCTGTGCTTCAAGCGCCACCGGGGGCGGGTAAAACCACGCGCGTGCCTTTGGCGATGCTGGAGGCCGGACTAACGCAAGGCCGCATCTTGATGCTGGAACCTCGCCGCCTTGCCGCTCGCACCTCGGCCGAACGCATGGCCGAAACACTGGGCGAAGCCGTTGGCCAAACCGTAGGCTACCGCGTGCGTGGCGAGGCCAAGATTAGCCGCAACACCAAGATAGAGGTCGTGACCGAAGGCATCTTGACCCGGATGATCCAATCTGACCCCGGCCTTGATGGCATAGGGGCCGTGATTTTTGATGAATTTCACGAACGCAGCCTGAACGCCGATCTTGGCCTTGCCCTGACGCTGGAACTGCGCGGCGCGCTGCGCGATGACCTTTTGCTTCTGGTCATGTCCGCAACCCTTGACGCCGCCCCGGTTGCCGCCCTGATGGGCGACGCCCCCCTTATTACATCGCAAGGGCGGGCCTATCCGGTTGAAACCCGCTGGCTGCCCCGCACTTTGCCACCCCGCGCACGGTTGGAAAATGAGGTGGCAGCCTTGATCCTGCAGGCGCTAGAGGAATGCCCCGATGGTGGGTTGCTCGCCTTCCTGCCCGGCGAAGGCGAAATTCGTCGGGTTGAGGCCGCATTGAAAGGCCGCTTGCCCCAAGGCTTCACAATCCGCCCTTTGTTCGGCAACATGCCCTTTGCCGACCAGCGCGCAGCCCTTGCGCCACAGGCAACCGGGCGCAAGATCGTGCTGGCCACCGCCATCGCAGAAACCTCGCTAACTTTGCCAGATATCCGCATTGTGGTGGATGCAGGCAAATCCCGTCGCGCGCGGTTTGACCCCAATTCTGGCATGTCGCGCCTTGTCACCGAGCGGGTGACAAAGGCCGAGGCGGAACAACGGCGTGGCCGCGCGGGCCGCGTTGCCCCCGGCACCTGCTACCGCCTTTGGACCAAAGGCGAAGAAGGCGGGATAGCGGCCTTTCCCCCTGCCGAAATTGAGGCCGCCGACCTAACGCCACTGGCCTTGGAACTAGCCCTTTGGGGCAGCGCAGAAGGTCTGGCTTTCCTGACCCCACCAAACCCCGGCGTGATGGCCGAGGCGCATAGCCTGCTCCACGCGCTTGGTGCGCTGAAAACGGGCCGCATCACAGACCATGGCCGCGCGCTGGCTGCACTGCCTTTGCACCCGCGCCTTGGCCATATGCTGCAAATTGCTGGCGGTGGGCCTGGTGCGGCAACGCTTGCGGCGCTGCTGGCAGAACGCGACCCTGTGCGCAGTGCCCCGCCCGACCTCGCCTTGCGCCTTGCCGCCATCGCCAACCCGCGCCACTTTGAGCAGCACCACCCCTATATCGCCGACCGTGGCGTGATTGAGCGGATAAAATCTGAAGCCAAGCGTCTAGGCCAGAGCCCCAATGACAGCGCGTTTAGCGCGGGCCAGCTTGCCGCCCTCGCCTATCCAGACCGCATCGGGCTGCGGCGCAAAGGCGACGCCCCGCGCTATATCTTGTCAGGTGGCAAAGGGGCCGTGATGAATGAGTCCACCCCGCTTGCAGGCCACCGCCTGATCGTCGCCACCGACCTTGATGGCGACACGCGTGAGGCCAAAATCCGCCAAGCCGCCCCTTTGCATGAGGCCGAGCTGCGCGATCTGTATGCCGACCAAATCACATGGGTTGATGTTTGCGAATGGTCTCGCCGTGACGGTAAAATCACGGCGCGCAAACAAGAACGCTTTGGCGCTTTGGTGTTGGATGACCGGATTTGGCCTGATGCCCCGCCTGAGGCGATGGCCCGCGCCGCCTTTGACGGCTTAACCCAAATTGGCCTGCCATGGACCCCAGCCGCAAAGCGCCTGCGCGCGCGCGTCACCTTATGCAGACAAGATGGCAGCCACCTGCCCGACCTGTCAGAAGGGGCGCTGCTGGCCAACCCAGATTGGCTGTTGCCCTATTTGACGAAAGCGAAAACTGAGGCGCAGTTGCGGGGGCTGGACATCACCGATGCCTTGCGCGCTCATCTGGGGTGGGAGGCTGCACAGCTGTTGGACCGTCTGACCCCAAGCCATTTCGTAACACCACTCGATCGGCGTATTCCCATAGATTACGATGGTGACGCGCCGGGAATAGAGCTGCGCTTGCAAGAATTATTTGGCGTTACAACCCACCCAACGGTCGGGCCAAAAGCCTTGCCCCTGCGCATCACGCTGCTGTCCCCCGGCGGCAAACCGGTTCAGGTAACAATGGACCTGCCGGGCTTTTGGACCAACTCCTATGCGGATGTGCGCAAAGACATGCGCGGCCGCTACCCCCGCCACCCTTGGCCCGAAGACCCGCGGGAGGCAGACCCAACACTACGCGCGAAACCGCGCGGAACCTGACCTTCAGGCGGCTATTCCCGCATACTGCGAACAATCCGTGGGCCGCATCACCCGGCCTTGCGCCACGCGCCGCCCAACCAAAACCCGCGCCTCATGCGCTTGCAAAACCCGGCGAACCGCAGGCGCGGCACCGATCCGGTCACGCTCATATTCCAGCATCACCGCGATTAGGGCATCAGTTGTACGCCGCGGCAAAGCCTCAAAAACCTGTGGGCCGGGGTAAAGCGTTTCGGCGGCAGTGCCATCCGCAATCACCAGTTGATGATGCTCTAACAACAAATGATGATAGCTGACCTTGGCCATGCCAACGGCACGAAACACGCCAGGCAACCCCAGCAAATGCTTGGCGGCCACCAAGACCTCGGCCTCACCAAAAAGCAGTTCACAATCAGCGCAATCTACCATGACCAAATGTTGCCCCGACACCCAAAGATCGCGATCACTGTCCAACACACCCGCCGAAATGCAGACTGGCAACGCTTCATCTTGGGCAATGACAGTACCACCGCTGGCCCAAATCAAAGGCATCGGCCCATCGTCCAACGTGTCCACCAAATCGCCTGCGCGCAAACTCTCTACCGCACGCTGGCCCTTTGGTGTCGCAATCATCGTTCCCGCGACAAAGCACGCTGGGTTGCCATTCAGAAAGCGGGTTGACCAAACACCGTTGGGATCGTTCGGGGCAAGGTTGGCATTCGGATAGTTCGCAATGGCCGCCGCATTGCCAGACCCAGGAATGATGTAATCAATCGCACCACCATTCGTCATGCCCGTTTGTGCCACACCAGTATAACCGTTGGTCCACTGCACTTGCTGATAGATAAAATCAATCTCAAAATTGCCGTTTTGGGTATGCTCTAACACCAGCTGAAACGTATTTGTGCCTGTTGATCCCGTGTAGGCACGCACCCCCAACCAAGTAATGGTCACACGCTTGGTCACCGGGTCCAGATCCCAGTAGATATTATTGGTCCCGGTCCCGCTGCCCGCACGAATATCCACATCCGACCAAAACACCGCAATCGCGGGGTATGGCAGGCTCGCCAAATTGGTTGGGGTATAGGCTGTCACCGGCGCATTAAAGGTGATCAACCCATTCGGGTTGATATAAAGGCTGGTGTAATTGGTACCAAAATAGTTGATCCCCGCCGGCCCAAAGACCGAGGTGATGTTCACAAGAATGGAACCATCATCATAGTTGCCAGACGTCAATAGCGAGGCCCGAAAACTGCCTTCGCCCACATCTTGCGGCCCACCTAACCCTGTGTTGATCGCAGCCATTTTGATCTCGCATCCGTTGTGTCTTGTCAAAAACAATGTAGCCTGTCTGTGGCTAATACACGGATGGATTGGGGCATTTGTGTGAAAATCGAAATAGTCATAATCGAATTTTTCTCAAGATTGCTAAAATGGCCCTTCAGTTTTGGCCTATCCCTTGCGAAAATCGCGCAAGGTCAGCGCACGGATAATTCATCCGTCAATGCAGCCACCGATCCAATCGCTGCGAACTCAGCCAGGGTACCCAAGGTGACAGAGAGAACCGTTTCGGGGCCATGTAGAACCCCGTCAGGGTCATTAACGCTAAAGCCAAAAACTGCGTCTTTTGGCAACTCAACGTCAAACCCCAAATCGGCGGCCATCGTCACGCTGCTTGCCACACAGTAATTCACCGCAGCACCAACAATTACTAAGCGGGTCACCCCAATCTCGCGCAAATGCGCTTCAAGTCCGGTACCGATAAAGGCCGAAGATCCGTGTTTTACAAAGACAGGTTCACCCGCTACAGGCATAGCGCAAGGCATGGGCATCCCTCCCGGTGTCCCGGCCCTAAACCCTGACTTGGGGTTGGGATCATCATGATGCACATGCAAAATCGGAAAAGCATTGGTTCGAAAAAGCGCTATTAAACCTGCAATCGCATCCTCTGCGTTTGGGTTTGACCGTGGAATACCCGCCGCAGTCCGGCGGGCAAATTCCATCTGGCAGTCAATCACCAAAAGCGCTGCAACCACGTCGTCAGACCCCAAGGCACCAGCGCATCACCGCTTTTTGCGCATGCAACCGGTTCTCAGCCTCGTCAAAAATAACAGAATGTGGGCCGTCCATAACAGCGCTTGTCGCCTCATCATTGCGGTGCGCAGGCAAGCAATGCATGAACAAAGCATCCGGCTTGGCCATCGCCATTAGCCGCTCGTTCACCTGATAGCCCCGCAACTGGTTGTGCCGCCGTTCTTTGGCCGATTCCGGATCATGCATAGAAACCCAAGTGTCCGTCACCACCAAATCCGCATCCGCGACCGCCTTGGCCGGGTCACGTTCAACCATAACCTTCACACCTTTTGACTTTGCAAAGTCGATCCAAGCGGCTTCCGGGTCCAAGGTTTCCGGCCCGGTAAAGGTGAAATCAAATCCAAACTGCCCCGCCGCATGCAAAAAGCTGGCGGCGACATTATTGCCGTCGCCGCACCAGACAACCTTTTTCCCAGCGATCGGGCCGCGGAATTCTTCATAGGTCATCACATCGGCCATAATTTGGCAGGGATGGGTGCGGTTGGTCAAACCATTGATGACCGGAACCGTGGCATGCTCAGCCATTTCTTGCAGCGTCGCCTCTTCAAAGGTCCGGATCATAATCAGGTCGACATAGCGGCTCAGAACCCGCGCCGTATCGGCAATGGTTTCGCCGTGGCCCAACTGCATTTCCTTGCCCGACAGAACCATCGTCTGCCCACCCAATTGCCGCACCCCCACATCAAACGACACGCGGGTCCGCGTCGACGGCTTTTCAAAGATCAATGCAACCATGTGGCCTGCAAGCGGCCGGTCATCATCGGGCGTGCCTTTGGGGCGGCCTTTGCGCGCGGTTTTCATTGCATGCGCAAGGTCAATCATGCTCCGCAGTTCGGCCGCATCAGTGGTGTGAATATCAAGAAAATGTTTCATCGCTCTGGCTTTCTGGTGGCGCGCCGGGGGGCTAACCCCCCGGGCTTCACTGGGATATTTTAACGATCAAAGAAGGGATTAGACGGCTGCAGCCTCGACCGCAGCAGCGGCTTTATCAAGGCGCGACACGGCTTCGGTGATGTCCTCATCTGCTATGTTGAGCGCAGGCAGCAATCGGATCACATTGTCCGCAGCGGGCACTGTCAGCAGATGTTGCGCATAGCTCGCCTTGACCACATCCGTATTCACCGCTTTGCACTTCAACCCAAGGATCAACCCTGCGCCACGCACAGCTTCAAACACATCCGGGTGGCTGGCAACAAGCCCTTCAAGCCCTTGGCGAAACAGCGATGACTTGCGGTTCACCTCGGCCAAAAACGCCGGATCACCAACAATTTCAAGCACTTTAGCCCCGACAGCACAGCCCAAAGGATTACCGCCATAGGTGGACCCATGGCTGCCAGCGACCATACCTGCCGCCGCGTTCTCGGTCGCCAAAACAGCTCCCAAGGGAAAGCCGCCGCCAATGCCTTTGGCGACCATCATGATATCAGGCGTAATCCCCGACCATTCGTGCGCAAACAACTTTCCCGACCGGCCAACGCCACATTGTACCTCGTCCAAAATCATCAGCGCGCCTGTTTGATCGCACAAATCGCGCAACCCTTTCAGGCACGCATCGGGCAAAACACGAATGCCACCCTCGCCTTGGATAGGCTCAACCATGACGGCGGCGACCTTGTTGGTCAGCGCCTTGCGCAACGCATCGTGGTCACCAAAGGGCAACGCTTTGAAGCCCGGCATCAAAGGGCCATAGCCTTTGGTCATCTTTTCCGACCCCGCGGCGGCAATCGCGCCAGTGGAACGGCCATGAAAAGCGCCGTCAAAGGTCAAAATCTCGATACGATCAGGCTCACCCTTTTCATACCAATATTTCCGCGCCATCTTAATCGCCAATTCTGCGGCCTCAGTGCCTGAATTAGTGAAAAACACGGTATCGGCAAAGGTATGTTCAACCAGCATATCTGCAAGCCGCTGCTGCTCCGGGATTTGGTACAGGTTAGACACATGCCACAGTTTGCCCGCCTGCGCCGTCAATGCGGCCACCAATTCCGGGTTTGCATGCCCCAAGGCATTCACCGCAATACCCGCCCCAAGGTCAAGATATCGCACGCCCTCAACCGTCGTAAGCCAAGATCCTTCGCCTTTTTCAAAGGCAACGGGTGCGCGGTTATAGGTCGGCAAAATAGAGGCGATCATATCATGGTCCTTTTATGGAAGCCCTAGCCGTGCCAAAGGCAGGCGGCCAAGTCAACGAATATATCTGATAAGGTAGGCTGCCATATTGGCAAAGATGAAAGGCCGTACGCTTGGGTTAGCGGCGGCGTCGGGGCAGTTGAAAATGGCAATCCGTGTTCATCATCAGAAATTGGCAAGATGCCAACAGCAACTTGTAAAGCACGATTTTGATGACCCGCCACACGCCCATCAGCGCTCCACACCTATCACAGCCATCGCAGCACAGCGCCAGACGACCCTTGTATCTGAAGCCTTGCGGTAGTATCTGAACCTGTCAAAGCTAAATTGGGGCGAAACCGCGCCACCTGCGAAACCCCGCAGGCTGCCCCCAACACCGGAGATCGGCATGTCCTGGACAGATGAGCGTGTTGAAACGCTTAAGAAAATGTGGGCTGAGGGCCAAAGCGCCAGCCAGATCGCCAAGGAATTGGGCGGGGTCACACGCAATGCGGTGATCGGCAAAGTCCACCGTCTTGGCCTCTCAAACCGCGCCACAGGCACACCCGCCAAAGACGAGGTCGACGCCGCAGCGCCACCCCCGCGCAGCGAAGCCCCTGCAAAGCCAGCAGAGCCGGTCCGCGCCGCAGAGGCAAAGCCCGCAGCGCCCGCACCGCGCCCTTCGACGCCCGTAAACCCAACAGTTGCGCAGGTTGTGAACAACGTCACACCCTTGCCACTGCGCAAATCGATTGTCCCTGCAGGCCAACCTTTGCCGCCACAACCTTCAGCGAATGAGATCAGCCCAGAGGTCTTGGCTTCTGTGCGTGAAGTTGAAAAGCATGCCAAAAAAATCAGCTTGATGGAGCTGACAGAACGGACCTGCAAATGGCCAATCGGCGACCCTGCGACCGAAGATTTTTGGTTCTGCGGCCTGCCGTCAACCGCTGGAAAACCGTATTGCGAGGCGCATGTCGGCGTTGCCTTTCAACCGATGTCAGCACGGCGGGATCGCAGGCGCTGAATGCGGCCGTTTATCGACCCGAATGATCCATTTTTTCGCCGCCCGGTTACACGCTGGGCGGCTTTTTTGGTGCCTATCGCTTGGGCCGCGCTAGAGGCGTGGTTCGGCAATTACGGCTGGGCCATGGTGATGGCTGCGTTGGGCGGCTATGCGGGCTATGTGCTGATCGTCAAAGGACCAAAACCATAATCGCCTGAAATCCACATCTAAAAAACGAAACTGGCTGCCATAACTTCGGCCAGGCTGGTTTGGTCAAAATGAACCGTAACCCCTAGATCGCTAAAAACGGTTGTACCCCCGATTTCCTGCAAATGTGGGCGCACGTTTTCGGGTGTCATATACCCAAAACCTTGAAAGTTCAGCCTGTCCCAAGGCTCTAGCGCGACAACCCGATTGGTCGATGGGGTGTCGCTGCGAAACACAAAGGTATCGGACCACAGCCCCCCGAATAAAAGGTTGTTGCCAGTGCCGCCGAACAGCACATCATCAGCCCCTTTGGCAAGAACCCAGTCCTGCAAGGGCTGAGCAGTCTTGGTGATAAACTCCCGGCTTTGCACAAAGCCAAAAACCACCTGTTCGCGACTATGTGTGCCACTTTGAAGCCGCCCGACCCAGGCGTTCAACCCAACAGTATCTGGCAATCGGTTCAGCACATTGGCATAAAGTAGGCTGACGAACTGTTGATCGGTGGTCTGGCCATAATTGTTCTGAAACTCTCGCGAATTTACAAACCCCGAAATCACTGCGGTAAACGGCGTGCCACCCGCCAAACGGTCCAGCCAAGTATTGAACCCACCCATATCCGGGGTGCGGCCCAGAACCGCCTGATACAGCCGAAAAACATCATCCATCAGCTCCATTTTCACACCTTCGTGTTAATTTCCACGCAAATGTGAGCCGGGTTTTCCATCGAGAAGTGAGCCACCTTTAGGTTATGTTCCGCGAGTTATGCTGGCGTCAAGACAATGCTGGGCTCCTTCCTTTTTCGGGCCGCAGCGGC
>Ga0209390_10009601_pt1 | contig 11562 bp, 4 predicted proteins | sample BON01_FD_187212 | JGI IMG/M metagenome (GOLD analysis project Ga0209390, IMG submission 187212) | Freshwater microbial communities from Lake Bonney liftoff mats and glacier meltwater in Antarctica - BON-01 (SPAdes) (version 2) | ecosystem: Environmental > Aquatic > Freshwater > Ice > Glacier... | reverse complement strand
GGCGTCGTTCAAGCACTTGGCAATATCCAAACACCCCACCACCGCATCCCCCGAATCGAGGACGGGGAGATGACGAAAGCTGCCTCGCACCATCAGCGTCAAGGCGTCCAAGCAGTCATCGTCTTGCGACACAGTGGTAGGGTTAGCCGTCATCACATCAGCAGCCGCCGTACTCTCGCTCGGAAGCTCCTGGGAGACCACACGGCGCGTCACGTCGGTGTCGGTCAAGATGCCGCTCAAGGTCCCATCCTTGCCCGTCAACAGCACAGCAGCCGCTCGCCGCTCCACCATCACCCGCGCGATGGCCGCCACGCTCGTCGTCGCTGCCAGGACCAAGGGCTTGTCGGGGCGCAGCTTGGACACAGTGCGTGTCTTGGGCTGCTGCTTCTGAGCGGGTCCCTTTCGCGAAATGGCGCTGCGCATGGAACCAGCATCAGACTGCGACTCCCACCCGTCCTCGTCTTCCCCGCCCATGGTGGAGGCCCAGAAAGACCGGCCGCCATCGTCCTTGCCCGTCAGCTTGCTCAGGCTCTGCACAATCTCCATAGCGCTCAACAACCCCAAAGCGCGGCCCGTCCCCTCCTCCACCACGGGAAGGTTGAGAAAGTGCCCATCGCGCATCGTGTAGAGCGCGTCCAAAAGCGACATGTCAGGAGTCACGCTCGCCGGCCTCGGTGTCATCACCGCGGCCAGCGTCGTCTTCTCCGGCGAGAGCCCCTTGGCAACCACGCGACCCAACACGTCCTTGAACGTCACCAACCCCACGAGCTGCCCTTGCTCGTCCACAACCAAGCAAGCCTTGCGCGCGGCTGCCATGCCCTTAGCAGCAGCCACGACGGTGGTGTCGCCGGGCAAGAGTGCTGCTGGAGGAGAATTGGCCAAGATCTCTTCCACCGTCGGCAGGGCGCTCGCTGCCTCCTCCCCAGCACCACCAGCCGAGAGCAACTGCAGGAGCGTAGAGACCAGCGCTGTCTGGTTCTTGCCCTTTCCATTACGCCCAGCTTGCGCCATGGCCATCGTCGCTGCCTCCAGCTGCTTCTCGGCCTTGCCGCCCGATTGCTTCTCCCGGCGTTCCTCCATCTTCTCCAAGCGAGTGATAGCGTCGTTCAAGCACTTGGCAATATCCAAACATCCCACCACCGCATCCCCCCCATCCAACACCGGCAAATGCCTAAAGCTGCCCTTAACCATAACGGTGAGCGCATCCAAGCAATCATCATCCTGAGAGACAGTAGTAGGACTGGCCGTCATCACGTCCGCACCCACCGTCCCCTCGCTCGATAGCTCCTTTGCTACCACACGCCGAGTCACGTCGGTATCGGTCAGAATCCCACTCAAGGTCCCATCCTTCCCCGTAAGCAACACCGCTGCTGCTCGCCGCTCCACCATTACCCGCGCAATAGCAGCTACGCTCGTCATCGCCGCCAGCACCAAAGGCTTATCCGGCCGGAGCTTGGAGACGGGCCGGCTCTTAGGTTGTGCCTGCTGCTGCTGCTGCTGCTGCTGCTGCTGCTGCTGCTGCCGCGCCGCGCCCTTGCGGGTCGAACCAATGCTGCGCATGGAAGCCGCGTCCGACTGCGACTCCCACCCGTCCTCGTCCTCCCCGCCCATGGTCGACGCCCAGAAAGAGCGGCCACCATCGTCCTTGCCCGTCAGCTTGCTCAGGCTCTGCACAATCTCCATAGCACTCAACAAGCCCAAAGCCTTCCCCGTGTTAGAATCAACGACCGGCAAGTTCAAAAAGTGCCCATCCCGCATCGTGTACAGCGCGTCCAACAGAGACATATCCGGCGTGACACTCGCAGGCTGCGGGGTCATCACCGCCGCCAGCGTGGTCTCCTCCGGCGAGAGCCCCTTAGCCACCACCCGACCCAACACGTCCTTAAACGTGACCAACCCCACCAGCTCCCCCTTCCCATCCACCACCAAACAAGCCTTGCGCGACGCCGCCATCTCCTTACTCGCCGCCCGGACACTCGTCTTCCCCACCAGCAATGCCGCTGCTTGCGACTCGGCCATGATTTCTTCCACGGTCGGCAAGGCACCAGCATCCTGCCCCGCCGCCCCACCATTCGCCGTCAGCAGGGTCAGCAACGTTGAGACCAACGCCGCCTGCCCCTTACCCTTCCCACCACGCCCTGCCAGCGCCATGGCCATCGAGGCGGCTTCCAAGGTCTTATCAGCCTTCCCACTTGACTGCTTCTCCCTCCGTTCCTCCATTTTCTCCAACCGCGTAATGGCATCATTCAAGCATTTGGCAATATCCAAACACCCCACCACTGCATCCCCCGCATCCAACACCGGCAAATGCCTAAAGCTCCCTCGCACCATCAGAGTCAATGCATCCAAACAATCATCCTCCAACGACACCGTAGTCGGGTTCGCCGTCATCACCTCCGCCGCAAGCGTCGCATCAGTCGATAAATCCAAAGCCACCACCCGCCTCGTCACATCAGTATCCGTCAAAATCCCGCTCAATGCCCCATCCTTCCCCGTCAAAAGCACAGCAGCCGCTCGCCTCTCCACCATTACTCGCGCGATGGCCGCCACGCTCGTCGTCGCTGCTAGGACTAAGGGCTTATCCGGCCGCAGCTTGGAGACAGGGCGGGTTTGTTGGGACTTGCCGCTGGTTGACTTGGTGGGGGTGGAGAAGCTCAAGGCCGACATTTTCTTAGCATGGTTTCGGGTAGGGGAGGAGGAGGATTTGGAAGGAGATAAGGTACTGCTGGCGATGGAGCGGGCGGGGGAGGAGACGGCGGAGGAAGAGGGAGGGGCAGTGATCCGGGTGGTTGACAGGATCTCCACCACCTCCACTGGTGCTACGGGCATGGCAGCACGCAGCACACTCAATTCAGCCTGCACCCGATCCACCTCCTTCTGCACGGGCTCGCAGGCGACAAAATTCTTAGCAGCCAGCAGCTTGTCCATCTCGCCCTTGAGCTCCATCAGCCGTGCCTCGAGCTGAGCGAGGGTAGGGATGGTGGACAACTCGCCCTCCAACCCGTCCAACTCCTTCTGCAGGCCATCGCACACAGCAAATTCCTTAGCAGCCAATCGCTCGGCAAGCCTCTTCTTCAGAGCAGCAATCTCCGCCTCGAGGTCAGGACGGCTCTTCTTGCTCTTCTTCTGCCCGCCATTAGGCGACTTCTGCTTATCATCCACCCCCATCGACGCCACCGCTTCCTCCGCCTCCTTCTTCTCCTGCGCCTTGAGCCCTTCCAAAGCCACCCTTGCCTCCTCTACCTGCTGCTGCAACCGATCACACTCCGTATATTTCCGATCCTGCGCCGCCTGCTTCACAGCCGCCTCCAACTCCCCGATCTCCACCTCCTTCTCCGCCGCCGTTGGAAACAGCTTCCTCAATCGCACCAACCGCGTAACCTCCCCCTGGGCCTTCTGACAGGCCCCAAAGTTCTTCTCAGCCTCCAGGCGTGCTAGCTCCTGCTCGGCCACCTTGACTGCACCCTCTAACTCCCCCCTCGAGGCAAATCCCGAGGCTTCTGCTGCAGAGGGCTCCTTGGCATTGAGCACGTCGCGGAACTTAACCTCCATCACCTTCACCTGCAGCTGCACCTCATCACAAGCCTTGAAATTCTTGCTTCGAAAATGGTCGTCAATCGTGGCCTGCAACGCCGAGATGTCCTCTAAGACCTCCTGGCGGGTAGGGAGGAGCTTGCGCAGGTCCATCAGCGTCTGCAGCTCAGCCTGCAGCTTGGTGCACGCCGTGTAGTTCTTCCTCCGCGACATGTCCTCAATCGCCACCTCGACCTCCCCCACCTTCGTCTCCAAGCTCGCACGGGTGTAAGGCAAGGGCTCACGGGCCTCGCGCACCAGGACCAAGGCCGCTTCCACCATCTTGAGCTTATCAGCCACGGCCAAACACTCATCAAATGCCTTCCGTTCCTCCGCCCCCTTCCCCGCGACCTCCAACTCGATCACCGTGCGAATCAACGAATCCTCGTCCATCTTATTATAAGGATTAGTCAACCGCCGATACTCCTGCACGCACAAAAACCTCCTTGCCTCCGCCTGGAGCAAGACCACCCCCCGCCGTTGCACCACAAAGGCCCTGCGAGACCTATGCATCCTCCACATAGCCTGCGTCGCCAACACCCCCCTAACCACCACTCGAAAGCGTCTCCGTGCCAGGAACTGCCGCACCGTCGCCTGCACCTTCACCGCCGCCCTCTTCCTCCTCACGCGCGTCCACCCCCTCTGAATGGTGCGTGCCCCCAGCTTAACCCTCAGTTCAAGCAAGCGCGCAAGTTTCTCCGCCATGCTTTTACGCAGAAACACCTTGCTCACCCCCATCTGCCACTCCCTCTCATCCACACTCAGCATCTTACTCAATTTATCAATCAAATCCGGCAAGCTCGTACATCCAGGGACCAACCGCGCAAATTGCTTATACATCACCGAGTGTGTCTCCCGCAAGGCATACCCCTGCTGCCTAATCCGAATCGCCTCCATCATCCCCGCATACTTCAACTGCCTCAATATCTCCAACGTATGAAAGTAACCCGCCAGCTTCTCATGGTTCGGCTTAATACACCTCACATACCGCGGGGTCGTCAAATCAAGCGTCTCCACCAACGTTGCAAGCGACGTGCGGAACTGCGACGACAAGGACGCCTCCCTCAACCTCGACCCTCCCCCTCCCCCTCCCTTCTTCTTCTTCCCTCCCCCCCCAGCACCACCACCACTACTCCTCTCCTCCAAATGCTTGATATCCAAAAATATATCATCACGAATCAAGGGATCCGTGCTACTCAACGCCAGCGCCCGTACGTTCTGATGCAAATTCTCCACATTTCGCTCCACGAACCCATCCACCTGGTACAAAACCATCCCCGCGTAATGCTTCACCCCAAAACACACATCAGAATGCAACCTCGGCTTAACATACGCCTCCGTCTTGCCCGCAAACGTCATGTGCAAGGCAGACAAAAACCGTCCATCAGCATTACTCGGCCCCCCACCCACACTCTTAACATCATCCAAAATATTAAACAAACACGGCGCCCCCGCCTTCCCTCCCCCCACCCCTGCAGCAGCAGCAGGCGCTGCCACCCCTACCTCTCCCCCTCCTCCTCCCGTGGTGGCCGTGCCTGGCTCCCGGTAGTACCGGCTGTCGAGGAGGGCGAGGCAGGGCTGGTTGTCATTGAAGGAGACATAGCTCCAGTCGATCCCCTCCCTATCATAATCCTCTTGTTCCATCTCGAAAATGTGCCGGTTGAACTGGTTTTGCAGCGTCTCGTTGGCAAAATTGATGAGGAGCTGCTCGAAAGAATTGTGCTCAAAGGCCTCGAAGCCGTAGATGTCCAGCACACCCCTGGTAGGAGGAGAAAGGAAGGGAGGGAGGGAGGGAGGGGTGTGAGTAGGTGAGTAGGTTCCCGAAAGACATGCACAGACATTAGGGCGGGAGAAAACAGAAGCATCACACAATCCCACCCCGGTCCTCCCCTCCCTCCCTCCCTCCCTCCCCTCCCCCACAAATACGTACATGAACCCCCAGCACTTCTCCGCCGCAATCGTCACATTCAACCGCCGTACCAACCAATTGAAAACACACGAATACACAGTCTTGGCCAGCGTATCCCTCTTATCTGCCGCCTCCTCCGCATCATTAGGCTTCACCAGCGTCTCGTCCTTCCGGGTCGTAATCTGCTTCGAACAAAAAGTCTTACACATCTCCCCAGCATCCAACCTCAAAAACCTCGCCGCCAACTCCAAGTGCACCTGCGTCTTCGGATCAACCACCGACCCCCCCTCCCCTGCATCCAAAAAATCCACATTCCCCAGGTGCAAGACCGCGGCCACCAGCTCTAGCATCGTTCGCTGAAGCTTGGCGTCTAGCCCTATCGCGGCCATACATTCCATGGTGACCTTAAAATCAGACTCGTCGCTCTTCCATGCAATATCAGTACAATGCCCATGCGTGAGGTACCTAAAAGCCCTCGTGCCCTCCTTCCGATCCAAACACAAATCAGCCAATAGCTGCTTATCCCCCCCCCGAATCAACTGATAAAACACATGGAAATTCCTCTCCCCCTCCGCCTGCCTCACAATCCTCGTCTTCTCCAACAAATAATTCGTAATCTCCGCGCCCACAATCCGCCCCGTCGCCCCAAACTGGATCTTGACATACTTCCCAAACCTCGAGCTATTGTCATTCATCAATGTCTTGGCATTTCCAAAACTCTCCAAAAAAGGATTCGTCGACAAAACCTTCTTCTCCAGCTCCCCCACCTCCAAATGAGGCCCCGCTGCAGCAGCAGCAGATTTCTCCAAAATCGGTGATGTAGACGTTGCCGTCGCGCCCTCCCTCCCTCCCTCCCCCCCCCCGGACGGCGTGATTTTGTAGTGGGTGATCCGGGCGAGGTACTGCATGATGATTTTCATGGCTTCTGTTTTGCCTGCTCCGCTCTCCCCTGAGATAATAATAGACTGATTGGCCGGGACTTTCGACCCGTCGTTAATGAAAGCCACGTAGGACGCATCGGCGACCTTAAAGAGGTGAGGGGCCAGCTGCTCTTTCTCGCAGGTGTGGTAGTGGATCATGGTTTGCTCGGAGTAGAGGCCGTGGTTCCACTTGTATGGGTTGATGCTGATGAGGATGGGCCCGACGAAGGTGTAGACCTCGTCGCGGGTGTAGCGGGAACGGAGGGTCTCGAGCAAGGACATTTCTGGAGGGGAGGGAGGGAGGGAGGGAGGGAGAAAAAAGTAAACATCTCGATTGACTCTTCAGACGATGGGGAAACGAAATAGGAAATAAACCCCTCCCTCCCTCCCTCCCTCCGTCCCTACCTGAGAAATCATTCAGGTCCAGAATATCAGGCACCCCCTGCTTCGCCTCCGCCTTGACCGTTAAAAGCCCCTCGGCCTTCAATCGATGCACCTGGTCCATCTCATCCCGCACCACCACCACTTTCTCATTGGGGAATTCCTGGACGACTTTCACGGGCTTGTAGAGCATTTCCGCTTGCTTGGCTTCGTCGACGCTGCTGCTGGTCAGGGTGAGGGGCTTGCCGTCCTTCCCAACTAGCTTGCTGGGGTCGAAGTAGACCTCGCGGACGATTCGGCCCGTCAGCACGTCCATGTTGCCGGAGGCGGGCATGGCTGTGGGAGGGAGAGGAGGGAGGGAGGGAGGGAGTGTGAACGTTCGGTTTTCATCATCATCAAATCAAGCGGCGGCGGTATTCACAGGCAAGCAAGCTAAGGCAGCGGGCGGCCTGGGCAATCGACCAGCCGCCACTTCCCTCCACCACCATGCCCGCCGTCCTCCTGTATTCTGCCAGCTTCGAATGCGTTGTCGATAATCCAGAAGCCAACGCGGCCGTCGTGCTTACTTGAAACCAGCATGCATGCCCGCCAAGGTGGTTGCTAGTGGTCGGACATATGCTTCTGCTTTCCACAATTCCACCCCTCCGCCGTCTGGCAATCACGCCTCCACGTACCTAGACTATGCCGCGGATCTCCTCAGGCCAAGGCGAGGACAGTAGCCCTCCTGGTGCTGTGGCTTGGGTTTACCCAGCCAACGCCTAGGCTGCTGCTGCTGCTCTTGATCCTGTTCATGTGGGAAGGGTGGGAAATGTGGCAGTGAGAAACCGCAGCGGTCATCCTAGGCAGCTCAGAGCATTGCCAAGACACTTTCCATCGTGCTTGGGGTGGTTTGGAGTCTGGGGTGTGCTTGTGTGGGGTGGTGTGTCCAATGCAGGCGGATTGGGCTTGGTCGTTGCTTTTCTAGCAGGGCGCACTCCCTCCCCTCGCTGCAAACGAAAACGCAGCCGCGGCGATGTTCTGTCGACCTCGAGGGTTGACATGGCTTTGCACGATTAAGTGTGTAGCCTGTGTAAGAGAGCGTGTCCTGTTGTGTGTTTGTGTCTGGGTAAAGGGGCATAAAGCATAAAGTGGCATAAGGAGCCAAGTTGACGTCCTCTGATGATGCATGATGGTGAAACTCCAATGCCTTGGCTGCTTGTGCTTTGGGGCTTTCCCGTACGCCACACCCAAGGCTTACACTCTCTACCCCTCTATGCACGATTCACAGAGGCCCTGGTGGTGGTGGGTGGCCGCAAATTGCAGCGTCCAACTCTCCAGTTTAGCCCACCACGCATCATCTGCAGCTCCCCCCTCCCCCCGTCCCCACGCCCCTACGCCCAACGCCCGCGACGTTCCACCGCCTTCCCACGCACATCCTACTACCAATAAGACAAGCGACATCGAAAGTGCCCCAAGCCCCCGTTCCAACCACCGCCCATCCGTCCACACCCCACCCACCCCACCATGGCCTCCCCCATCCTCGTCACATACGAAATCATCGGCCCCGCCGACGCGCCTGAAACCGGGGTCACCTCCTCCTTCGAGCTCCTGGGCTACAACACCAGCAGCAGCAGCAGCACGTCCACAGACGTTCCGACCATTCAAGCCCTCCGCGAGGCCTTTCCCTATCTGGGCAAATTCCATTTTCGGGCTAAAATCCCCCTTCCTCCCTCATCAGAACATGCATGGTTAGACCTAGCAGAAGACGACGCTCCCTTGCCTGTATGGGTGGAGAAAAATGCGCAGCAATGTGTGGAAATAAGGGCGTTACCGTTGCTTTTCCCCAAAGCGCCGGGGGAGGGCGGGAGGGAGGACGAGGAGGAGGAAGGGGGGGAGGGAGGGGAATTGGACTTTAGTGGGCCGGATTTGGATCAGGATATTGTGGAGGCGTCGACGGGAGGAGGAGGAGGAGATGAACGAGAAGAAGGATACGAGGCACGAGCTTCTTCTTCCCGCCATCGACAGCAGGAGGAAGGACACAGGCGACATTCCTCCTCCTCGTCCTCCTACCCTTCCAGCAGTAGTAGTAGCTGGTCTCGTCAACTAAAAGATGTGGGTGAATCTGTGCTTACTTCAGACGTTGCTCGGGACCTGACCAAAAAGGGCTTAAAAGTTGGAAAGCAAGTCGGGAAACAAGTAAACAAACTATGGAAACTCGTAGGGGAAGGTCTCGCTGGCGGTGGAGGAGGAGGAGGGGGAGGAGGAGGAGAGGGAGGAGGGGGCGAGTACCCTTCCTCGCCGCAGGGGCCGAGTGCTGGTGCGATCCGTTATTTGAGGAAGTGGGAGGAGGCGCTGGTGACTCCGCCGAGCACAGAGCTGCGTTCCACTCTGTGGGCCGCCTTGTTCCCACAGGGGGAGGGAGGGAGGGAGGAAGGAAGGGTGGATTGGAGGAGGGCGGGGTGTGAGGGGGAGGAGCCGATGAGAGGTTTTAGGGGGACGGGGAGCATGACTGTGCAGTTTTTGATTTATTTTGCGAGGACTTACCCGAGGAAAGTGCGGCAGATTCTGAGGAGGCAGGAGGAGGAGGAGGAGGAGGGAGGGAGGGAGGGAGGAGGGTGTGCTTATCCTTTGGTGGGGGTTGCAAATAGTTTGACGTTGATGCTGGCAGATATATTCAAATTGAGAGACGGGAGATATGTGCATGTGCAGAATGTGTTTTGGGGTCTATTTGAGGGTGGTGGGTGGGGGACGATGGATGAGATATTTTGTGCGGCCTTGGGTTATTTTGATAGAATGTGGGTGGAGACTGGAGCGGGGATAGAAGGATTTCCACGGTTGGTGCAGCAGACGAGGAGGGGGTTGGAAGGAGTATTGGGGCAGGCGCCGGTGAGTTTACCGCATTTTATGGCGTTGGCGGAGGAGGGAGGGTTGTATATGGAGTGAGGGAAGGAGGGAGGGAGGGAGGGTAGGAGGAGCAATAATTGAAATCCGAAAATCAATATGTGTAATTTGACGAAACAAAACAAACGAACAGGGGAGAGAGTGTTTGCAAGTCTTTCCCCTATGTTATTTCCATCTACATCTCATTTTTTTCTTTCTTTCATCTTTCTGCTGTTGTTTCTGCATCTCCTCCTCGTCAGCAGGTGACGTCGGCCGACCGGTAGCTTGCGTGCCACGGCCGTGCCAGTGTCGGCTTTACTGACGCCCTTGACAAATTCTTTGATCATGAACCATTTCGTGGGGTCCTCGTGCCGCATATATTTAAATTGCAGCGCCAAAGCCAAGGCTTTTCTGCGCAGAGTGCCTACTTTGTTGCCACGAATGTCTCGGCTGTCTATTAAAAAATCTAAAATCGTGTGCTGCGTGGGAGGTTGTTCGGATAGAGGAAGTGGGGGAGGCCTTGCAGGTCGCACCATGTCGTCCACATGTTCCAGGCGCTGTCGTACTTGAGCCAGGAAGAGCTTGCTAGGGCTGCGCGTGAGTATAAACGCTGAACATAGACTCGACGCGCGCGAGCAAGGTCCGCGGTGGAGAGACCTGTGTCCAGGCGGTGGGCGAGTGTGATGGGGCAGGGAGTGGTGAGAAGAAGGTGTTGGATTTCGGCGGAGGAGAGACGAGTGGCTGCGTTGGCCACGGTGTTGTCGAGGGAGGGAAGGAGGGGAGGAAAAGGAGAGGAGAATGAATGTAATTCAAACAAATCAATATGTGTAAATTCGGGAAAGAAACAAAACAAGACGAACCACAAAGAGTGTTACAAATTCCCTCCTCCACGTTCTTTTCTTCTACATCTCGATCTTCTTTCATTTTTCTGTGTTGTTTCTGCATCTCAGCCTCATCGTCGCCGTCGTCTGGACAAGACTCTGGGCTCGTCTGCTTCGACTGTTACTATTCCTGCTCGACTGCTCCCTCCCTCCCTCCCTCCCTCCCTCCTCTAAGTGGTGCTCGGGAGAAAGGAGCAGCACCGCGTCGTCCTACAAAATAAGAAAGAAGAAAAGGGGTTGGTGCGTTCCTTGCTGCTGCTGCTGCTGCTGCTGCTGCTGCTGCTGCTGCTGCTGCTGCTGCTGCTGCTGCTGCTGCTGTAGGTGTGCCAAAAATAAAACCTCAAGTGGAAATGCATGCATGCATGTCCTTTCCTAGCTCAAGAGAGGAAAAGGTGGAAAAAGAGGAGGAAAGAGAAGGGCGGGTATGACTAATGACACGCCCTCCCCCCTTCCTCTCCTTCCTCCCTCCCTCTCTTTCCTCGTTCTCTCATCCAAGGGGTGATCCAGTTCACTTCGTCCGTCCAGTCTCAGCGCGCAATACAAAAAGAACCAGCTTCCAAAAAATAAGGCGGAAATTAAGTACCCAAAAAATGAAGGGAAGTTCTTCTACTGCTGCCACTCTGTTCCTCTTCCGTCCATCATCATTTTCTGTTGCGTCTCCCTCTCTCCCTCTCTCCCTCTCTCCTTCTCTTTCTGTTTCTCGGCCTTCCTCTCATTCTCTCTCCCTCTTCTCCATCCCTACAAGTATTGTCTAAAACTACCATTCCATTTCCTCTTCACTCTTCTCTCCCTCCCTCCCTCCCTCGTTCTCTCTCTCGTGACGCCTCTAACTCTATCTAACATTTCCTACTCTCTCTACTACTACTGCTGCTACTACTACTGCTGCCACTGCTGCTGCCGCTACCAGCTAGCTGCCAATGCACATGAAGAAGAAGCACATGAAGTCGACCTAATGTTGTGGTTCTCTCTCTTTCCATCCCTCCCTCCCTTTCACCCGGCACGCATTCACTCTTCCTGCGCGCTGCCAAAAATACACACA
>Ga0209390_10009599_pt1 | contig 11564 bp, 7 predicted proteins | sample BON01_FD_187212 | JGI IMG/M metagenome (GOLD analysis project Ga0209390, IMG submission 187212) | Freshwater microbial communities from Lake Bonney liftoff mats and glacier meltwater in Antarctica - BON-01 (SPAdes) (version 2) | ecosystem: Environmental > Aquatic > Freshwater > Ice > Glacier... | reverse complement strand
TCCCCCCCTTCCGACCTCCCTTCCTCTGCCACAACACCGTCGGATCGACAGTCAACATGTAATCCAACGGATGTTGCTCTTCCATCCCTCCTGCTCTCCCTCCCGCCCTCCCCCTGGCGCAGGCCTTGCCTAGCCGCCGATGACGCAGGAGGGAGAGGAAGGGCGTTTCCCCCTCGTTGTTATATTTGCTCAAGATAATTTTCAGGACATTTGATTCTCCTTCTTCTTCTTGAGGGGAGGAGAGAGTGGTGGAGGAAGAGGAAGGGGGGGAGGAAGAGGTGCAGGTCTTCCTCCTCATGTACTGACATAGTTCAATCACCATAGGGAAGTCCGCTTGTCGCAATACAGCGAGGTGTAATAGGGTATTGCCCTCTTCATTAACTGTCTCTAGATTTGCCCCTCCTTCTATCAAGACCCTCATCGTCGCTACAGCTGCTGGGTGATTCATGCCCTCAATCTGCTCAAACAAATTTCCAAGAAGCGTATTCCCCTCATCCCTCGTCCGCCTCTCCAACCCTTCCTCCCTCCCTTCCTCGATCAATGCCTTCACTGACTCACTCAATTGATACTGAGCTACGTAATGCAAGGCAGTGCATCCCTCCCCTCTTGCCCTCTCCAAGACCTCCCTCCCTCCCTCCTCCTTGAGCAGCTTCAGTACTGCTGCTGCTCCTGCTTGTTCCTTCCTTCGATCCACATAGAGAGCAGCGAGGGAGTGATCGCCTTTTTCGTCGAACCCACGCAAAGATAAAGGGTGGGATTGCAAGGCTTGTTTGAGGGCAAGGAGGGAGGGAGGGAGGGAGGACGAGGAGGAGGAGGAGGAGGAGGAGGGTTTGGTACGGAGGGCGGTGCGGAGGAAGGGGACGACGGCAACAAAGGCTGCGTGGATTGCTTCGTCGTGTTCTTCGTCCGAATCGGAGGAGGTAGTGGTGCTGCTGGTAGCTGCTGCTCCTGCTGCTCCTGCTCCTGCTGCTGGTGCTGCTGCTGCTGCTGCTGCTGCTGCTGCTGCTGCTGCTGGTTTGGTGGCAGCGGTGGTGGTGGTAAAGGTAGGGGCTGCTGCTGCTGTGGTTGTCGTTCCGGCTGCTGCTGTGATGGTGGCGACTGCTGCTGCTGCTGTTGGTTTGATGGTGGTGGTGGTGGATGTGGAAGAAGCAGCAGTGGCAGTTTTATTCTTTTTCGCATTTTCCTCATCCTCCTCCTTTTTCTTCTCCTTCTCCGTGGCCTTGCTGCTACTGTCGGCGCTGCTGCTGCTGCTGCTGCTGCTGCTGCTGCTGCTGCTGCTGCTGCTGCTGCTGCTGCTGCTGCTGCTGCTGCTGCTGCTGCTGCTGCTGCTGCTGCTGCCTCCATTCTCTGTTAAGGTCTTCTTAGCTACCACTGCCAAAGCCGGAGACGTGCCCTTCTCCTCCTCCTTTTCCTTCTCCTTTTTCCAATCCTCCTTCATCCCTTCTCCTCCTCCCTCCTTCCCTGTACGCTTCACCTCCTCCTCCTCCTGCTCCTTCTCTTTTTCCCTCTCGTTGTTTCCGACGACGGCTGCTGCTGCTGCTACTGCTGCCGCCCAAGGTCCTGGTCCTCCTCCTGCAACTGGCGCTGATGCTGCTGCTGCCGCCTTTGCTGCCACCCTCTTCTTCTCCTTTCCGATGGCCGCACGTGACGGACTACTGCCTCCCGCTGCTGCTACTGCTGCCAGTCTGCTGCTACTGCCGCGGCTCCAGCTGCTGCTCCTGCTGCTGCTGCCGTCCCCTCCTCCCCCCCCCCATAATTCTTTTCCATTCCCTTTTCCTTCTGTGTACCCTTCACGCTACTACCACCCTTGTCGCCTTCCTTGCCTGCCATGCCCTGTGCTGTGAGATCTGGCAATCTCTGTGCCTGCAGCTCGTCCATCGCGCTGCCCCTGGTCGCTGGAGGAGCTGCGCTGGTGAGGTCAAAGCCGGCTTTCTGCTGCTGCTGCTCCTGCTGCTGCTGCTGCGGCTGCTGCGTGGCTTGCTGTGCCTGGTGCTCACAGCTCCGTGTGTGTGCTTGGTTCGATCACTCGTGTGCTGCAAGCCCTAGGTGATGAACGCTTGCTTCGCTCCTGCCTCCTCCCGCTGCCTTGAAAAGCCCCGTGCCGCAACCGAAGCCTGCTCGCTGCGGCTGTGGTGTAGCGGTGGGTGGGAGGGTGGTGAAGGATTAAGTCGGCAGGGTGCGCGGTATTTTGTGGTTGCTTGTGCGTGCATGCACATGAAAGGAAGATCATGAAAAACATCCGGGTCACGTCCGGGAGCACTTTTGTGGTCGACCTCCCCTCCTCCACACTTTCCCGACGGACTTCCTTCTGTCATTTCAAGGTGCTACATTACAATTACTATGAAAGAATGCAACAACAATTGTAGAAGCAATCCAAAAACACAACTAGTTCAGTCTTTATCTCTTGCTTGCTTTTACTTTTCATTCTGCCCTCATCCTCCCTTCCCACCCCACCCACCCACACTCACTGTGGCGGCGTCACCGTCCCTCCCACCCCCGCCACCACCTCCTTCTCCTTCTCCTCCCCCCGATCAAACGCCTGCAAAAACGTCGCGACCTGATAGGTGGAAAACCCCACAATCGCCGGAATCACTTGAATCGTATCCCGATACTTCCCCGCCAGCAACACCAACAAAATCACCAGAGCAAAACGTGCTTGTCCCACCCCTGCCCCCGGGATGCCCGCCGTTCCAAACGCTTCCACCGTGCGTCCTAATAGAGTGATATATCCAAAACCTAACGACGCCCCCAAGGCATACGACACACTCGCTTCAAATGAGAAAGCAGCCCAGCACACGGCCAGCCCTAGGGCAGACAACCACAAGCTATCAAACAGCAGCTGGAACTTCCTTGCTGCATAGCTCTTCCCCCGTGAAATCTCACCTTTCTTCCGCGCTTCTTTATCGATGAATTTGCTTTTGGACATGCGGGTCATTTTTTTGGGGATGCCAATTTCATTGATTGCAACTTCCCCGCCTACTTTGTTGTATGCTTGATAAATAGCCTTGCGAGCAGATTGACGGAGTTTCCTCTTGGCAGCTTCGGCTGTTTCTCGTTCCTCCTCGCTGACCAGGAAGATTTCTTCGCTGATTTCGTTTTGCATGGCTAGGATGCGTTGTCGGCGGAGGGCTTCTTTGTCGCGGTCGGAGGGAGGGGTGGGCGGGGAGGGGGTGAGGGTGGAGTGGAGGGAGGAGGGGAGGCGACGGAAGGAGCGCCAGGCTTGGATGCGGGCTTGGGAGGAGGTGATGAGAGGGGAGGAGGAGGAAGGGGAGAAGGGAGGAGGATTGTCGGGGAGGGGGAGGGGGTGGTGCTCGTGCTGCTGTTGCTGGTTGCGGCGGAGGCCAAAGGCGGTGGGGAAGGAGGAGGAGGACCGGGGGGCGAAGTAGGCCTGTGGTTTGTTGAAAAGGGAGGAGGGAAGATAGAAAGGAGTCAAGTTTTGGTGTGTGAACAAGGTCGAGGGGAGGAAGCACGCAAGCGTCGTCAAATATCAACAGGGGGGTTGAAAATGGGGTGGACGCCGGCGTGTGTGTGGTTGAACTCATCTGATTGTCGGCAGGAGACTGTAGGATGGCACGCGCGACGACATTCTTGCGATGCGGGTGCGCTTCAGAATGACGCACAAGCAGAAGAACTATCACATCCAAAGCTCTCCACGCGGTGCTACGAGTGCTGCTTGGACTGGAGACCTGTCCTATCATTCATTCAGGAGACGTACCTGGCTAGATAAGAAGAGGCTGCACAGCAGCATCATGGCAGCCACGGTCGTCGTCGGTTTGGCCAGGCAGGCACAGGCCTTGGGACCGCTCCTTGGCCTTCTTCTTGACGTCGTCGTCATGGTCGTGGTCGTCGTTGGCGTCGTCGTGGGAGCCTGTGGTTTTGTGTTGTGTCCGTGAGCAGTGGTGTGTGGGTGGGGAGGCTAGATATGGCGTCGATAGGCAGCCTGCCTTCTGAATGCGTGGCCGACTGCACTTGCCGTGGTGCGTCGGCGCTGCTGAGCTTGTGCTAGGGAAGGACTGTCTCGTCGTCTGCCTGTGGGAAGGTAGAGGGGAGGGATGATCAAGACGCTTGTGTGAAGTGTGCTTGCCTTTGCTTGCTTGCTTGCCCTTTCGGGATTGAAGCGTCGCGTTTTCCGTTGCGATCTTTTCAACTGCCCGTCAATCAATGCCTTGACACAAACTCACGTCCACACGTCACATGCACACAACATACAGCGTGAAACGACACGAAGGACCACAAGGCGACGACAACCTGGGGGCAGCCAGTGCCAACGCTGGCCCTGGAGAGACCAGCAGCGAAATATGGCAGCGAATGGGCCAGGCGAAGAACAAGCAGACTGCCACCAAGTCCTGGGTCGATTGGAGGCCAATGTGGCGGAACTTGTCGAGAGGTAAGAGGCAGCATGTAGATGGATGTGTTTGGAAATGTGTGAGGTAGCGTGTATAGGCCAGAGTTGTCCCTCTCTTGGTCTATAATCTCCCCTCCTTGACCCAGCCAATCCAACCCCCCCAAAACCCATATTCCCATCCCAATGCAATGCACCCATTTATCGCATCAACTCAATCCCACCCCGTCCATCTCCCCTTATAATCCCTCCCCGCAGCTTTCTCCACAACGATCGCGGCGTCCCCGTGACCCATTCGCGCCTGGCGGTCCGCGAAACCCTAATGGATTTTGAGCATTTGCTGGGTACGGGCCTCAACATTGGAGCCGGCGGGGGGAAGGGAGACATCGAAGGAAATGCTTCATGGGAGCCTCTTTGGTGCCTTCTACAGCAGCTGAGAATACCGAGTGGCAATGGCGGAGGCACTGCTGCCGCGGCAGAGGAGGGTGCGCGCTTGCGGCACGTTCTACATGACGTGGTGCCCAAGACGCCCCTCCCCGCCTTTTGCGTCGAATACGGCTGGGGACGTGCAAGGTTGGTGCTGCAAGAATGCCTGAATCGGCACTGCTTGGTCATGCTGCTCGCGTCGCTGGGCCACGATATTGCTTTAAGGGAGCGGGCTTACGGCAGCAGCAGCAGCAGCAGCAGCAGCAGCAGCAGCAGCAGCAGCAGCAGCAGCAGCAGCAGCAGCAGCAGCAGCAGCAGTAGCAGCAGCAGCAGTAGCAGCAGCAGCAATGGAGGCGAGGGGCATTCAACCCAGCCACCCATGCAGCAACCCGAGGTGCGAGCCAGCTTGGATCGACTTGCAGCATCTCTGAATGGCATTGATTTCAACCTCAGGCATAGGGCCAGTCTGTTGCCGGCCCCGTCGTCGACGCCCTGTGCTCCACATGCCATCTATGAAGAAGAAGAGGAGGCCATGCGGATCACCACGCGGCGACGTTCCTCCTCCTTATCCAGAAGCAAGGAGCCCGCAGAAGCAGTGTATAGCTGCCGAGCACGTGACGAGGTGCGGCTGCAGTATGACACTCTTTCAGCAGTGAGTCAATTGCTCCAGGCGAGTCCCGTCGAGTTTTTCGAAGTTCCTCCCCGGGATTCCCTTCGCCGGGAGATCCAGCTGCCGGCATCGCTTGATGCCGCATCCTCGGTCGTGGTGTGGCAGTTCGAGGTGGTTTCTTACGATGTGGGCTTTGAGGCGTCTTTTGAGAGGGGCACAGGAGCAGTAGCAGCAGGCGATGACGAGGAGGCGCTGGTGGAGGTGCAGCCGTGGTCACGGGTGGCTGCCACGGGCCGACCCATGGAAGGCTGGTTTCGTGTACCTAGCAGCAGCAGCAGCGTTGGCCGCAGCCGTGAGGGGCGCTTGGTTCTGACGTGGGACAACGGCTACAGCTTGCGGCGGTCCAAGGATGTGTCGCTCCGGATAGCCTTGGTGCGCGCGGTGGCTTTCGAGGCGGCGCTCGTTTCGGCCAGGGACGAAATGATGGCGGCCATTTGGCAGAGGCTGGGTGAAGCATCTGCAGCGGCAATGCAATTCCAGCTCCCGCCCAAGGCACAGCGCTCCTCTACGCCTTTTGCACACCGTCCAGCCGATATGTTTGCATCGCCTTCGATTTCACGAGAGAGCAGCTACGATGAGACACCATCTACCCCCTTATTTGGCATGGGCGATGGCAATGCCTCCAACAGCAGTGACAAGCAAAACTGGCGCAACGGTGCGAGCGGTTCCTTGGTTGTCAACATGTCGGTGACGGTCCTCATGGGGGGACGCGCTGTCAGTTTGGAGGAGTGCAATCACACTGGCATTCCCGACACGGTACTTGCTGCGTTGATACCTTCGTCTTCCTCCTCGACGCCGTCGATGCCACGAACGCCACGGACGCCAAGCTCAGTATGGTCCTACCTCCCGAGTCCCACGTCCTGGCGACTATCTTCCCCGCCTTCCACCCCGTCCTCCATCTCGTCGTCCTTGTCAGCCGTGCGCTCTATGGCCTGTGGTATGTGCGCAGAGCGTTTTGATCTCTTTCGGCGATCCCATCGCTGCCGGCGCTGCCAAGACAAATTTTGCAGGCCTTGCAGCCGGCACTACGCAGTGTTGGAAGGAACAGGAACGAGCGACCGCAACGCCAAGCCGCAGCGGGTGTGTGACCGGTGCTTTGTTAACCTCAAGGACCGAGACCAGTTTGGAAAGCTGGCAAAGGACCGCTCCTTGTCCTTGTCGTCATCCACGCCGTCCTTATGCTCCCGCACTTCGTCGTTTGGCTTGGAGGACACGGAAGGCGGCAATAAAGCGTCGGCTGCAGCTTCGGTGCTTCCCCCCCCAACTCCTCCCAGCAGTTCCGAGTCAGCCCCGCCAGATCCTGCCCTCGCCACCGCGCCTTATGAAGCGCTCAAGCTCAAGCCTGAGATGCAAATGTACTTCAAGATGCTGGCTGTGGGTGTCCCCGTCAAGGCTGTCACTCAAAAGATGGCTGCTGATGGAGTCGATGCTGAAGCTGTCCAGATCTTCTCTGCTGGGAAGGCAGGCATGAAGGTGTCTCCGACGCCAGCGTCAGCCGAGCCAAGCGCAGAAGCGAGCAACCCCAAGCATCAGCCGCAATCTGGGCGCTCGTCGTCAGCATCATCCTCAGGCCGACCCCCCCTTCGTCGCTCCTCCTCGTCCTCATCGACTGGCTCGCATTTATCCTCCTCAGGCGGCCCTGTGTTGGCCACTGCGTCTTTCAAGCTGCGCGCTGTTCATTTCGAGCGCCTAACACCGGAACGTGCTGAGAAGTCCGTGTTCAAGCGCAAGTCCAGCGTGGCCCAGAGTACCGAGACAGCAGGAGGCGGATCTTCCCTGTCGAGCGCCTTGTCCGCACCGTCTCAGGGTCAGCATGTCAAGGAATTGGCCGAGCTCTTTTCCGTGACGCAGCACCCCAAGCTCCCTTTGGCGGGCACAGGTACCGGTGCGGGCAAGAAGGGCCGGCCGGCGTTCGGAGCCGCTTTGGATGCTCGGCGCCTTCAAAATGTCGGGATCGTGTACAATTATTTTAAGAAGTCCTTTTCGTCCTCCGAGGCGCTCGTTGTGAGTGTCCTGGGCCTTGAGCGCGATCGCCTTCCCGTCGAGCGGCTGCCAGGCCTGTTGGACATCTTGCCGAATGCCGAGGAGCAGAAGAAGCTGGTCCAGGCCGCTGGGTACACGCACGAGCTTGTGCGCCATGCACCCGCTATGATGCCTGACGGTGTGACGCCCTATTCTCCCACGCCCCCGGTTCCGTTGCACGAGGCCGAGCTCTTCATGCTGGCCACCATGACGGTTCCGCGGATGGGGGCCAAGGTGCGGTGTTTCCATTTTTGGCAGGCGTTTCAGGAGTCTGGACAGGCTTTGGATGCCAAGATACAGGCTTTGGCGGCCGCCTTTGAGGACGTGGTGAAATCAGACCGCTTGGTACGTGTGCTGGAGGTGTTGCTGTATCTTGGCAATATCCTCAACGCCTACTCTGGCTCGAGCAGCGCAGGAGTGGTGGTCGAGGCGTTTACCATCGACTCGCTCTTTCGTGTCGCCCTAACCAAGTCCACCACGTCGGGCGACACGACCTTACTTGACTACTTTGTACGACTCGCTGCCGAAAAGGGCGAAGGGGCCATCTTGAACGTGGTGGAGGATATGCCGACCCTTTCTGTGGCTGCTGCCTTGCCCGACTGCTCCGCGGTGTTGCGGGATGTGCGGACGTGGCTTCGAGACTTTGACGCTCTCAAGCACGAGATTGTTCGGGAAGAGCAGGACTTGGCAACCTATGCGCAAGCCCGCATAGGGCGGCAGCAAGCGCAGCAGCAAGCCGAGGAAGCGCGTCGTGCGGCGGCCGAAGCTGCGCGGGAGGCCGAGCTTCAACGCAAAATCCAAGCCGCGCGGCGAGAGGCGGAGCGGCAAGAGGACATTCGCGCGCTGACAGAGCGGCTGGCCATGGAGAAGGAGGACGCCACCCCGTACGTGGGGGAGCATTATCTTCGCTATTTGGAGGAGGCCGAGGAGGAATTCGACGGCGGCAAGGGCGATGGTGTTTTGTGGGCCGATGTGCTGGCGGTGCTGCATGCGTCGGGGCCTCCTTTACCGTTGGAACTTAAGATAGGTCTGCTGTTGCGGCAGAAACCTTCTCGCATGGACGGCAGAATGATGGAAGAAGAGGAGGTGTCTGACGAGGCGTTTTACGATGCTCAGCAGGAAGAGAATGAGGATGAGGTGGAGGGGATCAAGGGTTTGAACGAGGAGCTTGGCAGTTCGCAAGGAGACGACGCGGCGCAACAACGGCTGCTGCGGGCGGCAAGTCGGTGGCTGGGGTCTCGGCTTAAGGTCACCAAGTGCTTGGCCTTGCTGCAGGGGACGACCAAAAGCGCGACGGCGGCGGCAAGTTTCACGTCGGCACCAGCTATTGTGCGTCCGGCCATTCCGCTCGACGGCCGCTCAGCTTTGTTGGCCGCTTTGCGAGGACGAGGAGGCGGCGGCAGCAGTCGTGGTCGCGGCCGCGGGGGTGGTGGGCGGGGGCGGACTCTCGGAGCTGTATCGATGACGCGCGGCAACGCTGCCGACGACCTGCGTGTGCTCTACGAGGCGGAACGGGGGGCGTTTGTACAGAACCTGACGGCATTTGTTGCTTCGACCGAGGCGCGGATCCAAGAGGTGGCAGTGCAGGGTGGGGCGCTGGAGAAGCAGTCACGGAGCTTGTACGAGTATTTTGGCGAGGACCCCGGCACGGCCTCGAGCGCCCGTATTCTATCGACGATCTGGAAGTTCTTGCAGCGCTTGGGTCAATCAAAGAGGCGGTACGAGCAGCGGCACGGCCTTATCCTGACGCCGGAGATGCTGGAAGAGGAGGAGATAGGGAATGAAGCCGAGCCGGTGGACGATCTTGCCATCTCGACCAGCAGCACCAGCATCAGCACCAGCGGCACGAAGATCACCAAGAAAAGGCGGCGGCGGTCCTCGTTGCCACCCCTCATGGTGGGCCAGCGTCTGTTATCCGTGTATGGGCCCGGCGTCGTCGAGGCCGTGCGAGTGAAGGACAGGACATGCGTCTTGCGCTTCACGACATGGAACGCTACGGGCTACCTTAACGCGGGTGCTTTAGTTGGGTCGGGTACGTCTGTCACCACCCCGTTTGGCGACGGGGTGGTGGAGGACGTGCAGCGCCAGATTGGCACGTACCAGGTGCGGCTGCCCTGGGGGGCCCTGTTGTACACCCCGAACTCGGGTGTCAAGGCCGCAGTGGTGTCGAGGAAGTAGCTTGTGAATATGTAGATACATCTTGTAGAAGATATGTGGTCAAGGAAAGCAAATAAGAAACAGCGGGTAATAAATGTTGATGGGTGGTCTGGAGGAGCAGGCATGTGCGTCCTTTGCATTCCTTTCTGCTCAAGTTTTCTGGTCAAGGCGTAATTGTGTTGGAAATTTTCCCTCGCCAAACTGCCTCACACCAACGATTTTCACAGCAATATTTGCCTTTCTTTCCAATCCCACAGCCATCGTGCTGCTGCTGGGGGGGTATGCGGGAGGTGGTGGGCACGATTTGAGCCTGCTAATTTGCTGCCTGCTTGCCGCGCCGCTTGCTTTTTGATTCACGGACCGATCAGAATAGGTAGTAGACTTGTGCATGCATGCATAGGGGACAGCGGGACGGTGTGTGGCTTGGGTAAAGTTGTGTGTTGGGGTGGTAGGAGAGAGAGGGAGGTCGAGGAAAACGGCGAGAGAGGCAAGCAGAGCGTGCGTCATGAAAACGACGGGGCATTCGAGGCCTCTCACCACCACCACCGACGCACTACACCTACACACACATCACAGGCGTGGGCAGCACGTGCAGGCCTAGCTCCAAGCGGTGGCGGTGCCTGGGTGCGCTTGTTGAGAGCTGCGCAAACGACTCACACTCCTTGCTTCCGCTCCTTCTTTTTCTTCCTCCACGGACAACGCACAGGCAAGCTCGAAAGCAAACAGACCAGGCCCACGCCGCATGCACACCGCCAATACGACGACCGTCTATTTCTCTCTTTGATCATTACTGCGTCGGGTCCAGTGCGCCTCGACACAGGTGCGTAGCTGCATCGTTCTCTCCTCCGCCTTCTTTTCCTTCCCCTTCCTCACACAACCTCCCTCCGCGACCCACCCTCCCACTCCTTCCCCCCAAAGAATGAAAAGAAAGGTGGAGATGGACATCACGACCGCTGAATCCGCTGCCGACGACACCACCGCCACCCTCACCACGACCAGCAACGGCAGCGTGGGCACGGCCGCGGGCGACACCATTCGCAAGACCCTCACGCACACCCCTCCCCCTTCTTCCTCCTCCTCCACCACCTCCACTGAGCACACCGACAATCACCACAACGGCGACAACCGTGCTGGAAACGAGGACGACGATGGCAACGACACCTCTGCGGATTTGGACAAGCTGTTGTTGCGCCCTAGTCCCTTTGGGGTGGAATCGGGGTCGTTGGCCTTGGGTGAATTTGAGCCCGGGCAAGACTTGAAGGAGATGCTGGCCGAGGTAGGGAGGGAGGGAGGGAAAGAAGGAAGGAATGGTAGGGAGAGACAAGGAAGATGTGGACTCGCAGTCATCTTTCTCACCTACCCTCCCTCCCTCCCTCTCTCTATTTCACAGGCGCGTGTGTTGGTGGTGGGTGCTGGGGGGTTGGGCTGCGAGATCTTGAAGAACTTGGCCTTGTCTGGTGTGAAGGAGATCGACGTCATCGATTTGGATACCATCGAGCTTTCGAACCTCAACCGGCAGTTCCTCTTTCGGGAGAAAGGTAGGTGCAATGTCCTCCCTCCATCCCTCCCTCTCGTCTTTCTTCTCTTCCCTGCTCGTCCTCACGATTCCCCCTCCCTCCCTCCCTCCCTTCTTCCCTCAGACATTGGCCGACCTAAAGCAGTGGTGGCCGCCGAGTTCATCATGGAGCGTGTGCCCGGCGTGACTGTCCGAGCGCACCACGGGAAGATCCAAGAGAAGGACGCGACATTTTACAAGGTATTTTCCCCCCCTCAGTCCCTTCCTCCCTCCCTCCCTCCCTCTATTATTTGCTTCGCAACAAGAAAGAAGCATCTTTTAAGACCAAACCTCACCTTCCCTCCCTCCCTCCGTCCGTCCCTCCCTCCCCCAGCAACTCTCCATCGTCATCGCCTGTTTGGACAGCATCGAAGCTCGGATCTGGCTCAACA
>Ga0209390_10009594_pt1 | contig 11566 bp, 4 predicted proteins | sample BON01_FD_187212 | JGI IMG/M metagenome (GOLD analysis project Ga0209390, IMG submission 187212) | Freshwater microbial communities from Lake Bonney liftoff mats and glacier meltwater in Antarctica - BON-01 (SPAdes) (version 2) | ecosystem: Environmental > Aquatic > Freshwater > Ice > Glacier... | reverse complement strand
TATGTTTGATTATTTCTTACATATAATGAAAAGTTTGTATTCAATGCTACAAATGTTCCCTTTGTCATCCCACCTGTTGTATTACATTCCTCATCAATATCTACTTCACCTCTTCCATTTATTATTTTCTTTTTTCCTCTATATATATTATCAAATCTTGGACTTTCTACACATCCATGATATAACCATTTATTTATATTTAATGGATGTTCTATTTTAAAGTTTTTAGTATTTGCTGTTAATGATGTTGCGTTTATAGCACCATTTACTTGGACTGAACCTAAAACATGTAAAGCGGATGTTGGATTAGTAGTACCAATACCAACATTACCTAAGTGATATACATTTGGGGTTGAAGCACTATAAGTCCATTGAGCTTCATAATTTGTTATTATTATTTTGTATCTTATAATAACAATACCTGCAAAACCAGAACCTCCACTACCCGAACTACCTCCACCACCTCCACCACCTCCTCCGAAAAATGTCGCATTTGATCCATTTCCGCTAGGAAATGCGGCACCTCCGCCACCTAAACCACCTAATGAATTATTACCGTGACCTCCACCACCTCCACCAGCATAATAAGTATTTGTACCAGTAATATCAATTTGACGACCTACCCCCCCATTTCCATTTGGAGAATCAAATCCTGCCCCACCTGCCCCACCACCGCCACCACCACCACCATCACCCAAACCTGAATCAGAAGAACCATTAGCAATAGCACCTAAACCTCCTTGATTTCCTTGACCTGTTGTAAATCCAATATTTCTAATTCTATCACTTGTCCCTAATCCTCCACTACTTCCTCCTGTCGTTGAATTTTCAATATCATTTGGATATCCCGAACCTCCACCACCTCCACCAATTGCTACTTTGTTAAATGATAAAGTATTTGATATTATCGTGTTTGTCCCATTTTGACCTACAATACCTACTGGAGAAGCTGCATTATTGATATTACCACCTTTACCAACTAATATATTATAATTTCCATTAAGAAATAATCCTGTTTCATATATTAATCCGCCTGCACCACCGCCACCAGCATCTGTTTTACCACCAGCCCCACCACCACCAACTACTAAAATATCGCATTCTATATGTTCGTTAAATGTTATATTATATTTTGTTTGATTTTCTCCAGTATTAACGAATGAAATATATTTGAAGTCTGTACCTGTTATTGCTATAGGCTGTACTGTACTTTGCGTATCATTTGAGTTTCTAACCCATACCCCATATTCTTTTGTAATAGTCGGTGGAACAAACGACCAAAAGTTAGTTGTCGGGGTTTGTCTTTCTTGATAAATTGTTTTTGTTGGTGTATCATAAACAACGGGCTCATACCAAAATGCTGGACTGAATTGAAGTCCGTCATTATTTATATATTTAGTGTAAAGATTATTTGTAGCATAACTTGTTGCTAAAGCAGTCATATAATTTGTATTACTTACAGGATGTCCTCCACTCCAACCATCACCGTATGGAGTAAAAATATTATTAGCAATACTATCATATAACCAATTTTCAAAATCACCCCTTGTAAATAAAAACTCATTTTTATTAGACCAAGTAATAGCCCATTCTTGCGTATATAATTTTGTAGTATGATTAAAATTAACTGTTCCTGCTAAATTGTTATTGTCTTGATACCATAAAGTAGAACCAATAGGTAAATGTTTAACTTTTATCCAACCATTGACCCCTGTCAATATTTCTGCTTGTGTTTTTGCTATAGGAGGTAACGTTTCACGAACACCATTTGACTTATAAGTTTCAATAATTCGTCCATTAATAGTAATATTATTATTTCCAAGTACAACACCAGACATTCTATTTAATATATAATATTTATATTTATAATATATTAACTTATATTTATAATATTAATTTTATTAGTATTTCCTAATTTATCAAGTATTTCACAATATTATTTAAAGTAGTATTTTCAAAATTAATTGTAATTTATTAAATATATATTATATATTACTATAATATTGATAAGAATAAAGATTTTGTTGAGAGAAATTTAATTTTATTAATGTCTAGTTTTTTTAAAAAAGTTTTTCTTGAAAAACAAAAGAAATAGATACAAACTTTAGAAATATATTATTCATTTAAACTCTTAAAACATATATAGATCTTTTAGAATCATTTGCTATATTAAAGTTTGTCGTAAAGTCTGAACCAACATTTTCGCTATCTACGTTTATTGTAGGGGTTTTTTTATTATAATCATCTTTTTCATAAGTTATATAATTAGATTCGTTACTTTCATTACAATTTTCAAATATTGTAGTTGGACTTATTAATCTATTTAACGAAGGATTAAGTGTATTAAACAACCCAGAATTACTAAAATTACGTTCTGATATACTTTTAATTACTTTCTGATAAGAATCATTATTTGATGAGTTCCTCTTATTATTTGAATTATCATTATCTACTTGTATATTAATTTTATCTTGTATATCATTTTCAATTTTAGTAATTTTCCAATAATCGTAAATATAGTTTAAATAATTAGTAATAGGTAATAATGTCAAATGTGTATTATTTTTTAAAAGTACTTCTCTAAATACATTGTCTATTAAACCTTTATTGACATTATCAAAATATGTGAATATATTTGAACCGCCATATAGGTAGTCATAAAGGGGTACTTCATTATCATATATTGTAAAATTTATATTTTCATCTTTTCTTAATAAAATTACACATGTATAAGAAAACATTAGAAACATACTTTGTCCTGTATTTGTAAATTTAAATACATTTGCTGTTTCTGAAATAGTTTTTATATCGTGATGTGCAATTTCAAAAAAAGTTTTTAAATATATAATTGAGTTAGGGGCAATTCCTAAATTGATATTAACGTTATATTTTCTATTTTTTTCTAAGAATATAAATGAAGTTATTACTACTTCTTTTAATTTATAAGCTTCTATTTTTGTTATTTTTTCATTATTCCATATTACATTTGTTTTAGTGTTATCATCCTCGTTAAAATTTGTTATATTTTTAAAATTTGAAAAAGGCTCAATATTATCTATATTTTCACTACTTCTTTCTATCAGTACATTATCAGATATTGAACTACGAAATCTTATAATAACAATACCTGCAAAACCTGAACCACCATCACCGTAACCTCCACCACCTCCTCCACCACCTCCTCCGAAAAATGTTGCATTTAAACCTTTACCTCCTGCTCTACCCTCACCTCCACCACCTAAACCACCTGATGAATTATTACCGTGACCTCCACCACCTCCTCCAGCATAATATGTATTTGTACCTGTTATAATAATTTGACGACCTATTCCACCAGTTCCATTTGGTGAATCAAAACCAGAACCACCTGCACCACCACCTCCACCACCTCCACCATCTCCTGCACCTGCATCTGCAGCTCTATTTGCTAAAGCACCTAAACCTCCTTTATTCCCTTGACCTGCAGTAAATCCAATATTTCTAATTTTATCACTTGTTCCTAAACCTCCACTACTTCCTCCTATAGTTGAACTTTCAATATCATTTGGAAATCCCGAACCTCCACCACCACCACCAACTGCTTCTTTATTAAATGATGAAGTATTTGATATTTTTGAGTTTGTTCCATTTTGACCTACTAAACCAACATTACCACCAGTATTATTTATATCACCACCTTTTCCAACTAATATATTATAAGTACCATTAAGAAATAATCCTGTATCATATACTAATCCACCAGCACCACCACCACCAGCATCTGTTTTACCACCAGCACCGCCACCACCAACGATTAAAATATCACACTCTGTATTTTCACTAAATGTTATAGTATATTGTGTTTGATTATCCCCAGTATTAACAAACGATACATACTTAAAGTCAGCATTTATTGTTATAGGTTGAATTTCAGTTTGTCTATATCTAGAACTTCTAACCCATACACACATACCACCATTGTTTGTTATCATTGCATGTGAACCTGGATGAACAGGTGGGTAACTATTTTCGCCATACAGTATATCTTTAGCGTGGTCTCCTAACGATATCCACGGGTCTTCAGGTGCACCTTGTGCACGATTAAGCCAAATAGCATTATATGCTGTAGTTGGTGATGTTGATGACCTTATTATAGGTCTTTGTGCTGTACCATAAGTTGTCCCATTAACCGCATCTTTAGTACAATATAACCAATGTTTAAAATTTAAAGTACTAAAACAGAACTCGTCGAAATCATCAAATGGTATACTCCATTCATTACTTGTATTATAAGGTGTTCCATATTGTATAGTTCCTGTTAAATTATCATTTATAGAATACCACTTCCCACTATTAGGTGGTAAAAATCTTACTAATCGCCAACCATTAACACCTGTAGCATTTTCTGCTTTATTTTTTATATAATTTACTATAGGTAAGCTATTACTAGTCTTACCTATAAATTTACTAACATATCTGTCTTTTACTGTTAGTTTGTACCCAGGTTTATAATTAAAAAACTTACCATTATCTAATCCTATAATAGGATTTTTACTTGTTTCACCATTGAAACTTACAGTATTGTAAAAATTACTCATTGTTTTTTTTCGTTCTTCAATATTTTTATTTGATTCTTCTTTATCGATTTTTAATTGAGATATTTTTTTATCATTATCTGGATTATTATTTAATTTAATTAATGCTTCATTTAATTTATCTATAATACTTGTTCCTATATCTTTTTCAGTTGACGAATTAGAAATCCAGAAATCATGTTTAATTAAAGAATTATCATAACTTACATCAAAAGTACGAATTGCTGTTTCATTACCAGTATTACTTATTAAATTATTCATTAAAATTGTATCATTAATTGGACTATTATATTCTAAAACTTTACCACTACATAGATAATTATACTTAAATTTATATATTTTAACAGGTTTATTTGGAATTGATGTTGATTTAAAAACTGTAAATCTAACCTTCCCATCATTTAATTGTTTAAATCTATCGATATACATACCATATGCTGATGAACCTGTGAAATTAGAAGGTGTATTTCCTTCGAAATCTGTTTGCGATTCGTTAAGTTCAACATCTTTAATATCTTTTAACACCCATATACCATTCAATTTTATTAAATTGAATTTATAAAAGTTTTTTAGATTATCTCCTACAACATTATTATACCCAATAGAACATATTGATGAAATCATATTTAAATTATCATTTAAATTATCACCTGTTGTATGAAAATGTTTCGATATATAACTTTTTATCATAGGATCATTATCACCATCTTTAACATTCAAACGTAATGTATTATTATTATCTGTTTCGTCATTAACACTCCCTCCATTACCATATATTACAACATTATCTTTATTTGAGTATTTATATGTTGTATTTCCATTTATATCTCTATCTTTGTAACATGCTGTCATATATATGCTATTATCTATTTTATCAATATTGGTATAGTCTTTATTGTATATTTTTTTAGGTACTGTTATTGTATTATCATTTTTTTTTATAGTATCTATTTCATTCCATCCATCCTTAATTTCGTATTTACAATTAGTACTTAAAGGGTCGTTAGTATATTTAGTATCACAATCTGATTGTTCTCCTTCTCCTACGAAATAAACTTGACATTTACGCATAGATATTTCACCATTGTAAGTTTCATTCATATGAGGTGCTCCTCGTTCATGTAGAGTACCACCGTCAGCAATTGTTGCTTTAAAAGTATTAAAGCTTTCTACTATGTCATTGTGTTTTTTGAATGTATATCTAAAATAATATATTATAACTATGAAAAGAATACAAAAAAGCAATATTAATCCAATATTTTTTATATTACCTAAAGAATATTTTTATATCATATTATTTTTATATTCTTAATCTATTATTAATGTTTATTTATTTTTTATAACAATATTCGAAAAAAAGAACAACATAAATAAAGTATTTACAATTATATTTTTTTCAAATAAATACTTTGTGAAATATCAATAGTAATCTATAGTTATAGCGATATATTAACATATAATATATTTTATCATTTTTTATATGTTAAAAATATTAAGATTATATTATATTATAATAAAATAATTTATTATTATAATATGACTGATAGATTATATATATGTAACAATAAAACAGTATTAATATTATTAGTAGCAATATTATTAATACTTGTTATATCATATTATATAAAACTATCATTCGATAAACATAGTAATGTTATAGAAAGATTTAACAATTTACAAATATATCAAAACAATGTTGAACTAAGAGATTGTCAAGTATATTTTACTACTGATATACAAGAATGTGATAATAAATATAAAAATGATCCTAAAGATACTTGTAAATATAAGTTTGAAGGTTGGGAAGAATTACAATCTTCCACTGATTCAAATAATAATAAAATTAATTATTCTAATAAAATATATATAAATGGTAATTTAAATAAATCATCTTTTTCAAATGTTCTCGAAGATACAAGATGTTTTTATCCATTTACAAATCAAAATATACAAAGTAATAATATATATGCTTTAAATTATAGTAAATATATTGGTAAAGATTTATATCCATTTAATATAAATGATAATATATGTTCTTCTGCAAAACCTATAGAAAGTAGTTTAATACGTAAAATGTTCTATCAGTTTATTATTGATGAAGAAAATATTCTAAAAGATATAAGAAAAGTTCATATTAATGAAAAACAAAATGGTTTTATTATAGATAATGATTATAATATTGACACATTTACAAAAGAACAAGGATATGGTTTAGCATATTCCAATAATAATACTTTTAATCTATTTCAAAATTCTAAATTCAAAGAAATAAAAATAAAAATATATAGATTTAAGTATAATTATTTATGTTATAAAACACAAATAACAAGTTTTTCGTTAATTGACGGAAACCTTTTACGAGGAGCATTTATAGAATTAAATAATAATGATAAAAATAATAAAAATGATATAACTTCTCCCGTTGATATAGCAATACCAAACTTTAATTGGAATAATTATAAAAATAGTAATGAATCTGAAAAAGTAAATAAAAGACCAAGTATATTAATAGCATTACACGAAGAAAAACAAGTTATTACAACTAAAATATCAAATAACTTGGAAAATATGAAAATTAAATTAGAAGAAGAAGAAAAAAATCTAACTTCATCTAAAAATAACTCTTCAGAAATAGTTAATAAGTTTAAAATAAATAATGATAAACCTAATGTACTTTTAAAAGATAAGTTTTTATTCAAAAATGGATTTTTCAATAAAAGAGGAAATCAAATAATACCTGAGGGAATTATACCAATTGTTAATATGCAAGTTGAAACAATAACAGGGGTAAATGGGTGGAGATTAGTTAGATTTTTACCACCTAATAATGGTAAATGGTATTCTGGAAATGATAATTTAGAAGGAAAATATACTATAGGAACAGCTTATTTAGGTTCTAATGAATGGAGTATTCCATTTGGGGATTTCGACGAGTTCTGTTTTAGTACTATTAATTTTAAACATTGGTTACATTGTACGAAAGATTCTGTAAATGGTGAAAAATATACTTATCAAGAAAGACCAATAATTAAATCTTCAATTTCATCAGAACCATATAGTGCATCATGGTATAATAGAGGTAGTTCCATCGAAGATCCATGGATTGGGTTGAAAAATCATGGAAAGAGTGGTGATATTATACTTTACGGGGAAAACTCATATTCGTCAAATCATTGGAGTCTTGCTGTAATTTCTAGTGATGGTGGAATGTGTGTATGGGTTAGAAAGTCTACATTAGATATACCAACAATACAACCAAATCAAATATTAGTTAATAATAATACAATAGATGCAAGTGGTAAATATTACTTGTTAACTAATACTTTAGGAGATCAAACGCAATATACTATAAACTTTTTGGAAGAAACTGTGTGTGATATTTTAATTGTTGGTGGGGGTGGTGGTGGAGGTATGGATATGGGAGGTGGTGGTGGTGCTGGTGGTTTTATTAAATTAAACAATCAAGTTTTAAATGGTATGTATACTATTAAAGTTGGAAAAGGTGGTGATGGAGCACCTGCTGCAGGAACAAACGGACAACCAAGTAATCATGAATATACAATAAATGCAAAAAATGGTAGTGATTCTCAATTTGGAGATAATATTGCTATTGGCGGAGGATATGGTGGAACTGGTCCGTATACACATCAACTTAAAGGACAAGCAAATAGTGGTGGATCGGGAGGTGGTTCTTCAGGATATCAAGCAAATAATGATATTAATAAAGCAGGTAAAGGAACAGTAGGACAAGGGAATATAGGAGGTTTTGGTCTTAATTATTATCATAGCGGTGGTGGTGGTGGTGCTGGAAAAAATGGCGGTGGTGCTCCATCAAATGCTGCAGGTGCTGCTAAAGGTGGAGATGGAATATATTCTGATATTACAGGAATTGGGTATTATTGGGCGGGTGGTGGTGGTGGTAGTGGATATTCAACAACAGGTGGTAATGGTGGATTGGGTGGAGGAGGAGGTGGAGCTATTAATACAACTGTAGGAGGTAGTGGATTTAATAATGGTGAACCAGGAGGTGGAGGTGGAACAGATAGGTGGGCTAATACACCCGGAGGAAATGCAGGTCAACATACAGGAGGAGGGGGTGGTGGAGGAAGTCATTATAATAGTAATAATAAAGGTGGAAATGGTGGTTCAGGTATTGTAATAATAAAATATTATAATAAAAAAGGAGATCCTGATTATGAATTAGCTAAATTTAATAAATATACAAAGAAGTCTCAAACTATAAATGATATAAAAAACTTTGAAAAAAAAGAAAACTTTATTATAAATATTCCTACTAATGACAAAGAACCTTATAATAATTATTTATCTTCTTTTATTTTCTTGCAAAATGCTAATTATAAGTTTCTTTTTGATATAGAAAAAAGTAATAGGAATATTTATAATATTAGAGAAATAAGATTATATAATAATGATAATTTAAATAATAATAATTATTTGGTAGTAGCATTAGATAATAAAACAACAAATAAATGGGTAAAAATAGCAATAAGTGGGATTTATAGAATAGAATTGATAGTTATTAGTATTAATACAGGTCAAAAATCTGATATTAAGTTTTCAATTAAAGCTGTTTATAACACAGATGATGAAAAAGGTCTTTTAACTTTTACATCAAAAGATGAAATTAAATATGAAGATAATATGATTAATGTTTTTAAAGACATTACCAATTTAATGTTTATTGATGATAATTTGCTTCGTAATGATGAATATATAAAAATTAATAATATATTTAATAGATTTTTATTTGAAAATAATAGTGATAATTTTGGTGAGATAATACAATATTTTAAGGGAAAATATGGTCTTCCAAATGATGATATTAGAAAAGCGAAGCAAATATTATTTGATAATAATATGAAAACTTATAATAATCGTCTTGAAAATGATTTAAGTGGGAATACATCAATACAAAAAATAGATTATATGTATAAATGGATAAATGAAATAGTAATAGATGATAAATTTGATAATAATATAAAACATACTATTAAACAAAATACTAATATAAGAAATATTTTTAATATCAGTGATGAAATATTAATACAATATATTACATTCGAACAAACAAAAGACAATAAGGATTACGGTAAATTTCGTAGTATTTATGTTAGTATTTTTTGAAATATTGACGAATGATATTTATCATATTTCAAAAAATATTCTTCAATTGAAGAATCATTTACAATATCTATATCATAAGGTATATTTAAAAACTCTTTTTCTGATATATGATTATCAATTGTATCTTTATTACTATCTATAGTATTTGAATGTCTAACAATACGTATTATAAGTAGATTAAACATAGTTAATTCTTTTAATTTTTCATATTCATGAATAAAACGAAGGTCACTTATTACATAATTTTTATCATTTTCTATTTTGTTGTATAATTTATTAGCAAGGAAGTTTTTATTTATATTTGGTAATAATTCTTGAATTTTATATTGTAATATTTCTGTACCAAAGAATTGAAGAGCTTGTCTTGGGGATATTCCCCATTTGTCATCAATAGTATCTTTTTCGTGTCCTATACAATTTATTTCATCAATCCCTACTTGAATATCATTAAAATCAAATATTGATTTAACTATATTTTTGAGAGGATCTGCAAATGCTAATTTTGTATATCCATATTTATCCACTATATATTGTGATATGACATCTTTACCACATCTTTTAGCACCACATATAGCAATAATATTTCCTTTCATATATTTAATATTAATCGTTGTGTATCTTTTATATATATCAAGTATTTTTTAATGTATTATTTACATATATAGCTATACCACAACCTTTAATATTTATTTCAGTTATCATTCGTTTAAAACTGTATGTATTTAGATATGTGTCAATATCTTTAATCAAAGGACAATTCTTATACAATTCTTTAGTATATATTTTAATATAAATTAAATGTATATTTTTAATATTATCTTTAGCACCTTTCAAAGTCATTAATCCACATCCTTGAATAGATATATTCAACATATTGTAATTAGTGTGATCTATATTATTTATTTTATAAAAACTATCTAATGTAATTGAATTTAATATGATAGTTTCTTTATAAAAAATATCAGTATGTTCTTTATTGTCTTTTTTAAAGTCTAATATAGAAGAAGATTCACCATTATTGGATATATTGAATTTATAATCTACATTATCATTATCTGTAATTAAAGCATTATAATTATTTATATCTTTTATTTTGCTTGTAGTATAAGCATCAATCCATATTATATTCTTAATATTAATAGAATTATAGAAGTTTAATTCGTCTAATTTTTTAGAACCAATATGAATAACACCTTTAATATTAGTATTATTAATGAATTCTTTATAATTGTATATCATAACTACTTTATATTTGTAATATATTCTTATAACTTTAAATATTTTAAATGCATTATTAATGATAACGAGTACATAATCTTTTATTTTTATTAAAATTCTTAAAACTTCTAAAACTTTTCTAAAAATTAAATTATGTACTCAAAATATATTCTTAATTAAAATAAAGTATTCTTATTTCACCCACTTTGTATATACATTGTTACCTCTTTGTATATTATGCTACTTAAGGAAACGAGTACATAATCTTTTATTTTTATTAAAATTCTTAAAACTTATAAAACTTTTCTAAAAATTAAATTATGTACTCAAAATAAAGTATTATTATTTCGCCCACTTTGTATATTATGCTACTTAAGGAAACGAGTACATAATCTTTTATTTTTATTAAAATTCTTAAAACTTATAAAACTTTTCTAAAAATTAAATTATGTACTCAAAATATATTCTTAATAAAAATAAAGTATTATTATTTCGCCCACTTTGTATATACATTGTTACCTCTTTGTATATTATGCTACTTAAGGAAACGAGTACATAATCTTTTATTTTTATTAAAATTCTTAAAACTTATAAAACTTTTCTAAAAATTAAATTATGTACTCAAAATA
>Ga0209390_10009593_pt1 | contig 11567 bp, 10 predicted proteins | sample BON01_FD_187212 | JGI IMG/M metagenome (GOLD analysis project Ga0209390, IMG submission 187212) | Freshwater microbial communities from Lake Bonney liftoff mats and glacier meltwater in Antarctica - BON-01 (SPAdes) (version 2) | ecosystem: Environmental > Aquatic > Freshwater > Ice > Glacier... | reverse complement strand
ATATATATATATATATATATATATATATATATATATATATATATATGTATATATATACATATATATATATATATATATCCCCACCGCGTGGAATCTCGCTATTACGCACCACCACCAATTATTTTTTCTCTGGTCAGCTTTTCTGGAAGGGGAGGGTCCCTGGCTGTGGTGGCACGTGTAGCCACTTTGGCAGCGGTGGCCTGGGCCAGTGCTGGAGTCGTTGCTGCGGCCGGTGATGATGCACCACCTTGGCCATCTTGCTTGGGAGCAGTGGTAAGAGTAGGCATTTTCACCACGTGGTAATGAGCCGACGTTGTGATGAATGCTGAAACTCGTGAGAGGCAGATCGTAAAAACAATCAGTGTCTCGTGCACTAAAAAGAAGACTGACTGCGCGCTCTTTTCTGCACGCAGCTGATCTGCTTCCCAAAGAGGAAGACCACTGAACTAAACAGTTGCTTCCTCGCTTCGCTACCGGAGTAGACTGCCAACGGCAGAAGTGTCCGCGAATTGGCATGCGCGAACTACCCAAAAATTGCTTCAATAATGTTTCCAAGGTTACTCCTCTTGCTGAGTTTAATCCTTAATAAATACTCTTAAATTAAAAAATACAATTGGCACGAACTGAATTCTTGTTTCTCATGACAAGTTGGTATTTGGCTGTTTCATGTTGTGCACTTGCTTTCACAGCAACGCAAGTCGTTTGACTTCGACTCGTGCGGGTGGAATCACTTTTTGATGGACTCGATTGTGATGACTCGATTTTCACATGCATTCTCTTGTGCTTGCTGCACTGGCTTCCGTTCATTTTGACAAGGGACTTGTTTGTTAATGGATATCACCTCAATTATAATGTGCTTAGGTGTTGCTTGAATTGGCATGAAGAATGTGTGAAAAGTGTATACTTTACTGGTGAAGATTCAGGAGGTCGGCTCACGAAGTCAAGCGCAATTGGAAGAAAGACACGCAATGGGCTGGTGGTTGATCGACCTTTGGTGGTGTAACGTTATGTCAAATTCGAGAAATGTTGCTCATGATGAGAGTGATAATTTTAATTCTATTCAGATGGCGTACTGTGCAAGTTTGTTCACATACTCGGTTGGCATGTGCTTTCATTGCTCTTGCTCGTGTCGTCAATGCACATTTCCACCAAAGGAGTTCTCGTACAAAATATTCAAAGCCACCGACCATTCGTTCCTCAAAGTTTTCTTCGTTGCTCATTTCATCTTAACGACAGTGTCGTATGGTGTACCTTCTCCTTTTCGTTCAACTGATATTGACTATCTCTTCAACTTGAGCTACTATTCGAGAATTTTGGCTGACAATACGTCTGTGTGTTTGTCACATCACACTGCCGGGGGCTTGTGAACTTGTCTGTGACGTTGACAAGTGTTTTGCTCACGCCTAATTGCTCTGGTTCTCTTACTTCTGTCATTTGCTGCAGTGCGATCGCAAGGCTATGAGATGTGTTTTAAATGCGGATCTGCTCAACACTAAGTTTCCCATGGTGTAGATAGTACTGGAGCAGATGCATTCTGTATAGACGTCACCTGTACGCCATGCTGCCTAACAAACTTCGTGTTACGATTTCAATGCCAGTGTTGCATTTGATGCTTTCGTGTGTGCAGCGGCTGCTACTACATTTACTGCTATGCTGCTGATTCTCAATGAGACTAGCAGCGCTGCCTGTTAGGATGATGACAGTGCCTATGCTCTTACCTCTTCTTGAAATCTCTTCGAGCTCGTTTTATAATGATGCACAATGGCTCTAAGTCATTTGGACATATGCTACCTGCTGTCATCAAGGGGGCGGAGACCCTATTGGTGATGAGAGCACGAGCACTCAAGGGCAAGCATTCTATTTCATGGTAGTGATTCGAAGAAGCTCACGGGAGTAATGCCTACTGCAAATAGCTTTGATTCAAAGAATTCATAGTGTAGAGCGCTGGCCACTCACGGACGTTCATGGACACGTCATCCCAACAGAGCTGGTCTATTTCAGGAAGAGGAGTAAGGTCCATTTGTCTCTCGTGCCTGTGAGGAGCGTTTACTTCGAGAAGTATTGTACTATGATCAATGCTGTGGCGCAGAACTGCCCCACTGATAGTAGCATTACGATCTACGAGGCAGAATCCGGTGTGCTTTCTAACAACGACAATATACCACATTGAGATATTTTTGTACCAATTATCTTGGCAAGCTGGATCGCAAGATTTCAAGCTTTCGCTCAAGAATGAAGTTGGATTCTTTTCTTTGGTTCGCTACCTTTAGAAAGACACTTACAGATCTGAATCCTTCTGAACAGCGACAAGTGCCTTGTTGTGGCAGATGCCTCAAAGATGCCCCGTCGGCTAACCTTGATCATGCGAGGCGCAAGATTCAGAGATTGAAGACGGATTCATTAAAACGACTGAGGATGCAGAGGACATGCAAGTAAATGGAGAAATTGCGGCGTTTGGATCCTTCGCAAGAATCTGAGAAGATGCGGCCAGGCTCGTCGATGCCTGTTTGTATAGCAGTTCCTCGGATACGGACGGAGTTTCTGATCTCATGGATTTCGACAATGAGTTCCCTGACGCTCTTGCTCACCTTGATAGTTCTCCTGCTGCTCCTTCTACCATCAAGACATTCTAGTATTTGACAATTTCAGTTAGATCTCCTCCGCCTGCTGAAGAATCGTCGGCAGTGCGAGTGATTCTGATGGAGTGCATACTGATGTCTGTGATGGGAATAGTGATGAAGTCGTCAGTGACGAGAATGCAAATCCTGCCTATACATCTGCCCAGGAGTAGTCAATAATCACAATCTTGAGTCCTTGCGGACGGATCAAGATTGTGGTGGAATGAGTCCTTGCGGACGGGGTTAGATGCGACATGGTATGTGATCAGGTTTTCCAAGGAGTAGTCAATAATCACAATCTTGAGTCCTTGCGGACGGGGTTAGATGTGCCATGGTATGTCATCAGGTTTGCCCAGGAGCAATCAATAGCCTGGGTACCCCAAGTGCGACAAGTCAAGTGGAGCGGGGACCATACCTGTACGATCATCTAGAGAGATGGAACCATCCAGTGCGGTGGACAGGATGAAAATCCCGACAATGGTGACGTATTACCGAAGTCGCCGGTGGGGGGTAAGAGTAAAATGCCGCATGAAATGTTTCTACGAGACTCGGAGTCACGGTCCAGGGGATCAAGATTTTGATGGAATCCGGAGAAATATTTATCTCTGAATTTCTGACTTCGGGAATCGAACCCGAGCCGCGCGATTGGTAGTAGAAGTACTAACCGCTAGGCAAAACTGTCATCAGATCTGATGACAGTTTTGCCTAGCGGTTAGTACTTCTACTACCAACCGTGCGGCTCGGGTTCGATTCCCGAAGTCAGAAATCCAGAGATAATCAATACACTGGATTCCATTAGTGAAAACACCTCGTCAATATGACATGCTCTGTCGTGAAGTTTACCAGAACCCTGGTTTGAAGCAACTTCATACAGATGCAGAAGAGCAAAGATCTGTGGTTACAGATGCCGAAGATCTGTGGTTACAGATTCAGAAGAGTACAGATCTGTGGTTGCAGATGCATAAGAGTAAAGATGCTAACTGTGAAGTTGATGCATGAGTTTGAGAAGGCGGTCAAGTAGGATGGGCAATTAACTTGCAACGTGAAGGCGAGCTTGACTGGTTTCTTTCGGTGCGCTATACTTACAACAAGGTTACCGGCGCGAGAGGCTTAATCAGGAAGCTTACATCGATCGCCTCTTGGTCAAGTATTGCATGACTATTGCGAATGCGTGCAAACTGCCGTTGAATCCAGGCTCCGACCTTGACTTGTTGCCTGTCCCGACGTGCTCGACAAAATTGTCATGCATGCCTACGCTGCTCTGATTGATGAGTTTCTCTACATTGCTATCAACACAGTACCTCAACTTCGCTACTCTATTAGCTCTTTGACTCTATACACGTCAAAGCGAGACAGCTGACATGGTGTGGTGGTCGGGTCTCTTGCCTCATGTACTCGGTGAAATTATAGTTTTTGTCGAATTCAGCTGGGTTGATGACAAGAATAACAGGCGAAGTTCTGCGACTTCATACTCTTTCTCAATTTATTGCTTTGAGCACTGCAGAGGCAGTACTCATGGCGCTTGCTAGCTTCTGCTGTGAATTCGTGTGGGCTCGTCAATTGGCAAACAAGCCGGACTTCCCCTACTCAAACCCACTCATGTTTACGATGATAAAACGTGACACAGCCAGTGCTAAGCAATGCAAATTGGTAAAGTAGCTTGGTTAAGAAGCTTGGTTAAGCAGCTTGGTAGAGCTTGGTAAAGCAATACAGCTTTGTAAAACAGCTTGGTAAAACAGCGTGGTAAAGTTTTGGCAAACTTGAACAACATACACTTTCGTTGACGCAGCAAGCACATTGCTCTGCGTGTGTGCTTTATTCAGAAACTCATTCAAGATGGAATCTTAAACGTCAAGCAATGCCCACCGCGGTGCAAACTGCAGACATAGGGACAAAGGCTTTGCCTCGCGTACCTTTGGAAAACTTTACGGATCAGCTCCTTGGCGACAAGCACGTTGGTGACGAATGATTTCTCATTCGGCCCTTCCTAAGCCACGTGTGTCAGCCTTCAAGTTTTTCATTTGGTTTGCGTTGGTAAGCTGCTTTATCTACATGTCCTTGTCGTACGTTGCGTGTGTGTACTTGCTCTCTATCAGTCTTGGTGACTTATGGGTAAGGGGGGGAAATGCGCATTGTTGTGGCATTATGATTATCTGTTGTGAGTTTATTATCTACACATGCTTTTCGCTCATACATCTAACATGGAGTGATGATGTTATGAGTAAGGGGGGGTGTCAGAGTCATACCTTGACACTGGCATGTGTGATACTTGAGCCTAAGAAAGTATTATGCAGATGCTAGATTCTATCTAGAGTCTCCTATGTGTGACATATACCTTGAGAGGTATATTGGGTTTTCATGTACAGGATTGTATGTGGCTTTGAGAAGTACACTTCCCCCTCGCCTATACCTTGACCGTGACGTTGAGGTTGAAGAATCAAGTTTTAAGTTCGTGACTGAAGAGAAGCAAAGCAACATGAACGAAGGAAAGCTTAGACTGCGAAGACCTCGGCGCCTTAGTGCTGAGAGTGGGAGCTGCTTGGTGCAGCGACCTGTGGTCGATCATTGATCCATTTTATTAAAGGCAGTACCAACCTGAGGGTTGAGTACAATGAGGGCCAATCGGTGTTGGTGTGTTCCGTCTACTCTCCAACAACATCTCTCTTCCCGAGCGCAGCTTTGCTACAGAGCCTGTATACTTTGTTTTCGTTTTGATCGATAATAAGTCGTGGGTATAAATAACTCAAGTTCGACTCCTAATTTCAAATCTGACATCGGAAAACACGTGATGACTCAGTGGTAATCACGTCGGCGGGCTATCCCGGAGGTCGTCGAATCGATCACCGGTGGTGTTCTAAAAGGAACTTCTAGTTCTCGCATGCATGATGTATGTTTTTGGTAGATGTAAATGTCATGTTTTGTCCAAAAAAACAAATCTGTGCAGGCAAACTTCTCTCGTATCATCCCTGGTACTAGTGCTAATCGAATCGATAACCTCTGGGTTATACTGGTGGTATTGTTACCACTCACCTACCAGCGTATTCCAATGTGAATCCCATTTGAAAATCGTTGAGATGACTGATTATCTATCAAATTTTGCGAAAACGGTTCTTTTCGAAAATTGTCCCTGTTTCTCGAAAATACCTTTCAGTATCTGCGTGGTATCTGCGTGGAATCTCCCAAGATATTTCAGTGTCTCATTTCAATTCCCGCAGGTCACTGAGTTCGGCAAATCGACGTCGATCTACCTCGCCGATTTTTTTTGTCAGCTTTACTCAGCCTTGTGATCAGCAAGACAGGAAGATCTGAACGATCCGCAAGAGCGCTGCGCGAGGGCGCAGAAGTCGTGCGTGAGGCAATAGGAAATCAATTTTGCGTGCGAATTGGCTATATGTTCCTGAAATCAAAAAGTAGACAAGACCTAGATCTAGGTCTGTGCACAACTTTGGGACTTGCATTTGGAGAACCACTGTGCAGTGGCGACTTCTGAAAAAAAAAGGTGTTTCGACACAGGAAAAATCGGAGTTTGCCATTGCGCTGCGGTTCTCAAAACGCAAGTCCCGAAGTTGTGCACAGACCTAGATCTTAGGCTCCTCTACATTTTGATATTAGGAACATATAGCAAATTTGCATGAAAAAATTATCTTTTAGCACTCGGCGTTTACTGTCCTGCAGGTCTAAGCGCGTTCCGTAGATCGTGAAAGCAACTGAAATTGGGTGAGGAGATCGAGTCTTCGAGATCAGTCGACGACTAATCGTGCAAAAATCAAAAATACCAAGGTGCACCTTAAGACCTGGCCTAAGCCCAGCACTCGCGCCTTCCACCATCGCACTCCTTCATCGCAAGTGGTTAAAAAGAACCCACAAAGTCTTGAACTTCTGAAATTCAGAAATCTGAAATTAGCGGTCACACATGTGCAAATTCCTACATATTACTCAACTTTCATGCAAACGAAAGCTTCACAATTCAAGGGTTGTTCTGTTTCTGATTTTTAATAGTAATCAAGGTTAACTCTGGGATTAATAAAATTCACCGTGACTACATCGTCAATGGGGCTCGAACGCCTATGCGCCGATCTCCGACAACACCCGGTCAAGCTCACACCCGACACTTATTTCAGGACCCACTACTGACTTGGTTTGTACTTGCTCCAAAATCTCTCCGAGGAGGGACCCTGGAAACAGTCGCACCTTATCGGCTGTACCCAAGAAGCACCTCAGCTAAGAACCCGCATCACTCACGACAATTATCTTCAACTGTCGACTTATCCTACATGGGTTCCAAGTCTTCCCCAATTCCATCGGACAAATATCATTCACAGGACCTTGTCCATGGCATAGGGGAGAAACCGTCGTCAACTGACTATGACGGTCCTTGTAGGGCAGACACTCTGAAAGAAAGGTCTAATGAGGTGGTTGGTAAGGTTATCGGCAATTGCGTGCGCCACGGGGCTTTTGCCGGTGCGGTCAGTGACTAAGCGAGGAGATTGATGTCCTCCCTGTCCGGGCTAGGGTGTAATAAAAACTATGCTGAGTAAGCGACCCCCAGCCCTGGGGGTGTGGAACCCCCAACCCCTAAAAAGGAAATCAAAAAATCCAAAGATCCAAAAAAAAATTGCGTGGAGGAATAATCGGGGGGTCGCAATGGGACTCATTCGGGAGTGATTCTTCTGGTTCCATACTGACGTATAACTCTATTGTCTTTGGGGGATGTTGGGTCCGGGTCAAGGCGAACCATGAGGTTACAGTGCGTCTTAAGACGGAAGCAGACCTTGGGATATGTGTGGACAACGGTATCAACGTGTAGGAAGGATGGGGGGCTGTGACTTGGAGTCTGTGTTGGAGTAAAAAAGAAAAAACTCCAGGTTGTTTTGTTTACATGGTCATAAAGTTTCAGTGTCCGCGTTGGAGGGGAAATTCAAAAACCTCCTGGTGGTTGGGCGTCACGGTGGGAGAAACTGAGTCACGTGTCTCAGAGTCTTGTTTGTTGGGACGGGTATCTCTCTGTACCAGTTCGGATTGATTTGTTAAGGAAGAGTAGTATCTCTTATTGTACAAACGTATGAAACCCTGATGGTGACGAGGTTCTGAAGATATACTTCACTACGTGGAAAACAACACAATAGGTCTCATCACCATCACATGTTTGTGTTTTTGTTGATAGTCATGTCCACACTGCACGCCCTCCGAGAAGTGTGGAAAACCCATGAATGGTGCGAGGTAATAGGGTAGCCTGAAGGCGCCCGGTATAATGTCCTCCCACTAGGGTCTTTTTATAAGAAACTTGTTTTTGGTCACTGCAGGGCGACTGCGTGACTATTTTACATAGACGCGTATTAACCGCTTAGTGGTTTGTTTGTTGATTGGTGCCGTTGGGTCTGTTGTCTGTAAATGTACTTTTGAGGTGTTGGTATGCGTGCGTACAGTAGTGGAGACGGGTGCCTTTGAGACAGTTGTCTTTAAATGTGCCTTTGAGGCTGCCTTTGAGGCTGCCTTTGAAGCATTTGAATACGTGCGTGCAGTAGCGGAGACGGGTGCCTTTGAGGCAATTGTCTTTGAATGTGCCTTTGAGGCTGCCTTTGAGGCGTTTACATGCGTGCATGCATGCGTGTAATAGTGCGCCTGAGGTGCTAGACGCACAACCCCCCAGGTTCTGTTATCACCATCTTTTGAGGACTCTAGTCACAGTGTATCTATTACAATCTCACTGTACTAGGGGGCTAAAATACCCAAAGCAAAACGACAGGAGATTGTCAGGGTCAACGCTACTCGCTGAATTTTACACCACGGATCAATAACGTGGAGTCGTGCATTTAAAAATCTGAAAACCCTTCAATTTTCAAAATCTTGAATTTTGAGATTTTAGAATTTTGGGAAAAATCGATTTCATGTTTTGACAAAATTGATCGGGTAAAAGTGAAACATTTGTTTGTTAGAGAGTTGACGAATATATCAGAATTTGCATCCAAGTTTGGTCCTACCTAGCACGAAATCCAAATCAGAAGCCGAAAATCGACACAGCCCCGACACGGCCGCCGAATCTGACATTAGCGGTCACCTGTATTCGAATTGGTAAATATTACTCAAATCTCAGACAAACGAAGTTTTTTTGACTTGGAGCGAGGGGATGGTAGCAAACCAAAACGTGGTACTAATTCCATTTCCACAGGTAGTACCTGTAGGACCTTGGTGTTCTAGAAAAATATCCTTTTCATCAAAAATGATGAATTCTCAACACCAACACATCCAGAAACGAGAGATAGTCGATTTGCAAAAATTTCAATATAAATACAAATCTGAAAAAAAACCTTGAGCCATTCAATTTCATCAAAAAATGCCCCAGTACAAAGGTATTTGTTATAGTAGATCAGAGTTGATTACCAATAACAGCAAAATCAGCCCATGGAGTCGTGATTTATTTGACGTGCAATTCAAATATCCTTTTTCTTTCTGTCTTGGCCTTTCAGCTACCATCCCCTCCTTGGAGCTTCCCAGAATCGATTTAAGGTGGGGTTGGGTATTTCTCGAACGAATGCAGATTCTCAGTTGAATCCAGTTTACAACGCATTTCATCGAATTTTTTGTTGTGTGTTGCTTTGATTAACCCGATATTGGGGAATCGTTACGGTCCCGGGGTGTCCTCGTGTCAACAGTGGAAACAAAACAACTCGTCGGTAGTTTTGTAAACGTGATCTTGACGCGGCAAACCTGCGGACAAACAAACAAGCAGCCAGCGCTCGAGTAGGGCTGCGGAAAACAAACGCCGAGCGCTAAGAAATTGTTTTTCCGAGCAAATTTGCTATATGTTCCTAATATCAAAATGTAGAGGAGATCCAGATCTAGGTCTGTGCACAACTTCGGGACTTGCGTTTGGGGAACCGCAGCGCGGTGGCAACTTCCGGGGAAAAACTGTGTTTCGACGCAGGAAAAAACGGATTTTTAAAGTCTTGCCATCGTTTATTCTGTGGTGCCCTCATTCAAATCTGTTCACTTCCAACAAGGTGTCCTCCTCGACGCGGTGCGCTTGATATGTGCGGCACAGCCAGGATTTCCATGCTCGAACACAACACATGTATACAAAGTATTTCCACGATGCTGCCACGGAATCCTGGCCGCTCTGTTGCTTCAGCCCAGTTCTGCGCCTTCTGCCATGGTTTTTGGTTTTTGTTTTGTTATGCCGCCACACAGCTAGCGAATCAATTGCAGCATCTTACTCCTTTTTTCTTTTCCTTTGGGTTTGAATCCACACAGCTAGCGCGCCAATTACAGGATTTTTTGGTGTGGTATCCACGCAGCTAGCGTTCCGAGTGCAGCCGAAACGCACACAGGTGGTGCAGTACTAGGGAAACCCGAAGGTAGCCCGGCTCGAAGGCACTCCCGCAAGATTGATTTGAAGTAGACAAGCCGGGTGCGATTGATAAGGGTTAGGCTTGTTTTAATTAACCTCAATCCAATAAACGATACATACATACAGTAAAGTTCGTTTCGTTCTCACACTTTTTATTTTTAACTCACCGAATCTTTTTTTGGGGGGCCTTCATCGCAAGTGGTTAAAAAGAACCCACGAAGTCTTGAACTTCTGAAATTCAGAAATCTGAAATTAGCGGTCACACATATGCAAATTCTTACATATTGCTCAACTTTCATACAAACGAAAGCTTTACAATTCAATATCTTCCGCGATCAAATTGGCTCGATTGCGAAAAAGCGTTTTATCTTTTACGACACACGACATTGTCTGTTTAAGTTGAACGCCATGCCACTCCTGACCAGGAGATGACGCAATGAATATCGGAATGAGATGCAGAACGTGAACGCAACAGAAGTGGCTCTTTTGAAACAATAGCGTTCAAAAGAAGTCTAGTCAAACCTATTATGTAGCACGATCTTCAAGATTCTGATTTTCGATCTATCTGCGGAGGTGTAAAACTCAGGGAAAAAAAACAAGTCAACTTCCGCGGTACTGTATGTGAGGGTACGTTGAATGACATGCTCACCAGGGAGAGTTCAAAATAAATATCGGAATGAGAACAAGATATCAATTATTTTAAAAAGTGACCTAGAACGACCCTGAGTCCGATAACTAAATTTCCCACATTTTGTGTAGGTATAAACATTCTTACTACTAATGTATAAAAACACTGAGACCCGCACTGCATCTGCCCACACAAACAAACGGACCCATGGCGGGGGTGAGACAGCCGCGGCGGAAGAGCATGCTGGCTGAAAGCCAGGAAGAACGAGATGCCCAGCGGAAGGTTCCTGTGCCCATGCCTACAGTGTGCAGGCGTAGGGAACGACCAGAAGAACGCCTTGCGTGTCATATACATGCATTTGTGCACCAAGCCCCATTTCTAGTCGCTGTTTGAATGCATGGCGCCAAGCGGGCAGAGGCCACATACTGCTGGATCTCAGACAAAGCTCTCTGTATTTACAGGTCAAGGAGTGGATTAGCCAAACACAGCGTGAGAGTGCAGAGAGCAATGTTGGTGTCGGAGAATCTTTTGGAGAATCTTCTGGCGGGCCGATTCCAGGTCCTCGGCACGACAGTGCAGAGGGAGGCCCCGCGAACCGGAAAAATATTCAAGGGTCTCGGCGCAACTCTCTGAGTCAAGTCGAGTCTTCTGCGTGAGTGCGTTGTGATGCTGTTTTTGTTGTGTCTCTGCCTTTCGGTCTGTTATGCCAGCGTGTGTGCGTGCGCGTTTGTATGTTTGTGTGTTTGTGCGTGTGTGTGTAAGCATGCATGTGTGTGTGTGCATGTGTGTTTGTGTGCGTGGGCCCACGCATGATTATGTGCGTGTGTACATATGTGTGAGAGAGTGTTTGAGTTGTATATGTGTTGTGTATGTGTTCTGTGCGTGTGCGTGTGTGTGTGCGTGAACGTGAGTGTGTGTGTGTGTTTGAGGGGTTTTGAGCGTGAGTGTTAGGCCCTTTGAGAGGTCCTGGGAG
>Ga0209390_10009592_pt1 | contig 11570 bp, 8 predicted proteins | sample BON01_FD_187212 | JGI IMG/M metagenome (GOLD analysis project Ga0209390, IMG submission 187212) | Freshwater microbial communities from Lake Bonney liftoff mats and glacier meltwater in Antarctica - BON-01 (SPAdes) (version 2) | ecosystem: Environmental > Aquatic > Freshwater > Ice > Glacier... | reverse complement strand
CTTATCTTGCCCTGAATATTGTCGTCGACACGGGCTGATTACGAGCCAAGTGTATAATTGGCGCGCAGCCGCTAAATCCGGAGCCATTATGAGTATCAAAATCGAGGAGTACTATTTTTTTATGTGACAGTTTTTAGTTAAGTAATACTACAAACAATATACTTCCCCCCACTAAATTTTAATATTTTTACAAATGGCTGATTGAAAATTATTTCTTAAAAAATTTCCCCTCGGTGATAAAAGTGATTCTCACGCAAAAGTCGCGCGCTTACCAACACCTCTTATTATTGCACCATGAGTTTTTTGCACGAAATAGCCCGGGAAGTATATGCAGTACATGGCAAGGAGATGCACCGGGTTACGGTGGTTTTTCCGAGCAGGCGGGCGGCGGTGTTTTTTCGCAAGGCATTGCAGGAAGTACTGCCGGGCCCAGCTTTCGCTCCCCAAACACTGACCTTAAATGATTTTGTATACGCAAAAAGCGGCTTACAAGCTGCCGATCCAGTACGTTTGCTGTTCGCCCTCTATCAAGTTTATCAGGAGCTCATGCCCGAGCACGATGAAGGGTTTGCCAGTTTTTCGAGCTGGGGGAGCAGCCTTTTGCGCGATTTTGCAGAAGTAGATAACTATCTGCTGGATGGCGATGCAGTTTTTCACTTCCTCAACCAAGAAAAAGCCATTGAGTTGTGGCAACCCGACCGGGGAGCGTTAAGTGAATACGAACAACGTTATCTCGACTTCTACCGCAGTTTGGGCAGTTTGTACCATCGATTCCGTGAAAAACTGAACGACCAAGGCAAGGTGTATCCCGCCCTCGCCACCCGCTTACTCACAGAAAAATGGGCTGCGGCTGCACCCCAACTTGAAGAAGAACAAATCTGGTTTTGTGGTTTTAATGCCTTGAACACAGCCGAAATAACGCTCATCAAACAGCTGCTACAAGAGAAAAAGGCGCAAGTCCGGTGGGATAGCGACTGCTTTTACCTCGACCACGACCAACACGAAGCTGGTTTGTTCCTTCGACGCATGTTAGAAGATGAGCAGTTGGCCGGAGCACATACCCCGCCCGACCGCTTCAGTGCCCCGAAACAAATCAAACTGCTACAGGCTGCCGGTCAGCTTGCCCAAGTTAAAGCCGCTTCAGAGCAGCTCACCGTTTGGCAGCAGCAAGACCCTGATTTGTTGCAAACAGTGTTGGTTTTGGCAGATGAAAGTCTGCTCGTCCCTATGCTAAACAGTCTCCCGCCCCAACTCCAGCTGAATGTAACGATGGGCTATCCCGCACGACTAGGCCAGGCCAATACCTTGGTGGCTTTGCTGCTGCGTTTGATGCAAAACCGAACTATTGATGCCAATGGACCGGTATACTACCACCGTGATCTACTGCCCTTGCTGGCTTTGCCCCTTTTGCGCACCGAAGCATTCAGCGCCTTCAACAAAGTCATGATTGAAAGCGGGCGCGTACGCATTCCATACGCCTTATTGGAGGAAACCAGCGGTGATTTTCCGGAAATTGCGGCGATATTAGGCAATAGTGCGCTATCGCCACTGGAATTCCCGGCATTGGTGGTTCCCTTACTCGAAAAATTAGCCGACAAAAGAGGCAACGATTTTCTCCAACAGCAAATTAGCCTCCAGCTCGTGACATTGTTGCGCCGTATGGATGCCTTGTTACAAGAAGAAGCCCTTCAGCTTGACTGGAAAATTTTGCGGCAGCTTTGGCATCAGCTGAGTGCTAGTGAAACCCTCGACTTTTTAGGAGAGCCCCTTGAAGGTCTACAGTTAATGGGTTTACTCGAAACCCGTGCCCTCGACTTTAAACGGGTTTTGGTTGTGGGGGTAAACGAAGGCAAGCTGCCCGGTAAAGCGTCTCCACAAAGTTTCATTACTTCCACCCTTCGCTTTAACTTTCAGTTGCCCGGAAATCGTGAAAAGGAAGCCGTATTTGCCTATCACTTCTACCGTTTATTGCAAGGTGCTGAGGACATTGTGCTTACCTACAATGGCGTACAGGATGATTTTGGCGGTGGTGAACCGAGCCGTTATATTCAACAACTGCGTTTTGAGCTCAACCAACTGCCCAACATCCAGCTTAGCGAAATGAGCGTATCGCCGGCCTTCCGTGCAGATCGATTGATGGCGCAGACCATCAAAATTCCTAAAAATGAGGCTTTGCAAGCTAAAATTGAAGCACGACTGGCCCGTGGCATCTCTCCCTCGTCCATGAGTCAATATATAGCGTGCAAACTCAAATTTTACTTCTCTCAACTTGAAGGTTTACAAGAGGAGGACGAAATCAGTGAACAGCTCGACTTTCGAAGTATTGGCACTGTGCTACACCGGACTTTGGAACTACTCTATCAGCCTTATCTCCGGCAACCCTTACAAACTGCTCATCTCGACGCCATGAAGCTGGCACTCAGCGGCTGCTTTGAACAAGCTTTGAAAGAAACCATGCAATATGCCCCGACCGATCAGGGTTTAAACCTGCTCATTAGGGAGGTTTGTCGTGATTATCTGGAGCGTTTTTTAAAACAGGAAAAAAACCTCATCGAAGAATTCGCAAGTACCGGAGCGGTGCTAGAAGTATTGGAAAGTGAACTCAAGCTAGCCTTCAACTTCGAGCTTAACGGTCATTCAGTAGGCATAAAAGGCATCGCCGACCGTGTAGATCGACTGCAGGGGCAACTGCGTATCACCGACTACAAAACTGGAAAATTTACGCCAACAGAAATCACCGTAGCCACTATCCACGAAGACTTGCGTGATCCCGACAAAATAAAGGCTCTGCAACTCCTCACTTACGCCTGGCTGTACTGGAAAAACTTTCCAGAAACGACATCCATCGCTTCTGGGATTTGGTCGTTCCGAGCAATGAAAGACGGCTTACAACCCGCCGCCGTGGCCGGTCAAACACTTTTAGACGCCGACATACTAAATGCGCACGGACTATTTTTAGAAACGCTGCTCAGCGAAATGTTAGACCCAGCCACCATTTTCGATCAAACAACGGATGAAAAGATATGTGAAAAATGTAATTTCCGGCAGATCTGTCAGCGATGAAACTACTTAAACGCCTGCGCTACACTTTCTTTTACGGGAATATCTGGATTGCTTCAGGGGCTGCGTTTAGTTGTTGGCAAACCGCTGTTGTCCTGCAGCTCGAATTGGCACCCTTGCTGGTGGTTTTTGTATTTTGCGCAACATTATTTAGCTACAATTTCGATCGGTATACCGAAAGACTTGCCTTTTCGGAGAGCTACCAAACCCGGCACCAATGGTTATTTGATCACCGCAAAGAGCTGGCTTTTTTTACTATTCTGCCTGGCGTAGCTTGGGTAATTTTATGTTTCTGGCTACCAATGCCCGTGCTTATTTGGCTCATTCATCTCGGGCTTATTTCGGTAGGTTATTCCGTTCCACTCTGGAAAATGAAAAACGGCGAACGATTTGCCTTGCGAAAAATCGGCCTGACCAAAGCCCTGTTTGTGGCTTATGTATTCGCTGCTGTGGGTGTTGGTTTGCCTGTCGTTTGGTCGGGATACGCCTTTGATAGCCGTTTTTTAATCGAGTTTTTTGCCCGATTTTGCTTCCTCCTCGCTTTATGTATCCCCTTTGATTTGCGCGACGAGCCTATCGACCGCAGTCATGGTATGCTTACGCTACCCGTGCTGCTTGGCCCGACCAATGCCATGAAACTGGCGTACTTTTTATTGGCCATTCAAGCGCTTTTGCTTGCTTTTTATTTACCGGCGATACCGCTGGTGTTACTGGTAGTTAGTCTGCTTTATGCCGCTTATGCCATGTTTAACGCTGTAAAAAAAGGTCACGACATGGCCTATTCCGCAGGCATTGATGGTGCTATCGTGCTACAGGCGTTGTTGATGGGCATTGGCTTTGCCCTTTAAGCCTTACTTTTGCCCCCATGTTTGCCAAACTTGTCCTCAAAAGCGGTCGCGACCGCTCTATCCGCAACCGCCACCCTTGGCTATTCTCCGGCGCTGTTAAAACTTGGCCAGAGGCTGAAAATGGTGATATCATCGCCGTCACCGATAGTGGCGACCAGCTATTGGGATACGGTTTTTATTCACCCAAAAGCCAGATATGTTGTCGGGTTTTTGACTTTACCCGGACCGAAGTGACTGTTTTTGAAGCGGACTATTGGTATGCCAAAATTGAAGGTGCGCATCGTCTCCGCCAGCGTTTTCTCGACCCCAAACAAACCAACTGTTTTCGGCTGCTGCATGCCGAAGGAGATTTCCTGCCCGGTGTAATTGCCGATGTATATGGTGATGTGGTGGTGATGCAGGTGCTGATTAAGGGCATAGAACATATTTTCCCAACCATCGAAGCAGCCATGCACCAAATTGGCTTCCCCCACATCTACCTCAAACAAAAAGAAAATTCCGGTTTCCTCGAAGCGGTGAGCTTAGCGAAAGGCTGGCGCGGTGAAGCGGTACCTATGCCACTAACAGTACTCGAAAATGGCATTAAGTTTATTGTTGACGTAGAAACTGGTCAGAAAACCGGCTTTTTCATCGACCAACGTGAAAACCGCGCCCTGACCAAGGACTATGTGAAAGACAAAATAGTGCTCAATGCCTTCAGTTATACCGGCGGTTTCAGTTTGTACGCTTTGGCCGGTGGTGCTGCCGAAGTACATTCGGTCGACATTTCTAAAGACGCCATTGCTCGTGCCGATGCCATGGTGAAACTAAACTTCCCTGAGGCCAAACACAACGCGATTGTAGCAGACTGTTTCGATTATCTCAGACATTGTGAAACCAAATACGACGTGATTGTGCTCGATCCGCCAGCTTTTGCCAAAAATGCGAAGGCGGTACCGAACGCAGCACGAGGTTATAAAGACCTGAACCTGCTCGCGATGAAAAATCTACGCCCAGGAGGGCTGCTTTTTACCTACAGCTGTTCTCAGAACATCAGCCCCGACTTGTTCCGGAAAATTGTCTTCGGCGCAGCTGTTGATGCCGGCCGTGAGGTACGTATACTTCGCTTTTTATCCCAAGCAGACGACCATCCCATTAATATCTATCATCCCGAAGGGGAATACCTCAAGGGATTGTTGTTGTATGTGGCCTAGTTGCTGGAATTTTTGGCTAACCGGGGTTTTGGTTCAACAGTTTTTTGGTAAAACAGCGTTAACGATTAAACGGTGCTCAACCCATCTGTAACCTCTGTTTTCTAGGATAATATTTGGGCAACTCCTATTCAGTAACGATTTGTCTGCCGGCTCGGGTAGAGGCCTAAATAGGCCTCAAATCGGGAATAATTATGAAATGGGCTTCTATATACTTCTTTATTCGCGTTTTCAGCTGACCATATACTTTCCGTTCTTACCTATTCCAGACGTCTTTTTGCATAATAAAAATTGGAGTTAAATGTCAATCCCAATGATGCAGATTGTATGGTTAATGCCCGCAAAGTGGTTGGGAACAAAGGAATAAAGCGTCATACTACTATCAGATAAATAGCAGCCGAAGGCCACTGCATCGGCAAACATACTGTCAATTTCAGCTGAAATGCTTAGGCTTCTACCACTGTTGTCGATGCCAACTACTTTGATAACGTTATAACTAAACTCAATTGGAGGAGGAGGAGTACAACTGTTGCCTAACTTCAATCCAAAACCTATTATCATCACCAGTATCACCCTGGAATACGATGTTGGTTTAAAGCAGTGTGTTTTTAACCGCTCATCCCGACTTGTATTGATCCAGTTCCTAATCATTGGTCAACTTTTAAAAATTAGTGTGGTTTTCGTCCTTGTCTTATCAAAACGACTGTCCATTTAGGTGCTTTTTTTTGAATGACAAATTCATTTTCAAGCGGTAAAATAGAACGCTAACTTTTAAGTTATTCAAAAAACCAGCTAGATAAGATAGCCGGTTTTTTAAACTGTATGGCACGAAGTAAAGCTGAGTTTTGGACGAAGTTGGAGAGTCAGTGATTTGAAAATCTAATTCTATCACAATAGCGATATATGGGAACTAGCCGAAAATGACAACCCATAAAAAAAGTCCCATCCGCTTAGAGGGGATGGGACTTTTTAGTGTGTTGGACGAATTAAGCTTGTTTGGTCAAATCGCGCAGATAATTAATCAGGTTCCAACCATCTTCATCAGAAATGCCGTAGGTCGAGATTTTCAACATGGCGCCTCTTCCGCTGAGGAGTTTCCAATGGATTTCACCATCGGTTTGGGCAGGGACTTTTTCTTGGAGATTGGCGGCTTTCACTGCAATTCCAGCAGGTGCGTCACCTAAACCGGCTTCACCGTGACAGCTTACACAATACTGAGAAAAAACAGCTTTTCCTTTTTCACTCGATTCAACCGACATGGCAATTGGATTAGTGACCGTTTTTGCTTCTTCTGGAGCTGTCCAAACTGGAGGATCAACTGCGATTTCTTCGGCTGTAACAGGTGCTTCAGTCGACGTTTCCGTGCTTTCGCCACCGCCACAAGCAACAGTGCCGAAGGTAAAGCCGATAATGGCTAGCGCAAATAGTAGGTTTCTTTTTGTCATGATAAAGACTTTTAAGTAATGACAAAGTTATGACAGCTTTGTTTGTAATCAACGCGAATTCTTATAACATTAACAGATTTAAGCGCATATAAAATATATTCGGATAAATATATCCCTATATTGAAAACTCTTATTTATCTTGCGCTATCCTTTGAAATGGCCACACAGCAAACCACCACTTCCACCCGATTTAAATGTGCGCACTGCGGCGATGCTGCTACTGGTGCGCTTACAGATCGGCAGGGAAATGCGTTTTGCTGTCAAGGCTGTGCTTCGGTGCATGGACTACTGTATCAATTTAATCTGGGAAATTTTTATGAGCTGTCGGACCTAAAAGCTGTAAAACCAAGGGAGATTGAACAGAGCCGCTACGATCACTTGGACGACCAGAGTGTTGAGTCCCTCTTTTTAAGCTATCAAGATGAGCAGATTTACAAAGTGAGCTTAAAGCTGCCGCAAATTCATTGTGCCGCCTGTATCTATCTGCTCGAAAATTTATATCGATTTGATGCTGGTGTGGTCCGGAGCGAAGTCGACTTTCTAAAAAAAGAAGCCCATTTTACCGTAAAAAAACAAAAATTATCCTTCAAGGCATTGGTGATTTTGTTGGCACAACTCGGTTACGAGCCCCAGCTCCACCATGGTCTGGATCAAAACAAAACAGTTGCCGATGAAGAAAAGGCACTCATTCGCCGGCTGGCCGTAGCCGGATTTATATTCGGCAACATCATGCTGCTCAGTTTCCCAGAATATCTATCGCCGGGTGGCGTTCAAGAACCACTACTGCGTTCGGTTATACAAACACTTATCATTCTGCTTTCTCTGCCCCTGCTCTTTTACAGTGGCCGAAGTTATTTTGAGCAAGCATGGCTTGGCCTGCGCAAACGCGACCTGAACATCAACATCCCCATCGCTTTGGGTATGCTTGCCTTGTTTGGGCGGTCGGTTTTTGAGATTGTGAGCGGCATAGGACATGGTTATCTGGATTCATTGGCTGCCTTGATTTTTTTCTTGTTGATTGGCCGTTATTTCCAACAAAAAACCTACGATCACCTCAGCTTTGAGCGGGATTACCGTTCATTTTTCCCCTTGGGCGTGACCCGCTCACGCCCCAACCAGGCCAACGAAGAAGTGCCCATCAGCAAATTGCAAGCTGGTGATCACATTTTGGTGCGCAACGATGAGATTATCCCAACCGATTCGATTTTAAACTCCACAAGTACCCTCATCGACTACAGCTTTGTAACTGGAGAAAGTGCCTTACAGGAAAAATTCCGGGGAGACGTATTGTATGCTGGTGGTAAAATTGCTGGTCCGCTGGTAGAGCTCGAAGTCATTAAAGCCGTTGCCCAAGGTTATCTCACCCGGCTGTGGAACCAGGAATACTTCAGCAAAGGGCAGGACGACCCATTTAAAACCATCACCAACCGCATCAGTCAATATTTCACCCCTGCCGTATTACTTTTAGCAGTAGGTGGATTACTTTTTTGGCTGCCCACCTCAGCAGGAACCGCTTTTCAGGTATTTGCAGCCGTATTGATCATTGCCTGCCCTTGCGCCTTGGCATTATCAGCTCCTTTTACATATGGTCATGCCATGCGTATCCTAGGGCGCAACGGTTTATTTGTGAAGAACAGCGCGGTGGTTGATAAACTATCCCAGCTCAAACAAATCGTTTTTGACAAGACAGGCACCCTCACCCGTCGCGACCAGGCCGGGCTCGATTTAAGTGCGCTCAATTGGGAAGAAAATGACCAGATGTTGGTCAAAACTGCATGTCAGCACAGTACCCACCCGCTTTCTCGGCAACTTGCCGATGTTTTGTCTTGTTCGGTATACGACCATACCGACCTCTACGACGAGCAACAGGGAAAAGGTATTTTAGCCCTGATACAGGGTCATGAAGTGGTGATTGGCTCGGCTACTTTTGTCGGGTTGAATGAGATTGGCCACAACCAAGGCACCCGCGTTTATATCCGTATCGACAACAATATTTTAGGCTTTGTACGCTTCAAAAACCACTACCGCAAGGGCATGGAGAACAGCATAGCTACATTAAGCGACACCTATACGTTGGCGGTATTGTCGGGCGATAACGACCAGGAAAGGCATTATTTACAACAAGTATTTGGTCAGCAGACCAACATTCGTTTTAACCAATCACCGGCCGGCAAACTCGAATCCATACAAAACATGAAGCAGCATGATTTGGGTTTATTGATGATGGTTGGTGACGGTTTAAATGATGCGGCTGCCCTGCGTCAGGCCGATATTGGCATGGCGGTGAGTGAAAAAAGTGGTCAGTTCACCCCGGCGAGTGATGTAATTATCGATGCCGAGCAATTGAGCAAACTGCATCAGCTTTTACGTTTTGTGCGCCAAACACGTATTATAATTTTTTCTAATCTGTCCTTATCTCTAATTTACAATATCACCGGGCTGAGTTTTGCGCTGAGTGGGCTGTTGACCCCCGTTGTTAGCGCCATACTTATGCCCGTGAGCAGTATCACGGTGGTATTGAATGCCACATTGATGAATCGTTACTTTGCCACTAAAAACAAACTCCGCTAATGGAAATTATCGTCCTTTTGATTTGCATTTCACTGCTGGTGGCCCTTGGTTTCCTAGCCGCCTTTATCTGGAGTATCCGTAGCGGGCAATACGACGATAATTATACTCCTGGCATCCGCATACTTTTTGAAGATTCGACCGAAACCTCTGATAAACAACCTAAAGCGTAATTATGTCACAGCTCACCATTCACTACGACAACCGGATTGTCCGGGATTTTGCCATTGCCACCCTCGTGTGGGGTGTGGTAGGTATGCTCGTAGGTGTTTTGATTGCCTTTCAGCTGGTAGATCCAGCTTTGAATTTGGGTAACCAATACACCACATTCGGCAGACTCAGACCCTTACACACCAATGCGGTAATTTTTGCCTTTGTGGGTAATGCCATCTTTATGGGCGTGTATTATTCACTACAGCGGCTTACCAAAGCCAGAATGTGGAGCGATAAGCTCAGTAAAATCAACTTCTGGGGTTGGCAGTTAATCATTGTTTCGGCAGCGCTCACCTTGCCATTCGGTATTACCACGAGCAAAGAATATGCTGAACTCGAGTGGCCTATCGACATTGCCATTGCCCTTATTTGGGTCGTTTTTGGCTTGAATATGATCATGACCATCGTCAAACGCCGCGAAAAACACATGTATGTGGCCATCTGGTTTTACCTCGCCACCTTCGTTACCGTTGCCGTTTTACACATTGTGAACTCTTTTGAATTGCCCATCGGTTTCCTAAAAAGCTACAGCATGTATGCCGGCGTGCAGGATGCCTTGGTGCAGTGGTGGTATGGCCACAATGCTGTTGCCTTCTTCCTAACGACCCCTTTTCTTGGCTTGATGTACTACTTCTTGCCGAAAGCAGCGAATCGCCCCGTATATAGCTACCGCCTCTCGATTATACACTTCTGGTCGCTCATATTTATCTACATCTGGGCCGGTCCACACCACCTCTTGTATAGCTCTTTACCAGATTGGGCACAATCGCTCGGCGTTGTATTTTCGATCATGCTGATCGCGCCATCGTGGGGCGGAATGATCAACGGTTTGCTTACCCTCCGTGGTGCCTGGGACAAGGTAAGAGAAGATCCAATTCTTAAGTTTATGGTTGTAGCCGTAACCGCTTACGGTATGGCCACTTTTGAAGGTCCGATGCACTCCCTCAAATCGGTAAATGCTTTGAGTCACTTTACCGACTGGATTCCTGCGCATGTACACGTTGGCACTCTCGGCTGGAACGGCTTTTTCACCTTCGCCATCATGTATTGGATGGTGCCCCGTATGTTCAACACTAAATTGTATAGTCAGAAACTTGCCAACTGGCACTTCTGGCTGGGCACATTGGGCATGTTGTTCTGGGTAATTGCCATGTATTGGAGCGGTATCGCCCAAGGTTTGATGTGGAAACAGTTTACTCCAGAAGGTTATCTGCAGTACCCCAACTTTCTTGAAACCGTCACCCAGATTATTCCAATGTATGCCATTCGTGGTGTAGGCGGATTGATGTATTTGACAGGCTTCTGTATCATGATTTACAATATCGTGATGACGATGAAGTCGGGTAAACTCGTAGCCAACGAAGCTGCTGTTGTAAACGAAATGGAAAAATCGCACAGCACTGCTGGTGAAAGCTGGCACCGTAAACTCGAAGGTCGCCCCTTAACTTTCACCATTTGGGTTACCGTAGCCATACTCATTGGAGGTATTGTTGAGTTTGTACCTACTTTCCTGATTAAGTCGAACGTACCTACTATTGCTGCGGTACTACCTTACACCCCCCTTGAGTTACATGGCCGAGATATATATATCAAAGAAGGATGTGTAGGTTGCCACTCGCAGATGATACGACCGTTCCGTTCAGAGACCGAACGTTATGGCGAATATTCGAAGGCTGGTGAGTTTGTTTACGACCATCCATTTTTGTGGGGGTCAAAACGTACTGGTCCGGATTTGCACCGTATAGGTGCAAAATATCCTGATGCATGGCATTACAACCACATGGTAGCGCCTACTTCAATGAGTCCGGGATCGATTATGCCGGCTTATCCTTGGTTGGCCGAGCAAAACATCGACCTCCGTCTCACCCCAAAAATGATTAATGCCATGCGTAGCCTCGGCGTACCTTATGCCGCTGGTTACCAGGATCAGGCCAACGCCGATTTAAAAAAGCAAGCAGATAAAATCGTCGCAAGTTTGAAAAAAGACGGTATAAAAGCTGTTCCTGAATCAGAAATGGTAGCGCTCATTGCCTATCTGCAACGTATGGGAACCGATATCAAAAAATCTAAATAAGCTGTACCATGATACGCCAAACCTTAGAATCTATTACCGGGGTCAGTATTTACCCCATTTTCTCCTTCATCCTCTTTTTCAGCTTTTTTACGCTAATGCTCATCTGGGTATTCAGCAAAAAAAAGTCAGAAATAGATATACTCCGCAATCTTCCGCTCGACGACAACCAAAC
>Ga0209390_10009583_pt1 | contig 11581 bp, 16 predicted proteins | sample BON01_FD_187212 | JGI IMG/M metagenome (GOLD analysis project Ga0209390, IMG submission 187212) | Freshwater microbial communities from Lake Bonney liftoff mats and glacier meltwater in Antarctica - BON-01 (SPAdes) (version 2) | ecosystem: Environmental > Aquatic > Freshwater > Ice > Glacier... | reverse complement strand
GTGATTTGTTGGGTGTTTAGTACGCTTGGTTTTGTTCGTAATTCTCTCCCTGTTTAGTAGTTGTTAGTTAATACTAGTGTGAATGTCCTGTATTTACTGAAAGTATGTTATGTGCCCTAGTCTTAGGTCGCACGGATTACACTTTTTATTTGCACCCAAGCCTTAAAAAAGGTAAGATGTGTAGCATATAGAAACAAGATAGTCTTGAAAAGTTTGTAGATCAACGTCGATCTCCAAACATGATAGCCTTCATGCGTTCGAAAACTGGACGAGCACTTACAGCAGTTCCTAGATCTGCGATATTGTCAGCCGAAGCACACTGTACAGGTGTCAGTTGGCCAGATTCTATCAAAGCACTCACAAAGCAAAAACTCAAAGCAATATGCTTAGATCTATTTCGTAAGTGCATATACTGTGCAAGCGAAATACACCCCGTATTATCCTCATAGATCGTAGTAGCATTGCATTGATCAAGTCCATATTTACTTAACAAACGATCAATATAAGCTTCTTGGTTGCAACCAATAGCACCTGTTGTCATATCAAAAGCATATCGAACAGATAAAGCCCATTCAAGATTCCCATCACGATGCAATTGAATACGAGCATCCGCAGCAATTGAAGCCTCAAACTGTTCAATGAGTTCGTCGCAATTATAGCGTAAAGCATTATTGTCAAATACACGATGATAAAGAGAGCTGCAACACCGTGCGGACAAGAAGGATATATCCTTTGTGCTGGTGGCACATTACTCATAGAAACAAAAGCACCGTGATTGATAACATCTTCAGGAGACAACGAAGCAGGTCCACCTATGATATTATGTTGGATTTGCACGAATACACACTTGTCAGATTTGAGTTGCGTAAAACCAGCATTGATATATACTTCACGTGCGAGCATGAACAAAGCGCAAAGAGATTGACACAACCCATAAATACATCTATTCAGACATAGACAATGTGTGTCTTGCAACGTATCGACGCCATTACGCATCTTCATATAGACATGCTCACCCACTGCGAGTTTGGATGATATGAAGGCTGAGAGCGCATCCATATCCATAGAGCGCCAGCGTATTGTGGAAGTCAATCCAAGTATTAACCGCAAAGCAATTTGACTACAAGTAGGGCTGGAACTTTCAAAAAAGTCTCTGCCCTTTTTTTGCTGATAACTTAAAGCCACCAAACGACTTTTACGTTTGTCAAACACACTGTCACGATATTTCAACTTGAACACCCACTTGTTGCCTATCACAAATGATTGAGAAGGCAAGTCAGTGAGAAGAACAACATTCCAACAATCCATAGATTCGAGCTGACGAATCTCAACTATTATCGACTCTTGCCAAAGAGCAGAATCAGCATAAGAACCTGGTTCTGTGAATCCTGAGGCAATTGCAACAAAAGCCGCAGGTTTTCCTGCATATTTGAGCATAACAACATCAAATATAGTGGTTGTAAGTGCAAATTTCACACATGCAATATTGACATGTGCACATTTGAACAGCCAAGTACTGGGGAGTCACGTTAACATGTCATCGAATGAAAGCAATTCATAGGTATTATCTGCACTTAAATCAATGCGATATTCCTCGTGGACTGCGTCATAAGAAAATACTACTCCTTTGAAATTACCTAGCTTTCCAAAATTACGCACAAGAATTCTTCCTACTAGCAAAGTGCGATTTGCACGCAGTTCACCTTCAGTGAAATTTGGCGCAACTATCACATCAGTCGACGCAGTATGCTTTGGCCTTGAGATGTCGATCTTCTGATTCTGCTCAACCAAGGTAGAATCTTGGGAATGAAGTGACCTCAAAGTTACAAAACTGGCATCTTCGGTATCTGCTTTTGACTTTGCAGTTGCACGAGTCTCACGAACTGGAAACGCAAGTTGCTGCAGAGCAATTTATACTTCCTGATTGATGTCATTTCCTTTGTCAGAGGTCTGATTGTCATTCAAAAAGATATCAGGAGTCCCAACCCCTTCTACAAAAGATTCTGCGCAATAAAGAGATACATCCTCGATCTCACTTGCGGACTTATTGGAAGACACTGACCCTTCTTTGTTCTGAGACTTAGATAACAGAGTATGCAGCCATGAGAGCTCAGCATTTGAGGAATGTGACTTATTGGAATGAGGGAAATGATCTTACACATAACTTACATTGTGACGTACCGTCACATAAGCGTTAGATCTTACTTGTATGACAGCACCAAAAACATGTCGCAGCGTAACATACCCCATGAAAACACCATTCTGATTGGCTGGTGAGAGTTTGAAATCCTTCCTATCAAATTTGTCGAGGAAGCGAATGGCAAAACAACCCACTGGAGGAATATCATCCAGATTGGGTATCATGCCTGTTCCTGTTTCATATACAGTGACTTTCTTATGTGTTGGACACAAACGTGTAACAGCATGTATCAAGGTAGAATGCTCCACCAAGATATCCCATGTATAACTTGGCAAATTCTGAACTGCCAGCAAAGATTTAACCATATTATCGATCAAAGGAATTGCACGCTCAGCAGGTCCATTGGCAAAATGCTCTCCTTTTGGAACTACGTTAAGTCAAAGCTCGTGAAGAGCAAAGGTGCCAGTCATTGTGGCACTAAGCATTTCACCAGCACTATAGCACACTAGGATTTTAGGAAAACGAGCTATTTTAGCTACGAAATGCAAAAACATTAAGGGAAACTCGGATTTGCGCGCATACGATATTGTAATATTGCGTCCTGACTTCTCATCGACAAAGACAGAATAGTAGTAGTTTCCTTTGATTGATTTCACTCGCAAGGGACTAGAAGTGTCTGTGTATACCTTTTCTCAAACCTCATACATCTTTTTATAGACCAATATCTTAGAAGTATGCGTAGAGGGCTTGCGATATTTCAAAGCAAGACAAACAGGACAATCCTTGACTAAATATTTGATCTTTGTACTCGTAGGAATAAAAGATGAATGAACTATGTCTTTGCGCTTAAGATATACAAGACGATTGATGTCAACATGTCCGTAACGTCGATGTATTTTTTCATACTCTTCACGAAACGTACCTTTATGTTGAACAGACGTAGAATCAAGCAGGAGATCTATATCCATTAATGCCGACTCGGAGGAAGGATCAGAATCTTCATCACACTTTTGGCTCTGATCTCTTTTGGAAGTTGTCTTCGGACTCTTATCTTTCTTTGAAATACGAAATTTCTTAACAATTCATAACTTACCTTGATCTGACGATTTCCTACGCTTGAGACGAGCTTGTTTCTTGACAAGATTGCCAGTAAGCACAAGACTTTCAGCAGATGAGCTTGAACTTGTATTGGAAACATGGGAGGCAGCAGAAGACTCTGAATCAGAGTCACTCTCCACGATAGAAGGATTCAATCCTTCCACAACCTGCACAAGATTAGAGCTGATCTTGGACGTTGTCAGATTGATGACTGGCAAGCTTTCTGATATCTCCGGATCTTTCTTTCCAGTTGTTGTCACATATAGACTCGAATAAGGAGGAGGAGGATAGAACCCCATTAACCAATACATGGTGCTCTGCTGACGTACAAAAGGAATGCGCACTTTATCAGTGCGAGTTTTGATAGTGTGTCCTGCTGCATGGGGCCCAAAATTACAAGTATGACCTTGTGCATTCCAGACGGGCACGGAAAATAGAATCTGATCTACGTCTGGTAGAGCATAAGAGTCTAGCTGCCCAGAAGTGACAAGCACGGGCACAAGAACGCCATCTCCACTGGGGTGAATTGACCCAGCGGTTATGCCATATAATGAGCCGACACCCGTTGCATGACTCTAGCTATTGTTTCCCCAGGAAACTGACTCATGAGACTTTTGCACACTACTCAAGTACATAGCTTCAGGTACGAAATTACTCGTAGCTCCAGTATCTACAATGCCAAAGAATTTTGTGTTTCCTTGCAACAGTAGTGGCCAATGTAAGATATTTTGCAAAGAATCAGAATTCGCATTAGCACTGTGAGCATGCAAAGAAGTGTGCAAAGAGGAACGAACCATACCAACTAATCCCGAAGCACACTTGGAGCTAGAAGAAGTAGATGATGCAGCCTTAGAAGCCTTGGCTCCACGTGGGCTGGCCCAAATTCCTGCAGAAGAACTTGCACAAAAAATTAAAGGCCTGCACTTCATCCAAGGACGCAGCACCAACACCCGTGTCCATCTCGAGTGCAGGTTCCACATAGCGCTTGACCATTCGAACTGTTTGAGCTTGAAGACGTGCAGACAGGTGTCGGCTCATTATATGGCATAACCGCTGGGTCAATTCACCCTGGTGGAGATGGTGTTCTTGTGCCCATGCTTGTCACTTCTGGGCAGCTAGACTCTTATGCTCTACCAGACATAGATCAGATTCTATTTTCCGTGGATTGCCGCTCGATTAGCAACAGATTTGGAAGAAACCTTCTTTTTACGAATAGCCATCTTGCTAATAGCCACCTTGCTGGGAGGAAGAACAAAAGCCACGTTTCCACGTTGCTTTTTTAAATTCCAACCTTTTTCAGTGGCATGTTTCTTTTTGCACTTTTCGTTTTGCTTCGCTAAAAGCTGAGTAGCCACAGCCTCGGGAAGAAGACTTGCAGCTTCCAAAGCTTTAGCATCTTTCTTCTTGGGAGAGTGACACTTTGAGCACCAAGTATGGTGGGACACGAAACCATTGCATTGTATGCAAATGTTATTTCCTGCCACCAACGTCGCCAGAGATTTCGCTGCCAGAATCTTTATTTTCCTGAGAGATTTCGCTGCCAGAATCTTCATTTTCCTTTTCTCTTTACTCTTCTTGAAACGCACAAGCTTGGCCTCAGCAAAAGGTGCTGAGCCATTGAGCGCATGCGGTTGAAGGTGATAATGACTTTGCAAAGACTCGAGCAAAGGAGCCATGACATAAAATGTGGCATCCTGACCGTGCTGCAGAAAATACATGTTCGCATAGATTTTCCACATGGGAATCTTGGACTCCTGTAAGAAAGTCAAGAAACGCATGCAGTGATGAAACTCAGGATTTTGCGTTTTCCTGCCATTATCAAGAGCCCTCCATTTTTCGGAGAAATCTTCTGTCCATTTTTCAAAATCCCACCCGGGACTGTGAATTTCAGACAGAGAAACTTCATATTCTTTCACTACACGCAAGGCATCAAGTGCCTCTGTTTTAGCATATTTCTTTTCAAGCATGAGATAGAGACGGGTAGCATATGGCTGACGATAGTCACAATCGTAATCAGCCACTTGATCACCATCCTCAATCTTGCGCTCATAGAAAGTAGACATAGGATTGCAAATATCGATGCACTTAGCATTAGATTTGCTAAAATTGTCGCAAAGGCATCTCCGAAATGATGCTTGGATCTTCTGGTAAAGAAGACCATGCGCACAATTTTGCTTTTGTCTTTTCTCGTGTCCACGTGCAGCAATGCTATGTAAAAGGACAGGATAGTCAGGCAAATAAAAATGCGCAGGTTTTGGCTGATAGATCCACGCCAACAGAAGATCTGCAGCTGTGAAATCCATGACCAAGCACTACCGAGTGCATGGATGACTGCATGGAGGTTTCCATTCTTTCCAGTTTGCATGAGTATCTGCAAGAGAAGAATGATCAAACTGTGGAAATGAACCAGACGAGTAAGAAAAAGTGTCACCTGACTGGGGCATCATGACTGAGCCTTGTACAATACTTCAAGCCCTAAAACCCATGAGCCTGTAGATTCTTCAAACTTGTTCGAAATGAAAAGATCAGTAGCAACAATCTCTAGACTGAGTTTGTATAGTCTTCAACCTTAGCTCTGTGTACAGGGTTGCTAAGTAGTCACACCCAGCCCGCTCATTACCTGTCAATGGTCCAAGCTATAGCAGACAACGCTGCCTACCTTGGGCGAAGCTAGTGGTTACAGTCTTTCAGGACAAACACCGATAAGCCTTAGTCGCAACAGGATGAACTCAAGTACAAGGCAACAAACAAACAGTTTTAAAGTGAAGACTCGACACAAGAATGACGCTGTTAAGCGTCTTTATTGGGCACTGATCTATCACGAGCGCGACACTGATGTCACAGCAACACCAGTTATCAAACTAGCGTGCTATCACACCATTGTCTAATTCGTTGAGGGTCTTCAGTGAGAGATAAAATGTTTATTATATGACAGCCACCAAAAGGGGAAAATGATGATTATGATAATGAAAACTCCTGGATCTCAGGTTGACTCCCCAGTCGCAGAAGGAAATAGAAAGAAAGGAGGAGAAAGAAAAATGAGAGACCTACACAAAGACACATAGTGACAGGCGATGTCAGCTAATAAAGGACATGGCACAGAACATTGTGCGACTTGAGTAGAATGCACCTTTTCAGGATTCTTCCGACCCCTCAGTCACGATTGTGATATGACCAAGAAAAACGTACTTATGCTAGGTCTAGTAAATACTACACAAAGCGTCGCGGGCTACCAAGTGAGCCTATTTGATGAAATCACACCACGTGTTTCTAAGTTCATGAAATAGAGTCATGGAGTCGTAACTATCAGTCACGATATTTCACACTGAAATCTTAACCATCGTACAAGATATGAAATATATAAAATATTGCATAATACTTGACATCTCTCTATCCCCCCACGAACACACACCCTTTCTCTCCTCTCTCACGTCACACACACGTTCAAACACACATGCATTCATGTACAACCACACACACGCACACCAAACACACACGTACAATCAATTTTTGCACCTATGGATGCAAATCGTATGCGCACACATACCAACACACTGGTGCGAACAACATACACGCACGCACGCGCACACGCACACGCACACGCATTCACACACACCCTTGACAAACCATGACAAACCACACACATCCACACGCACACACACGCAAGAACACACATCAATATATGAAAGTGTGTAAAGATTATAACACATACACTTATATGTCCATGTATATACATGTATGTATATGTGTATGTGCACATGTATATATCGATATTCATATATACATATATACGTACATACATACAAATATATATACATACATACATATATATATATGCATGTATAATTATGTAGGTATATATATATGTATATCTACATATGTACATGTACATGCATACAAATATATATACATACATGTATATATACATATATATACATATTTGTATTTATATATTTATATATACATATACATATATTTTTTGTTAGGTAACAAGCAAAAAACGCCAAAACCCTTTCCCTTTCTAGATCTAAATATCCTACATATCCTGTACATCTGACCACTCGTTTATAATCCAGCACACTGTTAATGTCAAAGATTTGTCTCCATACTCCATCACTCCATACAGCAGTGCCCACCCCGATTCCGTCAAAATTGCCAAGATTTACTACCTCTAGACATAGACTTATCACGATGTCCTCCACTGAACAGTATTTTGAGGATTCTTGGCAAGCATATTGCACTCGTCTCATTCGCGCAGGATTTCCAGGTGCTCTCATCATATCCCACGAAGGAGGGCGTCTTTGGATAAATAAAAACCTTATAATATCAGGAATGGAGAAGCGAGCGGAAAAAAAGATGGAAATTGGTTGGCTGATATCAAAGCAATCAACTGAAGATCTAGGAATACCTATGATCTTGCCAGCGCATATGGGCACTAAACGTTTCTTCTCAGAAGCACAGAAATGCGGCCTTCTTACCTTCGACAATTTCCCGAGGGCAGCGAAGCATCACTTACCTACAAAACTGATGAAACGTCTTTCTAAAACAGCCTCTCTGAGCCATGGAATGGGGAAGACTCCAAAATCAATGCCACCCTAACCTTGCCTTTTTCTTGCTTTTCTTTCTTTCTTTTCGTACTTTCTTTCTTTCTTTCGTTCTTTCTTTTTCTCTTTGCCCCTTTTGTTCTTTTTCTTTTTGTCTGGTCTGTCTCTCTCTCTCTCCTTCCCTTTTCCTTTCTCTCCCCCCTTTTTCCTTTCTAAATTCTCTGTCCCGCCACAAACATTTGAACGCAAGCTGCGTCTATTTTGGTTGAAAGAACCAATAATCAAAATATAGAAGTCCTTCTGTTTTGGTCATTTCCATTGAACATGCAGGTTCAATGGAAATTACAGCTGGATAACTTTTGGTAGTTTTGAAATTGTCCGTTCGTAGCCTGAGTCTCAGGCGAAAATGTTTCTAGCTGTGTGGTGCCATTTAAAACAAAAAAAATTGGAAGGATTCTTTATCTTCGTCCTTCAGCTGCAGTGAGAGCGGAGTGGAGGGCCTGAGCGCCATGCTGAGGTGCCTGAGACACGTGGCTGAGCGTCCAAGCTTACACCCCCCCCCAGGCCTGCAGCTTGACTCTGTCGGCTGCTGCGCCTTTTTTTCGGCCGTCAGGCGCCTACAGGCGCGACTTTTAACCTTTAGCCTACAGGCGCGACTTTTAAACTGTCAAACAGTTTGACAGCCACACAGCTAACGCGCCAAGTACAGCAGGAACGCACACAGGTGGCGTGCAGTAATAAGGTAGACCAGAGCCGTCTGGCTCTTGTACAGCTGCTTTGCGAAGTGCGGGGGCCTGAGCGCCGTGATGGAGCGCCTGAGACACTCGGCAAGGCCTGAGTGTCCAAGCTCACACCTTCCCCGAGGCCTGCAGCCCGTCTTTGCCTGCCGCAGCGCTGTTTTGCCGGCCATCAGGCGACCACAGTGCGGGAGTTTGCCTAGTGAGCAGCTTGTGAAGTGCAAGGGCCTGAGCGTTGCGCTGGGGCGCCTGAGACACGCGGCGAGGTCTGATCGTCCAAGCTTACACCTCCCCCTAGGCCTGCAGCATGTCTCTGTCTGCCGCAGAGCTGTTTTTGCGGCAGCCAGGCGCCCCTGATGCCTTGTTTTCTGCGTTGAGGCACCATGACAGCTTGTGGGGATGTCTTCACCCTCGTCGTGACCGAGGACGGCGTCGTGTGTGCCATGGGCAGAGGCAGCGAGGGGCAGCTCGGGCTCAACAACCACGAGCACCAGCTGCTGCCAGCGCGCGTAGGAGGGCGTGAGGTTTTTGACGCTCCCATGGTTCTGGTGGCTGCTGGGCATTAGTGGGCAGGGCTGACGGGGTGTTTGATGGCGAGTCTGTTGTCATGAGGTTTTTTTTTTTAAGCTGCCACACAGCTAGCGCGCCAAGTATATCAGGAACGCACACAAGTGGTGTGCAGTAATAAGGTAGGCCGGAGCCGCCTGCCTCAAAGGCACTCCTGCAATGGACCTTGGACACATGAATGTGTTTTGAAGTGGATGTATTTGTATGTTGAGAGTATATATATATACATTGGTGGCTGCTGGAGTGGAGCTTTTTTTTTATATATCGCCACACAGCTAGCGCGCCAAGTACACTGAGTCAGGAACGCACACAGGTGGTATGCAGTAATAAGGAAGGCCAGAGTCGCCTGCCTCAAAGGCACTCCCGCAATGGACCCCGGACAAATGAATATTGATTTGACGTATACATTCACATATTGTTTTGAAGTAGACATTCGCGTACGCAGACATACAAACAAACGAGGAATTAAACAAAACACAAATAGTCATATTAGATTTGAGCAAATCCATATTCTAGGAGGGACTTCCCCGCAAACGGTACCAAGTGTGATGAATCTGGGGTCCCCATGTGTTTCAATACTAAGTTGACTCAGCCTAAAGGAAAATCATTGGATAAAGAATGCTTTTCCTATGAATGTACACCGACCGCCCGAAAAGCTTCTTGGAGACAGGCTTTCAACCCCTGTACCCCTCTTTTGTTTGATTTGTACCATTTTCTCGAACAAAACGGGTATTGTGGATTAGTACCAGGAAACCCAATTTTGAGTGAGCCGGAATCGAGAGGCCGTGGACGGTCACTTGAGTGGAGCAGGTATGAATAATACTAGTTTGATCCAATTTGATCCGGAATGAAATTTATGCATCATGCTGCTCAGAAAAATATTGATCCGTGCCACATGGTTTGCGGAAACCCTTCGTCGACATTTTTTCACATTATCCTCCCCGGGCCTAACCTCGTCCTCACGTAAACATCGCAGAAACAAGCGAGAAAGACATGCCAAACTGGACATACTACATACACAATGCATCCTTAGGGCGTTAGACTCGAGTTTCCTGCAATAAACAGCATGTACCCCTCCTTTCGTTGTCTCTTTTCAGTGTGAGACCCAAGATTTCAACAGTGGGCTGGGTCTCGGCAGATGGTGCAATCAAAAATGTGAAGAGACAGATCTTTCAAGAGGGTATCAGGCATGAAGTGACCCAAGTGGCAAGCCCACACCCTGCCAGGAAGCCCCTGTTATCATACTCTGAATATCACTAATCACCATTTTTTGAAGAAATCATCCAATGTCTGACCTTCAGACACGACTATTTTATCAAAAATCAAAACGTTTCGTATTTATAATACAAAAATTCACCACCCAACCCCATGTCTGATGCCATCTAATTCCAATAAGAAAACGTCTGAACCCACCTAAATTTTACTTTCCACACTCCAACGAGACGCCAACCTGTGCGGTGCCTGTGCACGCCCCACAGACGAACGCTCTTTGGTGAGGGGAGGAGGGGGGGTACAACCAAGGGCTTTTGTATACTTTGCCAAGGCGTGTGGGGAATGGGTGTGTGCGGGTGTTAATAAAGTGGGTTGAGTGGATGTGGAGGATAGCTCTTATTTTTTTTTAACGCCACACAGCTAGCGCGCCAAGTACATCAGGAACACACATATTGCATTCTTTTCGCCCGATTACTACACCGCCCCGCTCTTCTCCCGGGGTCGATGTGTGTGCACGGGTTCGACACCCGCCTTCCGTCTGACCCTATGAATCATGCAAAATATTTAAAGTGGGGTTGGGTATTTCTCGAACGAACGCGGATTCTCATTGGAATCCAGTTTACAACGCATTTCATCGATTTTTTTGTTGTTGAAACGAAATGATTTGTCAGTAGTCTTGTACACGTGATCTTGACACGGCAAACCTGCGGCCAGCGCTCGAGCAAGGCTGCGGAAAGCAAACGCTGAGCGCCAGGAAATTATTTTTTCGAGCGAATTTGCTATATGTTCCTAATATCAAAATGTAAAGGAAACTGAGATCTAGGTCTGTGCACAACTTTGGGACTTGCGTTTGGAGAACTACAGCACAATGACAAAATCCGATTTTTCCTGCGTCGAAACACGTTTTTTTTCCGAAGTCGCCATTGCACTGCGGGTCTCCAGAAGCAAGTCCCGAAGTTGTGCATAGACCTAGATTTCAGTCTCCTCTACATTTTCATACTAGATGATTACGAACATATAGCAAATATGCTCAAAAAAATAATTTCCTAGCGCTCGGTGTTTGATGGAATCCGGAGATTACATATTTCCAGATTGCGACCCCGGGAATCGAACCCGGTGCGTCTAACGCTTAGACCCGAAGGACTAGCTAGTTAGGCCAAACCTACACCAGATCTGATGGAGGTTTGGCCTAACTGGCTACTCCTTCGGGTCTAAGCGTTAGACGCACCGGGTTCGATTCCCGGGGTCGCAATCTGGAGATATGTAATCTCCGGATTCCATCA
>Ga0209390_10009582_pt1 | contig 11582 bp, 12 predicted proteins | sample BON01_FD_187212 | JGI IMG/M metagenome (GOLD analysis project Ga0209390, IMG submission 187212) | Freshwater microbial communities from Lake Bonney liftoff mats and glacier meltwater in Antarctica - BON-01 (SPAdes) (version 2) | ecosystem: Environmental > Aquatic > Freshwater > Ice > Glacier... | reverse complement strand
CAGCTCAAGTGCCTCTGACACAGCTTTACAACTGAACAGAGACCTCAAACTCAGCACCGGCCGAATTGAGTGCCTGTTAGCGAGCCACAATGTGAGAGCGACCCATGTTGCGGTCGGTGTATAGCCGTGAGCATCGCACTGAGCTCATCCAGATGACGGTCCTGGGTGGTGCTGCCACTGCCCAGCTCTTCAGGAGCAATGCCGCGCTCCCATGCGGTCCCAGCTAGGCTGCGCCGCACGCTGTTGGCGCAAAATGCGCCAAGGCCAAGAAAGGCGAAACCACCAGCTGCTGGACCCCGACGCGTGGCGAGGCGGCGTTTGAGTACTGGGTAGCTCTAATGGTACCTAGTGGCGTACAACCAGCTCAAAGGTCGGCTCTCTAGCGGCCACAGACCGCCGTACAAGCAAATGGTTCGCGTCGAAGCGTGGCTCATTAACAGGCGAATGCCTCTAGCTCTATTCCCTAGAACTCCAGAGCTCTATATAAAGTGCGGCTACCCCCCCCCCGCCTCACAGGACAGTGCTTACACAATGATGATGATAAGTTTACCCTACGAAACCACGCTGCTAATCACCCACCAACCACCAACCAATAATAACAGTGCACATACCCTCGCGCGCTCTCTCGCTCTCAAAAGAGGAAGGAGAAAGAAGGAGGCGCACGCCCCCGCCCACCACAAATATTACCAACAACACATCCACCCATAAATTCAAACAAAAACAATAAAATCTAGACAGCTCATCCTGCTCAACCTCTCTCCCAGACACCAAAATTACACTACCACTACCCCTCCTCATCATAGGGGTACGAGGCTGATCCTACCAAAAAACGCCCTGGCGTTGGCTTCGCCGTGACTGTGCCACGTGCGCCATTGTGCACCAGCACGACGGCAGGCGGTACTGGACGTGCACAGCCTCGGCTCCTGTGCAAAAATTGCGATCATCCAGTGACCGCGTCTGCAGATACAGCAGCAAAGCTGGCAACATCACGCTAAATTTTTCAGCGAAAAAGGCCGTACCGACTGCGCACAAACCGAGGTGAAGTCGTTCGAGTTCGCACGCGACCGGGCTGAGGAGCGGGAGTCTTATTGACCAGTAGGCTATGAAGAAGGGCTGTAGGGGTTGAACGGCCCCGTGCGCATTCCCTCTCGCCGGTCGCGCTGGTTGGCGGGTACAGTCATGGCGGCGCACGTCAGCGGCAAGCCCGCCGATCGGTCCAGCGAGCGCGCGCGTGGCCGTTCAACCCCTGGGGGACCTTCTTGCCTTAGTCCGGAGCGACTCTGTGCGCACGGCGAGGGCCGAAGAGACGAACTCGAACGACTTCGAGCTGCGCCAAACGGCTTGTCGGCAGGGCGGCTTTTGGTAGGATCAGCCTCGTGCAGTCAGTCATTGTCGGGCATTAAGAAATGAATGTGACCACAGAGCCCAACGCACCATTTCTTAGCGTTTCGTAGCCGCTCCGCGGCGGCAACGCGCCATTTCTTAATCTGTGGCCGTGCGTGCGTGCCCGCGTACATTCGTATTCATATTCTGACATAATATATATATATATAATATAGCACACACAAAGACGGAAAAAAAAACAAAAAAAAAAGTGTTATTATCAGTATATATTGTATATCGATCGATATCGGGGAATAAGAACAAGGAATAAGTTATGAATAAGTAAGAGTAAGTGTAAGTAAAGCTCCGCCTTCGCAACACGCTCCTGCCTGGAGGCTGGCGGCCCTGGCCCTGGCCCTGACTGACCACTGACATGGACGAATCTTTACATACATACATACGTACATACGACTGACATGGAGTCATTTCTTAAACTCCTCCCTCCCGGTTCAGGCACCCAAAGCTTACCCCCGGCTGCGCTCCAACGCCAACGCACCATTTCTTTAAAAAAATCTTCGAAAATCCAACGTGTCATTTCTTAATGGTGACGTTTCTTAATGCCCGACAGTGACTGTAGAGGATTGCCGCCTGGTGCAGCAACACCCCCTACTGCCCCTACCTATCTATCCCTCCCTACCCGTGGTTTCCGCAACAACGGTGGTCTCGGCTTGAGTGGGCTCGGGGTACTGGCTCTGCCACCCCCGACCCCCAACCCCCCTTGCGTCGCGATGCCGTTGGTCTGCGGCAGGTTGGTTGGCCTTCACACGGTATTGTTATTACCAATAGCTTGTATGGTGTATATAGCATACACACGGGAGGCCGGAAGGGGAGTCTTATACTGTGTCCAATAATCGCGTGTGCAGCGTGCTACGGCGCTTAGTACTCTAACGCTGGGGCACTGCCACGCGAGGATGGGGAACCTCTCGTATAACGTAGTCGGATACTAACGTTATACGAGAGGCTACAGGGGAGCAGGACTCATTCCACCGGAAGTGGAAGTGGAAACGGGATACCCTTTTAGCTTTTAGTGTGTTGTAGTGTAACCGCTCTGTACCGTCGGTACAGAGCGGTAACGGACTTTGAAACCAGAGTTACAATCAGCACGGAGTCTGTTTCTGTTTGTTGCACCGGCCAGAGCGCCGGCAGTCGCATAGCGGCAGCTCAAGTTCATCTGGTGTGCACTCGTATTAACTATAGTATTGCACACCACTGACACCAGGGTGGGCAATGCAGGTGGCAGGTGGGCGAGGGGGCGGGGGAGGGGAAAGATGGTTGATTCGTGCACAACAGCCTCGACGTAAACGAATTTTCTGTAAAGGCCAAGCGGCGGGCAGCCGCAGCCACCCCGCACCCCACGCCTGGCACGATGATTTGTGCGGATTTTTGAAACTTTGTTTCAACTTTCAACGCCGTGTGACACCGTGTGGACGGTGGGGACGGGCTAAAACCAGCGTCCATCCGTGCCTTTGGACTGTCCCCCGCGCCCAGCCAGGAGCCAGGCCCTCCTTCATTCGGGGGCGAGCTTGGTTGGGTGATCTATGTGGGTGGCCCAACTATGAGCCAAATCATTTCCAAATCGGTTGGGGCGGTCCATCTACGGGCCCTTCCCTTCTTTTTGGTGCAGCGTGCAGCAGGGGTGGCTCCGTGTCGGCGGTGTGAGCCGCTGCGGGCCGGCCGGCGGCTGCTGTGGTCGTGGGGAGGGGGATGATAGTGTTAGTGTTAGTAACGTGTTAGTTAGGTGGTAGATAGGTGTTTCGTAGGTTTTAAACTTATCATTGGTCATCGGCCGCCTGTAACATCTACTTAGTGTAGCTGAATCCTTTGTCTTTGTGGCGGAATAGCGAATAGCCAACAGAAATTACCCACAGGCAGACGACAAACACTGGAATATGAGTGATATACGCAGATGGGGTTTTGTTTTAACGTTTTCTCAATCATTCATATAACGGCCGAAACGGTCATTTGAAAAGTGTCGAGGCGGTTGTGCCTTCGCGCTTCATCAACAAAGCTGCACTAAAATGACTACTAATTGTTTTGGTGCTGTGACTCTCATACTGAGCGGCAGTTTCAGTTTCGACTTAATAATATCGCTGGTCACAGCATGAGCATGTTTCTGAATTTTCTAGTTTTCATTGGTCGGGTTTAACCGTAACTGCGGGTTTAACCAAAGGCACAAGGCACAAGGCCTCAACACGTTTGCATGCGTATCACTACTGTGTATCACTCATAAGAAGAGAAACAAATTGGCGCTTTCCTTCTCAAAAAAAGCACTGCTTCTTTTGTTAACCAGTATATATAGCTTTATATTTAAACAATGTGCCGTTTACAAGAGCCGTTTTTTACAAGCCGTTTTTATACGGCATTTTTGATTTTTTTCGGGTGATCCCGAAAAATGCCGTAAACGTACGGCATTTTTTGATTTCGGGATAACCCGATTCTACAATAAAATCAATCAATCAATCAATCAAATCCTCAAAGCGCCACACCAGCACAAGAACAAGAGAAGCCACATCCCAGCGCAACCACACGGGCAGCAAACCCCGCAACGCGAAGCGTCGCCGGCTTGGGGGGCTAAGACCGAGTCGCGCAAGCGTTAGCTTGCGTGATTCGCTCTATGTTTACACGCTTTTTACAGAAGCGCGCAAAAAACTGCCGAGGAAAACCACCTCAGATGTATCATCTTCCTAAGGAAGAAGAAAGAGACCCGGGCCCGTGATCTCGCCTATTATGATACACTATCCCTATCGAGAAAATTGGTGCGTGCGGAGGGCACTGCGACTACGCTACGTAGGTGCGTCGTCCTCTCGAGTGCGCCTCGCGACGCCCGCTGGCCCATCGCAACGCATCACACCCGGTTGTCCCTTCCCCTTCCCCCTTCCCCCCTCTTCCCCTTCGTCACCCCCCTCCCTAGCTCTCTTCTCTCCGCGGCGCGTCTCCGTCCCGGCGCCACCGACCACCGACGCGACCCTCGCTGTCGTCGCAGTCCATGGCCTCGCCGCCGTAGGGGCTCGGCCCTCCAGCGCCCGTCAACTGGTCCCCAGCGCCCTCGTTCGCCCCGCAGCAGACTTGCCCTCTGACGCTCGCGGGCAACCCCGTCGACCTGTGCCCACGACGGTTGGCAGCAGCAACAAGTGCGGCCCCCCGGCGATTCCCAAGTCCTCTGAGACTAGATGTGATTCTACAATAAAAGTCTTCCGTAATACTTAATACCCTCGGCTCGGGTGGTCGTGTGTGGTGTGTGCCACTGTATGCGTGATGAATGAATGCCGGATACCCTCACGCAGGTTGAATGTTGAACAGCATGAATACCTTGAATGTTCTGTGGTATGTGGTATACGACAGCCTGCTATGTAGCATCGGGCGGGGGGGATGCTACATGCTACACTTATATGATACACTGTATGCTATAATAGTATGCTACAAAACCTAGGGTACTCAGCAGGGTGATATAAAATATTGACACCATATTGTAAGGGCCAATAGCAATAGCAATAGGCTATACGCTATACAGTGTCTCATTTTCGTCGGGCATTAATTACGCATTTGTACTAGCATTACTTATGGCATTAGGTTTAAATCTGTCCCCATAGCCATAGCCCAACGCGCCATTATCAGAGCGTTTCGTAACCGCGTCGTGGCGGCAGCGCGCCATTTCTAAATCCGCGGCCGTGCTAGTAATTGCCGTGCACATTCACATTATTAGAATTTCTTACTTATATTTATTATTTCGGGTCTGTGCTGTGCGCTGTGCGGTGTGCGGTGATTGATTGCGGTGTGCGGAGAGTCGGGTATTATGTGTGTGCGCCAAAAACAAATACAAAAGGGTCTATCTATTCTCCCGGGGTTATATTAATTGCCTTCCGCGACCGCGGGCGAGCGCGGTAGTTAGTTTCTCAGTGTACAGTGTCCCCGCACCTCGACCTCGACCCCGACGAGCGGGCCGCCCCCGCCGCCCGACAACGCGCCCCGAAGTTCCTCCAAAACAAAGCACTTCGGCTCGAGGCCCCAGCGAACCGCGCCCCTTCTGCCCACAACCACAACTTACAGAACGCACAACGACAACGCAGCCCCCCCCCCGCCACCCCCCTACCCCTACAACCAATACAAAAATACACACCGCGACGGGTCTCGCCACGCGCCATTCCTGCCCCAACATCCAAAAGGAGGCGCCCCCCCCCCACCTCACGGCACGCCGCCACGCCGCCAGCGAGACGCGTCCCACAGTCGCGAGCCTCTCTCGCCTCCACACAGGAAAGCGCCTATTGCACAAGCGGGCCGCCAACGGGCGTGCCGGGTTCAGTCGCGTCGTGGTCGACGCCAAAGGTGGTTTCGCCCGAGTAAGTCATGTATAGGAACCCGTCGGGGTCCTTGTGCGCCTCGTAGACGGCCTGAAGCGACGAGACCGTCGGCGGCAGCGTGCCCCGGCTCACAAAGAGGAAAATTGCCTGCTCGGGTCGCAGCGCTATCCTCTGTAGCAAGGCACGAGGGGCACGTCGGGGCGTGGAGGGTGGGGCATACGGGCGGGCACCATTGCGGCGCAGCCGAGAAGCACGCAGTGCTGCGCAGGCAGCTTTGCCGGGCACCTTTCTGATCACGTAGATAAATTGGCCGATGGTCAGATCCATCGGGACCAGAAACTTCTTCTTGTCGATGAAGGGGAGTGTGCTGCGGGAGAAGAGGAGAGGGGGGTAAGAGCCAGCTGCGCGCACGGCGCGGCGCACGTGCAGGCGCGCGCAGCCGCCGCGGACGGCAACACTAGCAGCCGCCAGAGCAGCACGGCGCGCGTGCAGCCCGGCGCGCGCGGCCGCCAACGCTCCGAGGCAACTCACGAGTCGCGTGCGCGCTTCTCGACGATGACCGGGATCCGGTCAGGGTGCTTGACACGGATCGCGAGGGCCTGGCCCCGGCGCGTCTCGAAGGTGTGCTGGTCGCTGTACGACGACATGCTCAGGCCGGCCACGTCTAGGGGACGGGCGTGTTTTGAGTGAAAGCGAGACGCCACCGTTTTGCATTCACGTGAAATATTTACCGTGGCCAACAATTCACTGTGTTCATTTTCGCGCGGTTCGCAGCCGCCGAGCGGCCGCCTGCGCGCATGGCGGCGGCACCCCCGGTGGCGATCGCGCCGGCTGCACCACCCATTTCGTGCCACCTGGCCGCGCTGGAGCTCAGCGGCGTGCTCACGTCCGCTCCAGGGCTGCTGACCTTCACGCTCAGCTCGCACGCGCCCGTGCCGCTGCGCGTGCGGCTTACGTCGACCCTCGGCGACGCAGTGGTCTTCCAGGAGTGGAACGAGAACCTGGGTCACCCGCCCACAGCCACGGCGGTCGAGGTCGGCGCCACGAACCCGCCGGCGGGCGGCGACACCGCGCCAGCCGCCTCGTCGGTCGGCGGCACCGCATCGGCGGTGCTGGGCGGCTGGAGCGGCGCCGGCAGCGGCGACGACGGCGGCGACGGCGACGATCCCGACGATCAGTGCGCACTGTTCCACGAGATTGGCCAGATCGACGCCCTCGTGCTCGCGCCTGGCGAGCGCAAGGCCATTGTGCTCGTGTTTCGGCCGTCTTACGCGCAGGTAGTGTGCCAGAGGAGCCCACATAGTACCGGCACGAGCCTGGCCTCGCGAGTCCATGCTTGGCGCCCGTGGCCTCCTCTGAACCCTAGGCTCCGAGAGTTGGCGAGCCGGGTTCTAGTCCGATGTTGCCAGGCCGTGCTCTCTACCCTCTACTGAGCCTGGTTCCCTTTCACTGCAGGATACAACCAAGCGATCGATTTTGGTTCTACCGCTGTGGCCCTGAGGTCGTATGTCCAGCTTTGAGAGAGAGAGAGAGCGTTGTGCTCGCCGAGATCTCGTTGGGGGGGGTTCGGAGCCTCTGAGCCACACGGCCTCTGAGCCACACGGCCAGTCGCTCGCCTCTCCGCTCCTTCCAACCGCACGCGGCTAGGCACGGGCACCCCCCGGCTCGCCAGCCGCTCGCGATTGGAAGAGAGAGAGAGAGAGAGTCGAGAGAGAGAGAGCGAGCGACCATACAGTCCCGGAGAGAGCTTGTGTGTGAGAGTGTGCGCAAGACTGAGCTGCGATTGGTTGTCCTGCAGGCTGCCGCCGCCGCCGCGGAGAAGGCCGCCGCCAAGGAGTCGGACTCCGCCTCGGGCAACGGCGCCGGCGCGAGCGCCCTCGGCTCCCTCGGCTCTACCTCCTCGTTTTCGTCTGACCACCACCCAGACGCGAGCCTTCCCAGCGGCGCGGGGCGGGCGCCCCGCCAGACGTGGTACTCGACCATCCACGCCACCGGACACGTCATCGCAACCGCGAGCCCGCTCGCCCTCCCTCTGGCCGCGCCAGCCTCGGCTTTGGGTTCGATGGGGGTGAGCCCCGGAATACCGGCGGGGGCAGCTGAAGTACCGGCGGGGGGCTACGCCCCGCTGCGTCTGCCGTTCGGCGCCCGGACGTGCCGCTCCGTCCTTCGTTCGGAGGTGCGCGAGCTTACGCGTTGAATAGATATTCACGTATTCCTGTGGCGCAACTATAAGAGTACGAATCACTTATTCCGCCTGGTTTGCCCTGCATATGACATGGACACGTCCATACTCAAAGGTTCATGTATTCACAAAACAGGCTAAATATGAATGGAATACCGTATTATTTTCGTCCTTCCGCGTATGAGTGATACGTAGATGGGGGTTTGTTTTAGCGTTTTATTAGTAATAACGGTCGAAACGGTCATTTGAATAGTGTCGAGGCGTTTGTCCCTTCGCGCTTCATCAAAAGGCTGCACTAATGACTACTAATTGCTTTGATGCTGTGACTCATACTGAGCGGCGGTTTCAGTTTCGGCTTTTCAATCGCCGGTCACAGCCGCATGTTCGCATGTTCTGAATTGTTCCAGTTTCAATTGGTCCGGTTTAACCGGGTTTAACCCAAGGGACACGGCCTCGACACTTTTGCTTACTAGTTAAAATTGCATCTGCGTATCACTCATTCAACACGTAGGTGCGCGAGCTGCGCTTTGGCAACTGCGTGGTGGGCGAGCAAACAGTCTAAATATGAATGGAATACCGTATTATTTTCCTCCTTCCGCGTATGAGCAGGCCCTAGTTTGGATTTTTAATAGAGGAATCGTCGACGCGAGCAGAGGTCGTACATTTCATTGCAAAATTGAGAATAACCGTTTTTTTCTCTAATTGTTTTGGCCTAATTTATTTAGCCATTTAGCCGCGTTCAATTCTAACGGCCATTGGTCAACACGCCTCCGCGTCGATGGGTTCTTTTACTTGTAGTGAAACTAGGGCCTGCTCATTCAACACGTAGGTGCGCGAGCTGCTCTTCGGCAACTGTGTGGTTGGCGATGGATACGTCCATATTCAAGGTTTGTGTATTCACAAAACAGGCTAAATATGAATGGAATACCGTATTCGTTTCCTCCTTCTGCGTTGTTGTAACCTAGTAGGGCGTACTCCCCACTAGGCCACCATCAGCGCTGATGGTGGCCTAGTGGGAGTACGCCCTGCTAGGTGACAACAAAACAGGAGTCCTCACCGGAGGAGACTACTGGGTGCGATCACCCAAACTGCCCGCCGCGAACGACTCGCGCCGGGTTTACGCCCCCCACGGGATTCGAACCACAGTTTTGTATTCAACACGTAGGTGCGCGAGCTGCGTTTCGGAAACTGTGTGGTTGGCGAGCAGTCGCACAAAGACTTCAAAGGTTTATGTATTCACAAAACAGGCTAAATATGAATGGAATACTTGTATTGAGCGCAGCTCCCAGGTTGTAGCCAGATACCGACGGGAGGGGGAACAACGCGACGAAGAAGTAATGTAACGTATATCTTGTAACGTAACGTACTTCTTCGCCAGTGCCAGTGCTGACTTTGAGTCCGCACCACTGCCCCGACTCGATCGATCGCTCGCAACCCGAATTTATTCTGTTCCTCCTTCCGCGTATTTAACACGTAGGTGCGCGAGTTGCGCTTCGGAAACTGCGTGGTCGGCGAGCAGTCGCACAAGGACTTCACGCTGTATTCACAAAACAGGCTAAATATGAATGGAATACCGTATTCGTTTCCTCCTTCCGCGTATTCAACACGTAGCCTACGTGTTCAATACGCAGAGCGAGGAAAGGAATACGGTATTCTATTCACATCTAGCCTGTTTTGTGTGCTATTGTCCCCTTTGTATATAAATCGTGTGTGAATACATTGGCCTTGAGTATGTACGTATCCATGTCACATTCCAGGGTTCAACAGGCGAAAAACAGTCTTTTATTCTTGTGGCTGCGTCGTAGGTGCGCGAGCTGCGATTCGGCAACTGTGTGGTCGGCGAGCAGTCGCACAAGGACTTCACGCTGTGGAACTGCTCCGAGGTGCCGCTGGTCTTCCGCCCGGTGGCGCTCTTCAAGACGCCGCGCCCAGCCTTCAAGGTGAGCACCTGTTGTGAGCAGTCGCTGCCACACATATATCCCGATATATCAGGCGATGGATTCCAGTACCACTCATCACAGCTGACCTTTTCAGATGAGTGGTATCGTCCCCAGTCACGCACCCAGACTCCCGGTTCTGTCACATTCCCACCGCCGGGTTTTGACAGCACCCTACGTGGTGAATACGCGGAGCGAAGACCACAATACGCGTATGCTAGTCCAGTTTAGAATGTGTTGTGAATACATCTACCTTTAAAGGTGCCCTGTGCGCCTAAGTAATTCTCAAGCAGTTTCTCTTATTCAACATGTACTAATGACTTTGGTGCTGCGACTCATAATGAACGGCGGTTTCAGTTTCGACTCGGCCAATCGCGTGATCCGAGTTCTTCCTGGTTTCATGGGTAAATCGCTGGTGATCGCCATCAGAAGTTCAACATAACGTAACAACAAAACTCGCTCATGTACATGAGCAAAGCGAATTTACATATGGCGGTTACTTAGTAGCTGCAGAGCACCTTTAATGTGTACGTATTCATGCCATATTCAGGGTACACCAGGCAGAATACGCGTATTCGTACTCCTGTGGGTGCGCCACAGGAATACGTAGATACCTATTAGCTACACGTAGGATGAGCGTGCGACAACAGATGGAGTCGAATTCCCATGGAAGTGCACACCGAATACTCGCCTAGCAAAGGGCTCGCCCTAACTTGGTACCGTGCCCGAACTTGGTACTCTTCGTCAGCACGACCGTTTGCTGCGCCGGACGATCCGCAACTCGTTACCAGGCAGCAAGGGAGCCCCCTCCCCGCGTGCCGACAGCTTTCCAGGGCTAGAAATGTGTGCGCGGGGGGCTCCAGGGAACACGGTACCAAGTTAAAGCACGGTACCAACATAGGACGAACGCTTTGCTACTTGCCTACCTGTTCCGCACCTGGCCTACTTCGCGACCATTTGTTTCGTGGCCACTACTTCAAATGCTCTCCCTATTGACGCTGCCTAGATATTGGTATAACGTTTAATTTAGTTTGAGCTGCCCTAGCCACATACCTATATCACCCGATCCTCCCGGCACCCTAGCGGACCTTTTGATCAGTGGTTCGGTCCCTTGCATCGAACAAGCGCGGTGCTGGTCGGCCTTTACAAGATATTGTTTCACTTCAAAGCTTTTGTGTGGGAGTCCATCATCCTTTCATTTCCCGCTCCATCTGCATTGCCCACACACGATTGCAATACTATTGCGCGACTATTACGCAGTATACGACTTCTTTCCGGCCTCTCTTTTGAGTGCTATACACCATACAGTATACGCCATGGCAATATCGTGTAAAGGCCAAGGTGCTGGGTTTCGTGCTCCGTCGTTGCCCGCCGACGCCGTTGGCGTCGTTTGCTGCGAGATACCTCGAAAAGAAAACTCGTCGATTTTTCGATTTTTTTTCGCAGCCCCCCCTCCTGCTTCCCCGGGTTCACCCGAGGTGGACCCGACAATTGATCAAAACAAGCGCCCCCCGTGAAAAAAATCGGGTTGATTGAAACTTTTAGCCGAGTTTACCCGAGAAAGGCGAGCACGCGCCGGGTAAATAGAAAAATCGCCGATTCCACGCGAAATCGACGAGTTTTCTTTTCAAGGTATCTTGCAGCCAACTACGGTTTGTGCCACAATCGTTTGCCGCGCCCTGCGTGCAAGAGGCATACACACACACACACACACATATATATATACATACATACGTGTACGTATAAATAATATATATATATACATATATATGTACATATGTA
>Ga0209390_10009581_pt1 | contig 11582 bp, 10 predicted proteins | sample BON01_FD_187212 | JGI IMG/M metagenome (GOLD analysis project Ga0209390, IMG submission 187212) | Freshwater microbial communities from Lake Bonney liftoff mats and glacier meltwater in Antarctica - BON-01 (SPAdes) (version 2) | ecosystem: Environmental > Aquatic > Freshwater > Ice > Glacier... | reverse complement strand
TGTCTTATTGGCGTACCTCCAAACATCCACTTTGTTGGTTGATTCTCTGCAACAAACTTTAGACAGCACGTGAGTTGAGAAATACCTCTCATTAACAATTGAGTTTTTGTGTACTCATGCCTCTACATTCTAATGTTTTGTTAAGTCTGTTGTCCCTGTGACCAGCATATTAGATGACATTTTGAGTTGTATGTACAGAGGCAATGGCGAGCACAAAATATGTATATGAATACATATATATATAAATATATTCGATCACACTCACGTGTTCCTCACCTACAAGTTCTACACATGTACCTACGCACACATACACACGTTTATGCACAAACACACACATAGAGGGGGTAATCGAGTATTCACCCAATAAGTAAGACAAAGTTTTTTCACAATCAACAACAACTTTGCTCATTCTTGTCTCTGTTTCCATCGTGGTCTCTGTCAGTGTGCGTGTTGTTTACTGAACAGCGCTTAAAGTTGGTCACGGTGAACAGAAGAGAGCATCTAAATCAATTGTTTTGATCTGTTGGTATTATGAAATACGGGTATGCACTGGCAAACTCAATGTCAACACTTTTTTTGAGTGTATGTCCACTTCGACGGTCGATATCAACCGTCAACCGATTCTTGTTTGTATGAATCGACCTGGATGGTCGATATCGTCCGATTTTATGCTTCCATGCATTGAACTAACCATTGATATCGACCGTAATTCTCCCTGGGTGGAATCAAACAGACCATCAATATTGACCGTGTGCTCCCGTAAGAGGAATCGAACCGACCGTTGATATCGACCGTGACTAACCAACCGGTCGGCAAAAAACGACCAACCAAACCGACGACACCTGTGCTGTTCTTGCAATTTGACAAATTGGATCAAGATCCCCCTCCCCCTTTCTTTCACCTGACTGTCTTCAGTGTTGGTGTTGAAGACACGAGACTGCCTTGAGTATTAGTATTTAGGGGGATCAGAGAGGGGAGAGAAAGAGGAGAAGAAGATGACATGACTTGCGTAAGTCCAGAGATGCAAGTCAACCCGTCAACTTTTTGCATGTCAACTTGTTAGTTTTAACCTCAGTTAACACATAGAGTGTCTCCGGGCGGTTGTGTACATTTAGTGGGACCACAGGACGAGCTACGCGGCCCGAGTGGATATACTCCCAGGGGGTTGACTTCGAGTCCAGGGCGGGGGGTGAAGTAAAGATTTTTGGGGTTTATACCAACAAACAAACAAAGCTGGACAGCACGTGTAACGTTCGCAGCAGAAACAAACAAACTTCTGATTTGTCGGGTGCACGCCACCCGCTTATTAATACAGTGATTAAGTTGGTTAATCGCCATCCAAAAAGAAAGAAAGGAACGGACGGGTTCAAACCGTCAGGTCTAATTTTGGAGTTCGGGAGCCGATTATCCAGCTCGGACATCTGTTTGGATTTCCACACCTTGTCGGCGGGCAAGATTTAGGCTGTCAGGATGGGGGTTGGGGGGATCGCGACACCAAGGACTCAATGCGAGTGAACCTTGAGACTAGTTACTACAATGAAAACAAACCCTAGAAAACGGTGCTATCAAAAATACAACCTTTTCAGATACGCCGTGCCAGATGATTGTATAAGACTAGTGACACTCACAGACAAGTGACACTAGTGACACTCACAGACTAGTGATACTCACAGACTAGTGACACTCACAGACTAGTGACACTCAACTAGTGACACTCACAGACTCTCATGGGAGGTAGAGGCATACTCTCTAGTTCATAGTGACAACCATGACGCGTAGTCTTGTAGTTTATACCACCCTTGCAGTAAGGGTCAAGACCAACATGAAATCTGTGACTAAAAAACAAAAAGCGTCATAACGAAATATTGACGTATTGACCTACTGCACAGGTTGCCGAGCGTCACGGAATCGCGTATCGCATATCATCCTTTCTAGTTCCAGATGCTCAATTTGCCCATACCAGTCGAATATTTTTGTCTTAAGAAGTCTGTTTAAAAAGACCACCTGACAATACTGAAAATCAGCAATCGACCCGTTCGTGGACAACCAGAGTGCGATTTTTCCATTCTTGGGTGGTTACCGCCAAACAGAATTTCCCACATGAATTTACAAAGACAACAGGTGTCCGGGCTAAGTACACGGTCATGGCGAGCAAGCACCACTGCTGCCAGACATTTAGCACCTGCGCGAATTTTTTTTTGATGATTTTTGGTCGATTTTTGGGAAAAAATCTTGGTCTTGAAAGACAGAATTCTTGGAAATACGGGATTTCAAAGAATCCGGCCTCAGCGTGACCGGGATGACCAGTTCTTTGAGGCTGTCTCGTCGAGAGGTAAAGAATGATGTGTCGTAGTACCTCCAAATTATTGTCATGGGCCTGTACGCAGTTTCTGAGCAAAGCTTGCTCACCCTGACCGTGTACTTAGCCTCCGTGAGAGCGCTTGCTGAAGACAACACGCTGCGCTCCCCAACAACACACTGGTGCTATGCTGCTTCAACTGTATCATGATGCCAGGCAGCGCAGACCATAATTGAAAATGTCAGGTTGGGAAGACATGGAACTTGACAACGACGTTGGTGATGGCTGCGCATTGTCAGAATTTTACAGCTCACCACCCACCAGCAATGTCTCGCTTGACAATCTGCAATGTCCGCACACATCACTGTGGCAAGGATGCACGGGCTGGCAAAAGTATGTTTCCATGCAAATCGAAGACAGCGAGAAGACACCTGGTGGGCGGACAGTAGAGGACAGTGATGGTGGAATCAACTTGAGGACCACGCAATGGAGCCCTGTGCCATTGACTTGCTCCCACGCGTTGCACTTAATTGCAGCTAGTAGGTGCCAGGGACTCGAAAGAAGCTGGACAGCACGGCATGTAACGTTAGTAGCAGAATCACAAACGCTCATCATTGTGTGGTTACAATCTGTAGACAAACATCTGAACAGAGCCATGTTCCTTCCAGAGTTTGAAGAGCTCTGGCAGGGATTGGATGTTCTTGATCTGCCATTTGATGCTAGCGGGACACATTTCGAGCAGTCGGACGACGTAAAAGTCGTCACTGGGATCCACATTCACATCAACGATCCCGGCTCGCAGGGCATGGAGTTGAATGACATCGTACAAAACAACGGTGTTCACGACGATCCCAAGTCAGCTGCCACAGCCATGGAGTCCATGGTCAGTAGCAATGGGGAGCAACCATGGGCCCGAAAGCTTAAATGTACTGGCAGCAGTACATGATTCTCAGTAGTATGAATAACAGTGCGCGCCTGACATGATCTCTCGAGGAGGATACGACTCGTGACCACAACAACACAGAGAGACTTCCACAAGGTGAAAGGGAGACCAAGAAGGCCAGGACTGCAGATATGGGGCCAAATGCCGCATCCGCTGCCGGGGCTCGTAAATCTTGCAGGCTGTGTAAGAAGGTCAAGTGTTACTGTAACTTGAAACTTGCATGCTTGACGTGAATCGTTCTGGATAAGCAGAAAATTGAATTTGCTCATGCAAATGTTTCAAAAATGTTAGACGCAGAATCAGTGAATCATCACCCAAATCTGTGAATCGGTTTTTCAAATTTACAAACATATTACAACGTAACCTTGCTGAATTAGTTCATAGTTTTTATAAACATAACCCATTTGTAAAAACTATGTTTATAAAAGCTATGGACTAGTCCAGCAAGTTTATGTTGTAACAGCATGAGAATCAGTTTATGTTGTAAGAGCATGAGGCCCGGGAAAAGAAACAAGAAGAATATACACCCGAGTCACAGAACCGTGATTTGTGACTTGAGGCCGTTCATTGGTGACCGGCGGATCATTGCAAACTGAAATACTACGGCCCTGGGACAGAGTGGTCCCGAACTTATTTCGAAGATACATGTTTCTACTTTTTGCAGATTTTTATGCTTTCTTCCGATTCAGTAGGGTTTGAATGGGGTCGGATTGCGATTCATACAAGCCATCATGATGTTGTTGAGAGCACTCAAAAACATTGAAGATCATTATCGATCTTCCCATTGGTTTTCCAATAAACAACATTATCTCTCTAAAAACTGAGTAACGTCCTTAGTCACTGCTGGTGTTGTCACTGGCCCTTATCACTAGAACGCTGACAGTAGTACGGATCCCTCTATGTCGTTGTTTGAGCGAGAAGAGCGTGACAAGATACATTTGAAATAAATGCAACATACATACGAACATACAAACAAACATACATACATACATCAAAGCTACTAGTAACAAGACATCTCAAAGTCATGTCTGACACAAATGAGCCTCGGAGTCACGTCTCATATTTTGAATGTTTGAGGACTATCAAGTTAACTTCGTAATTCAGAAATAATTGAATACATCACTATCTTGTAGGCCCAGAACTCAGTTTTTTGTAAATAGTACTCAACCAACTTTTCCCCGTCCCAACATGACCATTATGGAGCACATCAGATGTAGCATATACACTGGCAGTCCCCACCATGGCAAATACCATTGCACTTGAGACACTAACAATCTCCGCACGGAACCGAGCGCCTAGCAAGTATAGCCAGCATACTTGCCGATACACAGCCTGAGAAAACAGCAAAACCACACTAGACAGCCCGAGACAGGGTGGAAATCCTCCCGACTCAACCATGCATACCAACCCAACCCCACGATCTCCGCCAACTTGACATACATCATCTGACATATCTCCATAATAAGCTGTTTTTGACACCTAGCTTGACGAGATTTCAAACTGAGACCCTTGCAATTGCCCGACAAGATTCACTGGCACCGTGACATGGGGATCTTTTCAACAAAGATTTACTTGGATATTACTTAATATTCGCGCATGAAATCTTTGTGCGGCCTAGCAGTTTAATTCCAGAAAAGCTAAGAGCCGTTCCGAATTCCAAATAGAAAACAGAAACACGAAGTTGACTTTTTCACATGTTTTGCTGGATCTCAGTCATTCCGAACCATTTTCAAGAAAACAGAAACAGAAACAGGTTTGTACTAATCACATTTGAATGTTTGACCATTTGTGACATTTGTGACCAAAATGTGACCAAATCTGTTCTGTCAAAAAAACTAACCAAAAATCCACATGAACAAACCAAGTCACAGATTCGAAATTGTGACACTTTGTGACCGTCACAAATGTCATAAATTGTCACACATTGAATGTGACTGGTACAAGCCTTTTTTTTGTTTCTGTTTGGAATCCGGATCAGAACGACTTTTACCAATTAAGCAATCTGTCACAAAAAACTTTACACGGGTCGCAGGATCAAATTTGGTCGAAAAAAAAGTCCAATTTTTGGAACCGTGACTTTTACTCAAAATTCTACGGTTTTTTTGGTGACCTGGCACTCGTGTCGGAAGTGAACGGTGTCCTTCGCCCGCCCTGGTCCTGCACTTGCCTTGGATTTAGGGGTGCAGAACATTCCGCACTCGGGCAAGATGCACACATGGGAATGACTGTTGCCTTGCCCCCTCGCCAAGGATGTGACCTTCTGTGCATCACCACCTCTGAGGCCTCCCTCACGTTTCCTCTTCCTCGATGCTGCTGTCTTGCATATGTCGCCTCCTTCTTTCCTCTTCTTTGCTGCCCCCTCCTCAATCTCCTCCCACGTCATGTCACGCGTGCCCTCCTCGGTGCCCATGATCAACCAGTCTGCTGCGGCCTTGTTCGTGGGCTGGCCAGAGTCATCACGTGGTGCTCCGCTTACGTGTTCCCCGGCTCGCTCAAGAATCTGAACTGCCTTACCCCCTTCGACCCACAACTTATCTGCCCCCTCCTCAATCTCCTCCCACGTCATGTCGCGCGTGCCCTCCTGGGCGCCCATGATCAACCAATCTGCTGCGGCCTTGTTCGTGGGCTGGCCAGAGTCCTCACGTGGTGCTCCGCTTACGCGTTCCCCGGCTCGCTCCAGAATCTGAGCTGCCTTACCCCCTTTGCGACCCCCCTCGACCCTCAACCACCATTGGCAAGCACAATGGCAGAGACACCGCAATTGGAGGCAGCATACAGCAGGGACTACCAATCGCGTAGTGCACCTATCAAAGAGGTGGTTGTTTGTAACAAACAAGGCACCAAGGCGAGAGGGCACCTTGCCATGCAAAACGAGATTATGAGCCAGGGGGAGGAGAGATTGCAGAACAGGATGGCGGATGGGGATGCAGGGCAGCACACAACCCAGGCGAGCGAAACATTGCCAATTGCAGGGGCGACGTCACCTAGCGGCCACGACACGTGGACCCACACATCCCGGGACGCCACGAGCAGCAGATCATACAGACGTGGACCTAGAGAATTGCAAACTTTCTATCGGGCTACGGGCAACGGTCGGACCAATGTTGGCAATTACACATCGACGTCGGGCACGCCGGCTGCCCCTGCAACCGAGACAACACCACTGTCAACGGGACGCAAAAGGCCGAAGCGAGATTGGCCGTGACGGCATGTGGGTCCATGTGGATCACCGTACCTTTCGCGTTCTTCTCCTCTTCTTCTCCAGGGGTCTAGTCACGATACTCCTCTTTCTTGCTAAGGACCAGGTCACGCTATGGGCTCGCTAGAATGTAGGTGAACTTCGCTTTGAACTTCATCAAATGTGAGCGTCACGTTTTACACGTTTCTAAACGTACAATCCTGTCAATTTACACCAGGGGATAGGAGTCCAGATTTCAAAAAATCGTTGCCTTTAAAGCGGGTTGCGCCAAGTCACCATTTGCAGTCAGCTCACAATCTACACTCTTCTCGATTTCTTTTTCTGTTGGGCACGATTTGACAACATTTGCGTCAAATAAAATTGTACAAAATGGCACTCTGAGCCTGAGTCGAGAAATTCTCGCATGTCTGCTGTTGATCTTTCCTTGAGTATGACCCCCGTGGGCGTGACTTTAGTGGATCCGGAGTGGAATCCCTGCTCACGGGTGAATACCAGATCAAAATAACTGCAAAAAAATCCAATAGGTGTCACCTTTTGCAGTCAGCCCACGATCTACACTTTCTTTCTTTCTTTCTTGGGTTTCGAAGACCCAACCTAATCACTGGACTAAGCGGATGGCGAACACCCGATTAGCCACTCAGGACCCAAGAACCTGTTCCGGACCGGAGGACCGGAGCATTCAAGTTACCTAGTTTATGGTAGACCCAATCACCCCCTCCACACAATCAAATTTATTCCCGAATCTGATATGTTTTTTTTATGTTGAAACTCACAAAGTTTCCACCTCAAAACGGGGGGGGTTTCGAATTTTACTACACAAGCCATGACATGAACAGGTGAATTCCGCACGTTCATCGTGCACGGCCCCTGAACAGGTTCGAAAACGGTCCGATTTTGGCTAAAAATAGAATAGAAACGTTTTGCTGACAACCTGAGATGGAAATTCCATCTTTTTCTCAGCGAACCCGGGGCCGTTACTAGGCTCGGCCCGGTTCGCAAAAGTTACCGTTAAATGGGTTTATGGAATGAATTTTCCTTCGGAATAAGGAAAAAGCATATCAGAATCGGGAATAAATTTGATTGTGTGGAGGGGGTCAGATCCCCAACCTAGTGGGTAAAACAGATCACAATGTTGGTGGGCTGACATGTATCCTCGGGCGAACCAATCCCCACAATTAATCTCCCTAACTACCAAGAAACGTAGTGCCCAGGGATCAATGGTGCCCCCCACTAGGGTAGGAAAGGCATCGAATAAGCCTAGTGTCCTCCCAAGCATTGCTCGTCAAGATTGTGACTGAGATACTCTTCGGGCAATGCACCTTTAGCAAAAGCCATCAAACAACCGTCTTGGCAGCAGATCACAGACCAGCACACTTAAAAAACAAAAACAGAGACCTCTAGAGACCACGCGCATGCAATTGGTAGGGATTATACCAGAGTCGGGGGAAGTACTGACGAATTATCATCCCATGTTTATCAGAACAGACACAACATGTTGACAGATCAAGAAGGGTATGGTGGCGTACCTGGGCGGTGATCATCATATGTTTAACAAAACAGACACGACATGTCAACAGGTCAATTTGGGTATGACGGCGTACCTGGGTGCAATTTGGGTATGACGGCGTACCTGGGTGCTGTGTAGACCCTGTATGCGGGTACCAGATATTGTCATCATATTTTTTTGTGTCACAAGTATCACGTCAAACATATATCGAAACAATGCAACCTAGACTGTTTGAAGAGTGGATTGAAAAGGGACACCAACAAAACGCCAACCTGTGTGGTGCCTATGCACGCCCCACAGATGAACGTTCTTTGGTGAGGGGAGGAGGGGGGTACAACCAAGGCTCTTTTGTATACTTTGCCAAGGCGAACTACATAATTCATTCATCTGATGAATGACCCGCACATGACCCGCACATTGAACTAACTACTACGTGAGTGAATGTGGAGGGTAGCTCTGTCCATGGGCTACTAAGGCGAGGCCCAGCGGCACGTACAGGACGGGCAGTTTATAGCCAAAATAGAGATGGCTATGGGTGCAGGGGTGTGGGCAGGGAGCACGTAGGAGTGAAGTGTGAAGTGTGGTTGCATCCAAGGGTGTTGTGAGGGTGCGAGGCCGAGTGTGAGGTCTTGACAGCGCATGGTGCAGGTAGCAGTGAGCACGCAGACGAACAGATTCAGCGCTGCCGCGCGCCAGTCGTAGGTTTCGCCGCCGTGCGCCCGTTATGATCGAGGATGGGAGTCCCAACCAAATGGTCTTCAACCAGTGGTCTTCAACTGGGAAAGAGGACAAGGGGGGTGTTGGTCTGAGGGTAGTAGGGGAGGGTATGGGAAGGGGGAATGGTGAGAGTATAACCGCAAATGCAATGATAATGACAATGAGGCCCACAAATGTGACTCAAACTAATCAGTACCCAGCGTTCGTTGCATATCGCAGAAATACGCATGTACCCACATGCTTAGAAGCGCATGTGCACACTCACCAATTGGCCCAGACGCACTCCCATGTGCGCATGCACCAGCGATAACAAGCGTTATTTTTTCTGCCAACACTAGGAATCTATGTTGGGTATGCGCAAGCATACATGTATTTAGCCAAGATCGCTGTGCGTATTGTACGGAGCCAGCACATGCAGCACGGGGCGGGCCGAACAAGGTGCAAGGAGGTGGTGGGCAGAGAAAACATCACATGCAGTGGCATACACCACAAGAGCTGGGGTAGAAGGCACTGGATGTAAGTGCAGACGATAAGTTTGCCTGATGGGTCAACTCCTGTCATGGTAGTTGCGGCTACGTTGTTCGTGTACACGCACCACCGCCAGTCCCCCGCCAACGTGCTGCGGTTCCTGTCACTCATTTGGTGTGAATGGGCCTTTTGTGCTGGGAGCGGGCGATGTGTGAAAGGAAGGCGAAGAAGGATGTGCCAGCCGCCGTGGTCTCTCGTGCGGCATGCATTTCTCGAGCTCCCTCAGATGATGCCAGCAGACCGGCCCTGGCAGGCTAGGGCAGGCCTGCTTGGTCTCTTCGCGTCAACATTCTTTCGACCATTTTTGAAGTTTTCACACTCTTCTCTTTTATTCTTTCGTTTGGGGATGCCAACCTGACGATCTGACAAGATTCGTTTGAAGAAAAGTCGTACAAACTGGCACTCTCACTCGAGAAATTCTCGCATGTATGTATGTATGAAAATGAAAAAAATTAACTCTCTGTTTCACTTTCTTTTGTTTGTTTGTTTGTCTGTTTGTTTGTTTATTAGTATGAAACCCGAAAATCCTGACGTCACCTCCCACGGTGGTGGCTCCGCACCTATGAGAAGAAGTTCACCAACTACAAAGCTCTTTTTTTGACCCCCTTGGCTTGGAATCCACACAGCTAGCGTGCCGAGTACAGCCGAAACTCTCACATGTGCAGGCGCAGTACTGGGGAGGTAGTCTGGCTCGAAGGCACTCCCGCAATATTATTTTGAAGTAGACATTCGCATATGCAGATATACATACAAACCAGGAATACAACACACTGGCAAGGCACATCCGTAACAGCAATTTCTATTTTTTGCTCGACTAAGCTAGCAGCCGAAAAAAATGGAGACTCTCCAATTAAATCAGATATGAAATTGGGACCACAAACGCACCTCGGTGCTGAGTCCCAGTCTTAAGGGACCATACAACTGGTCCCAAAATCATGGAAAATGGCGGTAATCATTCCACGGCGCCGTGGAGGAACATGAGAAGGAGTGCCCGTGGCAATTTGTTGCAGTGAGCGAATCTGTAGAACGAGAGGAGGGCTAGTTCATCATACAATTATGATTCCTGCTGCGTTATCTCTCCCGCTGTTGCGAGGTGCTTGCAGTATGTCGTGCACCGACAATATTTCAAAATGACTGGTTTTGCACCAGAATCTCCAATTTTGTTAGTCTCCAATTTTTTCGATTGCTAGTAGTCCCTGACCTGGCCAAACCGCGGGAATAATTCTAGAATAGTAACGCTATAATTTTTTTTCCCCCAAAAAACCACCCTTCCTAAACTTGCACTCGAAGGGTAAGAGGAATGGGAGCCTCTTCGACGGTTAACGTATGTCCAAACGCCTCGACCTTTCCTGTTTGCTCCCTCGATATTTTGCTCTTGAAGACAAGTGCTGGTGAACATTCTCTGCCGCCACCAGCTTGCCACTGACCCCACGCCCATTGCTGTCTCTTTGACAGCTGCTGCAGTTGCTCGGTGGCGTAGCAGGGGTGCTCATATATATTGGGCTGGCAGCGTCCATTTTCCGTTTCTTCCCCTTTTCGGTCAGCTTGTCCTTGTGTCACTAGCTCGCTCTTGTTCCCTCCATTCCTCTCTCTCCCTTGTGTGCAGCGCTTTGTCCTCCGCTTGTGCCAAATGCATATGCATTGTGGGAATAACATTCGTGCCGAATGCATACGCATTGTGGGAATAACATCCCATCCCCACCCTCTAATTTCTTCCATCACTCGGATGTCCTCTTGTCGTTTGCACATTCCATAGGTCATGACACTGGCGGGCACAATGGAAGTAAGGTTCAGACCGGGCATGTACCACTCGCTACAAATTGCCCAGGTAACCACCCTGCCTCCCCGGCCACAAACGTCCCTCGCATCCCGCTGCAATACTCTGTACTATGCGACCCTTTCCATGGTTGCCCATGAGGGTGGTAACACTCAACGACAAGACTAACAATATCTGAGACTAGTATTTTAAAATGAGCGCGTGGTGAGAATCAGCCATCGTCTCACACTGGCATTTGAAAAGGCACTTGGAAAAAGTCGCTGGTTCTGTTGTGGTCCTCTTCCTGCTTTCTTCTTCGTGTACCCAACGTCCTGTCCCAACCTTCCCACCCGCACGATCTGGTTGTCCCTTGTTTCTCACACGCTTTCGCCGTGTCTCTACTTCCCCTCCGTGTCTCACTGGCAGGGCATGTTATCAACATCGAGTTCATTATTATTTTTGGGGCGAGAATCTTTTTGTATTTCCAAAAAAGTCTACGTTGCCTCCCGTCCAGCGCATCAAATGTAAGGAATACAAAACACACTCACACACACGAACACCCCCCCACACACACACACGCCCGCACCCACACCCACACCCACACACACACCCACACCCACCCAAACACACACA
>Ga0209390_10009578_pt1 | contig 11583 bp, 19 predicted proteins | sample BON01_FD_187212 | JGI IMG/M metagenome (GOLD analysis project Ga0209390, IMG submission 187212) | Freshwater microbial communities from Lake Bonney liftoff mats and glacier meltwater in Antarctica - BON-01 (SPAdes) (version 2) | ecosystem: Environmental > Aquatic > Freshwater > Ice > Glacier... | reverse complement strand
GCACGCGCTGCTGCTGGTGCTGCTGCTACTGCTGCTGGTGGTGCTGGTGCTGCTGTTGCTCCTCTTGCTGGTGCTGCTGATGCTACTGCTGCTGCTGCTGTTGCTGCTGGTGCTGGTGCTCCTGCTGATGGTGCTGCTGGTGGTGGTGCTGGTGCTCCTGCTGCTGATGATGCTGCTGATGATGATGCTACTGTTGCTGCTGCTGTTGCTGCTGCTGCTGGTGCTCCTGCTGCTGATGCTACTGCTGCTGCTAATGATGATGCTGCTGCTGATGATGCTGCTGCTGATGATGCTGCTGGTGCCGCCGCTGCTGCTCGGGAAGATCCGAGCACGCGGGCGAGGAAAGCAGCTCATGATAGGAATATTGGAAATCGTGATCATCCTGATTGGAGCGTCACATGCAAAACCTCCAATTTCTTCTCACGGTCCTTGCATCTCATGCACCGTGGCGCCCGTGGCCAAAGCCTCACAGGCGTGAAGATAGGAGAAGATTGCGCGGTGCGCGAGAACGGACAGGTCTTGCAAGCGTCGGGGAGGAGAGGAGCAAGAGGGCCAGCGGGAGTGCGAGGCGTGTGCGATGACGACGAAGACGAAGACGGAAGGACCACGGGCACGGGCATTTTGAGGAATACAAAGCACACTGCTGGCAAAGAGTCGTTGGCGTCGGGTCTGTGAGTGGAGGGGGAAAGGGACGGTCTGAGTGAGGCGTGGGAGAGGGGCGTATTTTGAATTGAGGCGAAGGCGGGATGCAGGGTGGGAGATTTTCTTGGCCACACACTTGTACCACCACCCCAAAAGTCTCTCCCGTGCTGGCAAAGTCTACGCTACTGCGCCATTCCGGGTACAAGGGGGAATCAGGATAGAATATGCGGGTCAGGAGCTGGACCTCCTGAATCATGTGCTGCTCATTAAAAAAAGCATACTCACGAGGCAACCCATAGGAAAGCAAAGCCATTTTGAAGTTCCACCTGTACGTGAATTCCGACATCAGACTCTGCGCAAGCTGCGGGCCCGCATTTTTCCCGCTCGCCACTCTCGCCACCTTCTGGTGGTATCCCTCCAATCCATTGGTCCCGCGGGAACAAGCCAGCACCACACTTCCATCCTTTCGGATGCCCCTCTCGGAGTAAAGAGGGGCCTCGTCCACAAGAGGGTCAGACAAGCATCCCACGCGCACGTGGTCCTTGAGTGCATTCCACTTAATCCACGCCTTCTTCGAAAAAAGCGGCAGGCGGGTTCGAGCATCGGGGATGTTGGCATAAATGGCCCCCAAGGCCTCCATCCTCGGCAGCAGCTTCGCAGGGCCCGGAATGAAGCGGCGGCAATGCCTGATGAGCACCATCTGCTTCCTCTCAAATTGCTCCTCCCACTCTTCCTCTGTCAGGCCCTGAAGGGGGTGGGGAGGTTAAAAAAGCTCGCCAAAATCTTCCCGAAATCCAAAAGTATACCTCCTTCCTATGGAACATTCGTCTACTGAATATCCCTTTTCTTGAATGCGACGAGACCTCCCGAGATTTACTTTGACCCAACAACTGTGGGGGGAAGAAGAATTCAAGGGCTGTGCAAACACCCCCCCAAACAGTGAGGTGCATGTAAAGGCGTGTTCTGGACTGAAACAGATATTCCATGGTGTTTTTCCTTGCCTTTTGCTTTGAGCTGGAAGGGGGTGGGGAGGTTAAAAAAGCTCGCCAAAATCTTCCCGAGGCATACTGACGGTCAGACACGCACCCATCAGAATTTGATGAAACGATACGATATTTCGATACACCTGAGGCTTAACCATGGTCCGTGTCGATCTCACGAAAAAAGAATCAACTCAACTCAACTCAACTCCAAAAAAAATATTCCCGAAAACCAAAAGTATACCCTCCTTCATATGGAACATTCGTCTACTGAATATCCCTTTTCTTGAATGCGACGAGACCTCCAGAAATTTACTTTGACCCAACAACTGTGGGGGGAAGAAGAATTCAAGGGCTGTGCAAACACCCCCCCAAACAGTGAGGTGCATGCAAAGGCGTGTTCTGGACCGCCGCCGGGCAGGGAGTGCAAAAGCCTCCGCCGCGTCTGGCACCTTGTGCCCTGCAGCGGCCGCTCATATTGGTCCCTCTCCACAATAAAAATCCTAAACAGAAGCCCCGTGGCCACATTCTACGTGATATGTCCAAGCCTGAGAACAAGAAGACCACGCCCATGGGCATCACCGAGGCCGAGAAGTCCGACGCGGTGGTGCTCTGGAGCTTCGCGGCCCCTCATATGCGCTCCTTCCACCTGGCCTGGTTCTCCTTCTTCGTGGTAAGTGTTGGCTAGCCCTAGGTCGGGGATTCGGGTGAGGAACGGAAAATATCCAGCGGGGGCCCACGTCAGCAGCACGCACTCGCAGTGACTTAGGCTACTAGGTTTATCCCCTCAATCAATCCTTCCACTCCCCAGGCCTTCAACGCATGGTTCTCCATCGCCCCCCTGATGCCCGTGATCAAGAAGAGCCTGGCCCTGACCAAGGATCACGTTGAGATGTCCAACCTGGCAGCCGTCTCCACCACCGTCGTTGCCTCCATCCTCATCGGCCCCCTCGGCGACCGCTACGGCCCCAAGACCATCATGGCGGTGCTGCTTGCGGTCGGCGCCATCCCCGTCTTCTGCGTCGGCCTGGTCGACAGCTGGCAGGGCCTGGTGGCCGTGCGCGCTGCCATCGGCATCCTGGGCGCCTCCTTCGTCATGTCGCAGGCCTGGACCACCAACATGTTCAAGAAGCGCTGCATCGGCGGGACCACCGCCATCGTGGGCGGCTGGGGCAATATCGGCGGCGGCAGCATCCAGGTCATCATGGTGGCCATCTTCGCGGCCATCCAGAGCTGGGGCGCCGACTCGGAGCGCGCCTGGCGCCTGAGCTTCATCTTTCCCGGCGTAGCCCTCCTCATCGCGGCCACCCTCGTCTACGTCTTGGGCACCGACACGCCTCGGGTAAGTAGGTAGTCAGACACAGATGAGACTGTGGATGGCAGCAGCGACTGAGGTCCTTTGCTTTTATCCACCCGCAAAATCACAGGGCGACATCGCGCAGCTCATCAAGCAGGGCGAGGTGCCTGTCGAGGCCTCCGCATCGTTCAAGGCGGCTGCCGGCAACTACATGTCGTATATTATGGCCATCCAGTGCGCGGCCTCGTTTGGGGTTGAGCTCGTGGTCTTCAACATGGCTGCTTCCTACTTCCACGACGACTTCGGCGCTAATGTGGTTGAGGCCGGAAAAATCGCCATGCTGTGCGGGGTGCGTAAGGGGGTCAAAAGATGTGTCGGCAGTGACTGAGGAGTGAAAGATGAGATCGATTGACACGAACACACTCTTCAATCCCGTCCTCTTTAATCCGCTCCAAACCACAGATCACCAACATCTTCGCCCGCTGGCTGGGTGGCTTCCTGAGCGACCTGGCCAACTCCTACGCCAAGATGACGGGCCGCCTCGCCGTGCAGTTCTCCCTCGTCATGTTTGAATCCATCCTCGTCATCTGGTTCTCCCACGCCAAGTCGCAGACCGAGGCCACACTCCTCCTCCTCGCCTTCTCCATCTTCGCGCAGGCCGCCAATGGCTCGTGCTTCGCCATCGTGCCCTACATCGCCAAGCAGGCCGGTGAGTGAGCGAAGTGGGTGGGTGGGCGGGCAGCTAGGCGTGTCAGAGTGTATTTGCAAAGCAAAGCAAGCGAGCAAATCGACTCATCCCTCTGCACACAAAATAAACCCACCAACAACACGAACAGGCGGCAGTGTCTCGGGCATCGTGGGCGCAGGCGGCAACGGGGGCGCCATGGCCTTCACCCTCCTCTTCCTCTTCAACAAGTTCTCCTCCACCGCCGCCGGCTTCCGCATCATGGGCTGGGTTGTCATGGCCTGCGCCTTCTCCATCTGGGCCATCCGCCCGGAGCTGCTCAACATCGACCCGCCGGACGCCACCATCGACAGCGAGGCAAATTTAACCGAGGCCGATTTAACCGAGGTCAATTCCGTGGCCAGCCTCGAGTCCGGCGAGGCGGTGGAGGAGGAGGAGGAGGCGGGTATCATCGAGGGCAAGGTCAGAGCCTGATTTCCATTCTGGGACGATTCGCATCTTATCCTTGGAGGCGACAGTAGGGGATGGTTGTAAGGGCGAGATGGATTGCCCTTGCGACGAAATATTCTATATTAATGAAATATTAATAGGATCGAGGGTCGGTGGGTCGGTGGGTTGGTTGGGTGACAAAGTTGTGCGGTTTGGTTGGGGATCAAGCCGTGGTGCTTTAGGAGGGGGAGGGAGTCGAAATGCGTGTGCGTGTTCATGGTGAAAGAAGTTCTTGAGTGTGTGCGACGCGTGTTTTTCCCCCTAGTGAAGCCGCCGGCGTTGAATGTCTGCGTGTTTTTAAAAAAATAATGAGGGCACGAGGACGAAGCAGAGGTTTTGACATGGCAGTATACAATAAATATACACATCATATGCATGCCGTCTCCTTCATGTCCTGGTACCGACAATGAAAAAAGCAGCCACCTTTTTGATTGGAGGTTACATTTGTTTAAATTTATTGACTTGCTTTTCTTCGTGCTGTTGGGGTATGCACGTGCTCAGGCCTGCGCGTCTTGTCGTATTTCCTCCCGCCCTCCATGCTAGTGTGCAATCGCTTGGTGTTCTTTTACCCTGCTGCTCTCATGCATACACATATAAAGCCAAGCCAAGCCAGGCCCTCTACTTCTTCAAGACCGGCTGCAAAACTTTTCCCGCCTGCTCATGCTCATGGCCGGCGCCGCCTGGTACGGCTACCCCTTGCCCGTGACGCAGATGGCGCTGGGGAGGATGTAGGCGAACTTGCCGCCGATGCGGTCCAGACACCATCTGCGTTTTCATCACCACCAGACAGAGGCGGTGGTGCTGAGGAGGACCCGTGCTTGCTGAATAGCGTTGATAGCGTTCCTCACATCAGAGAGGTCGGTCAAGTCTTCTTCGATCATGAGAAGGAGCATCAACGCGTGCTTCAAAAACTTGTCGGCTTTGTCGGCCCCGGACCCGCCACCGCTTGTAGAGCCATCCGACATGCTTGATTGCCTCGTGTGTTGTGCACCTGTGAGGGTAAAGGTGGAAATGTGTGGTGCGTTAATAGCCTTGCTGAGCGTGGTTCATGGTTCATAGGTAGGGGAGGAGGTAAGGGGAGAAGGGTTTCCCTTCGCGCAATCGCACCGACGAAGGGGGAGCGACAGCATCGCCGTTCCACGAATTCTTCTTCACCGCCATGCACGAACACAACGTTTGCCGCGGTCTTTGCGCGTTGTCATACACGGCACACACGCCGACATGTCCATGCCCACACCACACTGGCCAGCCCGCTAGTTTACGCCGTGTGTGCGCCGCGCAGGGAGACCCCGTGGCACGGGTAACCTCCTCTGTTCCATCCACGCAAAGCACCACGCATGCCACCACCACCACAACACACCGCGTGTGTCCTTGTCCTTCCAAGTCCTTCATCCTTATTTCCCCCTCACATCCACAGGTCGCCCCGTCTTGCTTCACCCTAAGCCACGTCTCTCCCCCCGCACCCGCACCATGTCCTCCTCCTCCGCCTTCGCCGTTGCTGCGTGGCCCGGGACCTCCTCCTTCTCCGACAACGAGAGAGAATCGGACGTCTCCTCCTCAGAGAGCTACATGCAGGTGGACTCAGATCAAGACACCGTGTTCTATGACTCGGCGGTGCATCAGCAGTCCCTAATCGCTTCTGCCCCTCCTCCGCCTCCACCTTCTTCGCCTTCGGTCACGGCCATCACTGCTGCTGGCCCTTTCGTGCGTCCGATCCCTACCCAGCAGCATCAGCACCAGCAGCCGCTTCCTCTTCCTCCTCTTCCTCCTCCTGCACCTTCGGCGGGGAAGAAGCGTGCGCCTTGCGTGTCTCCTGACCCTCCTCCTCCACCTTGCAGTAGCGTCGCGCAGCAAGTTGCACAAGGTCTGTCACCCCCGCCGCGGTCGCCGGCGTCGTGTCCGCCCACGCTCTGGGCTGCGAATCAACACCAGCAGCAGAAGCAGCATCACCACCAGCAGCAGAAGCAGCATCACCACCAGCAGCAGCATCAGCACCAGCAGCAGCAGCACCAACAGCATCAGCAGCAGCAGCACCAACAGCATCAGCAGCAGCAGCACCACCACCACCACCAGCAGCAGCAGCACCACCACCAGCAGCAGCAGCAGCAAAACTTCCCGACTGCGCGGGCGCATTCCATTTCCCCCTGCGCCTCTCTCTGATGGCGGCCCTTGGGGAGAAGTGAATTTGACGCCCTCCTCATGTGCTGCTGACGGCCTGGAAGGCGCCACAGCCCTCGCTGTTGCCGCCACCAACCGCTTCCTGGTCACTCAAGCAGCTGCCAGGACGATGCTGCCGTCTGCTCCGCAGTACTCGACATTTCCTCCTTCTTCCTTTGCAACTCATTCTAGCCCTGGCCGCGCCCAGTATTTCTCGTCGGAGCCCTCGATTGTGAGCGACCAAACCAGGGCTGACAGCGGGTGTGGACGCGACATGCCTCATGCGTGCCTCCCGTCCTACCCCTTGGAAAAGGCGACTTCTGGTGGTGGTGCTGTCGCTGCTGCCGCACCCTCTGCGTTGGACAGCAAGGCCTTCAAGACGGCGTTCAGCCCGTGCCATCCAGGCCAAGAAGGGGCGCGGGTGGGCCTGTTGCCCGGCCTGCGGCCCGAGTACATGCAGACGTATGAGAGGGAGGAGAAGAAGCGCCGGGCACCCCGCGAGGACCTGTCCACGCTCACGGCGGAGGAGAAGGTGGAGCGGCGCAAGGCCCGGGCCCGAGTCTACTACTACCACGCGCGGAAGCGGGATGAGGCCAAGAGGCAAGCCTTGGCGGAGGACGTGGACATGATGCAGGTCTTTCGACACATCGTGGAGGACGCACCGGACATGATGGCCGTGGTCTCGCCGGACCTGAACTGCTTCCTCCTCTACGCCAACGAGGCCTTCGAGCGCGTCCTGGGCTTCCTGCCCGACCGCCTCCTCGGCCAGCCCCTCTGGGCGCTGGTGCACCCCGAGGATCACCCCGCGCTCAAGCAGGCCATGACGGCTGTCATCCTGGCGCCGGACAGGAAGGCCTTCTTGGCTCCCCTCTCCTGCTTCCTGGCCTCCACCACGGAGGGCAAGTACGTGGGCGTGCAGGCGAAGATGAGCCGGGGCACGCCGGGGGTCGTGTGTTCCTTTGGCCAGACCGTACAATACATTTGGTGGTTTTGATCATGTTTGGTCAGAAGAAGAAAAGGGAAAGTGTCTTGATTTTGTTGAACACAAATGCCAAAAGTTTTTCCTATCGCTAGACGGTTCGTGTAGACCCGGTATGTATGACGCCATAATCAGCGAGGAAGTCGCCGGTTTGTCCCCTGAGGCGGTCGCACAAATTAGCCACGCACCCCCCCACCACAAAAGCGTGAAAAAATCATACTAACAAAAAATCGCCAGCGTCGAAAATGTAACCTCCCGCGCCGCGCACACGCGCCTCTCTGCTCAGCGACAGAACCACCGCCTCACACACACGTGACACTCGATGACAATTCGTTGCATTATAGCACGAATAATCCACGACGATCTGAACGTATCCATTCCACGCAATTCACATAGGCAAGTCCGCTTGTTTTTGGGGGAAGGTGAAAACTGTCCCAGAACCGTGTTCCCACTACTACTACTCCCTATGTGTAGGCGAATAGGGCAACTCGCGCTCCGCGCTAAAGGGGGCGCTCCGCGCTAACGACTCCGCCGAAAAAAGCACACCCGCACATAATTCGGTGAAAAATCGCCGTAATTGCTCGCTTACTCAAGACCTAGTACCCATTCCACGCAATTCACCTAGGCAAGTCCGCTTGTTTTTGGGGAGAGATAAAAACTGTCCCAGAAGCGCGTTCCCACTACTACTACATGTCAAAAAACAAATGTTGTGGAACGAACACATTTGCATAACTTTGATCACTTTTTCGTCTACCAGTCAACAGCCTCTCCTCCCGCCTTCCTTGCCGCCTCCTTCTCTGCCTTCCGAAGCGCCTCCGCCCGGCGACTCAACTCCGCCTGGAGCTGCGCCTCCTCTTCAGCCTGGTGACGGCGACGAGGAGAGAATTGAGAGGGGAAAAAGTGCGCGAATCGACAAACACCGAGTTGAGAAGTGAGTGAGTGGAGGCCACGTACCCCATCTTGGCTGGTTGCTCTGCTTCGACATAGCCAGCTACTCAGCGCCTTCCACGCACACACCTGCCCACACCCTGCACCCCACACGTGAGGACACTTACATAATCCTTCTCTATAGCCCATTACAGGCCTCAGTTCCACCCAGGGACTCCTGTGGGTGTATGGTTGCCTTCCGCCAGCAAACTCACCATCATCACCATCAGCCTTCGTCTCGACCACGCGTCTTCTATGGTGCCCCTGGCGCTCCTCGCGCGCTGCGCCCTCGCCCACCCATCCCAGAGCCTTTTTTCGAGCACTTTCTGCCTGCGCAGCATGGGCAGGGGCCGCTGCGGTGGTGTGGGGTGGCGGGTGCTGTGGGGGGGGGGAGGGAGGGAAGAGAGGGAAGGGAGGCGATGGCAGTCATGAAGCAGGGCGGACATCTCCACGCACCAGGAGCACATTCGGCGGCAGCAGCAGCATGGGCAGCAGCATGTTACATATACAGGCAGGCACACACGCAAGCCTGTTCGGGGCCTGGTCGTGCTCCGCTACAAATGACATGCCTCCCCAAGCATCATCATCATCATGCTCTTGCTCATAGCCAACAGCCTCCTTCCACTCACACCACACCACACACACACACGCCCCACGCCCACAGGCACACATCAAGCACACACCGGCAAGCGTTATCATGGCGGAGAGTTGTCCTGGTGGAGAAGGCATGGAGGGCGCAGCAGCAGCAGCAGCAGCAGCAGCCGCAGCAGCACCGAGGGAGGGCTACGACAGTCTGAATGAAACCCTGGCCCCGGCCTCTGCTCCCAAGGTGCGTGCACAAAACTCTCCCTCATTTGGCCCCGCTCATTGGGCAATTTCTGGGCTCGAGATAAGGTGTCCCTTCAATTACCCCTCCTTCCTCCCCCCTCCTTCTCCTTCCCAGCAGGCAGTCAAGGCTTCTCTGCGCCTAGCAGCAAAGCAGATCCGCGTTCTACTCTCCTTAGACAGATGAAGGCGTCTGCTCACCGCAACGATGGGACCGCGTCCTCATCCTCCTCCTCCTCCTCGACCTCCCTCTCCTCTTGTCCACAACCTGCACTTGGTAGGGTGGAAGAAAATACGCTGGCTCCGCCGATGCATGCCGTGGGCGGTGGTGGCGGAAGTGGGAATGGAGAATACGGAGGGGGGGGCTGGCGCAGTGGGTGGAGGGAGTGGCGGGTAGGCGACAACAGCACCGGCAGCGGCCGTAGGCCGGGGGGCTTATTATGACAGAATCCTAGTGGAGGTGGGCTTGCGCTGCTCTAGAGCGGAAGGAGAGGAGAAAATGCACTTGAGGAGGGCCTTGTTTGCCATGCTTTCAAAAATTTCCGCAGTTGAGATGGGTTTTGAATATGGGGCGAGCATCGGGGCGGATGTGCCTGAATTCGTTGATTTTTTGATTGACTTGGCGCCAGATTTGCCCACGCTGGAGTAGGCGATAGAATTAGAGGAGGAGGAGATGGAGATGGAGGAGGAATTGGAGTAGAATATAAGTAAAGCTCACCCTAGAAGCAGCACGAAGAGAAACTCGCCAAGGTGATGAGCAGCAGCGCGTAGTGGAAAGGGGAGGGGGAAGAGGGGGACGGCGAGGAAGGGGGAGGGAGGGGGGGCGGGGAAGAGGAAGAAGACCAAGGAGACCGTTAAAGCGAGGGAGGGAGGACTATCAAACGTTGTGGAACAAATGTGTTTGTCCCAAAAGAACGAACACACTGTTTACATTTACATAATTTTGATAATGTTTGGATAATTTTTTATTGACCAGTCAACAGCCCCCCCCCTCCACATGTTTTCTTCTCCTTGGCATCAAACATAACAACAGAAAAACTCTAATTACTAGCCCAGCTTTTTTAATTCACAATCATTGCAATACCACTTCTTATTTCCCCCATCCGAAGCGGCTTTCGTTGCTTCAACTCCCATTCTATCCTTGATGCAGTTCAAATGATGCCAAATGTCGCAATGGTCACAGCATGTCATCAAATTATCATCCAATCTACGGCACCAACACCCACCACCCTCCCGCCCTTCCCTCTCCGCCGCTGCACCCTCAGCTCCCACTCCACCTGCCTCCGCTGCCACCGCTGCAGCCTTAATTAAGACAGAAATGCCACCACCACCACCACCACCGCTGCTGCTCAATTGCTGGACCAAAAGTTTCTTGGGAGCCTTCATCTGGATGGATTGATGAAAGGAGAAAGGGAAAGGAAAGAGCAGTGAGTTATATGAGAGAGCCGTCCTACTAAACCAAATCAATTATTCTACCTTCCTCCCCAGTCTTACCTTCAAAAAGCGCGGGTTCACACCGACCGCCTCGATAAAAAAATTTACAATACCCTTTGGGTTATCAGTCAATGACTCATAGTACTCAAATGCCGCTTTCCGCACCGACGCCTTCCCGAGTTTCTCCTCAAGTTCCTCGACAGACCGCAGTTTTACTCCTCCCCCCATCTCTCCCTCCGTCGCGATTGCTAACACGAACTCTCCCATGGTTGTCCGAAAATTTTCCTCCCCCATTCTAAGGCCCAATTGCATCGCCTTTGCATAAATCTGCCCCTCCGCGTCTAGGATTTTAGGGTAACGAGCAATCTGTCTCCTCTCCCACACCCGCACCTTCTGCGCTCCCTCCCCCCCTGCTGCTACTGCTGCTGCTACTGCTGCTGCTACTGCTGCTGCATGTCCTCCATTGAGAAAATAATTGAAGATCTTCTCCATGCAGGCAATGTGGTGGTGGCTACTGCCTCCCACGAGATTACCATACGCAAAAATTTCTAGCACCTCTTCTGGCAAAGCCCTGATTGTTTCGTCCAGCTCGTCAAGGGAAATAACACTCACACAAATCTGATTCAAAATAACTCGCAAACAGGAAGCAATTGTAGGTCGGGAGCTCCCCGGGATAGCACGGAAAATTTGATTGGCCAGGTCTAGGATCGTGTTGTCCTGATCCAGGGTAAAGGCAGAGGAAAAGGAGGGAGGGGGAGGAGGGCGTCGGAAACGCTTGAGCGGTTGATGCTCCCTCGTGCTGCTGCTGGTAGCCTCCATCGCCACCGAGATGTCCTCCTCCTCCTCCCCTCCGTGCTTCCCGTCCTTCGCTTCTTCCTCCAGTCGTGCCTCGAAGCCTCGCTTGCTGCCTAAAATGTCTCTCGCGGCATCACTCTCCCTCCCTCCTTCCGGCGGCAAAGGGGTTACCCGTGACTCGGCACGCGCTGCTTCTGCTGCTGCTGCTGTTGCTGCTGCTGCTTCTTCCGCCTCCGTCGCCGGCACTGCTGCTGCTGCTGCCGCTGCTGCTCCTCTTGCTGCTGCTGCTGCCGCTGCTGCTCCTCTTGCTGCTGCTGCTGCTGCTGCTGCTGCTGCCACATGTCCTCCATTGAGAAAATAATTGAAGATCTTT
>Ga0209390_10009575_pt1 | contig 11586 bp, 10 predicted proteins | sample BON01_FD_187212 | JGI IMG/M metagenome (GOLD analysis project Ga0209390, IMG submission 187212) | Freshwater microbial communities from Lake Bonney liftoff mats and glacier meltwater in Antarctica - BON-01 (SPAdes) (version 2) | ecosystem: Environmental > Aquatic > Freshwater > Ice > Glacier... | reverse complement strand
GTCCGCTCTATCGCCACCCTCAAAGGTGATGATGGTGCCCTCGACCTTAATTATATTAGCCGCGCTCCTACACATGCTCAAGCAGCTTTCTCGCGTGCTACTATTCAAGAGAGGTTTGACGGTATCATCTCCGATGTCGTGGTCCACCCGTCAGTGCGCGCTCGCATGAAGGTCTGCGCTGGCTACAGTGCGACCGACTGGCTCCGTGCCCTCCCCACAAAGGACACCACCTTCATCAATCCACAGTACCTCGTCGCCTTCTGCCTTACCTTTGGCCTCCCCATCAAGATGATTGGCCTCTCTACCACCTTAGCCTCTGAAAATCAACAAAAATAAAAGAAAATATCGTGGGGGGGCGAAAGCAGACATACGTCTTCTGCCTCAGGAGCCCCCTCCTCGTCAAGCGACGCCGACTCGGCTGCAGCGGATGGAACCTAAGAACAGCAGAGACGCAGGAGGGGGGTGGGGGGGGGAGTCAGATAGGCCAGATGGGTGAGACTAGGGTGAATAATACCGATTGGGGCGGGCCCCGGCGGGCACACCTCCTCATCGAGCTCCTCCTCCATCTCCTCCGCAGCCGCAGCCGCCGGCATCTCCTCCGCAGCCGCAGCCGCCGGCGGCGGCGCCGCCCAGGATGAGCCGACCTTCTTGCGCTTCGGCGCCGGCTTGGCCGCCTTGTTGGCCGCCGCCTCTGCCGTCTTGACCACCGCCTTGGCCTGCTTGTCCACCGCCTTCTGCGCCACACAAGCTGCCTTCTCCAGCGCGGCGTTCGTCTTCTTATCCTCAGCTGCCTGCGCCGCGCGCTTGTCGCGCTGCCGCGGCAGGTCGTTGTTCGACTCCATCAGCGCCCACACCGGCTTCATTGGCGCGAGGAGGCTGTCGAGGAGCCCTGGCACCGTCATAATCTGGACCATGATGGGCCCGTTGGCCGCGTGTCCGCCCGCCTTGTTGTCGACGAGCACGAAATGGAGCCTCTTCTGGAAGTGCGCCTTGGCGATAAGGTCGTTGATTGCCTGCTGCGCCTTCGCCAGCATCGCCTTGATGGCCTGGTCGGTCGAGCTGTACAGGACGTGACGGTGGATTACCTATGAGTAAAAAAAAAAGAAAAAAAAGAGGGGGGGGGGGGCGTGAGAGGAGGCAGCGCGAGGCGGCGGCGCAAGGCGCGCAGCCCCCGCGCGCGCACCTCGTCCAGCATCTCGTTGAAAGTGTTGTGGCCGGCGTGCAATAAGTCGACAAACACGCCGAGGTACGGGATCAGGCCGTACTGGCCGAGCACGCGGCCGAGGTGCTTGTCGTTGTCCTTCTTCACTTCCCTCTCGCGCTGCTCAAGCTCCTCGTCTTCCAGATCAATGTCGACCTCGCGCTCGCTCTCAAGCCTGGCAAAGCCGCCGTGGTTGGTGCCGTAGACCTGAGGCGGGCAACATACCAGGGCGGGGGGCGGGCGGGGGGGGGGGTTATGCTAAGAATACCGGAGGGGGTATCTACTAGAGGCGGGCGAGACATGGGGCGTGGCGGGCGCGGGCGCCGGCAGGCGCACCTTGTCGCACAGGTCGCACCGGAACTCCCAGAACTTGGGCTCGCGCTTCCCAAGCGCCTCATGGAGAGGGACGTGGTGCCGGTGGCACTCATTCTTGTAGGAGATACCGTGGCCAGCGTGCATGAAGTAGTCGAAGTTGAGCGCGTACATATCGTCGCGGCAGCACTCGCAGAAGGGCGGGCCGAAGCAGTTGTGGAGGTGGCTCTTCAGGCCGCACATCTTGCGCACCGCGGGCAGGTCGGCCACCAGCATGATCTTGACGAAGACGCCGCTCGGCTTCCCGTATGGGCGCAGCTCGCCGTCCTCGTAGAAACGGCACAAGGCGGGGCGGATCGAGGCCATGTGCACGTTCATCGTCTCCCAAGACTCGGCCTTGTGCGAGGCCCGCCAGATGACCAGGTTGCGGACGTCCGCCTCCGACTGGCCAAGGTACTCGGTCGAGGCGAGGAAAATGGAGTCGCGCACCCCGCTGTTGCGCTGCAAAATGCCCGCCCCGTCAGCGGTGTTCATGACAATGTGCGGGTCCTCCTTGGTGCCCTTGGTCGCCATGCCGCCGCAGCAGCCGCCGACCTGCGCCGCATGGATCATCTTGGTGATGACGAGGTCGACGGTGTACTCGCCACTGACGGAGGCGCCCACCGACTTCGTCTCCTCCGAGCTGAGCTCCTCCAGGGTAATGCTCAAGCGCGCGAGGGCGTCGCGCTGGCACTTGGCCATGACCCGCGGGTCGAAGAGCTGCGGCGCCGGCTGCCTCGAGCCAGGCGCTAGCATGGCTCGAGTGCGGGTGCCGTCGGCGGCGTTCAACCAGCGGAAACACTGGTGGAACAGCCCGCACCGGCGCAGCGAAATGCCAGCAATAAGGCGGAGCAGCGCCTGGAGGTCGACGTAGTAGACGGTCCCCAGGTGCAAGGCGATCTGCGAGTCGCGCCGGTCGTGGATCTGCTTCAAGATATGCTTGAAGGCGTGCTCCTTGAAGAGCAGGTCCGTGAGGCCCTCCTCGTCCTTGTCCACGCGGCGCAGGATGCCGACGAAGAGCATCGGCAGGTCTGCGGGGTGGTAGCGAGCGAGCAAAACCTTCTCGAGCTCAGTGATCGCACGGGAGCGCGCGCTCTTTTTGTCGCCGAGCGGCTTGAGCAGCTTCGACTTCAACTTATTCTCGCGCAGCTCCTGCCGTAGCGCGTCCACCTCGCGCTTGAAATAGTTGCGGTCTTTTTCAACAAGGAGCTTTTCAGCCTGCAGCACCTCGAGCTTGCGGCGCAACTCGCCGTTCTCGGCCTCGAGCCGACGCACGGGGTCATTGGCGCGCCGCTGCGCCGGCGCGGTACGGTCGACAAGCGGCCCGCGCGGCATGGCATCGTCGGCGAGTTCGTTGGCCAACGGATATTTTCATAAGGCGCAAAAAACTGAGAATTGAGAAGGGTTCCCTACGCACGGTGTGCGCGATCGGCGCCGCGCGCGCCGTGGCGCTTGCCATGGCGCCCAACATTGCGATGTAGGCAAGGAGAAACATATTGATGACGAACTACGTGTGCCCGAGCTTGGTGGGCGCGTCGCCCGCCGGAAGGGATACGTCAATCTCGCGCCTCGCCGTGGGCAGCGCGTCGAAGCCTGTCTCGGGTCACGCGTCATCCCGCCGGTATCTTTTCTTGGCACTGCCGTCGAGCCCATCGAGCGCCTCGGCGTACGCCTCGAGGTGCTTGGTCGCTTCTTTGAGCCAATCTGGCTCCGTACAGTCGACGTAGACGTCGTCGGCCGTGTTGAAGGCCCAGCGCGCGGCCGCAACCAGGCCGCCAGCGCACTTGTTAAAGGTCCAGCGCAGACCGTCGATGACGCCGCCGGCGCCCTCACGGTACATCTGTATGCACGCGAGGTAGGCTACGGTACCAGTGACGACTGCGAGTCGCTGGGAGTGGGCCTGTGAGTAGGTGACGAGCGCGGCGAGCTTCGCGAGCGCGAGCGCCGTCATGATGAAAATCGAGCAGGCATCTGGCCCATCTGCGCAATTGCTAGCAGTGCTTCCGCTGCTAGCGCCGGGGTGGTTTGGGATTATCCCATTATCTGCATGTCGATGATCATGCGGCCGCGAGCAGGCATCTGGCCCATCCGCGCGGTTGCTAGCAGTGCTTCCGCTGCTAGCGCCGGTGAGCGTCTCGGCTCCCGCATATTGATGATCATGCGGCCGCGAGCAGGCATCTGGCCCGTCCGCGCGGTTGCTAGCAGTGCTTCCGCTGCTAGCGCCGGTGAGCGTCTTGGCTCTCGCGGGCATCGTGCCTGTTTTCGCGTTGTCCACCGATCGCAAATAGTCGACGCGGTGGTTCGCGTTGTCCACCGATCGCAAATAGTCGACGCGGTGGTGTGCGTATTGCCGGCTGCCCGGTGGGTAGCGCGGCGGGGTCACCATGCCCGTTGTTGCAGCTGGTCCGGCGCGACCGTCGAAGTCATCCGTCGCGATCATCGCGTACATCGCGCGTGCCAGGTGCCGCTACCACAGATGAACTTGAGCTGCCGCTATGCGACTGCTGGCGCTCTGGCCGGATACAATAAACAGACTCCTTGCTATTTGTAACTCTGGATTTGAAGTCCATTACCGCTCTGTACCAACGGTACCGAGCGGTTACACTATAACACACTAAAAAGGATATCCCGACGGGATGAATCCCGTTTCCACCTCCGGTGGAATGAGTCCTGCTCCCCTTTAGCCCGCGTTCCGACTAACGTTATACGAGGCTAGTTCCCCATCCTCGCGTGGCAGTGTCCCCGCGTTAGACTACTAAGCGCCGTGGCACGCTGAACTAGTGTGGATCCAAAACCAAAAAAAAGGGAACCAAAAATGGCGCCAACGGCGCGAGCGGAGCGTTCCACCATCGGGCGGAATCAGCCCGCTGGGCAATCGCAGCAGATTCAGAAGCGCACTTCTTCTGGCCAGAACCAGCAGCAGCGCGCCAAGACGCGTGCCACGAGCGCGCCGAGCTTTGGTGCGCTGCACAGGCCGCCGCTCCAGCATGCGGACTCGAGCCGCCACAAAAAGCGCGAGAGCAGCCGGCTGACTGGCGGCGAGCGGGAGGAGCTCAACGAGGACGCATCGGGCAGCAGCGACTCCGACCTCGTCATCACCTCGAGCGCCGACCCGCTACGATCGACGCACAGCTCTTCCGAGTCTCGGGTTAACCCGCGGCAGTCCATCGCGCCGCCACTTCTTTCTTGGGAGCTTCTCGTCCTCGGCTGATTCCTCGCCCTCGTCCTCGCCGCCGTTCGCGTCCTCGTCCTCTCACTCGTCCATGAAGTCGCCGCCAACGAAGGCCTGCGTACTTCGTTCCGAAAATGCGACGTGGTCGGGTTATGTATTCACATTCACACAAAAATCTAGCCCAACCAACTTACACTACCGCCAAAATGGATTGCGCTGGCGCGTGACCACCGCATCAAGGGCCACGGCCAGATGCGCGTATTCTACGCGGGCGACTCGAACAACGGTGGGCACCCCGGGGAGCGCCCCTGTGCGCCGAGGCGGCAGACTCACACACACGCACGTATACCTCGCTGCGCGTCGCAGGCTGCCCCGTGTGCATGTGCGCCGAGGCGGGCTGATAATTCACTCACCTTGGCTACGCCGCGTTCGCAGGAAGCGGCACTGTCGTCGACTTCATCCTCACGCGCAAGTGTTGACGCACCACATGCTGACCAACGACGCGGTGTCCGCGCGGCTCTTCAAGGTGTATACTAACGCGACGCTGTCGCATGTACTGTGGGAGCAGTCATACGTCATACGCGCTGCCGGAGCAGCTACACCCCACCGCCCCCGTCGCCTCTGCCTCCATCGCCACCGCCCACAAGCCCGCCATCGGGTTAGGGTTAAGGGGGGTTCAGGTTAACTCGAAGCGGCGGCCTGTGCGACACACCGAAGTTCGGCGCGCTCGTGGCGCGCGTCTTGGCGCGCTGCTGCTGGTTCTGGCCAGAAGAAGTGCGCTTCTGGGTTTGCTGCGATTGCCCAGCGGGCTGGTTCCGCCCGATGGTGGAACGCTCCGCTCGCGCCGTTGGCGCCATTTTTGCGGTTTTGGATCCACACTAGTTCACTTTTCCATGGTTTTGGATCCACACTAGTTCACTTTTGGTTTGGGATCCACACTAGTTCACTTTTGGTTTTAGATCCACACTAGTTTACCTTTTTATTTTTGGATCCACACAAGTTACACTTTTTGTTTTGGATTCACCCAAGTTTAATTTTTGGTTTGATCCACACAAGTGAAGTTTGGATCCACACAAGTTAACTTTTTGGTTTGGATCCACACAAGACAACTTTTTTAGTTTGGATCCACACAAGTTAACTTTTTGGTTTGGATCCACGCAAGACAACTTTTTTGGTTTGGATCCACGAAAGCGTGTTTTGGATCCATGCAAGATATTATCTCACCTGCCAGAGCCCCTCCCCTTGAGGGGAGGGACCCCTGTATCGGCTGCTCCAACCCGCCGTAGCCGCCAGTAGAGAGCCAACATCTCAGCAAAACTGGCCACGAGAGGGTCGAGCACCTGTACAGCTCTCCAAAAAAAAACGGGCTACCACCCGACAAAAGAAAAAAAGAGCCTGAGAAAGAAGGAGTAAAGAAGGAGTGGTTATGAGATCAACTCGCGAAATTACGAACATTAGGCTTTTAAAACAAAACTAGGGCAGCCCAGATTTGAAGCTTTTCTTTTAGTGGCAGCCGGATTCGAAGCTATTGTTTTAGCGTTGGCGCGCTAACGCCGCTGTTCAACGGCAACCGCGAGATGTGGCTGATCGTCCAGCACCGGGGCGTGCTGCACGCGGTGACGAGGCAGATCTCTACAAGCTCGGCCAGCAACACGGTATCAAGTTGAGCAACCTGTGGCAGCTCGTCGGCCTGGACAAGCCGCCTCGCGGCGTCCGCCGGCAACTGGCAAACCTGTGACAGCGACTGGATGCTCTTGGAGGACGTGCCCTGGCTGCGCTCCGACTTGACCGGGGTGGCGGTGCCCGTTGTTGGCGCGTTCAAGCGCTTCCTCAGCGGGGTGGTCTCGCATCGGGGTAACATGGTCTGCTCGGCCGACGCGCTGGGAAAATTGCTCAGCGGCAAGTATATGTCCAACAAGAAGCCCGTCTACACCATCACCACGTTCAGGTGGCGTGCCCTGCATCCCTCCGCCGACGAGGCTTGCCCCTACTTGACGCTCGTGCGCGTCATCGTCGCCGACAACGCGCCCATGGGCGCTTCCGGCGACGCGCCCGGAGGCGCTTGCTTGCGACGCGCCCGCCAGCCTGGATCCAGAGGTGTCTCTGTGTGCCGAGTGTGCACCGCCCCACCACGTATCATCGAGTGCGCCGCAGCCGCTGCCGGCAAGCCCACTCTCGCCGATGCGCGTGCCCTCCGAGAGGTCGGCGGCCGACACGGACATGTTGTCAGAGTTGATTGAGGAGTCTAGGTCTAGGCGCGGCGAGGAGGCGCTGATGCTCGAGTGCAAGCAACAGATCGCCGCCTTGCAGATTCGCTCTGTCCTCAACGAGCTCATCATTCGCGTCGAGTTCAACGCGCTGGAGGAGCAGCATCAAGCCGAGCCCATGGAGCAGACGGAGAAGCACGGGGTCGAGCTGCAGCGCCGTGCGGACGAAGTGGGCATGGCGCCCTCTCTGGTCGGCGGCAGCGCCTGCATAGCCCAGCTCAACACGCGCAGGGAGAAGAGCGACGCGCAAACCCAGCTGCAGATTGAGCGCGAGAGGCTGAAGGAAAAGGCTCGAGACGTGCAGGTGCTGCGCCAAGAGCTGAAAGAGGGGACAAGACCTTTAGGGGTGGATGCATCCTCGCTGTTGACTCGCACTTGGCAATCTCGCGCAATAACTTTAGCAACGCATGAGCGTGTGCGGCTGAGCTTGTGGGCGGTGTTTAGTTGTTGTTGAATCGCTCCATGTCGTCTGCTACATGTGTGTGCGGGTGGCTGGTGCAGTGTAGTTTTACAATAAAAAAATATGCTTGGAGATAAGATAAGATAACAAAAAAAATCCCCGGCCCTGTGGCCCTTGAAAAAAAAAAAAACTTGTTTTTTGGGGTCACTAGCCAAAACCAAAATTTGGCCCAATTTTTTTTTTTTTTTTTTTGAGTCTAATGTTCGCGCTAGGCGCTAAAACAAAACACCTGATCTCAGAACCACTCGAAGCAAGGAAAACTAAACCAAAAACTATAGACGCCGATGGGTCTTGGAACCCACCCATCAGCTCGTCTAACGGCCGCACAGCTGGCTGCTGTGGCCGCACTAATATCCGACTGCGCCCGACCGACTGCCGAGACCGCACTATTGACTGCTATGGCCGCACTACTGTCGCGCCGCTGCGCTATATTGCCTCGCTGCTGCCCTGCCCTCAGTCTCTGCTACGCCCCTAATGGCGAGACCCCTAATCCTCAAAAGGAATAAATAGAACGGGGTCCTCCAAGACACTCCCTGCCTCGCGAAACCGACCTTTAGAGAGCCAAGCAAATACCTGGGCCGAGCGCTGTAGCCGAGCTCGTGCGTCGCCGCCGTGTGGGTAACGGGCAAGACCAGCAGGTTCCACCCCCCCAAACCCTACTCGAAGCATAGCGCTGAGCCTGACAGCTGAGGTTCGCTCCGCTACGTCTCCGCGGACATTTTTCAGGACGAGCTCAGTCCAGGCATCGAGGATGTCCGGGTCGGCACCGCACGCGCCCGTGACTCCAGATCCACGCAGGTTTTGGTGTCCTGCCGCCGCGCCCTCGGGCGAGAGGCGCGTCTGTCCCGAACAAATATCGCTGGGAGAGATATGCGGGCGACATCTGTATGGAGACAATGCGTGTCCTTGAGCGGTCGCCGCGCGTACCACGTCAATGACGCGAGCGTAGGCCTCTTTGAGCGGCTTGGCGTCGCGCACGCGAGGCCAACGGCGCCGTAGAGCCTCGAAATCGAAGCCGCGGGTGCACCGCCTCGGATGTCGTCCAGCGAGATGATCCCGGCGGCAACTAGCTCGTAAGTAAAAGACGCGCCATACCCTCCTCTGGACCGCGGGTCGAAAAGCGCAGTGGACGAGTGACCGCTCCAAAAAGATTGGCCTGGGAGCAACGGGTCGCCCTCTGGCCCATGATACTCAGCCAGCCCGCACACTCCTTGTGTGGCCTCGGACCAGACCAGGACCTGCTGCTCGAAGAACAGGCGTTGTCCGCGCGGCGCCGCCAAGCGAGACCTGAGCGCCTCTGTAAGGTGACCTGTCTCCCAACAGAGAGGATCGGTGCGGCACCCCAGAAGGTCGAGCGTCCGTGCTAGCTCTGAGCGTACTATGCGTCGAGCTGCGGTGTCGACCTGTAAGCCTAGGTGTCCGTCAAGCTGACTTGGCTACTAAACGCGCCAACACCATAGTATATCGATCCTACACTCATACGTTGACACGCGCGCCCGTCACAAAGCGATCCTGTGCAACGAGACTTTGCTACACGTCAGCATTATAGTATATCTTTGTGCAGCGAATGTATACGTTTGATGCTGACGCGCTATGAGCCTGGGCCCGTAAGCCTAGGCTCACGCATGAGCCTAGGCCGGTACGCCTAGTTCCTGTCAGCTGACGTCATGAGCCTAGGCCTGTAAGCCTAGGTTTCCGTCAAGCTGACTTTGCTACCAAACGCGCCGACACAATAAGTATGCATAGCGATCCTACACTAATACGTTGACGCGCGCGCCCGTCCCAAAGCGATCCTGTGTAACGGAACTTTGCTACACGTCATCATTATAGTATAGCTTTGTTCAGCGACTGTATACGTTTTATGCTGACGCGCTATGAGCTTGGGCCCGTAAGCTTCGGCTCACGCATGAGCCTAGGCCCGTAAGCCTAGGTTCTTGTCGGCTGATGTCATGAACCTAGGCCTGTACAAGCCTAGGTTTCCGTCAAGCTGACTTTGCTACTGAAAGCCTTGCGGCAAGGACGTGGTTTGCTAAGTACTGAGATCGCCGGCTTTAGGTGCGCTCTGTAATCTTAACTTGCCTTGTTGGACTCGTGGCAGTGCGATTACCCGGAGGCACCGCGCGCAACGCAGCGAGCTGGCGGCGCACGAGCTCGTACGGCCGGCCGCTGCTGATACGCGCCCGGGTGAAGAGCACGAGCGCTCTGTGGGCCGACTCGCGGTGCTGCTCGATGACACCCTCCTAGCCCGCGCATGGGGCGATGCGGTGAAGGGGAGGATGGATGGGAAAGCGCAATGCTCAAAGACCCGTCTAGCTAGCAGAGCATGCCAGGTCAGACAACTTGGAGCCGTCAAGCTAGCAGAGCACGTCGGCGGCTAGGCACAACAGCTTGGTGCCGTCGAGCTAGCAGAGCACGTCGGCGGCGGCTAGCCGCTAGCAGAGCACGTCGGCGGCGGCTAGGCCCAACAGCTTAGAGTCGTCGAGCTAGCAGAGCATACCAGGTCAGACAATTGGAGCCGTCGAGCTAGCAGAGCACGTCGGCGTCGGTCAGGCCAGACATCTTGGGGCACGACCGGACAACTTGGGAGCCGTCGAGCAACCCTAACCTAACGTTCTCCGAGACGCCCATATACGCCGCGTGTGGAACAGCCTGCGACGCCGGTCGCATACGCCGTCAGCGCCGCATGCGCCGCCGCTGCCGCAAACACATGCGCCGCCGTCGCCAACGTCGCCGACGCCGCTTGCGCCGCCGTCACCAAACATCGCCAACGCCGCTTGCGCCGACGCTAATGCTGCCATTGCGTGCCGCCGTTGACGCCGCAGCCTCCCGCGTGAGAGGCGCTGCTACTAGAGCCAACGGCGCGAGGCAGCCAAGGACTGTAGGCAGCAGAAGGCTAGGAAAGGGCCGAAGGCCGCCGAACAGCACGTGGCTGCACGAGAGGCAAGCTCCGAGAGCGAGCGACGCATTGCGGCCGTGGGCTGTAGACAGCGGGCGGATGCAGTGGCTGGCGCCAAACGAGTAGGGCTCAAAGTTGACGTACCGAATCCAGAACGGAGCGGTGGGCTGCTCGACGTCTGACTTAGACTCGACGACCATCGCGCTAATCGTAGATGAGAAGCAGCTTGGGCCGCCAGCGACGCCGCCGCATACGTCGCAAGCAAAGCAGCCTGCGACGCCGCTGTCGAATACGCCGCAAGCGCCGCATGCGCTGCCGCTGCCGACGCCGCTTGCGCCGCCGTCGCCAACCCGCCGAACAGCACGTGGCTGCACGAGAGGCGAGCTCCGAGAGCGAGCGACGCATTGCGGCCGTGGGCTGTAGACAGCGGGCGGCTGCAGCGGCTGACGCCAAACAAATAGGGGCTCGAAGTTGACGTACCGAGACCAGAACGGAGCGGTGGGCTGCTCGACGTCTGGCTTAGACTCGACGACCATCGCGCTAATCATAGATGAGAAGCAGCTTGGGCCGCCAGCGACACCGCCGCATACGCCGCGAGCAAAGCAGCCTGCGACGCCGCCGTCGCATACGCCGCCAGCGCCGCATGCGCCGTCGATGCCGCCGACACATGCGCCGCCATTGCCAACGCCACCGACGCTGCCTGTGCCGACGCTGCCGCCGTCGCGTGCCACAGCCTTTCGAAACCAGATCGGAGAGGTGGACAGATCGACGTCTGTCTTAGACTCGACGACCATCGCGCTGATGGTAGAGCAGGAGTGGCTTGGGTCGCCAGCGACGCCGCCGTGTACGCCGTGTGAGAAACAACAGCCTGCGCCGCCGCCGTCGCATACGCCGCCAGCGCCGCATGCGCTTCCGCTTCCGCCAACGCATACGCCGACGTCGCCACTGATGCCGACGCCGTTTGCCTGACGTCACTGCCGTCGTCGCGTGCCGCCATCAAAGGCGCAACACCTCGAGTGAGAGGCGTTGCTCTCGAAGCAAGCGGCATGAGGCGGCCGAAGGCCGTATGTAGCAGGAGGCTAGGAGAGGGCCGAAGGCTGTCGAACAGCACAAGGCTGCACGAGAGGCGTACCGGAAACCAGAACGGAGCGGTGGACAGCTCGACGTCTGGCTTAGACTCAACGACTATCAGCTCGACGTCTGGATAGACTCAACGACCGTCGCGCTGCTGGTAGAGGA
>Ga0209390_10009574_pt1 | contig 11587 bp, 10 predicted proteins | sample BON01_FD_187212 | JGI IMG/M metagenome (GOLD analysis project Ga0209390, IMG submission 187212) | Freshwater microbial communities from Lake Bonney liftoff mats and glacier meltwater in Antarctica - BON-01 (SPAdes) (version 2) | ecosystem: Environmental > Aquatic > Freshwater > Ice > Glacier... | reverse complement strand
CCTCCTCCAATGGCCGCGACAGCCTCTCCTCCCCCCCAAACTCACTCAATAACGTCTGTTTATCCTGCTGCATCCTATGTGCGACACTCTCCACATCCCCCCACACAGTCCTCCCCCTGAAAATCGAGACCAAATACAAACTAACCAACGACTCATAACAGCTCTTCACAACATGCGCGAAAAAATACCCAGGCAACCACACCTCTAAATCCGAAAAATAATCCTTAATCGTCAACCGTGCATCTTTCAACACATCCACCTTGTTCATCAATGCCTCGGCCTGCTTCCTATCCGTTTTTGCCTGCTGCTGCTGCTTCTGTCGATCCAACAACATAGCCGTGTAGGGCATCGTGCTACTACTACTACTACTACTGCTGTCGCTGCTGCTACTATTACTACCACCCCCACCTCCCATCCACCCTCCCCCTTCTGCTCCTCCACCACCACCAACCAAAACCCCACCCTGGGTATCAAACGGCGAAGACTCAAGCAAGCTCCCCGTCGCGTCCTTCATAACCTGAAATGCAATCAGCCGAGTCGCCTCATAACTAACCCGTACCTGCTCATCATTCAACTGATCCATCACATTATCGACTAGAACAAAATGTTTTTCTTGGGACAATTTCCCTCTTCCTAGCAACTCATCCCTCAATTCAGCGGCCTTGTCATATAAACGATCATAGTCATTCACAACCGCACACAACCCCGACACGGACTGCTGCTGCTGCTGCTGCTGCTGCTGCTGCTGCTGCTGCTGCTGCTGCTGCTGGGCACGTAAGGTGTTGTGGTGCTCGGCGACGAATTCCTTAAGGGCGTTTAGGATGACGAGGAGCAAGGCACAGAGGTCATCGTCTTGAAACCCGCCGGCGTCCATGGCGACGCGTATCTATCAAAGCAAGAAGGGAGGGAGAGAGGGTGGGAGGGAAAGAGGGAGGGTGGTGAGAATGACGAGGAGGAGCATGGCGCAGAAATCGTCGTCTTGAAAACCGCCGGCGTCCATGGCGACGCGTACCTGGAAAGGAGGGAGGAAGGAAATCTGCGGATGAGCACGACATGCACTCACAAAGTGATGACTACCCTCCCCCCCTCCCTCCCTCTCTCCCTCCCTCCCTCCCTCCCTTCCTTCTTCGTACCTGGGTATGCACAATCTGAAACAAATCCTCCGGGTTGGCAGTGAAAGGCCTCCCATCCGCATCAAATAGGACCTCGCTCTTCCTCCCCAATATCGCAGTATACCAATCCCCCATCTGCTGGCGTGTCCTCACCAGACACTCCTGCAGACACGCTTGAGCCGCCACTTTCAATTCAGCCCTTGGTGCCTCTGCTCCAAGCAAGACAATCTCCATCTGATACTTCAATAAAAACCGATTCATCTCAAATAAATCCCCGATTTCCATATCACTCATCCCATGCCCGTGTAACACCGCCACCTGCCTCATCAAATGCGCGTCATACTGCCCTCTAATCACCTCCCCCGCTCTATGTTCTTCCCCAAAAAAAGACGGCACCCTCCCCAAGACCTCCTTCAAATCCACCAGCAAACTCTCCGCTGCTCCAATCATCGCCCCCTCCCTACTCAACCCTTGCCCTCCCTCCCTCCCTCCCTCATCCATAGCAGCAGCAGCTTCCAAATGAGCTATGGTGAACACCTCGAGTGCTCTCAATGCAGATGCTTCTTTCAAGGCCAATCTCACCTCGCTATCCCAATCCTCTATGCCACACAAACGCAAAATTCGATCCAAATCCTTACTCCCCGTCCTCTCCATCTTCCTCTGCGCCATCGCCAGCTTCTTCTTATTGAAATCCCCGTGTAATTTCACTACTTCTATGGCTTGTTCCAACAACAGAGGGAAGGCAAGGGAGAGATGGAAAGAATCAGCAACATACCTCATCACCGTCTGCTTGAACCTGTCAGTCAAAGCACCGACCAATTCCATTTGGTCCGCAAATATCGTACTAGCACTATGTTCTAGATGATAGGAAGTAGGACCCACCACCCTCCCTCCCTCCCTCCCTCCCTGAAAAGAAGAAGGATCCACCACCCTCCCTCCCTCCTTCCCTCCCTCCTTCCCCTGCTGCTGCGACCAAGCATCAACCCCTAGGTCGAGTTGGACCTCCATTCGCCACTCTTCCAGCATTTCCGATTTTTTGTATATTCTAAGGAGGGCCTCTGGTCGTGTTTCGAGAAGACGAAGCAAGCGTTTGGCGAGCAGATCCACAGATAAATATTCATTGAGCTCGTTATCCAGGTCGGAAGCAGCAGCGGAAGGGGAGGGGGGAAGGGAGGGATGGAGGATTGTGATGACGCGTTTGCTGCTGCTTTTTCTGCTGAAGAGTGACCATACTTTCCTTCGCTTCTTCTTCTGCTGCTGCTCTTGCTGTTGCTCCTGCTGCTGCCTGTCCTCCTTTTTGTCCTTGACCTCGTCCTCCCTCCCTCCCTCCCTCCCCCCGGACAAATAAGACGACGTGCGATGCCTTAACTCGAGCCTTCCACTCCCTCCCGCACCCAACGCTTGGGCCGAGGGCGACTCGGGTCGTACCCTCCCTCCCTCCCTCCCTTCCTCCCCCTCCTTCTCAGTATCCACGCTAGGAGGACGAGGAGACGAAACCGCTGCTGCTGCAGCCGCTGCTGCTGGTGAGGACAACACTCTGCTTGGCAATCCTGATGCTGTTGCTGCCGGAACTGCTGCTGTTGCTGGGCTGCTGCTCCTGGTCGTTGTCGTGGGTGTCTTCGAGCCTGAGGAGGGAGGTAGCCCTGCCTCCCCACCTTGCGCCTTGAGTGTCACATCAGATGTAGAAACGTACGGGGAGGAATAGGGCGAGGAAGAGGAGGAGGATGAGGATGAGGATGAGAGTGTGTTATTGCGGCTTCCGTTCCCTACAGCCCCGGCAGGGCTGGGAAATGCTGCTGCTGCTGCTGGGGTAGGGGTTGGTGGTCGTGGCCGAAGGTGCGCTGCTGCTGCTGCTGCTGCCGCTGCTGCTGGGGGAAATTCTGCAATTGGTACCGGTACCGCCATGGTCGCCGAGGAGGAAGGAAGGGAGGGCGGAGGAGAGATGGGCGTGAAGGAGGAAGCGGGTCGGTTGTAGGCTTGATGCATCTCCAAGCGTATGTTCACGTCCATGACATGCGAGAGCTCTTCTGATAATCCAGCCACTTGCTCCACTAGTCGAGCAATCTGATTTCGGAGCCCTTCCTGCTCCTCTTCCAAGGTGGCCGCCCGTCGTTCAAGCACCACGGCGCGTTCCTTTTCTGATTGCAAGGCTCCATGCAAGTAATGCACGCGGGCCTCGGCTGTTGTTTCCCCTTCCTCCGATCTGAGCGCTGCCTCCCCCACGCACCGCCAGCAAGGAACGGTGGTGACCCCCGTCCGCAGCTTGTGCCGGGCGATGATGACGTCCTCGTGCTGTGGGCATGGCACCTTTTTCGTGGTGGGATTGAAGGCCTTGTGGGAGGGAGGGGTCTCGTCGAGGGAGCCCACCATGGCCAGAGTAGCCGCATCTGCCAACCCTGGGTGCTTCCGATGGAGAAGCTCCGTGTGCGCCGGCTGCGCCATCTGTGGTGTTGTGTGTGCAGTGCGAGTGTGTGAGTGAGCTTGGAAAGATCAGGCTGGGGCATGCATTTTGGAAGGGCTGCTGTTGCTGGGATCGATCGCCAACGCAACGTCTCGGCACGTTTCGTTTCTGCTGCATTCCCACAACTCGTACACTCACACACCACACACACGCACGCACACACACAGCACAGGGGCTGCTTAAGACGGCGGCCACAGCTGTTTCCACCAGCACCAGTTTTTCCTCTTTGAACCTCCTGCCTCAGCACCAGCCAAGCACCACCATCATCACCATCATCCCGACCATGCCGCCCACCCCGCCCGTCGTCGTCACGGCAGTGACTCCGCCGTCCTCCGCCCGCCTCCTCGTCTGCTGCAAGGTCTACGTGTCGGAAGGCCGGAACCAAATCGTCCTGGATCGCTTGGCCGAAGTAGCACGCACGGCCTCCCCCGGCTTGTGTGCCCTGGTGCAACGTTTCTCGGACGCCGTCTACCACCGCAGCAATTTCACCTTGGGCGGGGCCCCGGCGCCTGTGTTGGAGGTGGCTTTGCGGGTGATTGACGAGGCGTTGGGGAGTTTGGACATGACCACACACGGCGATGCGACCCACCCGAGGGTTGGTGCTGTGGATCACGTTTCCTTCCACCCTTTGGGGAGCACTCCGTTGGAAGCCGCCCGGGACGCAGCCATGCAGTTAGGACAAAGGGTGGGGGAGAAATGGCCGGTGCCGGTTTTGATGTATGGGGCGTGTTGTTCTAAGTCGTTGGCGGAGGTGAGGAGGAGCACATCGTATTTCAAGGGGTTGGCGCTGGATAGTGAGATACCACATGCTGATTTTGGCCCTACCCGCGTGGATCCTAAGTCGGGGTTAATGTGTTGTGGTGCGGTGCCATATGTCCAGAATTACAATATCAGGTTGAATACATCGGAGAAGGCAGTGGCGACAAGGGTGACACGCGCGGTGCGGAGTAAGGATGGAGGGCCGGAGGGGGTGGAGGCGTTGACCTTGAGACATGATGGGGGCCATATGGAAGTAGCGTGTAATTTGCTTGATTTAAATAAGACGGGTCCGGAGAAGGTGTTGGAGGTGGTGAGGAAGGCGGCAAGGCAGGAAGGAGTGGAGGTGGAGGAGGCTTATACGATCGGAATGACCGGGCAGGAGATATGGGAGGAGACGGAGAGGTTGTTGAGGGAAGGGGGGGAGGGAGGGAGGGATAGGATGTAAATGGTGACCAAAAGTAATGTTTGAAATTGATTGATGGTGATGATAAGCGGGTTATGCGTCGGTAAATATTTGATTCGTTCTCTGGTTGATTTTTATTCTTGTTTGTGTGTGGTCGTGATGACGTGGGCTCAACAACGCACGCAGTCAATTCTTCTTTTCCTCCCTCCCTCCCTCCTTCCCTCCCTGTCCGTATGCTTGCTCTCTCTTCTCCTCTAATGCTGGCTTTTGGCCCAATATACTTGCGCTCTTTCTAGAGGCCTAATGTACCTAGTGGTGACATACAGCGGTCAATTTGTGACTTGATTTGTATTGTGTTGTGCTTGTTTTTCCCTGTTTTTGCTTCACTCTCTTTTCGTCGTCGCCGTCGTCATTGTTGTTGTTGTTGTTGTTGTTGTTGCTGTTGTCGTTGTCCTTCCTTCTCGTGTGAGATAAGGAATAAAAAGAGACATAGCTGTGCAAGAAGAGGCCGTGCTGCCTTCTCCTCTTCAATCACACACATTTCCCTCGCTCTCTCCCCCCCCTTCCCTCCTTTTCTACTTCCCATTCTCAAGCGCCGCCTTTCCCGCAAGGTGCGTCTTCACCACATTAGTAAAATACTTCCCCTGATGCTCCCCCACGCTCTTCTCCAACGCCGACACAGCCCTCATCCCATCCCCCCCCGCCAAGTAACCCGCCCCCCACGGAGACCCCCCATGGACCTCCTCCATATTCTGGAGCAACGGCGAGGAGTAGCCAATCGGGACAAACACCATGCCATGATGCACCAAAAACGGCAACGCCGTCAAGGCCGTCGTCTCCTGCCCCGCCCCCTGTGTGCCAGTTCCAAAAAACAACCCAGCATGTTTCCCCACCAACCCCCCCGTGGCCCACAGTCCTCCGGTAGAATCAAAAAGCGCCTTCACCTGCGCGACAGGCGTGCCAAAGCGAGTTGGGATCCCAAACAAAAGCCCGTCAAACTTCGGTAAATCCTCAGCGGTAATTGTGGGGATATCAGGGAAAGGGTGCGGGGCCGCGTGCATTTTCTCGAGCACGGCCTGAGGGAGGGTTTCTGCGACTTGGTAGAGCAGGCCCTCGCCCCCCGCGGCTTGGACGCCGGCTTGGATGGACTCGGCGAGGGTCTTGGCGTGGCCCCAGGTGGAGTAGAAGATGATGGCAATCTAAGGGGGGGGAGGGTGGGAGGGAGGAAGGGTGTAAGAATAAGGGACTGTGCCAGGGAGCAAGAGAGGTGTTGGCTTGGATGGACTCGGCGAGGGTCTTGGCGTGGCCCCAGGTGGAGTAGAAGATGAAGGCAATTTGGGGAGGATGGGGAGGAGGGGGAGGGGGGGAGGGAGGAAGGGTGTAAGAACAAGGAAGGCTGCTAGGGAGCGAATGGTGCAGGCTTGGAGTGGCCCAAGGTAGTGTAAAAGGTGATGGCGATCTGAGGGAGGGAGGGAAAGGAGGAGGGGGACGCAGTGTGTTAGCTTGCATACTTTTGTTGGGACAAACAAGGAGCGGGGAAGTGGGGCATGACGGGGGTATGTCTACAAGTATGTCTCGCTTTTTGCGACGGACGCAAGCGTCTGTAGCTCAGGTGGCATGGCGAGGAAGAAGGCGCAGTAAATAAGTTGTGTAGAGCTGTGCGTCTTGATTGGTGTGGGGCATGCTTGAGACAATAAAATTACAATGCCTAGTGCATACCCCCCTTCTTGCGGCTCGAGCGATTGCTGCTGCGCGCGTGGGGCAAAACCTACGTCCAAGGCGAGGTCACACGCACACAAGCACTGCCTGCTGCTGCTGCTGCTGGGTAGCGGCCGTGCCTCGATGCTGCCGCCGGTCCGTGCTTGTACGCCACCACGCAAATGGCGATGTTGCGGAGGGTGTGTTTGGAATGGTACATACATGCTATTGCGATGTGGGACATGATGAATCTACACGTAGTACGTACCTTGGGACGAATGGTGGTGGTGGCCATGGTTCAGAAAGTGAGGAGTAGTTTGGCTTGGCCTCGCTGCTGGTGGTGGCGTGTGGCTGTGCGTGTGTTTGTGGGGAGAGGTTGTAAGGAATAAGAATGAAGAGGACCGGAAAAGGCAAGGAGCAAGGACGAAGAAGCACAAGTAGATCGTGTATGATCGTGTGACATCACGGAACCGGGCAGCAGTTGGATTGGATTTGGCGATCAGAGTAACGAGCGAGTTTTGGATGCATGGGCTTACCCTCCATGCCCATACAGCCACACTCTAGAACCTCTGACAATCTCCCAGCACACAGGCAATGACAACAAGGCTATAACAAGCCTGTGTACATATTCAGGAGAATTTGGAGGATCATCGAACCCCCAAGCGCGGCTCAATTCAAAACGGGAGCCCACTCCCTCCCACTTTGTCTGGCCCTTCAATTGTGTTGCTGCTGGCCCCTTCTTGCCTTGCGACCAGCCCCACACCCACCACTCCAAGCCACTTCCCCCCAGCAAACGCAAGGCATATTTAAGGGCATTGTGTGGCCCTGCCATTCCGTGCATCTCCCCGCCCTGGCACCGCCCTTTGCCCTTCCAAACCAGCCCCCGCAACTTTGACTTGGGGCTTCCTACCACCCAGACGCCCATAACACTCAAACCCAGCAACCACCCCCTCCGCCCCCCCTAACAAACACAGCGCAACCATGGCGGCCATCAGCCTGGACGCCATCTACGACATTGACCTGGCCCTGACCACCACGGGTAAGTGGCACGTTTTGGTGTGGTGTGGTTGTTGCCTCTCCCCGCTCCCCTCCCTTCGGTCCCCCCTTCTTCCACCGCGCACACGTCTTGACACCCCCTCCCCCCTTTCAAACCCACCACCACAGACACGGACCCGCAACAACACGCCACCCAGCAGCAAGAGCAATACACGACCCTCCTCCAAGTCGTGCAAGTCCCTGCCAATGCCGACGAGCGTGTCCTGAGCCTGGCCTGCACCCTGCTGGGGCGTCACGCCAACCTCGTGCCTTCCCTCGCCTCCACCGCCGCCACCGCCCTCGTGGGCCTCCTTACCGTCCCGCCCGCCCGTATTGCCGCCTCGCTCGCCGTGGCTGCCGACGATGCCGCGATTTTGGAGGCGTCCCTTGCCTTGCCCACCCTCCCGACGTTGGCCCTGCGAGTCCGCAAGAGCGCGGCGACGGCGCTGGTGAAGCTGGCGCAAGTGATGATTGCGTCTGCCTATTCCTCCTCCTCCTCTGTTGAGATAGAGAAATTGTGTGGAGAGTTGATGACGTTGCTTGCGTCCTTGCAGGAAGGGGAGGAAGGGGGGGTGGGGAAGGAGTTGGGCAAGGCTAAGGAGATGTTGGAGCAGCAGCAGCAGCAGCAGTTGCAGCAGTTGCAGCAGCAGCAGCAGCAGTTGCAGCAGTTGCAGCAGCAGCAGCAGCAGCAGGAAGTCGTGAAGGAGAACGAGATGATTGTGCTGAAGGCTTGTATGTCGACGACGACGGCGGGTGAGTATGCCTGTGATGCTACTAGTCAGACACATACACAGACGCCCACGTCCACGATGGAGATGATGGAGGGCAATGGCAACCCGGACGAAGAGCAAGCCGAGACGACGACGACGACAGCAGAAGCAGCAGCATTAGCAGCAGCAGCAGCAGCAGCAGCAGCAGCAGCAGCAGCAACAGCAGCAGAAGCAGCAGCAGCAGCAATAGCAGCAGCAGTAGCAGCAGCAGCATTGGCCTCCCCCCCCCCGATGGTGGTGGCTGCGACAGCGGTGGCGTTTCCTGTTTGGGCTGCTTTCTCACTGGAGAATATGCCTACGGCTTTAGATGTGATGAAGGGAGCGGAGGAGGGAGGGAAGGAGGGAGGGGTGGAGGATGATGCGGTCTCGATTGAGCGGTCGGTCCTCATGTCTTGTAGTAGTGACGATGAGGGCGTGCCAGAGACGGAGGAAGAGCGATTTGATGATGACGCGCAGGGGGGGGAGGGCGGGAGGGAGGACACGAAGGAGGAGCGGGAGGCGAGGGAGGAGAGGGAGAGGGAGAATCAGGATGAGGGGGGCTTGGCCTCGCCTACTCCTAGCGCCGACAGCCACAGCAACGACGCGACTGTCGCTCAGGAGCCGAAGGAGGAAGGGAAGGAGGGACAGGTCTCTACCACACCCCCCAGCAGCAAGGACACCATCAGCACTGAGCAAGTCGTGGACGAAAAGACCCGCGGCGGCAGCGGTGCTGGCTCTGATCGTCGGCATTCCTCCTCCTCCTCCTCCTTCTCCCGTCCTCCCCCCCGACGGCCCTTGGCCTCCACCACCGCAGCGGCCAAGACTCGCAGCAGCCGCAGCCTCTCTCGCTCTCGTTCTCGCTCTCGTAGCCGAAGCATCAGCAGCAGCAGCAGCGATAGCAGCAGGAGCAGCAGCAAGAGCCGCAGCATCAGCCGTGAGAAGGAGCAGAAGGAGAAGAAGCGTTCGTCTTACGTCTCTGGCGGGGGGCGGAGCAGCAGCAGCAGCAGCAGCAGCAGCGGTGGCAGCACTAAGAAGAAGGGGTACCAGCCGTACGAGGAGAAGTTGAAGAAGACCTATGACGATGATGTGGAGACCATTAAGATCCTGAACGCGACCTTGATTAAGTTGCTGGAGTTGGATGGAATCATGAGTGCGGATCGTGGATTTTACCCTGATGATTTACGAGTGAAACTCTCTTTGGCCCCCCGGCTCTGGGAGGAGATATATGATGGTGCGGGGATTGTGCCTAATCGATCCAATCGCCTTTATCGCTCTCGAGTGCGGAGGTTGCTTTGGTACGTGGAGGCAAGGTTAGGGTTGCCTTGTAGCCTGAAGCCGCTGCGGGCGGGGGAGGGTTTGGAAGGAGGAGGGAGGGCGATGGTGGGGGAGAGGAGGAGGGAGGAGGAGGGGGAGGAGGAGAGGGAGGGGCATTATAAGTGGGGGAGGGAGGGAGGGAGGGAGGATCGTGAGCGGCGGGGGGGGAGGAGGGTAGAGGAGAGGGAGAGGGAGAGGGTGCCTGCTGCTGCTGCTGTTGCTCCTGCTGGGACGGCGGCGGAGGAGGTGGTGGAGGAGCAGATGGGGTGCCACGAGCCGACGCCGTTTGTGGCGATCAAGAATTTGAGCAGGTGCGGATTGGATGAATATCTTACTCCTTCTTCTTCTTTTCTTTTTTTGACTGGCGTAGCGTGAGTGGGTATCGGTGAATGGGTAAGGTATGATATTTGCAGACCGAGGCAGAGGCAAAAGCACGTTTTTGGAACGTCATGGTCTCACTTTTCCTGGTTTGGTGTCTAGATGCTGCTGATGCTGAATGATATTATTATGGAAGTGATGAATTCTTTGAGTGCGTGCGCGTGGCAAGGATGGCCAGGCTTGGCGAGAGTGGTGAAGAAAGTTGTCGGCCCTTTTTTCTTAGGCTGTGTGCAGAGAGACGCGCTGTTTTCGTCGTCGTTGCGTCGTTGTTGACTAGTATTTTGACGCGCCACATGCCGAGCGAGCGCCGTGATTGATTAAAAAGGGTGCAGGAAGACTTTGACCCCACGTCCTTTTTGACGTTTAGTTTACGTGTGGTAGTCTCTTGGTGCCACGCCTTTGGCCGCAGCAGCAGCAAACAATCTTAGCACTAGCAGCAGCAGCAGCAGCAGCAGCAGCGACAATATTAGCAGCAATAGCAGGACCAGGATTTGAAGTATCCGTCTTTCCCGCTTTATTTGGGCTGGATTTTAGTCCCTCGTTTTGATTGAGGAGGCTGGCACCTTCTTTCCTTCCTTGCGTGTCTTAATGTTGTAGCGCAGCAAGAGCAGCCAGCGAAGTGCTGATGCTGAGCTCGTCATTTTCAAAGTATCGATCACTTCTCAACCCCGACGTGTGCGTGTGCGTCCTGCCGTTATTCCTTGCGCGGAGCAGTGGACGCAAATGAGAGTGAAAGGCTTGACACTTGATAAGGCGAGAGGTTTCCCTCCCATTAATTATCGGTCAGCACACACTTTGAGATCGACGCTTGACTGAGAAAGACTGCCCCCTCTCTTGACCGAAACTGGACTTGCTAAGCAAGAGAGGTCGGCTAAGACCTAGCTACTAGCTAGGCAATAAACCCTTTATCTTCTTCCCTTATCTATCCTGACTTAAACCTAGACAATTCTTGTCACTGACTGACCTACTCTTACCTTCCTTCCGCCCCGAAGACCAATGTATGCCTTTCTCCTTCTCCTCCCTTCCTTCCTCCTCATCCTCCCCTTCCTCCCTCTCTTGCACAACCCAAACCCCCCCAAAATCCTACCACCACCTCAAATCTTACACCCCTCCCTCCCTTCCTCCCTCCCTAGTGACTTCGTCTCTCTCGACCTTCTCCGGCTCATCCAATCTTGCTCCCCCAACTACAAAGTAGCCCCCTGGGACCTCCTCTCCCTGCGACGCAAAGGAGGGAGGGAGGAAGGGAGGGAGGGAGGGGTGGCGTACCTGACGGTCGGAAATGTGAAGTTGGCGCAGAAGATCTGTGATGGGTTGGAGGGGAGGAAGTTTGATGGGAAGAAATTGAGGACGGAATTTACGCTTGGGAAGCCCTGTATGGATGTGTATGTGGCGGGGGTGGGAGGGATGGAGGGAGGGAGGGTGAGGGAGGTGATGGAGGAGTGGGGGGAGGTGGTGAGGGTGGAGGGGAAGAATGGGGATCGCAAAGGTAAGGGAGGAGGGAGGGAGGGAGAGGTTGGTGTGTGTGCTTGGATTATTTCAAACTCTACTATTTTCCTTAGTCTTTTTCTTATTGCTCATCCCTCCCTCCCTCGCTCCCTCCCTCCCTCCCTCCCTCCCTCCCTCCCTCCCTCCAGAAAAACACCAAGACTTCGCCTTTATTAACTACGCTCAAGCCCGC
>Ga0209390_10009571_pt1 | contig 11588 bp, 10 predicted proteins | sample BON01_FD_187212 | JGI IMG/M metagenome (GOLD analysis project Ga0209390, IMG submission 187212) | Freshwater microbial communities from Lake Bonney liftoff mats and glacier meltwater in Antarctica - BON-01 (SPAdes) (version 2) | ecosystem: Environmental > Aquatic > Freshwater > Ice > Glacier... | reverse complement strand
TGAGGCTTGAAAACTAAAATAGCAGTAACAGAAAACATTATTTTCTAGCGAACGACTTAAAAATCGTTTTTTTAACCAACAGAACTTGAAGTGAGGCCGAATTTACAGAACAAACGTTGCTTTATCCTGAGAAATTAGATCAGACAGATCTTTTATCTGTTGTTTATCCGTTTCATGAACAGCATAGTCAGCAAGTATGTTGAGTTGATCAGCACTATCTTTCAATATTTCAAGTATATTCTGAATCGCGTCATTCGCTTCGAACGTTGGCATAGTGTTCTCCAAATAATACAATTTCGCACTTAATTACTTTACTTGTTAGTTAGATTATAGATTAAAATAAATTTACATCAATATAAATTCATATTGGTCAATATCAAACCTCAACCTTTGCTCAAGCACGGCTCTAACAGGTACCTCGCCACCCGCCACAGCCCTTAAGGACATATAAAGAACACAAAACACAATAAAAATCCAAATAAATTGAATTTATGTTATAATTTATTTCTTTTTGTTCGATGAGACGAATGATGCTGCCAAGTTTTGCTTATTTATTTATTATGGACCCCGTACGGTTAGTGACCTTAGAACGACAATTTCCTGGTCGCGCCTATCCTAAGTATGAAGAAGATGAGCCCGGTTTTGCTGCACCTTTTTTAACAGCATATATTGATGCTTTGACCGATCAAGCCGAACATGGGCTTTCTCATGATTTAATTCAACGCATTCATCGTTTGTCGACGTCTCATCTTCCAGAAGCTACGCCTGGTCAATACCGCGTGTCGGGTGGAAATTTTAATATTAATATTAGCAGTGAAGAAATGACGCACGCGACTTTCCATGCTCCAGATTACTCAGCAACGGTGAAAGGAATACAAGCTTTTATCGATTATTGGTTAGACACGACAAAAGAATATACAACTCATACATTGGTTTCTAGTAATAAAACCCATCCAACTTCTGGATATTTTATAAAAAATCAAAATGGCCGCTTAATTATGGCATCTGTGATTGATCGACATGCAAGTCATCGCGTTTTTGACCTGAGCAAGAAAAAAGACAAACAATGGCTGGAAGCTTTAATACGTAACCCAGAGTACCAACACGCGATTGAAACAATGACCGATGTTGAGGACGGTAAAATTCAAATATTAATACAAGACATCATGAATAACATTATTCGTGATTTTCAGGTGAATATATTAGAAACAAATTCTGACGATGAAAAAATACGAATCATCGCAACCTGTGTTCAGCGTATAGCACAGTGCCATCCATTCCACGATGGTAATACGAGAACCTGCTATATTCTTTTGAATAAACTATTACAATACTACGCTCTGCCATTAACGCTACTTAATAACCCTAATTATTTTGATTGTTGTGATATGGATTATTTAGTTCACGCCATTAAACAAGGGCAGACCACATTAATAGCTTTATTACACCATCATTCAACCTCTGATTTTGAAATAAAAACAGATGATTCCATGCCATGTTTACGTAGTATTATTTGTAAACCTTATGACATAGGCAATCCTCAGCTTGCACGTCGTTTGTGTGCTGCCATCACAAGGACACGTCTTCCGTTAGAAGATATAAACATGGATGTGTGTTCTGCTACGAATGAAATCATGCGAGCGTTCGACGCTAAGAAGCACGACAAAATCTGTGAAGCTATTGTTCGAAAGGATTATGCGCTTGCATTTCGAAATGCATGTGTTAGAAAATTATACCCATTAATCATGGCGTTGATGAAGCATAACGATCTACTCGCATTTGATTTAAATGCACCATCAAGCAACGGAAATACAGCATTAGATTGGTTAGATCACCATGTACCGAATCCGATATCAGATGAACACCAGGCGACAAGAGCTACGTTGTGTGCTTTGTTGGGTATTTCTGAGCCATGCAAGCAAGATGCTATTGATATTGAGGAGACGACCCCCTCTTTAAATATATAGAATAAGAGCGTTTTCAAAGCCGACGCTGTTTAAAAAAATTACTCAGCAAAGCAGCGCTCTCTGCTTGAAGGGGCCCTTCGTCAATTTGAAGGCGATGATTGAGTGCTTCGCTACCGAGTAAATTAAACACAGAACCCGCGGCGCCTGTTTTTAAATCGCGGGTGGCAAACACCAGTCGCGTACAGCGCGCTTGCAATAAAGCACCCGCACACATAGAACATGGTTCCAGTGTCACATAAAGCGTTGTATCTAACAGCCTGTAATTTTGAGTTTTCTCGGCCGCTTCACGAAGGGCAAGCACTTCGGCATGTGCAGTGGGATCATGGCGTGTAATCACCTGATTAAACCCTGAGCCCAACAGCACGCCATCACTCGAAACAACAACAGCTCCAACAGGAACCTCACCTATAGCCTCAGCTTGCAAAGCGAGCTGGTAGGCATGTTGCATCCAGCCTAAATCATCCATAATGAAAACTTATTCCCACTCAATCGTCGCTGGAGGTTTTCCTGATATATCATACGTTACACGTGATATTCCCGCGACTTCGTTGATAATACGGTTTGATACTTCACCCAGAAAATCCCAGGGCAAATGCGCCCAGTGCGCGGTCATAAAATCTTGCGTCTCGACAGCTCGCAAACAAATCACCGGATCATAGCGCCGTCCGTCGCCCATCACACCGACACTTTTTACGGGTAAGAACACCGCAAAAGCTTGGCTTACTTGATGATACAAATCGGCTTCACGAAGTGCTGCAATAAAAATGGCGTCGGCTTGGCGCAGGATATCAGCATAGCCGGGTTTGATTTCACCTAAAATTCTCACGCCTAGACCCGGCCCTGGAAACGGATGGCGATGCAGGCGTTCTTCTGGCAAACCGAGTGCGACACCTAAAGTCCGTACCTCATCTTTAAATAAAGCTCGAATCGGTTCTAATAACTTAAACGGCAAGGCATCAGGCAAGCCACCCACGTTATGATGCGATTTAATACCTTCAGACTCAATCACATCAGGATAAATCGTTCCTTGTGCCAACCATTTAACCTCGGGAAGACGCTTGGCTTCTTCTTCAAAAACCTCAATAAACGTACGCCCAATAATTTTTCGTTTTTCTTCGGGGCAATCAACGCCTACTAATGCATTTAAAAAGCGCTCTTCAGCATGCACGCACGTAAAATTCATACCCTGCTCATCAGCAAATAAAGCTTCAACTTCTTCAGCCTCACCTAAACGTAGGAGCCCTGTATCGACAAAAACAGCGTGCATTTTTTGACCTATCGCACGATGTAATAAGCCTGCTACGACAGAAGAATCCACACCGCCCGACAAAGCGAGCATGACATGATCTGAACCTACGCGTTGTTGAATATCTTCAACAAGTTCTTCCAAAATATGTTCCGTGGTCCATGTCATATCTGCATGACATACATCATCAACAAAGGCTTTTAAGATACGTACGCCTTGATGTGTGTGCGTGACTTCCGGATGAAATTGAAAACCGTACCAAGGTTTAGATGCATGTGCCATGGCAGCAATGGGAAGATCGCGTGTTTTTGCAAGCGAGACAAAACCATCGGGCAAGCGCGTCACATGATCACCATGACTCATCCACACATCAAGTAGATTCTCGCCTAATGGGGACTTACGATCATAAATCGCTTCTAAAAATGCATGGTTTTGGGTTAAACACAGTTCCGCATAACCAAACTCACGAATAGCCGAAGATTCAATTGCGCCACCGAGCTGCATTGCCATGGTTTGCATTCCATAACAAATACCTAACACAGGAAGATTCGAGCTAAACACCCAATCAGGCGCACGTGGACTCTCTTTATCTAAGACCGAGCTCGGCCCTCCTGATAAAATAATGCCGCACCAATTGCCAGCCTCAAGTATGTCTAGCTTACTTGTATATGAATGAATTTCACAAAACACATCCATTTCACGAATACGTCGCGCTATGAGTTGCGTATATTGCGAACCAAAATCTAGAATAAGCATGCTTTTATCTGTATGTTGTGTCATGTGTTAATTATCCACTTGATAATTAGGCGCTTGCTTAACAATACTCACATCATGAACGTGAGATTCACGAATGCCGGCATGTGTGACTTGAATAAACTCGGCTTTCTCATGAAGCTCTGCGATGGTTTCACACCCGGTGTATCCCATCGCTGCACGTAAACCACCTGTCAATTGATGAATAATCGTATGTATGGGACCTTTATAAGGTACGCGGCCCTCGACACCTTCCGGAACAAGTTTATCTGGGGTTGCGCCGCGTTCTTGAAAATAACGATCACTTGAACCATCGCGTTGCGCCATGGCACCGATTGAGCCCATGCCACGATAGCTTTTGTACGTACGACTTTGATAAAGCTCAATTTCACCAGGAGACTCTTCGGTTCCTGCAAACATACCACCCAGCATCACCGTATGAGCGCCTGCAGCCAACGCTTTTGCAACATCACCTGAAAAACGAATCCCACCATCTGCAATCAAAGGCACTTCACCTTTGAGCTCAGCCGCTACATTGGCCACGGCTGTTATTTGCGGCACACCGATGCCTGTAACAATACGCGTCGTACAAATGGAGCCTGGACCAATCCCTACTTTGACGGCGTCAGCACCGGCATCCACTAAAGCTCGTGCACCACGCGCAGTCGCAACGTTACCACCGATAATTTGCACGCTTGGATGGTTTTGCTTAATACGTTTAATTTGCTCCAAAACACCTTTGGAGTGCCCATGTGCTGTATCAACCACAAGCACGTCAACACCTGCTGCAACTAAAGCTGCCACACGTTCATCCGTATCCGCAGCAAGCCCTACAGCCGCCCCCACGCGAAGCTGACCGGCATCATCTTTGGAGGCATCGGGGTGCTCTTTTGCTTTTTGAATGTCTTTAACCGTGATTAAACCCCGTAAACAAAAGGCTTTGTTCACCACGAGTAATTTTTCGATACGATGTTTATGCAATAATTTTTGAACTTCTTCACGACTAGCCCCTTCTTGCACCGTAACTAAACGCTCTTTAGGGGTCATAACAGCTGACACAGGTAACGACAAATTCGTTTCAAACCGAATATCACGCCCGGTAACAATACCGATCAGTTGCTCACCTTCAACCACCGGGACACCCGAAAATTTGTACTTCTTAATCAGTTCTAATAATTCTTTTACGGTTTTATTAGGCTCAACCGAAATAGGATTTTTGACCATCCCACTTTCAAATTTTTTAACCGCTCGGACTTCGTCGGCTTGCTCGGTAATACTCATGTTTTTATGAATAATACCGATGCCCCCCTCTTGAGCTAAAGCAATGGCTAAACGCGCTTCGGTGACCGTATCCATCGCCGCAGAAACCAAAGGCATATTAAGTTCTATTGTGCGCGTTAAGCGCGTTTTAAGTGAAACTTCCCGAGGTAGTTTACTCGAATACGCAGGAAGCAATAAAACATCATCAAATGTAAGTGCTTGCCCAATAACTGAAAATGCCATGCTAACCTCCAAGATTAAGCCCGTGTTTTACTAAATACTGTACAATAATTAGCTCTCAAAAACAACGCTTGACCTTGTTAATTCAACGCTGATCTTATATAAAATAGGATTTTATAATTTATTTATTTAACTTAATAAGAAGAATCCTATGCTGGTCTCTATCAAACGCTGGGCCCCACTCACGAGCTTAATCATACTTCTAGGTCTTTTTCTACACCTTAAGCTTTATCACTATCTATCATTTGAAAGCCTTAAAACACATCGCGTGCTCTTACTTACCTGGACAGATCAACACCTGATACTCGCCGTCTTAAGCTTTATGCTGATGTATATCATCGGTGTGGCAAGTTCCGTGCCTGGTGCGTTTTTTTTAACGTTTATTGGTGGGTTTTTATTTGGTCCTTTTGTAGGAACCCTTGCCGTTGTTATCAGCGCGACACTTGGCGCGATGCTCGTATATTTAGCAGTAAAACTCGCGCTTCGTGATTGGGTGGCTAAACGCAATGCCCAATGGCTTAAATCCATGGAACAAGGCTTTAAAAATAACGCGTTGTCTTATCTTCTTTTTTTGCGTTTGGTGCCTGTTTTTCCTTTTTTTCTTGTGAATATTATCCCTGCATTGCTAGGCGTACCGCTTAGCACGTTTATGATCGGTACGTTTTTTGGGATCATGCCTGGGTCGTTTATTTATGTTTTAGTTGGCAATGGCTTGGGTCATGTATTTGATAGTAATAGCACACCCAATATTTCGATCCTAACCGATCCAGCTCTACTTGGACCTCTTCTTGCACTGGCTCTGCTTGCGTTAGTGCCTATGGTCTACCGACATATGAAACAACGACATCAACGAGATTGATGGTTAATTAATTGCCGTGCTTTAGTCATCAGCATCGGTTTATGAAAATAAAAGCCTTGCCCATAAACACACCCCATGTCAATCAAGGCTTTAACTTGCGCTTCTGTTTCAGGACCTTCTGCAATCAGCTTAAACTTTAAATCTTGCGATAATTGAATCAGTGCATTAATAATAGCGATCGCCGATTTCTTTCCTCGCCTATCCAGTTTTTGCGTAAAAACTTTATCAATTTTGACCGTATCAAAGTGATATTGTGTCAGTCGGTTAATCGATGAATATTCCACACCAAAATCATCCATTGCACATTGAATACCTACTTTTTTTGCTTGCATTAATGCCGTATTTAAAGCGCTTGCCTTTTCTGAGCTGAAGCTTGATTCGGTAATTTCAAATTCAAGATTGATTTTGTTTGTTTTTAGCATGGATTGCTCGGTTCGAGCTATCTTAACAAGGCATGCAATATGCGATTTAAAATCGATTATTTTGGGGGAAATATTGATGGATATATTGAAAGCTTTCTCCAATTTCAATAGCTTAATATCGGATAATACTTGGTGCAGCACATACTCATTAAGTGTTTCAGACAAGCCCCAATCTTCTAGATAAGAAATAAAATAAAACGGCGACAACAATCCTCGTGTTGGATGATTCCAACGAATCAGCGCTTCTAGTCCCAAAATTTCTCCCGTCTTAAGATCAACCTGAGGTTGGTATAGCATACAAAATTCATTTTGAACAAAAGCGTGTTTAAAGTCAGACTCAAGCGTCATAACCTGTTCGAAAAATTGCTTCGATTTTTTTGAAAAAAAACAAATATCCTCTTTTTTTCTTTTTGCATCATATAAGGCAAAGGCCACATGACTCAGCAACTCTTCTTTTGTTTTACCCCCGGATGGGTAACATGTAACCCCCATGGTCAAACGACAGGAAATTGATTTTCCAGCCAGGTTATAAACTTTGTCACTTGCTTCTGTTAAGCAAGCAACAAGCTCTGTAAACTCACTTGAATGACGGGTATTTTCAAGAATAATCAGAAATTCATCCCCTCCGACACGCGCAAAAAAATCAGTGTTGACTAAATAACCTGATATACGCTGAGAGAAAGAGATCAAAAGCTCATCACCCACGCTTGCACCGTATTTATCATTGATAAATTTGAATTGATTTAAATCCAGCATAAACAAGCAAAAACTTGTTTTGTTACGACGATGTTTTTCAATCATCTCACTTAATTTAACATGTGCAAACTGCCTATTAAATAACTGTGTTAATGAATCTATTTTGGCCATTTTTTCAATCACGGTATAATACTGATAGGATTCAATAATATTGGCTACCACACCCGTCAACGATGTTAGGTCATGAATAAGCTGTTGAGAATAGCCTTCTTTGCGATTAGCAAGACCGTATATTCCAAGTAATTCACCATTCAACCCCAAGAGAGGCACGCCCAAATAACATGTAACCTCTACCGGCCCTTTAGGCAGACCCCGTCGTTGTTTATCTTCAGAGGGATGGTTTGAAATAACAATTTTCTTTGTTTTCAGCGTACGACCAAAAAGCGTATTTAAGTTTCTATATTCAATCTCGTCCAGTGCATGTGCCTCATTCGTATTTGTGGCACTTGTATGCCATGCACTATCTTTTATTGCATGTGTTGTAAGGTACGGAAGCCCCTGAAGATCGTACGCAACACTTCCAATGAATCCATATGTACTTTCAGTTATTTCGAGAAGACTCAGAAGAATATCGTCAAAAATCTTTGTTTTTATCTCTGCCTTAATGTAGTTGCTTTGAATACTTGAAATCAGCTCCATTTGCTGTTTCACTTTTCTTTTTTTAGAAATATCTAAAAAAGTGACCACGCCCCCCACAATATTTTTATTTTCTATGATAGAGGTCACATTATACTCTACATAAACAGGCTGACCTTTCTTACTCCAAAATACCTCGTCATCACTATGTAAATACTTATTTTCACGAATGCAATGAGCAATGTGACAGTCTTCTTTTGCATAAAAGCTTCCATCTGGATGTGCGTGATGTACTTTTTCATGCATCGAATACCCAATCAGCTCTTCAGGCATATAACCAAGCATTGCGCATGCTTGTGTGTTAACAAACGTTGTTATTCCATCCATATCTAAACCATAGACGCCTTCACTACAGCTATCTAATAAAAGATTTAAAACCCGGCCTTCTCGATATTGCCCATATAACCCATTAATAATTTTAGAAAACTTCTCGATCAGAACAACATCGTCGTCACTTAAATAAAGTACTTGATCTGAAAAAAATTCCACCACGCCGAGTAATTTATTATTGTATTGAACAGGCAAGGCTAGAGCGCCCATTAAATTTAAAGGCTTTTTACTTAATTGTTGGCGTGGGAAATTTTTTGCCGTTCTTATGTCTGAATAATAAATGGATGATTGTTTTTCCCAGGCAGCACCAGGTAAACCAATGCCTTTTTTAAATGACGTTTTTTTGGTAACTTCAACAAATGCATTATATTTTCTTGGTCGACTTTTATAAAACAAATGTGAACTGTCCAGCTGTTTTTTGACATAATTATATTGATAAAAATGCCCCACTTCAAAACTAAAAAGTTTTGAAAAATGCTTTAAAATATTTTGAATTAAATCATCATAATTACCTAATAACTCAACATCTTGAATAATCGCAAGATTAAAATCAATTAATTTTCTATTTTGCTCCCGTAGCATGCGCTCTTGTGTAATATCATGAATAACAGCCACGTAAAATACTGCTTCAGCTCGTGCTATTTCATTCAGTGATAAAAAAACATCAACCAATGCACCGTCTTTTTTTTGTACGACAACCTCCCGACTCGATCCAATAACATCAGGATTATTTGACGCAACAGAAGGTATTAATTTCTTTATGTTTTTTCCAAGCATTTCGGCCCGCGTGTATTGAAACAGCTTTTCTGCGGCAGGGTTATATTCTTGAATCATACCCAACGCATCAACCACGATACTTGGCTGGATATTTGTTCTAAAAATAGATTCGAATAAATTAGTATGCTCGTCCAAAAATCATCTCCTTACATATCAGTATCTTACCTTTTAAGTATAGACTGAGAATCCCCAAAAGACAGGTACGTGTTAACTCAAATAAATTGTGAGATACTTAATTAATTAACTAAATTATGGAACGCACAATATGAGCAACACCGTAGAACACGCCACCCGTCCAATTTGGCTCTCCACCTATGGTCTATTAACCGCTGAACGCCTTCTTGAGCGCCTCCAAATTACGTTATCACATGTAGAACTACTTGACGCACTTAACAACCCAAGCAACCCTTACCATCACTTGCTGACAGTCCCTATTCAAAACATATCTAACGGAATAGTGATGAAACAAGTTCATGAATATCAAGTTTATATACAAAAACTATTCATCGATTACAAGCTGAATTCAACAAACGTTAACGCTGAAGGCGGTCAACCTGACCCCAGCTCTAAAAACCATGAAATTGATATAAAATACAACGAGCTCGTCCAGTTAAGCGAATTATTTGACGAAAAAAAACATGACCATCAACAATTAATTGCAAAAAGTCAGTCTTGGCTTATCCAGCAAACGCATGAGAGCATGCTTGAAATAACGCCTGAAACATCGCGTCAAATTGAAACCTTTGGAACACAAACAGAAAGCCTGCGTCTTTCCCTGCTCGATCTGTTTCAGCAATTTCGTGACTTAATCATTCAAACAACTGCTGTTTTAAGCATGATGTCTGATTACAAGTTTGACGATGAGCAAGCAGAAAAAAACAAAGCCCTGCTTGATTTTGATCCGCTATTCACGGAAGTCGAGAGCTAAGCGCGCTTGAATAGCCCTTATCCTTTTTCAGGCCCGCGGCTTGGTTTGTTGAGAGATCACGAAACTGTACAACCAGGCTTATCACTTATATCATCATCAGCGCCTTTATCATGCCTTTTTTGTTTGAAAAATGCTGTAGAACTGCCTTCTATTTCATTAGGCGGTAATATGTTGAGTTCAATACCATTCCAACGAATAAACTTTGTCATGTCGTGAAAATAATGTAACGCTGGAGGAGCGAGTAAAACGGGTGTGTTGAAAATATTATTCAGTTGTGCATTTATATCTTGCGTCATGCTATCTAATCTCTTTTCACTGACATACTTATATTGATAAGCCAGCGTCATGTGATATGCCGAGGGAATCCCTTCACTTAGACCAAGCTCTGTAGCCATCTGTTTAATATATCTTTTATAGGCATTAGACGCTGTCATCTCTAACTGGATAGCGCCTCGGGCAATGAGAGCTTTTAAAACAAATTGTGCTGGTGGTGGAGGTGTATTTTTTAGGTAATCCGTTATCAACAAAAATAGATGAGCATTTGATTTAAGAATGTTGCTCCATGGGGTGTTAACAAAGGAAGACTTAGTAAATAAGTTGATCGAAGTAATATGATAACTTTCTGTCGGTAATAAGGAAAAATTTTCTTTAATTAAAGGGTTACTCAAGAGTGTTGAATATATATTTCCCCAAAAAGCGAGCTCATCTCTTTTTATGCCGGATATAATGGTTACGCCTGGAAAATAGGTGAATTTTCCGTCAGAATTTATTTTTTGCAAAGACATAAATACTCCCTACCTCTCACGCTATATATTTAACTATAACCCCATAAGCTTAAATATCAACCAAAAAGACAATATAATTATTTATACGTTTTTTTTAAGACCTACTATACTGTATGTATAGCAACTATGACATGGATGGTTAATATGCCCTCCCCTATTAAGACAAGTCCAAAGATCGTTATTTCACCTGGCCAAGGCTTGTTGCTGTTGATGGATATTTATAAAAATGAACCCGAGAAATTAATTATATTAAAGCAGTTATACTTGGTTGGTGCTGAAGATAATGCATCAAATTATGATATTAGAGAATTCCTTAAAGACGATAAACTCGCTCAATATCAAGTTTCTTTTGATAACCAAGTGATCAATGATGATTCCAGCAGAAGATATTTTGAAACACATTTAGCTTAGAAGTTACGCATTGACAAATGCCTTCAAACTCTGATAATTCGAATAAAAAAATGTTAGTGCATCATAGTTTCTGTAAATTAGGTTTGTCTTAAAAAAAGGCAGGCCATCGGTTAAACTTGAGGTTCTTAATCAAGGAGCTTAAAAGATGGCCATGCGAGTAGAGAATACAGAAATTTCGGGTTTAGCAGAAGTCTTATTTGAAAAAGGCTTGGATGGGC
>Ga0209390_10009561_pt1 | contig 11606 bp, 10 predicted proteins | sample BON01_FD_187212 | JGI IMG/M metagenome (GOLD analysis project Ga0209390, IMG submission 187212) | Freshwater microbial communities from Lake Bonney liftoff mats and glacier meltwater in Antarctica - BON-01 (SPAdes) (version 2) | ecosystem: Environmental > Aquatic > Freshwater > Ice > Glacier... | reverse complement strand
GTGTGTGTGTTCGTGTGTGTGTGCGTGTGTGTGTGCGTGTGTGTGTGCGTGTGTGTGTGTGTGTGTGTGTGCGTGTGTGTGTGTGCGTGTGTGTGTGTGTGTGTGTGCGTGTGTGTGTGTGCGTGTGTGTGCGTGCGTGCGCGTATGTGTGCGTGCGTGCGTGCGTGCGTGCAAGTGCATTCCACAGACGGGCGTGTATATGCGAGAGCGGACGGGTATTTATGGTCAGAACCAGTTGAAAACTGCCTAGGCCGCGGCGCGCTGCTTGAGCAGCGTCTGCAGCGGCACGTCGTCGTCCCCGTCGCTGCCGCCGGCGGCGCGCGCGGGTGGCCCGATCTCAATCACATTCACGACCTTCTTGCTGAGGATACCGCCCTTTTTCATGAGGGCGGGCAGGTCCTCGCGCGTCCGGCGCCCCTGCTGGTCGTACAGCCGCCAGCCGCGCTTGCTGCGCCCGACGTCGACAAACACGGCGTGCTTGTTCGTGTGGACGATGTAGCTCGTGTTGGCCGCCGCCGACGTCGCGAGCCAGCGCTTGATGCTCTGCCGTGCCTTGCGCGCGCCCGCGGGCTGCACGCGGTGCGAACAGCGCGCGCCGTGGTGCGAGAGCACGACGAGCGTCTCAGGGAGCGTGATGGACCCGCGCTTTTTGTGCACGCCGCGCTGCTGCATGCGCGCCCACTGCTTTCGCTTGTAGTCCCCGAGGATCGCGGCGATGTCGTCGAGGGTGGCGTTGAAGGCAAGCTCGCTCGAGGGCACGGGGAGCTTGCACGCATACAGCAGCGCGAGCACCCCGCAGAACCCGTACTTGCGCAGGGGCGGCGGACAGACCTTGAGCAGCATCGCGTGTGCGCAAACACGCAAACCACTGGCCAGCAATGCTGGCGCACAGCCCGGGGCACGGGGATTCAGACACGCTGTATTTTTTTCGCCTTTATTCGCCGAGTAAACATGGTGCATGGAATCGCCTTGCCCCCTCTCCCCTTGTCGACTCTACACGCGCTCCTCCATAAACTCGCGCGTTACCACTCCCGCCCGCCTGCGTGCACCCTCTCAGACACTCTGTGTTTTTTTGCATTTATTCACCGAGTAAAAATGGTGCACGGGATCGCCTGGCCCCCTCTCCCCTCGTCGAATCTACATTCGCGTCTTCATGCACGCGCAGGAGTCTCGCGCGTTACCACCCCCCGCCTGCCTGCGTGCACCCTCTCAGGCGCTCGACAGCGCGCGGTCCAGACGCACGCGGTACGCGTGTCCGACGGCGCACTCCCCGGAACTCGAGCCATAGGTGCGGAGGCGCGCGCCGTCAAAGTGCGTTGTGGTCGTGCTGGTCGAGGCGCATACGGGGCACAGCACCTCGTAGCGGTCGCCGACAAAGGGACACACAATGACGGTGGGGGGGGCGTGCGCGCCGTGCGGCGCGGCGGCCGCAGCGGGCACCTTGCAGCGCGCGGCGGCGCTCACCGCGGGCACAGACGGAGCCGCGCGTGACCTCCGGGGCTGGTCGGCGGGCACGGGCATGCCGATCGCGGGCATCCTCGCCCCCGAGCCGTGCTGCGACGCCCGCGCGGGCATCCCCACCGCGGCGTCGTGCTGCGTCGTCTGCGCGGGCATCCCCGCCGCGGCGTCGTGCTGCGTCAGCCGCGCGGACATGGTCTGCGCCACGGGGATGAAGCACCAGGACTCGACGGGCAGGATGCGCGTCCACCGCACCAGCGTCTCGGGGTTCTCGAGGTGGCGCGCGCGCGTGCCTGCGTCGGCGAGGCGGTAGATGCTCATGACGGCCTCGCGGTCGGCGCGGTCGGCGACGTTGCCGAGGCCCCACACCGTCTCGAGCACGAGCTTCACGGGGCCTTCGATCCGCGGCAGCTCCTTGTGCACGGGGTCGGGCTTGTGCATGGCCGCCAGGCGCTTGCGGCAGTCGCAGAAGCACTTGACGTACACGTCGGGCGCGCGCGCGCCGCTGCGCACCACGACCGCCAGCGCGTTGTTGTTGGCGTGCGTGTGCTTCTGCCCGGTGATGAGGTCGGCGGGACACTGCTTCGGGTCCTCGATGTAGAACTTGGCGACGTCCTCGAGCTGGATGTGCCCGTGCAGCAGCTGCAGGCGCACGGCCGGCGGGATCTCGCCCGGCGGCGTGCGCTCCGAGATCGGCATGCTCTTGACCTGCGTGATGTCCCGCACAAAGAGGCGGGTAAAGTGCGCGGGCAGCGTGCTTGCGTCGACGGGGAACGCGTCGTGCTCGAGCGAGCCGAGGCCGTCGTGCTCCCCGCCGTCCGCGCCAACGGCGCGCTTCACCGCGCGCGCGCCCCCCGCGCCGTCGGTCTTGCGCTTGAGCTTGGGCGGCAGCGGCCTCTCCAAGGCGCCGACGTACACGTACGGGCTGCTGCTCACGGTGGTCAGCAGGCTCTGCAGGCGCAGCCCCGCCCCGCTCTCGGCAGTCGCCCCCAGCAGCACAAACGGCGACACGCTGCCTATTTTGCTGGAGCCGACGGTGCGCATGCACCGGTTCTTGGTGTACACCTGCGCGCACACGCGCACGCACCCGGCGTAGTGAGGCATACACACACGCACACACACACGCACACGCGTAAGCACACGCACACACACACACACACACGTATGAACGCATGCACACACACAAACACACGCGCGTATGAACAAATACACACACGCGCACACACGCGCACACGCACGGCGCGCACCGCGAGGTCGATTTTCTTGGCCAGGTCCGCGGGCAGTCCGAGAGACTCCGCAAAGAGCTTCATACCCCCGTCGTGGTTGTTGCAAAAGACGATGCCGGGCCACGTCATGTGGTAGCTGTTTTTCCAGCGCTCGTCATACGCGCGGGTCGAGCACGACACCACGCAACACAGGGCCTCCTGCGCCTCCGTCGCGCGCTTGTGGTTCACCTTGTGCAGGACGCGCTCGCAGATCTTGCCCACCACCTCGTGCGCGGTGTCAGGCTCCCCGACCCACTCGACGTCCAGGTAGAGGTTCACCGGCGAGTCCTGGCGCATCAGCTCGTACCCGTTGCGCTCGCTGGCCGCGCGCTCGTCCAGGGCGAGGAAAAACAGGGCGGGCGTCGCGTAAAACCCGTACCCCTTGACGCACGTGCCCTTCTTGTTCAGGTAGTCCCACGCCATGCACATCATGGCGCCCGCGTCCTCCCCCGTCGCCGCCGCCACCTGTACGTCGTAGTGAGCAAATAGTTTGTTCTGCGTGGGGAACCACTCGCCGTGGCGGGGCATCATTTTCTTGATCTTTTCCCACGACATGCTGCCCGCTGTGCCCTGCCTCCACCTCCCGAGGGGTCGCAGCCCTTGGATACAGTGCTGGTTTTTCGAATTGATCGTGCCGCGGCAGTCCGGCACACGCGCAAGCGCGCCAGCGACATTCTGTCCGTGCCGCGCGCTAGTCCCGGGATCCGGGATCCGGCCACCCACACCCGATGCGACCCCCCGGTCGTGACGCTGGCGTGTGCACGAACCGTCGCGTCGTTGGCGCGCTCGGGGTCGCATGCCAAACCGTATATTCGAACCGCCCTGACCTCGGGCCCGACCGGGTGAGCGTACGTGGGGTCGCATCGCGGATCGTCCATACAGTCTGGTGCCGCGCGCCCCCTGCACCGAGAAATGCGCGCCTCTCTAGGACAGCTTCTCCTGCTGCTGCTGCTGCTGTGCGTGGCGGCACAGGGCATGATCCTGCGCCAGCTCGCGCCGATGCCACACCCGCAAGCCATCACGCTGCGCGGCAACACCACGGCCGCGCGCGGGTGTTGCAGTTTTTCCGCATACGTGCCGTGTGGGCAGACCTTCCGGAACTCCGGCATCCCCCCATGGAGTCGAGACGCACAGCCGGACGCTTGACATGCACATGGTGCATGTGTGAGTGTGTGTGTGAGTGTGAGTGTGAGTGTGAGTGTATGCGTGCGTGTGTGTGTGTGTGTGTGTTTGTGTGTGTGTGTGTGTGTGTGTGTGTGTGTGTGTGTGTGTGTGTGTGTGTGTGTGTGTGTGTGTGTGTGTGTGTGTGTGTGTGTGTGTATGTGTGTGTGTGTGTGTGTGTGTATGTGTTTGTGTGTGTGTGTGTGTTTGTGTTTACGTGTGCGTGTGTGCGCGTGTGTGCGCGTGTGCGTGTGTGCGTGTGAGCGGAGGCGCCCGCGTTGCTGTTACAATAAACATTATTTTTCTCAAACCCGTTTTCTCTCCGAGCCCTGCCCCCGGGGCGTGGGTGCACGCGCAGCACGCGTGCGCGTCGCGCTGGCCTCGACGCTAGACTATAGAACAGCATGAAGTTTCCCATCTCGCTCTTTGCGCGGAACTTGCTGGCGGTCGCGGGGATGGCTCCGCTGCCCAGCCGCGTCCCCGCGCCGGGGGCGCACTCGGCGCTCCGACTGCCGACGCCGCTCGCAGCGGACGCGCAGCACGCGCTGCGCCCCCTGCACCCGCTGCTTGCACCGCTCCAGCACATGTTGCGCGCCCCGCTGCCGGACAACCCTGAACCCCGGGAAGAGGGGCCACGCGAGCTGCGCTCGCGTCCCATGCACTCCGAGCCGCTGTCGCGGTCGTTCCGCATGGCGGAGCGCGAGGGCGCCCTCATCCAGTACTTGCTGCGCTACATCCGCGGCCTGCCCGAGCCGGCGAGCGAGGGCCACACCCTGATTGTCCGCCGGGAGGGCGTGAGCAGCGCCAGCTTCCAGGTGCTCACACTGCACCGCAGCCGGCACACGCGCGTCTCGCACGTCAAGGCGGAGTGCGCGCGCGAGTTCAAGCTGTGCCAGGCCGAGGCGCGCGCGGCGGTGCTGCGCTTCGAAAACGGCGGCGAGGACCTTGCGGACGACGCCACGCTCGACTCGCTGAGACTCTATGACGTGACCATGCTGTGTCTGTGTGTGCCGGTGCTGCAGGACGCCGCTCCAGCGCCACTGTAGCGGAAGGCGCGCGACAAAAGCGTGCGCTCGCTGTTACGACGTTTTCTAAATACACCGCGCAGGCTCTTGCAGCGCCTTGCAAAACTATATCCCGCGCAGGCTCTGGCAGCGCTTTGCAGAACTGCATCCCCCGCAGGCTCTTGCAGCGCCTTGCAAAACTATATCCCGCGCAGGCTCTTGCAGCGCTTTGCAGACCTGCATCCCCCGCAGGCTCTTGCAGCGCTTTGCAGACCTGCATCCCCCGCAGGCTCTTGCAGCGCTTTGCAGAACTGCATCCCCCGCAGGCTCTTGCAGCGCTTTGCAGAACTGCATCCCCCGCAGGCTCTTGCAGCGCTTTGCAGAACTATACACCGCGCAGGCTCTTGCAGCGCTGTGCAAATGCACCGCTCGAATCGACGCCTGGACATATGCGTGCCGCGCGGGGGGGCCGGTGCAATGTCCGGCGGGGCTGAGCGCAGGCGGGGGTCGTGCGCCGTGCGCGCGCCGCTATATATGCGCGCTAGTGCGCGCCGGAACCGTGTCGGAGGGCGCATGCTGCTCGTGGTGGTGCCGTACCGCGCGAGCAACCAGCCGCAGCGGCGCGAGCAGCTGCGGATGTTCCTGCAGGAGATGCCGCGGCTGCTGCCGCGCGCGCGCTTCGCCATCGCCGAGCAAACCGACGCGCGCGCGTTCAACCGCGGCCTGCTCTTGAACGCGTGCGTGCGGGAGCTTGCGCCGGCGCCCGCCGACACCGTGTGCCTGCACGACGTGGATTTGCTGCCCGCGGGAGACCTCGTGCGCGAGTACACGCGCGAGCTGCCCCCGCACACCGCGCGGCACATTGGCCACGCCGCGCTGGCGGGCCTGCCGCGGTACCGCACCGCCAAAGTCACGGCCCGCAGCTTCGGGGGCGTGTCGCTCATGCGCTACAGCGACTACGCGAGGGTCAATGGGTTCCCCAACGACTTCTGGGGGTGGGGCGGCGAAGACAACGTGCTGGGCCTGCGGGTCGCGCGCTGCGCCGCCCCGGCGCTGACCGTGGAGCGCAGCGTCGGCACGCTGCGCGACCTCGAGGACATCGACTCGCACGCCGCAAAGATGCAGCAGCTGCGCGCCACACAGGGCATGGGCAGGGGGGTGCAGGCGCGCGAGCGGCGGTACCGGCGCGGGAGCCTGTACGCCAACGGCATGGCCGAGGCCGAGTACACGGTAGAAAGCTTTATGCAAAACGGAAACGTGACACACTACAAAATCTGCTGCGATCCCGCCCCGTCACTCTAGCCGCGGGGGCGGGGGCTGGCAAGGGGTGCGCTGGGAAGCGCGTGGGGGCAGACCCAGCCTCGTCCAAAAAAAAGCCTCGTCAAACTATGCGGGCCTACCCCAGGCGGTGCAGCAGGAGCTGCTGCGTGAGACTCTCCTCGAGCGCGCATACGCGCGCCTGTAGCACCTCCATGTGCGTAGTCATTGTCTCCAAGTGCGCGCACTGCGCCTGCAGCGCGTCGTTGCGCGCGTGCAGCGCCTCGTTATGCGCCGTCAGGTCGTCTACGAGCGCCGACTTGGCGTGCAGCCGCTCCTTGAGCCGCGCGACCTGCTTTGCCACGGCCTCGGGCGCAGGGGCCTTGGCAGCGGGCACAACGTCCGCGGCGGGCGCGGCGTCCGGCTCCACGGGCGCCACGAAGCGGGCGCGCTGCACCTTGCCCGCGGCGACGTTTTCGCGGCGCGTGCGCGCGCACGCGCGCTCCACCGCCCTGTAGTCAATCGGCGCCGGCACCTCGCGCGGCGCGCGCACGCGCGCGCGCGTGGCTCGCACTGCGGGCTCTGCGGGCGGCGCACTGTCCTCCTGCAGAATCTCAGCGCGCACACGCTCCGCGCGCTCGTGCTCGAGAGCGAGGAGGTCCAAGGCCTTGACCAGAATGCAGATGTTGAGGAGCAGGTTCTGATACTCCGAGTCCTGCTCGTGGGGCGGGAGGGCGCTGCACAGAGCGTCGTGCAGCGCAAGGCAGCTCGCGGCCCCGCGCTCCGCGAGCGCCGAGTCCCGCTCGAGCTGAATCGTCACGACGAGCACCACCGCCGCAATTTGCCGCGTGAGCACGACGACGCCGTGCGCGCGTTGCGCCGCACTCGCCGCCGCGCGCGCGAGCAGCTCCAAGGGCTGCAGACCCGAGTGCGCCGCGGAAAAGAGCGCCTCCGGCCACGCCGCGAGAACGAGCTGCAGCAACAGGCACTGCCGTTCCGCAGTGGCCGCCTGCGCTGTGGGGTGCAGCACCGCATAGTGGTCGCAATTGTCGTCGGAAACCAGCGCGCGCATCAGACAGCTCAGCACCGTGTCCCCGCGCGCGTCAATCTGCTGCGCAGGCACCTCGGACGACTTGGGCCGGAGCAGGTGCTTCGTGATCTCAGAGCACGAGGGGGACTGGATTCCCCGCGCGCCCACTGCCCGGTGCAGCGGGGTCTGTCCGTTGTCGTCCACCTCGCTCGCCGCGCCGGGGAACGCGCACAGCAGCGCCTTGAAGGCTTGCGTCTTGTCGCTGCTCGACGCCGCCAGCACATGCAGCGGGAGCTCCCGCCGCGCGTTCCGAGACTGTGCATGTGATCGAGCGTCGCGCATCGTCAGGCGCAGCATGCGAGCGTGCGGTCGCGCGTGCAGAGAGAGAGAGAGGGGAATCAAGAGAGAGGAATCAAGAGAGAGAGAGATAGAGGAATCAAGAGAGAGAGAGATAGATGAATCGAGAGAGAGAGAGAGATGAATCAAGAGAGAGAGAGAAAGCGAGCAAGAGAGAGTGAGATAAATCAACAGAGAACGAGAGAAAGCGAGCGAAGGCGAGCGAGACAAATCAATAGAGAACGAGAGAGAGAGAGAGAGATCGATCAAGAGAAAGAGAGCGCGAGGCACGCAAAGGGGGAACAGCAGAGAAAAGCAGAGAGCAGAGAAAAGCAGAGAGACAACAAGAGAGCAGGCCAGCCGCCAGACCTTTGCACCGACGGAAGACAGCTTGAGGAGGGTCAGCACGACGCCGGGCCCTGTGAGCTCCTGCGCCGCCGCGACGTGCAGCAAGTCCCCCCGCTCGGGGCAGAACCGCATCGCGGGGGCCGGAAAGGCGCCCAGCAGCAGCGCAAGCACCCCGTCGCGCGGGGCCTCCTTGCCTCCCACGACGTTGCAGAGAAAGGCGCGCGCCCAGCCATCCTGCACGACTGCCCCCTCGCAGCTGAGCATGCGACGGACGCACTGGAAGGACGTCTCAGTCTCGACGGCTGTCTGCACCAGCACGCCGGTGCCCTCCAGAAGAGGGGTCTGAGCACGGGGCCCGGAGCGGTGCGCGGGAGCGTGCACCCAGTGCACCGTCGCGCGAAAGCGAGCGTCGGCCGCGAGGGTCGAGCGGGTCATGACGGTGAGGCCCCCGGTGCTCGCGGGCGTCTTGCCCGACGCGCTCGAATGCAGGCGCGCGTGCAGCGCGCGCACCGAGGCGCACGTCGCGTCGAGCCACAGCCGCACCACCCGCGCCCCCGCCCCGCTCGCCACAGCCATCTCGAGTGCGGTGAACTTGAGCGCGTTGCGGCACGTCAGACACGCCCAGAGCTTGTGCTCGTCGACGCAGAGCAAGAGCTGCCGCACGACATCCTCGGGGGCCTGCAGAGCCGCCGCGAGATGCACGGGGAGGTTCCCGTGCGCGTCAAACACGAGGAGGGCCCCGGGGAAAACGTCGCAGAGCGCCCCGATGCTGCTGGCGTCCTCGTGGTCTGTCCTCGAGTCTGCCTGGCCCTCGAGGGCGAGGTGCAGCGGCAGGGCCCCCGAGAGCCCGAGCCGCGGGCTCAGCGCCGGGAGCGGCATCGCAAGCGCCAGCCACTCCGCCGGGGCCAGTCCCTCGTGGGTGCGCACGCTCGCGCCCGCGGGATGCGCGCGTAGGAGCACGCGCAGGCTGTCGTGCCGGTTGAGGCGCGCCGCGAGATGCAGCGGGAGGAAGCCCATGCCGTCGGTGGTCTGCGCCGCCTCGAGGTAGGCCCCAAGCACACACGCGTGCAGCGCCACGTCCGGGCTGCTCGCAATGGAAAAGTGCAGCGGGAGCAGCAGGAACGGCCCTGCGCAGCGCGAGGCCTGCGGCGACAGGCGCACGAGCACGTCGACGACGCCGGGGTAGCCGCACTCGGAGATGGCGAGCCGCATCGTCTGCTCGGGGAGCTGCGTGTCCCCGTCCCAGCAGGTCGAGAGGAAGGCCACCAGAAACGTGGCAGTCCGCTCGTCGTGGCCCAGCGCGAGAATTTGCCAGAACGCGGGGTCGCCAAACACGTGCGTCGCGTGATGCGCAAACCCGAGGCCCATGGCGCAGAGTTCCGGCGGCAAAAACGTCAGGACGCCGCCCTTGGCCCGCGCGGCCTCGACCGCGGCACCCACGAACTTGTCGCGAAACTCCCGCGCGCGCTGCGCGTCTGCCTGCGGCGCCATGTCCCCCGGTTCGCGTGGGTGGAGCGCTGGCGTCGGTGCGGAGTTGGCGTCGGTGCAACCCCTCGACGCGCAGGTGTTCGCGGTCTTGCGACCCCGCAAAAAATAAACTAGTTTTTTCAGAAAAAAAATAAATTTCACACGGGTTAAAAAAAAACAGGATTTTTTTGACCTTTTTAGGACCAAAAAAAAATGGATTATTTTTACGCCTTTTTTTGGTCTGAAAAAATGGATATTTTTTTAGTTTTTTTTAGTGGTCGTATGAAATCCACACGAATCGAAGCGCCGACGAGACAATCGCCACGCGCACGATGGCCAGCAGCGAGGGTGCGTACGCCCGCGCGCGCCCACTGCTGTGTGTGTCTGTGGTATGCCTGTCGCATTTTGTGTGTGCGCGCTTATTGCACTGCGAGGCGGGTGCGGTGCATCATACACACCCGTGGAAATATGCGCGCGCCCCTTGGCGCGCGCGCGCGTCCGAGGACCCTCCGTGCCTCGAGCCAGCGCGCGTCCGAGGACCCTCCGTGCCTCGAGCCAGCGCGCGTCCGAGGACCCTCCGTGCCTCGAGCCAGCGTGCTCCGGGGGCTGCTCCGTGCCTCGAGCCAGCCTGCCTGCTCTGGGGCTGCTCCGTGCCTCGAGCCAGCCTGCCTGCTCTGGGGCTGCTCCGGGCCTCGAGCCAGCCTGCCTGCTCTGGGGCTGCTCCGGGCCTCGAGCCAGCCAGCCTGCTCTGGGGCTGCTCCGGGCCTCGAGCCGCGCGCGTGTGTCCTGGGACACGCGAACTGACTCGGTTTGTTTCTGCTGGCAGGTGGCAGGCCCTTGGTCGAAGACTACAAAGACAACCCCGATTACCTGCCAGATGAATTGCAGCGCAACAACGTGCACGACGAGGAAGAGTATGCAGAACTCGTTGACTTTGATTGGCATAAATCGCACACCAACCCGAGGATCAAGACGGACCTCAAGTCCGTGTACGCGCAGAAGCGAACGCCAGATGTTGCGCTGAAACTCGCGTCCGAAGACGGCAAGGTGCGGCACGCACCCCCCATGTCCTCCGACCCACACCCCACAACCCCCGTCGCCCCCGTCTACACGCATCCCCTTCCTGTCTGTCACACGCCCCCGTGCTCTCTGCCCCACTGCTGACCACTCCCTGTGCACGGGCCGTCCCCACACATACAGATATATGCCAGATGGCTGGACAAGCTGATGGCGAAAAACCACCATATGCTGAAATGCATCATGACACACACCCATGGCGATGCGCCTCTGGTGCCTGGTGGCTCCAAGGGATTCCTTCGTCACGCGTTGGTATGGGTGTGCAAGATAATCAAGAATAAGAACCAAGAATACACGGGCTTTGGATACGGCAAGGTCATGACGCTGGGTTTCAATTCTTTCATCATGCATGAAGAGGTATGGTGTCTGTGATGTGTATATGCCTATACATGCTGCTATACGGAGTGTGTGCGCTATGTATGTTCTCTCACACACTCACACCACCTCTCTTTCCCACGTGCACACACACACGCACGCACACACACACACACACGCACACGCACACACACACACACACACATGCGCGCACACACACACACACACACACGCATGCGCATTTTCTAGTCGTCTACCCCTCTATGCTACCACACCCGTATTCTGACAAGGTTTCTCGCGACTCGCTGCACACTGGCAGATCGAAGTGGACGCATGGAACGAGCTGCCTTGGGTCTTCTTTCCCTTACAGCCTTTTCATCAGGCGAATCATCAGCGATCCGCGGTTGGAATCGTGCCCTTCGTCTGCAACGACGACAACGAGAGCATCTGTCAAAACAACGGATGCGATATTCTCAAGTGCGTTGAGTACTGGGAGAAGAATAATCCGCAAGAGTCCGAAGACGAGGTGGAGGAGATCGTGGACGGCAAGCCAGTGCAGCATGCCAGCAAGAGGGCAGCCGAAGAGTCTCTTGCAAATTCTCCACCGACTAAGAAGTCGCGATCACGCAACTCAGATTCAGAGGGCTCGGATCCCGACGGTTCAGGAAGTGGCGAGGACGAGGACGAGGGCGAGGGCAAGGGCAAGGGCGCGCACGTAGACTCTAAATCCGAGGCGGAATTAAAATCTCAAGTTTTCGCAAGTCAGCCAATGGCGTCTCCAAAGCAAAAGGGCGGTGCATCGCAGCTGCCCCGCAATGGGCGTGAGGGCGGTCATGTTTTGCGAGGGGGGTGGCGGGGGAATGGCGGGCACAGGGGGGGTGGCGGGCG
>Ga0209390_10009560_pt1 | contig 11606 bp, 15 predicted proteins | sample BON01_FD_187212 | JGI IMG/M metagenome (GOLD analysis project Ga0209390, IMG submission 187212) | Freshwater microbial communities from Lake Bonney liftoff mats and glacier meltwater in Antarctica - BON-01 (SPAdes) (version 2) | ecosystem: Environmental > Aquatic > Freshwater > Ice > Glacier... | reverse complement strand
TGTTTGCCGCACAGTTTGAGTGTGTGTTTGCCGCACAGTTTGAGTGTGTGTTTGCCGCACAGTTTGAGTGTGTGTTTGCCGCACAGTTTGAGTGTGTGTTTGCCGCACACATCTTGACACCTCTACAAGACATCTACATGCACATGCCCACGCACCCACGTGCTGATAGATGCAGAGTGATAAAAAAGAGGCTTGACTAAGGAGTCAAGCCTTGCACAGTCGACAGCGGGAGCCCTTGCAAAGCCTAGACCTCTTCGGTCCGTGGGACTAGTCGCCTTGATTGACCTAGTTGTCACGAGTTGCCTTGATTGCCGAATAGTTGCGACGAGTTGCCTTGATGGCCAAATAGTTGCGACGAGTTGCAAGGAGTTGCCTTGATTACGCAGTTGCCTTGATTGCCAAGGAGTTGCCACGAATTGCCGCAACTTGCCAAATAGTCACTTGATTGACCCCCACCGCCGAGTTCCACCCGACTTTGCGGGCCTCCAAACAAGATGCGGGTCGCGCTTTGGCTGGGTCTTGCTCGTTTGTGGTGCCCCGGTGGTTGGATCTCAACGGCTGACACGAACCGGCTGACACGAACCGGCTGACACTCAACGGCTGACACGAACCATGGCACCGTATCAAGGCTAACACCAAACCGCACCTCATCACATCCTGCCAGGAACGTGCAGCGGTGCGCCAGCAGCTCTCTCCTCTCCTCCAAGCCTTTGCTGGCTCCTCCTCTACCTCCTCGACCTCCTCTTCCTGGGAAACCGGAGGGGGGAGAGACGCCTTAGAGGATGGACCTAGAGACTTGACACGCGAGATGGAGGGGGTGCGGGAGGACCTCCAAGAGATGGCTACCCAAGAGTTGCAGCAGTGGGACACCTCCTTCAAGCTCCGCCCTGCGCCATCAGGGCAGCCGAAAGACTGGTCCGTGGAGGACTTGTGCCTTGTTCTCCAAGAGCACGGTCTTGCTGACTCTGTTGATAGGTGAGTCACTCTCTTCATTGGTCACTCTCTTACTCGGTCACTCTGTGGATAGGTCCCCGCTGCTGTTCTTTGATAGTAGTCAAAGACCCCTCGTCTGAAGACACCGCGTGAAATAGAGGAGAAAGGTGTCATGAGGGGTGATGGGCAGCATAGGCATGCAAGACGTGTTGGCATGCAACGTGTTGGCATGCAACGTGTTGGCATGCAACACAAGACGTCGTGTATGCAAGACGTCTTGGCATCTAAGCCGTCTTGCCTCTGTCACGCCATCTGCCAGCCATGCCCGAGTCTTTCTCACATATACACACGCACACACGCTGCTCTCACATATACACACGCACACACGCTGCTCTCACGTACACACATACATGCACGCTGCTCTCACATATACACACGCACACACGGTGAGCAGTGTACGGCGATGTGGCATCGATGGGCGAGTCGCACTGACCCTCACCCCAGCCGACGAAGCCGATCTTCGTTCTGTACTCCCCCCCCATCCCCTCTCCCCAGTGCCTCTGTGGACCCCGTGTGCGTGATTCTTGGTAGTTGCTGGTAGTTGCTGGTAGTTGCTGGTAGTTGCCCAGTCGCACCCCCCCCTCGTGTCTTGCTATCAAACGTCTGCATCAGGGTAAGGGAAAGGTGGAGACAGGGCATGGCGTGCGACGAGAGAGAGAGGAGTGTGTGTGAGAGAGAACATGGCATGTACAGGGCATGGCGTGCGACAAGAGAGAGAGGAGTGTGTGTGAGAGAGAGCATGGCATGTACAGGGCATGGCGTGCGACAAGAGAGAGAGGAGTGATGGCATGTGACAGGAGGAGACAGGGCATGCCAGATGTCAAGGTGCAAGTGGATAGACACTTGGGATATCGAATATTGCTGACGGATATCGAATATGGCTGGGGATATGCATAGATGCGTATGGGATATGCATAGATGGCATATGCATAGATGCGTATGCCTATCGACTTGCTGCGTGGTGCCAATGGATACGGCATGGATATGGCGCTCTGTTGGTGCAATGCATATGCTAAGCACATGATGCGTTTGCACACTGTATGCCCATGATGGGTTTGCACATGACATGCCCATGCCATGCACGCGCCAAGCTATTTGGATATCCCTCCTCAAAGGGGTCACGGCCGTGCGCCGCGCGCCCCCTGAAATCAGCCGCGGCCCTATTTGAGGAATATCCGGATCTTTTCGCCGGCTAGGAAAGTCACAATGAAGCAATACTATTGCGGATGCAGTTGATGAAGCAGACTTTTCGTATGCACTTGATTCGACTTTTGCCTCCAGTTGATTCGATAGGCTTGATATATCCAGTTGATTGCAAGAATGAAACCGTCTAGTCGGCGATCAAGGCACCTTGTCGCAACGAGGTCAATCGAGTGCACTGGTCCCAAGCCAAAGGGCCATGTTGGAATGGGTCACGTGACGGTATCGACTTGTGGTGACGCATTGCAATACTTGTCGATACCGCATCGACGTGTGCCTTGCGCCCGCAAACGAATCGTGCTTAACTCAATGTCACTGCATCTGCGTCTATTTGTGTCTGACGTTCTGTATTTGTGTCTCACGTGCATGTGTGTGGTAACGTCTTGGATGTGGCAAGTCTGGGATGTGGGTGCATGGGCGTGCATCCCACTGGGAGTTGTTGCAGCAGAGCACGTCTTGCTACCATTGATGTTGCAGCACTTGTTGCAGCACTTGTTGCAGCACTTGTTGCAGCACTTGTTACCATAGCGTGTTAGTGCCTGCCTCGAAAGACTTGCGAGAAGGGTGGAGGCCAATGCGAGAGAGTGGGAGAGGGTATCAAAAGAGCAATTGGCTATCGAGAAGGCAGGGAATGCGCTATGCACAAGCAAGGTGCCCTGTGTGTGTTGACGAGGGTGTCTTGACACAGGAACTGGGTATCAACAAGTTGGGCGAGCGCAAGCGGCTGCTGCTGCTGTTTCAAGACATGCGTGCCATGCAGCGTGCTGCCGAGGTCGCCCTACAAACTTCCTCCATTGCAGTCAAGAGAGATGCAGCAAGTGATGCAACAGATAGCAATGCAGCAAGTGATGCAACAGATAGCAGTGACTTATCCAACGACTTAGGCAACACGTCTGCAACGCCCGCCGCTGACTTCAAAGGCTCAATCTGACTCCAACCCCGAGGGCGCGCAATGGCGGGGGGCTGTAGGCCGACATCGGCACGCTGCACAAGAGGGGCGCGCGGCACGCGTGCATTCGGTTACCTTTGCACACATACGTAATTTTTCCCTCACACACATACGCGTTGTGAGGTTAGTGCGACTCCTGCGGCGGCATAAAGCGGATTAGTTTTACTCTCAGCAACACAAATTGTGGATATAGGACTGGCCTCCCTTTCAAAAGGCTTGTTCTTGAACCCTGAGACAGCGCGTTGGGCAGCGTTGGAATCCCCACACCTCAATCTCCTCATACCTCACTCTTGGGTCGCCCTTACCCTGCCTACGTTACTTCTTCTCATACATTCAAACCTTCTTCTTCCTCTTGTCTTTGCCCTTGCCTTCCTTGATGATACCGATTTGACGCGATTTGACGCGATTTGTCCCAAGTACCAACACACCATGTGAAAGTGTGCCAGCGGCACAAGTGCGAACACGGGGGTCCAAGCCATGGGTAGGGACGAGTCGTGTGCACCCCTGGGCACGCGGCACGCGCGCATTCGGTTACCTTCGTACTCATGCGGAATTTTCCCCTCAAGACCCATACAGAATTTCATCATCGTGTAATTAGTCAGTACATATTTCGTTTCGCTGCCTCGCTAACATTTGCGTTGCTCACCCTGACTGTGCACTGAGCCTGGGTTCCTGTCGAGACATTGTTCTCAGAAATACTCTATTCTCATTGTTCTGAGAGTACTCTATACGCAATGTGCGTTTAGACATTGCTCTGAGAGACATTGATCCGAGATTACTTCAGATCTTTACGGTAATCAATTTTAGTTGACATGGGACTCATATAGTGTAAGCGGCGGGGAATTGTTACGTCAACTTGAAGTCACGGGTCCGGCTCCATGACAGTCACATTTATGACATGAGTGAGGCCCCGTGACTGTGACATAAGATGAATCGAACAATTGATATTAGATGAATCAAACAAATGGGCTTCTGACATATGTCGAGAAAAGAAACTTGCAAACATCGTGACCTCCAGGACGAAAAGTCTTGATACATTGCAGGTCTCGGTATTGTGTTGGACATCTAGGCCTCTTTAGCGGATGTAAGGAACATCAAGGAACATCTTGACACATTGCAGGTCTCGGTATTGTGTTGGACATCTAGGCCTCTTTACCAGACCACTGCTGCTGTAACTATGTACCCCGCATGGCCCACATCACGAGGATGCATGTTTGTCCGCTCATGGAGGAGATCAGACTTGAAATATTTGGATACGCCAAGCATCGCCCTTCGATTTTCTCTTGCCCATAATCTGGATATACTGTACAGACATTGAATGAAAACACCAGAAACAGATCGTCAACCCCTGCATCCTTTGCATAAAACATATTTGATTTTCAAAATTCTATTTCCAAACGCATCATCAATGATGAAGAAAGAAAATGATGTACTTATCATCACACAGAGGGTGTGTTGGTGGAAAATGAGTGCAAGATAACCCCCTATTTAGTTTGAGGAAGGTAAAACCTAAGGAGGGGGTGCACAGCCCCGCGAATTCTTGCTCTGTTGATTTTTGTTGATTCCTGGAAGGCGACTCATGGTCTGTGAAGCTTCGAAGATTCTTGGGTTGGGCCAGGAAATTTCGAGTCATTGGGGCAAAACTCATAACAATTTGAAGTTGGTATTTAAAATGCAACCGAGGCTCGAGAGAGTGGAGCTGAACAAGTCGGCGCACGCCTTGCAGGTTGTGTTGTGTTTTTGATCTGATGATGTTCCTTGTCGTGCCCACACATCAACGTCACAAATGTCTTTCTCCTACCCCAACGTAAGGTTTGCGTTTATCTCGATTGACTCAATGTATGATATATCACTGCCTTCAACAGATGTGCCTTCTCTACTCTCACCTGACAATAATCGCCAGATGAAAATCCTTGATCGCACGGGCATGCTGCGAGCTCTGAACTTAACCGCAGACGGCTTGATCAAATTGTATGCGCTCATCGCGACAGGTATAATAAACGACCTCGACATAGACGTTGTCAAGGTATCTACTTGTTTCAATGTGCGTATACCACACGTTGTTGATAGGGCCATGGGGGCTCTTGCATGCAGTGCTGTCATTATTGGATTTGTGAACTGATCGATAATGAAAATATTATATTTCGATGTTTGTGGGTGCCAAAATTAATTTTGGTGGTATTGTCAGGCATCTATTCGTGATTGCGCAGTAGGCGAGGGCAGCATTGAGAGAATTCTAGAGGACCTTGGCTTGTGCACCGAACAAAATGTATCAAGGATGCGTGCGGATGTATCTCAGCTTGAACACCCCCACGTTATGGCCTCACCACCTCTTCCCACACAACGCCCAGATTCAGTCGTAGACCGCGAAGGTGTGTGCACTCTGTCCTGGGTTGAGCCAAACATAGATATTGTAGCGGTGCTCGGTACTGAATGGAGTTGCATGTTTATGTATAATGACATATTGTGTAATCTGCAGAATTGCAACGACTCCTCGGATCGGGGGGCAACCCGCGCATTGTTGCTGCATTTGTGAAAAGGGTTCTGGATTCCGCAACGCGACGCGATGGAAATGGGGAGGCATCAAAGGTGCAGGCCTCGATTGGGCAGTATGTCGTATGTGAGCATGCTGGCACGCTTGGAGGAATGCACACGAGTGAAAAAGTGAGCGTCACAGGCAAAGAAGCAAGCGAATATGCCCCTCACAGCAGTAAAGCAAATCATATACAATCAGCAACGACTCGGGCTGCAAATATGAAAGGAAAAGCAGGGAGCGAAGACGGCTGGTCTAAAGACAGGGAGGAAAAGTACCCGGGCTCAGAGGAAGATGGAGCAGCGCGGCTCACCGCGTCGCTGCAAAAACTGCGTTCACAAGACCAGGTGGAGTCGCCAGTCGCCGCACGATATGTTCTTGGCAGTGAGTCGGACCAGAGTGCCAATGATGTGCGAAGGATTCTTCTCTAATTTTTTTCTTCACTCTTTCTTTCGCTTTGGTGCTCACCTAGACGTTGGCCACGTGGAGCGACAAACCCCGTGCAGATTCATTGAAACTGTGCGACGTTTCCTTCCCTCATTCCAGGGAAGATGGCCGTCTTTGATAATACAGATTCGCTCAATGTGTGTATACTGAGTGCTTTTGACAGGGACAACAGGGGTCTTGAGTGCAGTACTCGCCCTGTTTGAATTTATCAACAGATCGCTGATGCATTCGTTATATTTTGGTGCGTGTACCAATATTAAATCTGGTGGTATTGTCAGGCATCCATTCGTGATATCACAGACGGTGAGCAATGAAGAAAACAACTTCTCAGAATGTTTGGCCCCGAATTAATTCGAATTAATTCATTAATAAATGAATTAAAACCTTGCGGTGCGCGGTTTCACGCGGTTTTTTTAGCGTCAGCCGCGAAATTTTGAATACATGACATTAGTAGCGCGTCGGAGAAAGAATTTCCGGTTTTTTTTGGCGATATTTTTGCTTGCTCAACTCTCTCCAAAAAGAGATGTTTTAGTACACAAGAATTCACTCGCTTCTTTCAACGGTGTCGTCACAGCGTCGAACCACGCACTCTGACGTGTCCTTTCAAACATAGTGATCTGATTGCTCGGTCACTTTTGAGTTGACACCCCACACATAAATACCTTTGAGGGAGACTCTGCTTGGTCCAAGCTTGTTGTTTGCTCTCCACCGTCACGGTCACGCCGGCCGAGACTCGGATTATGTCAACGGAAGCGCTTCTCTCAAAAACGGTTTTGGTTAAGATTCCGCGGAGTGCATGAGCACCCGGCAGTTGCGGTACGAAATAGTTGGAGACGGTAGCGACGAGGGTAATAGCAGCCACTGATCGTTTTATTTTGCCAGAGGTATTGGCTCGCAGGCGTCGGTGGGTGCGGCAGTGGACGACTCGGAAGATCGTTGGGCGGGCAAGACTCACCTACCTGCGAGCTTGGTGCTCGCGCAGAGCGAGCAGTTTGAAGCGTCAAAATCTGTGAGCTGTGAGTGAGGCATTCGCCGTACTGTCTACTTGATTTTTTGTGTGATCCTGCCAGGGTTTCTTATTTAAAACTTTCGAAATTACTGTTTGGTACAAATTGTGTCGTTGTGATCACTCAGTATTGGAGTTCAAATCATTTTCACTACTAATGAATTGGTAGACAGAATAAGAAACTTGAAATGAAATGCATTCCCGAATGATTAAGAAGAGACTTTTTTATGAAAAGAATGCGCCGTAGGCCAGATTTTTTATGAAATAAAATGCGCCGCAGGCAAGACTTGTCAAACAAAATGCGCCGCAGGCCGGATTTTTTGACTCAGTCCTCATGTATACTCTGTCCTGTTAATGCAGTAAGAAATTTTCCACGAATCTTAGCTCAGAATCTTTTTGTCTTAATTGAATTAAATTAATAATTAATAAAATAACTAATTAAATTAATTGATGAATTGATTAACCTTTGGCCGGCCTATAGTACGTTTGATTTCCCCACTGACGGTGAGGACAGCAGTAAGAGAATTCTGGTGCTTGGCTTGTACATTGTACAATGAGGAAAATGCGTGAAAGATACGAGCGGATGTATACCAGCTTGAACACCCCCAAGTTATTGCCTCCCCAGCCCCACGCAACGAACAGACTCAGTCGTAGACGGCCTTGGTGTGTGTGTGCACTCTGTGTTGTGTTGCACACCACACACGTATTGTAGCGGTGCTCGGTACTGAATGTTGCTTCGTGTTTGTGTATAATGAAATGTTCGTGTACTCTGCACAATTTCAACGTCTCCTCGTATCGAGGGGCAACTTCCGCATTGTTGCTGCATTTGTGAACAAGGTTCTGGATCCCGCAACGTGACGCGATGGAAATGGGAAAGAATCAAAGGTGAAGGTCTCAATTGAGCGGTATGTCGTGCGTCAACATGATAGCACGCTCGGAGGAATCCTTTCGGGTGGACACGTGAGCATGCATGGCAAAGAATGCAGCGAATATGCCTCTTATGCAGCGGCCTCCAATCTTCTCCGATGAGCACCGACTTAGACTGCGAACATGAAAGGAAAAGCAGGCAGCGAAGACGGCTGGTTTCAACGCAAGGAGGAAAAACACCCGGGCCCCGAGGAAGATGAAGCATCGTGGCCCGCCGCATCAGCTTGCCAGCGGGACAGAATCTCAAACAAAGGGGCCTCTGACACTGAGAAAGCCGATCGCGGCGCCGCATCACTGCGAAAACTCTGGTCACAAGACAGGGTGGAGTCGCCTGTCGTCACACCGTATGTCCTGGACAGTGACTCAGAGTAGAGCAATGACATGTGAGGTCAAAGAGGAAGGTGGACACCCAGGAGCGCAGTGGCGACTATATAGAGTGTGCATAGATACCAGCACGCACCATGCGCACTTTATTTTCATTTCCATTTTTGAATGGACCCATCCTTTCATGGATCCTGCCAAAACCTACTTGGACCCATCCTTAATAAACACGTTGAAAACTTTGATCCACTCTTCAAAAATATTTCGTGCTGGTTTCCAACATCAATTTAAATGCCAGGCTTCTTTAGTAGAGCTTGAAATTTATGCCAGAATGCAATGTTTTGTAACATTCCATGTGTTACATGCTGTATGTGTAACATGCTATGTGTTACATGCTATGTGTTGTAACATGCAATTTGTTTCAACATAGCATGCACTGTAAGTTTCAACATAGCATGCACTGTAAAACATGCGGTAAGTTTCAACATAGCATGCACTGTAAAACATGCGGTATTTGATCAAATTTTGAAATTTAACCTCAACAACATAGACAGTGATTTTTCGTTTGTTTTGTTTGTTTGTCAGGGCACAAAAGAGTCATTGCATGAATTAATGTAGAATGTTCAACGAGCATTTCTTTTTTAATGTTACGAGGCAAATTGCAACAAGCCATGTCTTCAACACATGGTTACTAATACATTATTACGTTCTGTAGACCCGTTGAGAAAGTGTTGTCCACTAGATGCCCCTAGAACAGATACTTGACTTGAGTACAAGAGTATATATAATGGAGCACTCAATTCCTCTGCTTTTGAGATAAACCATGTCTCAACGATCTCAGGCTTCATTGTTTGTAATAAATCGGTGCAGGAACCGAGAAATAAAATTGAGAACCGACAAATGACTGCAGGGTGAAAGTTGGTGGTGTGGGCGTCGAGGGCATGATGACGTTAAAAAAAGTTGGAGTACACGTGTGAGAAGAGAAGTAAAGGGAAAACTTATCATATAAAGTGCTTTTACCCCCTCCACCGCTATGAAATTCCGACCGAAATTCTTCGAAATGAAGCTTCTTCGACCAAAGCCAGCAACCCCGTAAGAGTGTAGAGCCTTTTGAAAGAATTCTTCGGGCATTGTTCATATCACAATGCCCGTTCAAATTCCGAGTCTCTTCTTTTCTCGATCTTAGAAATGCTTCTGACAGGTTCCGACTGTTTTCAAGTGATTTCCGACTGTTTCATTTTTATTTTTCCGGGATCTGCATGCTTTTCGACATTGGCCTCCCCCCGAAATTTGCCAAGTTGAGTAAAATATTATGGAAAATTTGAAAGTTTTGGAAAAGAATTTCGGCGGACCAAATTCATAGCGGTGGAGAGGGTTAGCTCTCTTTCTGAATAACTCGCTTTCTGCTCCTTCTTTCCTACTGTCTACTTTCTGCGTTTTCTTCAAACGGTTCAGCACCCCTTTCCGAGGCTTTTGGCCGAACCACCGTACTCCATCTTGAGTGCTCTTCTGACTTTGTTTTTGTAACGCGTACGCGTGATACACAACAATTCGAGCAGCTTGACGTCGAGTGTACCGCCTTGATCATCTGCCATAGTAATCACCGCGTTGGGGTCCCTACCAAAGGTCGGAAACAAGAAACTTGTGCACCAGATGGCAGCAACTATCACCCAAGCACATGTTTCCAAACGGCATACACGAGGGAAAGAGGGCGCTCGCGCTCATTTCCTCTCTGTCTTTTTCTCTTCTTAGGGCCTGGTGGACCATGCAAGGGAGTCGCAAGGGACAAGCTGTCGGAGAGCGATTGTTCAAAGAAGAACGTGGAACGGAAGGCCAACTGAAGGATCATACCGTGTTCCCTCCGGGGAATACCGTATCATCCGAGCCTGCTTTCCGCCCTGCACTGCTCAGCAGCACCGGTGGCGGCAGGCATATCAAGGCCGTCTGCAGGCAGGCATGGAAATCATTCCAGCTCGAAAAATGCAGGTTCGGCGGCTGCCCGAAGCGCTCTCATGACTTGACAACGGTCTGTCTCCTCGCTGCATAGGCGTGGCTCTGTTCCCGTCCAAGAGCAGTTTGCTCCTGGCGCTCACATGCAAGGCGCCATCACAATGGAAAGGCAAAGAAAGATGTCGGCGAAGGGCGTTCAAATAAGAACAGAAGGCCAACTGAAGGATCATGACGTGTTCCCTCCTGGGAATACCGTATCATCAGAACCTGCTTCCCGCCCTGAACTGCTCGGCAGCGCCAGAATATCAAATCAAGGCCGTCTGCAAACGGGAATTGAAATCGTTACAGCCCGAAACAAACAGGCTCGGCGGCTGCCTGACGCCCGCATGACCTAACGCCAGTCTGTCGCCTCGACACATAGGCTTGGCTCCTTCAATTTGTTCCCGCGCGCCCTCATGCAAGACGTCATCGCAGCCTTCCAGGAAGAGGTGAAATGCAGGATTTGGTCGTCAATGGCCCTGTAGACCTCGCGCAGCCAGGTGGAGGTTAGTCTCGCCTGAAAACAGTTCCGCGAGCTCGTCAAAACGGCAAGGACAATTCGCTGGAGTGTGCAGTTTTGAACGACGGGGCCCCGAGGGCTCCTCACGCTTGAATCAACGGAAAGAATAGAAGATTGGCGGTGTCTCAAAAAATTCCATTGATATACAATGGACGCACCCGGAAAGGTGCGTTTCAAATCACCGCTCTCGCGCAGGCAAAAAACGGACCATAGACCTCGAAAGGGCGGATGGCCGAACGAAGGATCATGCCGCATTTTCCCCGGGAAAATAAAATCTCCGCACCGCTCTGTGGATTTCGGCGCCAGTGGCAATCAAGTCAACTCGGAAGGACAAGTCGTCAAAGCACGAAGAACTTACAAGGACGGCGAAAAAAGCCAAATCTTGGGATCATGTCGTGTTTTCCCCAGGAAACGCTATCATCCGGGTCAAAGCAAATCCCTGTCCTGTTCTGAGGAACACGGCGCCGGTGGCAATCAAAGCAAAGCGGTAAGGGCGTTTCCAGGCCCGTGTGCTCCTCATGCGTCTGTGGAATGCCGACGTCTAACCTGGTAACCTCTTCTCTTGAGGACTGTTCACCAGCACGAAGACAGACTAGACACGGTAGACTTCCAGAGTCTCCGCCGTCACGCACGACCTGAAGACTGCGAACGTGGTCGGTAGTCGTCTCCACCAACTGTTTTCAACCGACGGTCCAGAAGCGGGAGTATTGTTGTACCCTCG
>Ga0209390_10009555_pt1 | contig 11613 bp, 11 predicted proteins | sample BON01_FD_187212 | JGI IMG/M metagenome (GOLD analysis project Ga0209390, IMG submission 187212) | Freshwater microbial communities from Lake Bonney liftoff mats and glacier meltwater in Antarctica - BON-01 (SPAdes) (version 2) | ecosystem: Environmental > Aquatic > Freshwater > Ice > Glacier... | reverse complement strand
CTGGTAACCAACTACCTTAAAACTACCTTATACCTTAAGGTACCTTAAGGTAGGTAATTTCAACTACCTTAAACTTTAAGGTACCTTAAAATATAAGGCACCTGGGCAACTCTGGGTCCAAGGGTCGAAACCGTGGGGGGAAAATGAAGGTTTCTCGCAAGGGGTAGTCCGCCCGCGCCTATGAATCATGTAAAATATTTAAGGGCCGGCCCCGCCGAAATGCCTTTTCAAAACTGGTGCACCGCCAATACAAATCATTTCCAATTGACAGACTTCTGCAATGTAAATCAATAACACAACTGGGTTGAGTAATAAACATCGTACTGCATAATCTTGTGCGGAGGATCAGATTCTGGAACATAAAATCTCCGGAACAGGTTTTTAAATTTTGTAATGAACGATAAGTAAAATGATTTTCTGAAATCTGTTTACCTGTAAGGGAACATAAATGATTGATTGGTTCGGGCGGACAGCCCGATCCGTGGAAGATGAGGTCAAGATGAGACTCGAAATGCTGAATTACTATTAAATGGTAATCGAAATCCTGAATGGAAGGGAGATTTTAGTCAACTAGTCAAAATCGAGAAAATCAAAATTCTCGGTATCTCACGGTACAAAGTCGAATTGAGATTTTGATTGGATTTGAATTCCGAGGTATCTTGCGGTACAATTTCAAATTGAGATTTTGGTATAATTTGAATTTGCAGTTGACTAAAATCTCCCCGCCATTCAGCATTTCTAGTCTCATCTTCCACGGAACGGGCTGTAACGCAGGTATCCGGATCAATTTTCGGACCACTTTCCCAGACTCACTTTTCTAAAAGTGAGTTGAAGAACGAGATTTCAAGTTCTGCTTTACTTGATATCCAAATGACATTACTTTGTGTCTGTGGAGTGGATTCATCCATCCCCGAATTCGAACATTTGATGGAAAAACCTTTTCACAGTCTCTTTTCCAAAAAGAATCCTTTGAAATCAGATTCATGGATTCAGATTCATGACATGAAGCTGAGGTCAACTTCTTCCGCAGAGAAAAACTTTGCCCACAAGATTACTTGGATTATCTGAAAAACGAAGCAAGATTTAGAAATCTGGCCGTTCTTGAACTCACATTTAGAAAAGGTGAGTCTGGGAAAATTGATCTGGCTACCGGCGTAATGTTATTGTGTTTTTCCTAACAAACATGCAGGGTTGGTTGGTCTGGTGTCAGCTCAGAACCAAGTTTTTCCTTTACATAAAAATATTTGTACCACAGACCGTTGTGTGGTACAAATTTTTTGTAAACTTTTTTTTGGGGAAAAAAACAAGGGTGGGAAAGAACAATTGTGGGAAAAACAAGGATTGCGTTGGCTTGCTTCCCTTTCAGGGCGGGAGGTGGGGTATGGATTTTCGGGTTTCAAAAGAACAAAAGGAAAAAAAAGAAAAAAGAAAAACTAACAGTTTTCAATTAAAAACTCTGTTCTCAAACATATTCTGGCAACAGCGCGGATGGTACATTGGTGGCAACAGCGCAAATCAAACTTGAACGTCTGCAAGCGTCAACGCAAGGAGCAGCAGGAACGTGCCGCACACACCTTGCAAGTTACAGCGTTGGAGTTCAGCTCTCAACGCAAGCAGCAGCAGGAACGTGTTTATCATCCGAATAATCATACACTGGTTCAGACACACGGGCTGTCTCAGAGCTCTCATCCGCGCTGTTGCCACCGCTTCATTGTGTGTTGAATCAAATCGGTTGATCCCGATTAAGAACGGTTGGTTTTTCAACATTTGGAATTTTTTTGCCGCGAATTTCGAATTTTGGAGCCAAAAATCAATTTTTTCGATAAAAAAGCCCGCATGTTGCATGTTACGAAAGGTGGGTGGGGGGAGTAAGTTGACTTGGCTCATGGGCTACTTTTTGGCGTGTATGTCAAAAAAATAATATTACCCCTTGGTTTCTCGGAACTTTCTTCAAGTGTTCTTCGAGGGGGGTCCTCTTCCTCGAGGGTACCGGGACTATGGATCCGTTGACCTAAACATCTATTGAAGGAAAGCCTGTGAAAGGTGGGGTATTTCTCGAACGAACCCGGATTCTCAGTGGAATCCAGTTTACAACGCATTTCATCGAATTTTTTGTTGTGGAAACGAAACGATTCGTCGGTAGTTCTGTCGAAAATTTTGAGTGTTATTCACAGAAAAAATTATCAAACCTTAAATTCCTTAAAGTGGCACGGGAAAACAGTGTGATCATAACAAGTACACCGTTGCAATGACGAAAATTATGTGCGTTGTTTCATGGTACTTTCAACCCTGTAAAAAAAAAACTCACCACTTTGCAATTTTCAGGTGAAATTACTACAAAAAAACACAGCATTGTTGGAACACATACATTGAACAACATAGCTCTGAGGGGGTTCTATTCTTGCGATTCATTATGTCTGATACAAAAGGAACAGGAAAACCAAGAATTGAGCATCCTCGATGAAGGTGCCGTTCGTTCATCCTGCGGTCTCTGCGAGAAAACCCAATCACATGTACTCAAGTGTATGCACCATGTTGGTCTAGAGTCAGAGAGGAACGGTGGAGTATTGGTTGCAGAAGAGGTTGTCCAGGGGCGCACAGGTCCTTGGTCAAACCCTCTACATTTTTATGCACCACGGACACTTCCCATTTCCTGCCAGCACATACACACACACAACAACAATAAAAATTTGAACAGATGGTTCGAAGTTTTGCATGCACCCTTCTTACCCCTCATGCACCACGCACACCGAATACAAACAGCAAACATCCACCAAATTTTCTAGCGGCAGCCACGTGTTCGCGCTGCAAGCACCATGATCATCAAACAGAAAACAGCAAAATGAAAATGAAAAAACGCGAAGAGGATCTCGAAGTTTGGTATACACACTGCCTGGTACATCATTTAACAGGCGCACCAAACACAGACTATCTAGCCTACCCCGGTGTCTCACAAGAATCAATCACATGCAACAACCCTCCCGTGGCAATGGAAATGCGAAACATCGAATTTTGTTGCCACGTGTCTATATTCGCTATTTTCGTTACCACCCCCAAGAGGGTGGTCTCCACAAACAAATTTTTTGACGTGTTGTATCAAAAACGCTTTCACCTCTTGTACCGTGGATAATAATCAACTCAAAAAAATATCCGCAAATTCCAGAAAATTTATGGAGAGAAATTTATTAAATGTGAGAGGCTTATTGTAAACGTGATTCCAACACACAAACAAACAAACAAACAAACAGATCTTGACACGGCAAACCTGCGGCCAGTGCTTGAGCAGGGCTGTGGAAAGCAAACGCCGAGCGCTAGGAAATCATTGGCAAAATTCGATTTTTCCTGCATCGAAACACATTTTTTTTCCAGAAGTCGCCACTGCGCTGCGGTTCTCCAAACGCAACCTGAGTACCGAAGTTGTGCACAGACCTGGATCTCAGTCTCCTCTAAATTTTGAAATTAGAAACATATAGCAAATTCGCTCGGAAAAATCATTTCCTAGCGCTTGGCGTTTTCTTTTCGCAGCCCTGCTCGAGCGCTGGCCGCAGGTTTGCCGCGTCAAGATCACGTTCACATAACTTGAACTACCGACAAATCGTTTCGTTTCCACAACAAAGAATTCGATAAAATGCGTTGTAAACTGGATTCCACTGAGAATCCAGGTTCGTTCGAAACATACCCAACCCCACCTTAATCGATTTTGTGATTTTTTGCGATTTACTCGATTTAATCGATTCATTAAAATAATTAAATTGATTTTTCAAAATTCTTTCAAATTTTTGTAATTTTCGGATTTCCAGAATTTTTTGACGTGGAGACTGAAAACTGACCACTGCAATCGTCTGGAATCGAACTCAATTCGCCACGATAGAGATTTCGCCCAACAAACCACGAGACGATGCTCGCAGAACCTGCGAAATCTCAATCGCTTGTGGGAGTTTCTCTTGTTAATATATAACATTCTTTCTGATGGGACCACTTTCCATCACCTGTGTGACCACCAAAGCCTCAAAACGTGACGACTCAATTTTACTGATGGCAGAACTTTGGGAGGCCGGCAGTGGGCTGCGTGAAGACGGAGAGAGGCAGTGGCGGTGGTAAAGTAGCTCCGTTGGTGGTGGATGCTCCGTCACGGCATCCGCTGGTGCAATGGAAAGGTCATTCGAAGAGCAATTCCCCGAATCGTTTCATATGTGTTGTCACGGTGTTCAAACACAGGGTAATGAGAGGACAACATCCTCTACTCCAAAAAGTTGCTACTCGTCTGTTTGAAGTCAGCCCGCAGAGTGCATCTGTCGAGCGCGTGAGTAAGGCAGAGAGAGTCATTCACTCTGAAAAACGCTCGAGACTCTCGGATGTCACAGTTCAGATGTTACTTTATCTCTATTTCAAATTGCGTCTCGTGAACAAATTGACAAGTGAAATGGGTAATATCTTTACTGATGCCATGCGTGACTCGAACAGTGATGATTTCGAAGAAATGGTAGATCCCATCACATGTACTCTTAATAAAGAACCTGAGGAGAGTCTTGATGAGATTGATGAGACGCTTACGGAGAAATAATCCAATGTCACCACTGCATTCTCATGGTCGAATGTGTCGTCACAGAATCGTGGTGGTCCTTCTAAGCGCCCAAGGATTGATAAATCGGTGGTTGTCATTGATTCTCCCTCAGCGTCCCCCCAGAAGAAGGACTAGTCCTCCAAGTCTAGATGTGCATGCATATGTACACACTTACATTTCATATACAAATAAACTCTTCCTCACTGCCTTGTCACACGTTGGTGGAAACAAAGTACTATTTTGGTTTTTGGTTGGGCTATTCATCTGGTTTCACAATACAACTGTTGGTGAGTAGTGTTGTAAACTTCCACTGTGTCTGTTTGGGAACTTTCCACTGTATGTAAAAGGAAAACCATTTCACACAAGATGTCATGTCAAAGGGGCAGATCTTCTAAGCCTTTTCTAGTCATTTGCCGGTGTCTAGTGTGATTTTTGAGGGAAAATCGCAAAAAATCACCAAAAATCGATTTGGATCGATTAAATCGATTGCGATTTTTTCGATTTTAAAAAATCGTTTTAAAAGGAACAATAACCGGGACTCCCTATTAGAGACTACGAGGTAAGCCCCAACAATTGTGGCTGAAGGTGGCCCAAGCTGAGAGCAATAGCTGTGACAGCAACAATCTTTGCGCGTTTGTTTTTGCCGCCAATTTGCCCTTTTGGTCACCATGCCCTCGGCGCCCACACCCCCACCGTTCACTCGCCGGCTGTTTCTCGATTTTCGTGCAATTTTTTTCCCAGATGGCCCTTCATTTTTTGGTCATCACGATTCGCCAAGTAATCAGACCGAGTCCTGGTACCTTAGAGGTACAAACAGGATTTCTGTCCGTTTTTTTTTGTTGTGTCAAGAACATATCACATTTCGTTTAGTACCAAGAACCGTGAGAAGGTGTCTTGTCAGTTTTTGTCACAGTTGTCACACTCGCTCACGATGAAGCCCCGGGACCGTACATAACGATTCCCCAATATTGGTTTAATAAAACAAAGCAACACATACACACCCCCTTACGGCACGCACAACATCTATGTCCTGTGTGACTAAACAAATGCTAGGCGCAAGAGTGCACGCAAGACGAATACTCATATCCACCCACCTCTCACGGCTCTCCCTCTTCTAGGTTGTAATAACACCACGGCGCAGTGTTTGAACATGTCTGCGCAACTATCATTCAATACCATAAACCCACCCCTAATCCTCTGTTCTTCTAGGTCAAGGCTGTATCGCGAAGGCATGATGCCATTTCACCAGGTCATCGCCTGTGCTGTTGATCACGGTAACCGCCAACTGCAGCAATGCAGACGCAGATCTGTCCTGAGACCTGCTATATATGAGTGTCAAATAGCAAGCAACCAGTTGAACCGAGTCCAGTTATTAAGATCTATCTCGAGTTGCTGGCATTTTAAGTGCCCTCGGGCATCTACCGTGACTACTGCGCCCATCCGTTTAGCATATGCTGTGTTCGAGCCATTTACAGTCAGCGAGTATTGGGGTTGTTACCGTCCGTCGATCAACTGAGTTTGCAAAATGCCCAAGTCTGTATTGGAAAACTCGAGCGTATCCTTCCATCGATAAACTTTCGAGTGAGTTTTTTGCGTAATAAAACCATATCTCTGATTTAGCGAACACTACTAGACCCCTCAAGGCGATGTCCACGGTCACGTATACGTAAATATCGTCCCAAAACTGCATTCAGGCTCATATTCATGATACCAATACAATTTCGCACATCAATGTTTACTTCTCAGAGAGACTGAAAGGTACCAGGGTATGTCACGCTCACGGCGGTTAGCAACTTTTCACGAATGAATCGAAAAACCTGACAGTTAGAAGTTAACAGCTGCGAACTGGGTGTCTTTCGATTTTAATGTTTCTTACTCCTCTTGCTGAGGTTAATCCTTAAGGTGGGGTTGGGTATTCCTCGAACGAACGCAGATTCTCAGTGGAATCCACTTTACAACTGATTTTATCGAATTTTTTGTTGTGGAAACACAACGATTCGTCGGTAGTACTGTAAACGTGATCTTGACGCGGCAAACATGCGGCCAGCGCTCGAGCAGGACTGCGGAAAGCAAACGCCGAGCGCTAGGAAGTTATTTTCCCAAGCGAATTTGCTATATGTTCCTAATATCAAAATGTAGAAGAGACTGAGATTCAGGTCTGTGCACAACTTCGGGACTTGCGTTTGGAGAACCGCAGCGCAGTGGCGACTTCCGGGGGAAAAAGGTGTTTCTACGCAGGAAAAATCGGATTTTGAAAAGAAATCGTGGGGCTTCGCCCCACACCCCCCTGGTAGGCCTGGCGCTTTTTGCCTGTTTGCAGGGTTGCTGGCTGGGCATGACCGTGGAGATCGCCTCAAGAGTCTCATCACTCCTTACTCAACCCAACGAACACACCCGCTGTTTCCCTCACTGCAGATTCATCGAAAAGAGACCTATGAATCGATTGATCCACGTCGATCCCACCAAAGCTCAGTGCTGAGAACTCGTTCAACAAGATGGAAAAACTCGATCTGAGTTTCCTGCGGATTTTTCAACAAAAGAGACCTATGAAAAAGGATACATTAGCAAACTAAGTGTTGAAAACTAAGTTGATCGACAGCCGGGAACGACTCTTATAAGAAAATAAAAATGGGACTTTACCAGAGCGTGTCGACATTGATTTGCGGGGCAATATGTCGTGCGTAGACATTCGTAAGTAGGTTCTGGTGCATAATTTGTGCAGTCAACCGCTGGGAAGGAGAGGGGGTAGGAGGTACTGGTGCCCACCCCGGTGAATAAACCAAGTGGACTGAATCACTGTAAAATATTCGCTCTGAAATATTGGTCATTCGGATATGGGAGCGATCCAAAGGTGTGCAGACATTAGAAAGTAAACGACTCGGCAGTTCTAGAGTCGAAAATGAAAGGGGCGACCAGGGGGGAGGAGGTGATAGCACCCAGTCCCCTACAAGTACACCACTAGGGTTGAAGGGTTCTAAAAAGAATAAGCCATCCCGAGAAACGTGCGACCCTAACAACAAGCTAGAATCTCACGGTAATAACAAACAGAAACAGACACCTTCACCTCTGCAGTCTCACCCCCAGTCATCTGTAGTTCTTTCTACACACGTAGATTTTAAGCGTGTCACTATAAAATATCAACGGATTCTCAGAGGAGAAATGGAAATATATTCTGAGCTTGTCTGTTATCAAAAGTGTGTCTGTGATTATTTTGACAGAACATCACCTATCAGCGACTTTCCGCCCGAAAGAAAGTAATTGACAGCAGACGGAACATACAGGCTGTAGCAGGCGTCCCGAAACAAAGAAGTAAACAACAAAGGGGTGGGCTGGCAATTCTGTACCGAAATACTGCAAACTTGAAAATTGAGCAAACCTGTATCACAGACGGGGCAAATGGGCCCTCACACCAGGCTGTATCTGCCAATCCGCTCACCCCTGATAGCGAACACAATTTAAATCACTGTCGTGTATGTGAGTCCAAGCGAAGGTGAAGTTGAGGTATTTTTTTTACACATTGACCCAACAAGATCACTACCCTCCCCATAAAATTCACGTCTATGCAGGTGACTTCAATGCGCACATCGCTGAAGAACTCGAACAGTACATAACCCTGCAAGAACGGTCTACCATTCCATCTAGAGTCGGTGACTGTCGTAGACAACACATCCCCTCCCCACCTGATGCAGCTGCTATTACACATGCAGGAATATCTTCCCAACAGCGAGGTCGCCTACTACTCCGAATGCTCATTACCACCTCCTTGCTGATCTTAAGTGGCCGATTTGAAACTGCTGACGAACCCATTTCTTATACACTACAACGCCAAGATGAAGCCACCATCAATGATTATAACCTTATAGCGATTCCATCTTATCAAAGACGGCCTCAGGTTGGGGTTCTCGCTCTTATTGCCAAATAGCACTTCTCAAAAGTCAAAACATGCTACGTGATACCTAGACCCTCACGAGCTCTCAGATCACAACCAGGTCCACCCACAGATCACAACCTAATAGTCCTCCACCTCTCACTTTTATCGAAATCTCAGGCTGCCACCCAAGCCCACAGTGACATCCCCACATCCCCAGAGCTTCTCGCGCACCCAATCTCACTCATCCAAACTCAAGGATCCTGCAACATGGGAAAAATTCTCAGATGCCTTGGAGGATCAAGCCACCACAGCACATTCTGTAATCCGTGCACTGAAGCATAGTCTCCAACAAAGCACCGTCATCCCCACTCAGTACGCAGAAAATGTCAACACCATCATTGTGTCTGCTCTACAAGTCACAGCTCACGAGATCCTTGGTACAGCAGCATTTCGAGGTAAAAATGCCCAGAATGAATACATGGCGCAAAGGGGTCATCAAGACAACAGACAGTACTTCTCAAATGACAAACGCATAGCAGCATAACTGACATCAACACCAACGCTCGAAAATAAACTCCGACAGGCAAGAGAAGAGAGCGCCCCCTCCGAATGTGATTGCAGACCTTGGCAAATATCATGCCAAAGAAAACCACGAGCTTCGGAAACTACAACACCAAGCGCGGTAGAAAACAGAGACCGATGCGATTGATTCATCAGCACCCAATGCAAGCCAGAAAAGATCTCTACCCCATTCCTTGTAGGACTTGCTTCGACGGTACCAAAGAGATTACGTGCAATCTAATCTGCCCACACAAACCCATGACAACTCGTTCCTGGATGCTCGGATATGGAAACTAGACCCCCTCGCTCTCGACCCTCAGGCTTGGCACCGGTTCAGGTATACCCTTGGACATCATCTCTTGAAGCATGCACAGTCCCCCTACGATGAGGCAGCTGCCCATCGGATAATGACTAGTGAAAAACAAACACTGCACAAAGTGGAGCACCCTATCCTCCCTATTAACCCGCTCTTTCACCAGGACATTGAACCACAAGAACTTAAGAATGAAATCAAAAAACTGAACTCTGACAAATACCCCGGGGATGATGGCATCACAAACCGCATGATCCGAGTTGGAGGCCCTAAATTCGAGGATTTTCTACATGAAGTCTTTGACACACTATGGCAGCACGATATCCAACCAAAGGCATGGCAGATGTCACTGATGCAGCCAATCTACAAGGGTGGCGACAAACCAAAGGCAGACCCAGCGTCATATGGTGGCATTTATTTGAGTAGCACCCTGGCCAAACTCTTGGAGGGTATACTCATCTACCGACTAACCAAATTCACAGAAACCCATAATACACTGACGCAGAACCAACTTGGCACACAACCTGGCTGACAAGTTCACGACGCAATATACTGCCTACTTTCCCTCATACAATATAACATATCTCAGCGAGGTCTTGCAACATATGTCGCATTTTGTGACTTCTCCACCGCGTTCCCCAGTATCCACTGAGGCAAACTCCTTTCACTTTTGTGTAAAGAAAATATTGTAGGACGAATGTGGAAGCACCTGAGAGAAAGGTTCCACGTAGTTAAGGTTCGTGTCCTCCACCGACGGATCCCCACGAGTAGCAGTGTCCACATCCTACGTGGAGTACCTGAGGGTAGCATGCTCAGCCCCACCCTTTTTGGGATCTTTGTGGCTGACCTAATACATGAACTGAGAGTGCAATTTCATACTGCTACTATCACACACAATGGGGGTGTGGTGTATAGGAGGAATCTTCTATGCGGACGAGCTGTGTCTGATCTCAACTGATGCTCGCGAACTCCAAAGGATGATAAACACATGTCAGACCTGGAGCTAAAAGGCGAGGATGCAACTCAAGGCTGGAAAAACCAAAGTGATGTGTTTTTATGTTTACTCGAAGTGTAGATTTTGAAACAAATGAGGGTTTCAACAGGAAAGTGTAAAATTCGAAGGAAAGAAAGGAAGGAAACCATACCTGTATATGTGTTGGTGTGAAGGTCTAAAGATGTAAACTTGATCATGTGGAGGTGTACATATTTTTGTACAACAAGCAGAATGAGTCTAGCCTGGGACATGAACGCGTTGTCTTTTTTGGTATCTTTTATTTGTCACAAAGACAAAACAGGGAATATGACACAGAGGGTTTTTTGCGTATGAGTGTTTGTGTTTGTGTGTGTGCGTGTGTGCGCGCGTGTGGGCAACGTGTAGCCATTACACCAGGCGAGCCTTCTTGATGGCCATCCACTCCCTCACTTTCGCCCAAACCTCGTGTAGGTACATGAGTTCTTCAAGATTATCGCAGGTTAATATGGCTCGTTTTTTGGTCATAATATTACCAGCCGCAGAAAACATGCACTCTGGGGCAGCAAGTGTTGCATGTACCGGCAGATGGCATGTACAGCCACTGCCCTGTGACCACCATCAAGGGCCTGCGTGCGGCTGGCTCCAGGGATACCCGTTTGTGAGCGATTGGTACGCGCTGGTGGGTGCATCGTGTAGTAGATCTTGCCCGTCGTGAAGGATCTCACTCTATATGGAAGAAAGCCCGCGCCGCCGACTACTCGGGAACTTCGTGCGTCAGTCGTTTTTTTTTGGCGCGAAGAATTTGTACAGCTAATTTTAGTCAATTTATATCAGCACGCACAAACCAAGATTTCAGTCAGTTTTCGGTATTTCCGTCTTACTAGTAATGCAAGTAATTTCATACAAGACCAACGTGACAAATTGCATGTGTAATTTTCTAAATATAGATACAGATATGTATATGTACGTACAGCGGTCCTGACAAAAAAAAAATGATTGAAGGTGTGCATCATTTGTTTCTGTGATGCCCGCCAAAAAAAACCTCGCGAAGCGCCTTTTTTCCCCCCAGCGGTAAGCCGCAAAATTTTGAAACCGTGACTTTAGTAGCGCATTGGAGAGTATATTTCCCATCATTTTTGGCATAATTTTCAGTCCTTTTATTCTCACTAAAACAAGGTGTTCAAGTTCTTCAATTTTTTTGTGGCGACATGTAGGTACATATATTTCGATAGACAAATTCATAAGTACAGATGTACATGTATGATTTCAACACGTCAACTGATCCTCAGATGATGACCGTCGACGTCATTTTCGCGTGTGACACCCTCACT
>Ga0209390_10009554_pt1 | contig 11613 bp, 5 predicted proteins | sample BON01_FD_187212 | JGI IMG/M metagenome (GOLD analysis project Ga0209390, IMG submission 187212) | Freshwater microbial communities from Lake Bonney liftoff mats and glacier meltwater in Antarctica - BON-01 (SPAdes) (version 2) | ecosystem: Environmental > Aquatic > Freshwater > Ice > Glacier... | reverse complement strand
TCTGTCTCTGTCTCTGTCTCTGTCTCTGTCTCTGTCTCTGTCTCTGTGTGTGTGTGTCTGTATGTGTGTCTAAGTGTGTGTGTGCGTGCGTGTGTGTGTGTGTGTGTGTGTGTGTGTGTGTGTGTGTGTACGTGCGTGTGTGTCTGTGTCTGTGTGCGAACATTGCAGGAGCGGAGCTGCGACGCAGAAATGCGTCGGCGCACCCTAGAAATCGAAATGAAGTCACACTCGCAACTCGAAGACGCCCTCACTCGCTGCCGCTCCGATGCACTCGAGGAGCACACCTCACACCTCCAACACACACAAGATTCGTTCAAAACCGAGACCGAAACTCTTGTGCGCGACTTGAGGGATAAGGCTCGCGCGAACTTGGCAAGTGCGTCTGCGGATCTGCAGGTGATGCGTGCGAACGGGTGGGGGGGGGGGGGGGGGGGGGGGGGATATTGTGTGGAGGGTCTTTTTTTGTGTTGCCTGCATTCTATCCAGAAAGAGAGCCCTGTATTCTGTCAAAAGAGCCCTATATTCTATCAAAAGAGCCCTACAGGGTCGCAAGTTGGGGTGGGGAAAGTGGTCTGTGGGGTGTGATGGGTGACTGAAAATGAATGTGTGTGTGTGGCCGCGCGTGTATACATATGGTCGGGTGTATGTGTGTGGGTGAGTACACAGGCAAAGTATGACAGTGAGCGAGTGGCAGCGGTGGAGTCGGAGAAGAGCGCACTATCGAGCGAGCACAAGCGCACACTTGACGCGCGCCGCACGCAGCTGCAACATGAATGCGACGCGAAAGTCAGCGAGTTGCAGCAGGAGGCGGATTCTCAGATGGCAGACACTCTAGCCGTGCTCGAGAGGGAGCAAAAGGCGGAGACGCAGGCAGCAGTGGGTGCGGTGCGAGCAGAGTGTGGGAGGGAGATGGTGGGGGAAGTGGCGGCGTTGGAGCGAGAGATGTCGGAGAAGCGAGAGACGCTGTTGAAAACTGTGGAGAGGGAGTGCGAGGAGGAAATGAAGACGGAGACGGAGAAGATGCAGGTGCTGTTTGCGGCTTCGCGCGACGAGCGTGTGCGCACGCTTACAGCGCAGCTGCACAACGACACGCAAGAGCACGTGCAGCAGAAGCAGCTGCGCACAGAGTTGGAGTTGGCGCGGGAAGTGAATGCGTTGCGCGCCGAGTGTGTGGCGGATATGGAGCGGTGCCGCGCGCTGGTCGAGGGGCGCAATAGCGCGGCTGCGCAAAAGTTGATCAGTCTGATGCGTCTGAAACATCGCACAGAAGCAGATGCGCTGCTGACGACGGGCGACCGCGCTGCACGGAAGCACAAGGACGCAGTGTTGCAAGAACTGCGCGACGAGTGGCTGCGCGTTCGTGGTCTTCTCGATGCAGCGGCGGCGGAAATGGCGGCAGGTGGTGCTGTGAAAGCTCGCGAGTGTTCTGAGAATGACGACAGGATTTTGAGCACGGCGCTGCAACAGGCGCTGCGGCAAGTTGAGGAAGTGCAAGGGCTGCTTGGCGTTGTGGTGCAGGAAGCAGCGTCCCTGGCAGCCAATGCTGAAACTGCTGCAATTGCGACGCAGTTTGCCGTGCACCAAGCACTGCAGCAGCAAAAGCGCGAGACTGATGCTAAACAAAGCTCACGCAGCTCGTTGCCGCCGATGGCCCAGCGCATTCCTGCGGCAAAGCGCACCCTGGTCTATCCTACAAGTGGTGTTTATAGTAGTGGGGGTTCTGTTGCAGCAGCAGCAGCAGACGGTTACAGGAAGGTGACGGCAAAGGAGGAGGATGCAACATGGAGCGAGGAACTAGATGCAGAGGCAGCCGCAAACATGAGTATGGGATCGACAGTAGCAGCAAACACGCCAGCCAAAAGCCTCAAAAGCAGCGTGTCTTCTAGCCTTTCCAGTTTGCCGTGGAGCACGCCTGAGCAAGTTTCTTCTCCCGCAGATGCCATGCCGCTCAGCGACTGGAGCTCTCCCTCAAAGAACAAGGACACGCGCAAAGATGATGTGGTTGTTCGGAATAGATATGGCATTCAAGTGTCGCCCATTAAGCATGCTGTGCGACTGAGTGCACAAGGCTCGCCCCTTGCTGAACCAGCTCAGAGGCAGAGACGGGAGGGGGGAAATAGCGTGACGGAGGCTGCCAGCGAGAGAGGGCACAGTGTGAATATGCACAGTGGGGGAGTGTCGATTGATTCGCTCGACGACATGTGCCGAAGCAGGGGGAAAGCGAGCAAGTCAAGTATGAAGTGGAAGGGGAGGAGTACAGAGAATGATGATTCGGAGGATTCGCTGGAGAGTGATGAGCAAGAGGAAAGACAGATGGCAGGCAAATTGCCGCAGTCTGATAACCACTCGCACCAAGCGTCGCCCGCACAGGAGCGAGACCGGCTGCTGTTTTCACTATTGCGCCGCACCAGCACACGCCGAAGCCTAACGAAACTTTTTTCGGCATCGGCATCTCACGCTTCGTCGTCGGTCTAGTTGCAACGCCCTTCTGCGCCTTAGTGTTTTTCAACCTGTTCATATACACATACACTCTCACACGCTCACATGAATTCATGCATACATATCTATATATAAATTGAGAACTGTACCTCGAAATGTTGTCGGGGGAGGGGAGGGTAATAAACTTATTCATTATTTTAGTGTTGGTCTTGTCTGTTGCTCACCAGCCGTGATTTCTTTGCAACGGAACTCTGCAGGGTACACCAGCGCAACTCTTTCTGTCCGAGTCTTTTTTTCGAATGTTTGAAAGCTGATTAACAACCAATGGCAAGGTCTGTCGGCATCCGGGAGGCCAAACACGTTTTCGAATCGGAAGTCGCCACTGAGCAGCGGCATTCTCTTTGCAAGTCCCGAAGTCGGGTGTAGATCTAGATCCAACCCTCCTCTACATTTCGATATTACAAACATATAGTAAAATCGTACGGAAAACTAAAATGCTAGCTCTCATTGTTTGCTTCCCGCAGCCATGCTCTAGCGCTGGCCGCAGGTTTGCCGCGTCAAGATCACGTATGAATTACTACCGAACACTGGCAATTGGTTTGTTCCAACGCAAACGAATTCAATGAAATGCTTTGTAAACTGGATCCCACTAAATGTACACGCTGATCAAACCAAACCCAACCATGTCTTAACGCCATTCTGCCTGTAGCCCAGTAGTATGAAGACGGAAGAAGAAGGAGACGGAAGAAAGAGGGACCGTGACTGCAGAGACAGATTCGGAGTGGTAGAATCATCAAAGTCAATGTGATATCCACTTTGAATCATCAAAGTCAGTGTGATATCAAATCTCTCATGAGCTTGATGCTGCAAAAGCAAAGCACGCGTGCAAACAGGTGTTGCTTGCGATTGTATTTGTGTGTGTTTCAATTAAATCATAGTATACTACACAAAAACAGTGACCCTGTATGTCTTTTTATTTTCCACATTATATGGAGAATCTCTCACACCAAATGATATTGATTGATAGACTGTTACAAGATAACATCATAGTAGGAATAGTAGTATGTTCAATTACAAAGTTGTTGTCATTTGCTGTAAAATATTTTCACAGCACAAGACATATTCTTAAATGGTAAATAAACCATTCATCACAAAAAATATTGTCTTATCTTGCATACATTAGATGATATGTCAAATGTTACAAACATGTACGTAGCACAACATACAAGACTTCCACACAACATAACAGCAACACTCGTCAGGGAAATTTGCCACAAAAGCATACTACCACCTTGCAATATTTTCCCCATGGCTACGTGACACCTTTAATATGCCTGGTGAAGGTGAGGCCCGGCGTGGGTTCGACCCATGGGGTGTGGCCTTGCAAATTGCCCTTGAAACAGCTTCCCTCTGCTTTCGACATTCGGCTTTCTTGCGGCAACCGGCGACGACTGATGTCTGACCTCCCGAAAGTAAATCGCCGTCACGTGGTTACATGTTTGATACCATAACGTGACCTTGCTATTTGAGACATGACTTATTTACACGACCCTAATAATGAAAAGCTCAACAGTGTTGAACATTATTTGAACCTTACACTCGTGACTTGCCTCCGATTGAAAGTATAAATTGGAAGCCTTATGCATAACCCAAATCAATGTAGTGTCGGACATGATTGCATGATAATACAGAGAGGTCCCAAACGGAGAGTCACGAACAAACAAAAGTTAGAATGAGTTAGAGTAAGTGGATGGTACTATGATGATAATAATTCGTAGGGACTTACACGTCATGGCAGTGATAATCAATGGATGACAGTCATCTAGACGTCATCTAGTTAGATTACGAATGCAAGTGCACTGGCGAATGCAAGTGCACTGGTCCACTAACAACACATATGATGTTTGGTGGTCATGTGTTGTGTAAGTTGTACGACTGGGTTCACCTGGTAAAATAAATACAGAATTAATATGTTTTTTCAAAAAAGCTTTGGCCTTGAAATAATGAATTAATCATCCGAGACAATGTAAAACTAGCTCAGTTGGTCAAAGTGCGGGACTGTCTGTCCCGAAGTCGCCGGTTCGATTCCGGCAAAAACTCAAAACATCGAGAATTCAAATGTACATTTGGGCATATAAAGCTTCCAGCAAAGCTACTAGATTATTTCTTGCGAAGTATTAAAAGCAACATCAACCAATACTAAATTAAGACCGCGAGGAGTGCGGTTATGGAAGACCAAGCGGAGCACAGTTTTCATTTTTTGCGGCGCCAGCCACGAATCTTTAAAAACATGAAATTAGTACCGCGTTATTGACAGCATTTCCGGGGGTTTTGGGAATTTTTTTTTGGTTGCTGAACTCCTTCCAAAAAAAGATTTTTTTTTACACAAGAATTCACCCGCTTCTTGTCAACTGGTGTTGTCACAGCGTCCAGTCAGCGCTCTGACGTGTCCTTTCGAACCAATTAATTTAAGTGCTTGGTCACTGTTGAATTGACACCCCACACATACACACCTCTGAGTGAGATTCTTTGTTTTTTTAAAGCTGTTTGCTTTCCACCGTCACGGTCACGCGGAGTGAATCGAGTAATGTCAATAAAAGCGCTTCTTCTCAATGATTTTTGTCAGAATTCACACGACTCCGAGCCGACGATTGCAAACTTCTTGGTATTTGTACCACGGGGTGTATGCGCACCCGGCAGTTGCCGTAAGGAATCGTTGGAGACTGTAGTGACAAGGGTGATCACCGGTGTCAGTCACTGCATCGTTTTATTCTGCATGAGGCATTGGCTCGCAGGCGTGTGATCTTTAGATCACTTGTGAGGACGCACGTTGTTTCTCTTAAACTGTTTTGAAATTGAATTGGTGTTGTGCGATTTGTATCTCACGAGGTTTAATCTGACAAAGGGTTTGTTATTTGACAATTTCTTCATTGCTGGTTTTTACACATCTTGTCGTTGTTATCGCTGAATATTTGAATTCGAATCATTTTCAATACAAATAAATTGGTACCAATGAATTGGTAAACCAGAATAGACACCATATACATTGCCCTACAGACAAGATTTTTTGATCGAACAAATGCGCCGCAGGCAAGACTTTTTTGTGAAAAGAATGCTCTGCAGGCAAAACCTCTGTGACAAATTGCGTCGCAGACAAGATCTTTTTGACTGAATCCTGATGGGTACTCTGTCCTGTTGATGTAGTATGTAAATCATCAATCACAAATCACAGGTCAAAAACTTCTTTCTTTAATTAATCATTAATCAATGAAGATTAAAGGGGTTGCGTGCATCCGGGATGTAGGTTGCGTGCATCTGGGATTTGCCCCATACCTTGCGTACATCTGTTGCCCAAAAGTCCGTTGCGTGCGTCCGTCAAAATGGTCTTTCTGGTTGCGCGCATCGGTGCACAAAAAGACCCTTGCGTGCATCCGTTTTAGAAATGACCCTTGCGTACATCCGTTTTCAAGTCACTAAAAACCAACATTTGGATCCGACCTTTGGGTTTTACTACCGGATTTTTACAAAAGAGGATGGCCCTGACTGCCGATACCGTTAGGGTTCAGCTTGAAAGAGGAATGATTCCGGTCGATTGTCAGTTCGTAAAGTTGTATTTAACAAGTGGCTACATAATGTCACGGTCAGGAAATAAATGACAATTTTTTGTCGAGCAAACAGAGCTTCCAGCGAACCTACTAGACGATTTTTCATGAAGTAATAAAGGCAACAACAATCAATTTACAAATGTTCAGAAAAGAAAGATTTCAGCTAAAGCTCGGTTTCAGCGGCCAAACATCAGGTTTTGTAGCCAAACTCTTTGGAACCTTTTGACATGGCTCAGTTTCTCAGCACACATGGAGCCAAGAATCAGTTTCGTACGTTCGTAAACAATGGTACATACATGACATAGCATTAGAACACAAGTCGAGGTTCAAAAAGCTTCATATAGCATTGTGAATTTGGGTGTACCTGGCAGCAAACTCGAACACCACTTGAAGTACAGAATCAAGAAAGAAACAACAAACGACAAAGAGGCAAAGACTCGGACTGAAGTTCTTAGGCACATCTGTGATGCAAATCTCGAACTAGAGCGTACGCCTGTGAATCTTGTGATGTAATATGGTCCCCGCCAGAACATGGGGTCAACAACCTGCTCACAACCTATGGACCTCAACTTGTGTGACCTACGGGGTGACCTGTGGACCATGCGGTTGTGACTCCATGTTCTGGCGGGGACCATATTACTTCACAAGATGCACAGGCTTGTAATCTATAACGGTGAAAAATCCTGGCGATATCATATGTCTTGCCATCGTGTTATCTGTGGTGCCCTCCTTCATAGTGAAGATTGCTTTTGTTATTGCTCAGAAAGAAACAATGTAGTAGTTTTGTTTGGAACTCTCAAGGTGTAGTCTTTTATTCTCACCGAAGTGAGTGACTGTGGTTTGCTGATTGTCGTCACATCATCTACTTTTCTCAAAAGAAAAGACATGTCAATGGAAAAAAGCAGTTAGTCCAAGATCTCATCCCGCCTCTTAGCATATATATACAGATGTGTACTTTGTACACATATACGAATATATGTATGCCGAGATTTAGTCCATCTGGATTCTTCGGGCCCTTCAGGTGTCTCATCCCGACTCCTGGGCTCACATCCAAGTACCCCATTTGTGCAGTGTGTGTGTGTGTGTGCGTATACACATACACACACCCACATACACTCCCACCCGCGTTAAAAATAGAGAACACACAGACAACACCCCTATCTTTTCTATGTAGCCACTTGTTAAATACAACTTTACGAACTGACAATCGACCGGAATCATTCCTCTTGCAAGCTGAACCCTAACGGTGTCGGCAGTCAGGGCCATCCTCTTTTGTAAAAATCCGGTAGTAAAACCCAAAGGTCGGATCCTTCCAAATCTTTTCCATTCCTCTTGCAAGCTGAACCCTAACGGTGTCGGCAGTCAGGGCCATCCTCTTTTGTAAAAATCCGGCAGTAAAACCCAAAGGTCGGATCCTTCCAAATCTTTCCCAAATCCACGCTAGCTCATGACGCGGTCGCTGCTGTAGTGTTGCACAAGTATCATCTGATCATCCGCGTTGGTGCGGGCCTTATCCAGTTTGTCAATGGTTTACACTCGCGCATGGCCGCGGATCTCACCCCTCGACAAAAATCTATTTTCGCAGCCATTTTCGCGGGTTTAAATCTCTTCACTTCCAACAAGGTGTCCTCCTCGACGCGGTGCGCTTGATATGTGTGGCACAGCCAGGATTTCCCGCCTCGAGCACTACACATGTGTGAAAGGCGCTTCCACGATGCTAAATCCTGGCCGCTCTGCTGCAAAAGCCCAGCACCCGCGCCTTCTGCCATCGCATTCCTTCATCGCAAGTGTTTAAAAAGAACCTACAAAGCCTTGAATTTCTCAAATTCAAGAAATCTGAATTCGCGGACACACATATTTGAATTCTTGTATATTATTCAACTTTCATACAAACAAAAGCTTCACCATTCAAGAGCTTCCGCGATCAAAGTGAATTGAAGAGGGCACGGTGACAAGTCAACTTGTCAACCTGTCAAGCTGAATAGTTTGTCAAGTGGAACTTGTCACCGCAAGTGGGATTTGTCGCCTACGAAAAAAATTTGCCGGCGTCAGCTGGAAAAAATAAATTGTGAATCGCTAGCGCGTCGGAGAAAGTGTTTGCGAGATTTTTCGGTCCTTTTTTTGCGTGTTCTAGTCTGTCTAAAAACAGTGTTTTCGGATGCACAATATGTGAAATATGACCGTGACATAACCCCCCGCCCACATCTTTTTCACGGTACAAACAGTCACAAAGCGACACAGGTAGTACACAGAAAATGGGAATAACCAAAGAGAGAGAGTGTGAAAGATTCAGTCATCAACATCGCAGAACGTCCCAGTGAAGTTGTTGATTATGAGTAGTATATATGTTCCAGGAATCCAAACTATTTTTAACCGACGAAAATGTGCGAAGTTTCAACTTAAATTTAACAAGACAATACTCTCTTTCAGAATTACTTTCCAGAGTTTAAAGTGGGTTAAGTTTCGTACCCAAGGCCACCTATACGAATGTTCCATTGAAATTCTGACCACTCAACTTGGGGTAGATTTCACGCATGTGTTGTATGAATTCTCGATTCATACGTAACTCAACCAACATGTTGATCTCTTCCGTATCGAGGAGCGTATTTCCATCGTGACACACATCATCGGCCTTAGAAAGAATACGCTCACACAAACTTTCGGCACACAAAGCCCCTATCTGACCACCCGAAGAGGGACAACAGAGTTAATTAATCATGGGAATGAAGAGGCAGGAGCACACAGTTCATAAAAAGAGGCGTGTCTCACCTCAGGTACTCAGTCGGTCTACAGATTGTTGCAGCGAATCCACCAATGACGCAGTAACGCTGCCAAATTGTGGTGTGGCCTCTCGTGGTGGAGAACATCCCAACATAATTCAAGAACATCATGGTCACTAAAAAATTTATGGCAAAAATTAAAAAGTGGTTGATTTTGACTTTTTTTTGGCCATGACCGTAACCTGACCCCCTCCCCAGTACCCCTCTTGGGGGTTTCTTGGGACAGCTTGCGAATGTGACTTTAGGGGGGTCACCTTGCAAGTTGACTTGACAAGTTGACTTGACAAGCTGTCACCTGTCAGGTGATTTGAAGAGGGGCCGGAGGCGAGGGTGACAATCCAACTTGACAAGCGCAACTTGTCAAGTTGACTTGTCAAGTTCCACTTGTGCTCAAACGCAAGTGTAGAACCCTGCATTTTCACGGCCTTTTAGTCCCACTTTCCGGACTTTAGGACAAGTGGACTGGTTCAGCTGGAAGACCCCCTTGTCCCAATCCCATCCTGTCCCACCTAATCTGAAAGCCCACCTATCCCAGTCCCATCCTGTCCCACCTAATCTGAAGACCCCCCTGTCCCAGTCCCATCCTGTCCCACCCATCATAGAGACCCGCCTGTCCCATTCAAACCTGTCCCACGTACTGCAACCTGTCTTAGCCTGTACCATTTGACTGTACCACCAGTCCTTTCCCAACTCCCTTTTCTCAGATTTTTTTTTGGGTTTCTGATTGTCATTCCACTTTTTGAACAACACTTTTAACTGAAAATTTTTCTACAAAGTACTATCATGTTGAAGAGGGTAAACAAAAACAAATTTGCTCAAAAGTGTGACAAAAAAACCACAGCAAACCATGACCCGGCAAACACTCGAACACATGGGCATTATTTGTTTAGAATTTAAATTGTCTTTATTGTGATATCAACACTCAAAACAAACTTTGTTTGAAAGTACTATACACTGTGCGTAAGTCTCACACACTATCATACCCCTCGTCGTGGGAGTGATCATAGACCCGAAAAGAACACCATACATGAAATCCTTGCCGGATTACTGTTTATCGCCGAGTTGGACTTCGCAGGCGTCACCGCACGCAGCCCTTTGAAGTCACCTGAGTTGGCCTTGGCACTGAGCACCTCACGCTGTTTGTTCACAGCGCACTCGTCCTCGTTCTTAGTCAGACCTTGGATTTTCCGACGCTTGTTCTGTGCCGTGGAAGCTTGACCATGGTTCTGGTCGGAACTCGCCTCCTCATCCTCAGGACCAATCTCCGACGCAACTACATATGGTTCAGGAGCTTCGTCACCACCCATGTTCTAACGCATAATTCTAAAATGGGATGCCAGTGGGTCAGTGCATTTAATTTTTTTTGATTTTTAGTCTCGATTTTGAAGTAATTTAAGACCGATTTTCGAGAAGGAATTTCGGAAATTCGATTAGGACCCCTTTAGTTTCTTTCCTTAGTCTAGACTTGGTCGAATGCGAGTGCCTGTCCCAGTGGGACAGGTTTGGTACAGGCACATGGTCACGGTACAGGCACGCTGCCTGTACCAAACCTGTCCCACTGGGACAGGAAAAAGTCAAAAGAGACCTGTCCCCTGTCCCATGGACAGGTCATACTCCCACGCAGGAGGCTGTCCCTGTCCCAGGGACAGGCTCTATACCCACGCTGGAGACCTATCCCTGTCCCGGGACAAGCTCTACACCCACGATAGAACCTGTCCCAGTCCAACCTGTTTCAACATGTCCCATAAAGTAGGACTACACGGTCGTGGACATTTTAAAAATTGAAAGCTCAAAGCTCAAAGCTTGAAAGTCTCTGTTTACTGACTCTTGAAGCTAGCAAAATTGACGTTCGAGCTTTGAGCTTCAAAGTTTGAGCTTTCAAACAGCATTCGAAAATGTCACCCCAAGTGGGATCAGCTATACTAGCAAAAGTTTACACTTCAAAACAACGTTCATGTGTCACGGTCCAAGGTCCGTTGTGGGAGTGCCTTCGAGCTAGGCGCTTCCAGGCTACATTATTCTTGCACACCACCTTTGTGTGTTTCTGATGTAATTAGCGCGCTAGCTGTGTGGCGGCAAAACATAAAATAAAATAAAAATTGGGAGGCGTGTCCGTCTATGTGTGTCTGTGTGTGTGTGAGCGCGAAGTAATGGTAGGCAGGTACTCCCACGGCACTCCTCTTGGTACTCGCACACACACACACTTGCACACCCGCACTCTCTTTCACGTACACACACACGCACGATCAAACACCAACGCGCGCGCGCGCACGCACACACACACACATGCACACACCCGCACACACAAACGTATTATACATTTTTCGAGCACGTAGAGCTTCCAGCAAAGCTACTAGACTATTTCTTACGAAGTAATAAAAGCAACATCAATCAAACCCTCTGGTGACTGTTTTTGGCAAGCCTCAGATTCTGTGTGCACTACTGTATTGACCGTGACACTGTCCCAAAAAAAAATCGCGTTGTTGCACTGTTCACAACAAACTTGAAAATGATTTGAAAACAAGCAACAAACAGACAAATGAAATTGATTTGACGATGCGGACGTTGGTGACGCTTACAAACACACACACACACACACACACGCACACACACACAGACGCACACGTTGTGTGTGTGTGCGTGTGTGTGTGTGTGCGTATGTGTGTGTGCGTGCGTGGGCGTGCGTGCGTGGGCGGGTGTGTTTGTGTGTGTGTGGGTGGATGTATGTAGCCTGAGGTGTGTGTGTGTGCGTGTGTGTGTGTGTGTGTGTGTGTGTGTGTGTGTGTGTG
>Ga0209390_10009553_pt1 | contig 11613 bp, 16 predicted proteins | sample BON01_FD_187212 | JGI IMG/M metagenome (GOLD analysis project Ga0209390, IMG submission 187212) | Freshwater microbial communities from Lake Bonney liftoff mats and glacier meltwater in Antarctica - BON-01 (SPAdes) (version 2) | ecosystem: Environmental > Aquatic > Freshwater > Ice > Glacier... | reverse complement strand
AAGGAAGAAGCACCAGCCAACCAGCCATAGCAACAGCAGCACCAGCAGTAACAGCAGCAGCAGCAATAGCACGTATTGGAAGGAGGAGGGAGGAGGAGCAGCAGCAGCATGAGCAGCCATGAACGGGAGCAGCAAGCAAACAATTTTGGACCGCGTAGGGATGGAGCGAGGAAGGGAGTGACAGAGAGGAGATGAGAAAGGAGAGAGACGCGCCACGCATTTAAACTATCTACATGCCATAAGACGGTAGCAAGGGACCAGCAGCAGTAGCAGCAGTAGCAGCAGCAGCAGCAGCAGCAGGAGGAGGAAATGTGTCGATGATGCCTGCCTGTGATCGTCCCCCGTACATACGTATGTGTTAATTTTCTATTGATAAGCTCATTTGAAGTTAGTGTTATGACAGTGCAGGTTTTTTTCCGCTCGTAGGAAAGACGGCGCTAGACGCAGAAGAAGCAGCAGAAGTGAGAAACGGAGAAGGAGAAAGACGTCCCCGGTAATAAGAACAAGAAGATTGAGAAGCTAAGAAGAGTAAGACCTCATACATGATGATATATGATGATGAAGAGAAGGGGACAAGGAGAACGGATGAATAAGAAAGGCGACTCGGCCGCAACGGGAGAGAAGGGCGTGAGTGTGAGAGTGGGAGAAGGCGACAAGGGAAGAGGGAAGAGGAAGGAAGAGGGAGTGTGCGTGCGTGTCTTTCTGTGTGTTTATGTATAAGAGAAGAGCCCCTCTTTTCCCTATATATTTAATTATATACGGCTTGGAGAGCGGAAGATGACGGAGAAGAAAGAGAAGAAAATCTAATAGACAGGGGCGAGAAAGAGCAGGAGGAGAGGAAGGGTTGCACATATATGTGGCTAGAGGAGGGGAGGATCCCCTTCAGGTATTACGCTAGAACAACAAGACCAAGGGACGAGACTGAGAAGAGAGAGAGAAAGAGACCTGAAATCGAAATGTGCATCGTACACCAACCGACAATCAAACATTAGCCTTTTGTCACCCCTTAGATCGATGATGATGATAATAGAAGAGGAAGAAGAAGAAGAGGAGGAGAAAGCAGTGCCCTCTCAAAAGAAACCACCAATAGTCAAACAAACCTTTGTGAGCCTGACAGCGAGAGAGAGAAAGAGTGTATGTGTGTGGGGGGGGTCAGAGTAATAAGGAAGCCCCTCTCGTCACCCTTAAACGGCGAATAAAATCAACATGAAAAGAACTTCCTCAACATTTGTTTTACTTACTTTCTATGTCTTTTCCTTGCTCTCTAATTATCTACATGGTCTTCCTCCTCTTTCTCCTCCTCTTCCTCCTTCTTGCTAAGCCCTAACCCCGAAGCATCATCCAGCACCTTGGCGCTCACATACTCCTTCAGTGTCTCCCGACTCACATTCCCCATCACCCCCCCCGCCAACCCCCCAAACATCTCCTTGTCCACCAAACTCATATTCACGCCCCCAGGCCCCAACATCTGGTGTACATATTCCCGTGTATCAAACTTCTCTGCCTCCTGATACTGAGTCTCCGTAGCCGCTTCCTCCGCCAAGACCCGCCGCCAGTCCATGTTATTTTCCAGGGCACCCTCCTTCTTCTCCAACAGCAGCTTCACAGCCCGCTCGGGCCCAAACCCCTCCAAACTCCAATACGTACCGTCCAAGGCAATCCGGCCCTTAAGCTTCCCACCCAACAAAAGCTCCGTGCTATTTACCAACCCCAGCTTCAGACTCGTGGCCGCCGCTTTAAACAAGACGTCCTCCTTGCGCGTCTCCGGCGGGACAGGCACCGTCACTTCCAGCTCCCAATCGTTCTCCGTCCACGAATACCGGTCCCCCACCCGTCCCACCCCACCGGGGCCACCCCCTCCTTGCATGCACTGCACCAGGCCCCGGGCGCGACGGGAGGGGGGAGGTCGGGAGGAGGAGGAGGGGCGAGGAAACCAGCCTTGGCAGAGGGTCAGGAGCGATGCAAGGAGGAGCAGGACGACAGGACGAGGTGCTGCTGCCCTTCTTCTTCTTGTTGTGGTCGTGGTCATGGCTGTGTAGTGTGGTTTTGGGTGGGTGGTGGAATGAAGGGCAACGTGGAGGAATGAAGGGCAACGGCAGGATGAGATGATGCTGCTGGTGTCTTGTGCGTTTGCCTTGGCTGCCAGTGTGTCCAGCAGGACCACAGCAAGCGGCTATACAGGCTGTCTACCACGTCGTCGTGCCGTGGTGATGCGTGATGGTGGCGGCGGTGTCTTGCTTGGAGCCTCGAAAATGCCTCCCTGCCCTGCCCTGCTTCCCCCTCTTCTCTATTGCATTATCATCTCGCTCACCACGCACTCCCTCATTCCCACACACCACACCACACAGGACACGCACTCTACCATCACCGCACCACCACCATGACGACAGCGGCCAAGTCGACATGGAATTCCAAGCAGGGCGAGGCCTCGGACCTGGGGAGCTGGAGCCTGGGCGGGCAGACGTCCCGTCAATTCTCTGTCCTCGACATGCCTGCGCACAAGACCCTCAAGTACCGCAAGCCGGGCCAAGACACGGTGGCGGAGCTGCGCAAGAAGGATTTGCGGAGTGTGTTGGACGAGAAGGAGCGGGCGGCACACATGGCCAACCTCCAGGAGCGTGGCAAGGAAGGGGATTTGGGGGCCCGCGAGGAGCTGCGGCGGTTGGAGGTTGGAGAGGCCGCGGCCACGCCCTTGTTGCTCAAGGATAAGGAAGAACTCCGCCAAGCCACCCAGCGCTTTGACGACCGCGATGACGAGGCGGATGATGATGATGACGATGCGGGCGGTGCGGGTGGCGCGGGGGATGAGAGTGATTTGGATAGCAGTGATGACAGCGACGATGACGATGACGACGACGACGAGGACCTGCTGCGGCTCGAGCTGGAGAAGATCAAGCAGGAGCGGGAGGAGGCACGCCGGAAGCAGGAGGACGAGAACAAGGCCGAGGCGGCCCGGCGGAAGGAGGATGAGATTAATGCGGCGGCACTAAAGGGGAATCCGCTTCTGGCGGGTGGGAGTGGGAGTGCACAGATCAAGCGGAAGTGGAATGACGATGTGGTGTTCAAGAATCAATCACGGGGGCAGCCGGCGAAGAAGAAGAAGTTTGTGAATGACACGATTCGCAACCCGTTCCACAAGGCGTTCTTGCAGCGGTACATGAAGTAACAAGTTGGAAAATGTTTGTGTGTGTGTTGGTGAGGTTGATGTGTGTGGTCCATCTCATCTTCCCTTTGTCTATAGAAAAAGCTGAGCGCCAACAATACAAGAAAAAACAAAATGATGAGACACATAACAACAAGCAGTTGCTTTCTGATTTTAATCGTCTATTTATCACATCAGTTTCGTCTCGCCTAAGGCAAACCTCTCTTTGCCATAAATTCACTAATTATCTACACATGCATTTACCTAGAGAGAGAGAAACAGAGAATCGGCCTCGTTCCTCATCTTCTCATCTTCTCATCTTAGCTTGCAATAGCCACGGGCGACCCCAGCCCATGCGACTTGCTCTTATGACTACTGATGCTGCTGCTGCTGCTAACCACCTCCTTGATCTGACAATAAGCCAAAAGCTCCTCACTGTCCGTCAGCACGAAAATCCGCACTTGCAAAACACCCTCAGCCGCAGGCAGCGTCTCTTCCACCACCAAATAAGGCTGCAAAGGATCTGCTGCCCCACTCTCCTCCCTTGCCAAGCGTCGGGCTAATTCTTCTTGGAAGAGGGTTTTTACTTTCTGGAGCATCGGCGTCTCACCTCCGTACCTCTCGACAATCTCAAGGAAGAAGGGGCTGCGTTGCACCGTTTGTGGGTGGCCCGTGTCGGCGTTTTCTTTGAAAAAGCAGAAACCGGTTCGGTCACCAGTTTCCCGCGTGATGGCGTCGAGCAGGGAGCGGTACTCGGCCGCGCCCACGGGTTCCTCCTGTGAAGATGAAGTAAAAGAGGAGGGTGTGGGTTGGAATGCTTTTCTTTTTAATCCCCTACTCCCTTTTGCAGCGAGCCAGGAGAAGCCCGACGAGCTTTGCTTTCTCTTCTTTCCCTTCCCCCACCTTGCAGCAATAGTTCAGAAAACTTACATCCGTGAGCATCAGGTCGTCGCTGCTGACACGTCGCTCCACTTTGAACTTGACTACTTGCTGCGCGACCACGCCAGAGCTACGCGCCTTGGCTTCATCCTTCTTCCGCCGTTTTTCTTCTTCTTGGTGCTGTGTTGTGGGGACAGAGGAAAGGAAAAGTTTCAGACATCCTATTACGTGCTAGTTCTTACCCTCACGAGGTGCGAGAAATAATGCTGCGGCTTGACAAACGCACATCCCTCCTCTCCCTTCCTCCCCTCATTTACTCACTACCTTCAACACACATACACGTACACACGTACCTCGAGTTCCTCCACTAGTTTACTGCTCAGATTTCCAATAAAGAAGGAAGTAACGCAGTTGAGGCCAATGACGACGACACTGATTTGATAAGCCATGAAATACATGTAGCTGGCAGCGCTGGTCAGCGTGATGAAGTTCCCGGCGATGAGGTTGATGTTGTTGACGATCAGGAGGCAGAATAGGGTGACTGTTTGTTTGCGTGTGTTGGGAGTGGGAGAAAGCAGGGAGGAGAGGAGAGGGGTTAGTGCTTTCTGATTCGCGGGAGAGTGTATGTCTATACAAATTACTCTCTCCCAACCCCTTTTTCCTCCCACCCCCCTTTCAAAAATACGTACCCATGCCCTCCTTGTAGCTATTAAAGTTTAGCAAATAGTACAAATTACCAGGAAAGTCCTTCTCTTCCCACATCGTGTCCGCCACGTCCACCTTCCCGCCAAACACATACATCCCCACATAACAAAACACGTGCATCATCGTAAAGACCACCGTCGCCTGGCCCACAAACGCAGGCAGCAGCTTCTTGAACACCACCAGCAAGGCAGCATATTCAGGCAGCCGAATAAAGATCCGACCGATGTCACAGCACGACGCCAAGAGAATAGCCAGACAGGCAAGTTTCTTACTGTGGGTGTAAGGCTCCAACTTCAGCACCCCTCCGTCCTTGGTAAGTGCCACGATGAAGGCAACGAGCGAGATGAACGAGAAAACGACGGCCAAAATGTTCATGACATTAAAGTTGTCCTTCAGGAAATACTTGAGCGCGCCCGTTCGACGGTACCGATAGACGACGTCGGCCGTAAATAGGACCCGGAAAAACCAGATCAACACCCAAAAGCCGGTGCTGTAAAAGAAATCCCAATAATTCATGATGGAGCCCAGGACGCTGAGCAAGTGAGCGACGGTAGCCGCGTCGAGCAGGCGTTGGGTGCAGGGGTGGTAGAAGGTGGTTTGGCGGACCTTGGAGACGCGGTCGTCGAGGGAGGCCATCAGGACTTCGAATTGTTCGAAGTTGTATTCGTGGGGTCGGCGCTGGTTTGGTTTAGAGAGATGAGAAGTAGGAGGAATGGAGGGAGAGAGTTAGTGTGTGTCTGTCTGCTCTATGTGTAAAGTTCTTTGACTGCGTGCGCATCGAGAATATTGGCGTCAGCAGGGTGATATTGAGGGGAGAAAGGGAAAGCAGAAGCTAGCACCACCACCCGCAAAACATACCTTATTGCTATGCCGCATCAACGTCTCAATCTTGCCCGTGCTATACTTAGGCCGCAATCGCTTCAAGACATATGCCAACAGCTCCTTCGGCAGGAACCCGTCCTTGGTCTCATCTAATGCCTCAAAAGCCAAAAAGAGAGCCTTGTGTCGATTCTCCTTCCGCTTGACCGCCGTCTCTTTCAGCTTATCAGAATAAATCTGAAAAATCCTCGCCAAAATAATATTATGGATCATGAAAAATGTGATGATCATAAAGGAGGCAAATACGAAGAAGTTCATAAAGGCATGTTTGTAGTAAGGCAGGTAGGTATCCGGGTCGTTGACGGTGAGGGAGAGGAGGTACAGGTTGAGGAAAGCAGAGGGGAAGCTTTGAAAGATTGATTGCCCCGATATGCCGTCCCGGTCTAGATGCGCATAGAGCACCACGCACACGCAGGAGTATAAGACGATCACAAACAGCTCCAGACCTGTGTGTGTGTTGGATGGGGAGAGATGAGAACATGTGTAGGGTGATGAGTAAGCAAAGGCGAGACAGGAGCCTGCACGACGGAGCTTTGACACGTCCCTCGTCTTCTCTCGCTTCACATCTCTGCGCGTACGTACCGATCCAGAGCATGACGGAGGGCAAGGTTTTGGAGTAGTTGATCATGGCGTTGCGGGCCCGCTTGCTGTAGTACACGATGGGGTAGGCCCGGACAATGCCCGTCACTTTCAGCACGCGGAGGCCTTGCCTAGAGAACATCAATGTGTGAGAACAGACAGAGGCTATAAGTAAAGCGTTGTCATCGCAATTTATCTTTTACTCGTACTCACAAACCGACCCGACCACCAGCCCCCTTTAAAACTCACCAGAGCACGCCGACGAAATGAAAAATCAAACACAAGCAAAACGCCTGCGTCCACCGATTGTTCCAGGTGGTACGATAACCCTTGGCACGCATCTGCATGTAGATGTCCACAGCAAAGACGCTGTCGCAGATGACCTCCAAAATAATCTCATACCAGTCCTTCCCCGCCTCGCGACGGGCGGAAACCTCAGGCTTTCTGAACGGCGAGAGCTCCGTCACGGACACAAGGATATAGAGCAAGCAGGCCGTGAACAAACAAAGCTTCCACAAGGTCTTTTTCCGGGCATAGTACCAGCGCATAGAATCGTAGTCATCCACGACGTTGGGCCGCTTCTTCTTCTCGGCGTCCATCAAGTAAAGCATGGCCTTGAAAATCTCTTGATTGCGCTCGGCCGAAAAGGGCCCTGCGCGAGGCGTGTAATTCTCCTCCTTGGCTATCTGCACCAGTTTCATCTTGTCCAGGTTCAGGATGTCCTCCTCCGTGTCGTGGAGGGCCAACTCCTCGTTGTCCGCCATGGCTTGGGCTTGACTGTCGTCCGCGGTGGAATTGCCACCGCTTGGACGCTGCGACCCTTCCATCTGCTCGGACACTATGTGTGTTGCTGTCGATTTTGGGGGGGGAGGTGAGAGATTGTACGTGCAGTGACTGCCATGCCCATGCAATGCACCAGTCACAAGTGAGAGTGCAATGGCCCATGCATCACCATCATTCATTCACCCGCAGGCCTCTCTCTTAGGGCTCCGGTCGTTTGTCCTGCCAAGCCACATGCCCTCTCAGGAGGGGTAAGGGTGTGTACACTTACGGTGTATGTCCATTGCAGTGACGCTTGTTGTAGCTTGCGCGCGTGTATTCTATCACCTAAGCGATGACGCGTGTTTCTTCCTTGTGAGACTGGGGGGGCGTGCTATGGTGCGTGGAGGGCTTGGTTTGGGGAACCTGTTGATGGTGTTGTGTTTGGGTAGAGAGAAAGAGGTGCACGAGTAAGTGCCTGTGTCTTTGCTGCGTGGTCCAGGCGTACACACGCATAGCGCGCCGCGCTGTGGACAAGCGCTCTGGCTGCGGTGAGCATGCAGAAGCTTGGAGTATTGTACGTGTAACGTCTACGAGCGCCGTTTTGCGGAATTCAAATCGAGGTCGCCTTCCATCACTGCTGTCTTGCACCCACACGTTAACTTACACTGATCGTGATCGCTGCTAGCAAGCGCCCGAGTAGCGTTCGGCGGTACCGTGGCCACGTGCTTAGGGGGTTGGCTGGTCTTTATGACCTGAGCACACCATCCCTTTGAGCGCAGAACTCCAAGCACCATCGTCGTCCAAATTTTGCACAATATGGGCTGCCCACATGTCTTCTCATTCTCTGCCCTGTGTGCTTGCATTCAAGCTGCTCTGACCCTCCTGCTCCTGCTCCTCCCCACACCACAATGCACAGGTGGGCGCGCGTCGCTGCCCGACCCAATGCCAAGAAGACGGACGGTGGCGCCACGCGCTGGTGGGATGCTGGTGGTGGTGCTGCTGCTGGGCGTGGTGGGACTGGTGGGGGCGGAGCCCGGCAAGTGGGGCAAATCGGCAGTCTTCATCAAGGGGAAGTGGACGCAATTCGACGAGAATGACGAGGCCGGCGTGCCACAACCCTACCCACCATGGACCGACTCCTGGATGCAGAATGACACGAGCATCATGGTCTCCATCTCCTCGTTTCGGGATTACCGGTGTCCCAAGACGCTCTACAACCTCTTTACGTACGTGTTCTGGGGAATAGAGAGGGGAGGGATATGTATGTCTTATACGACGTTAGAAATGTGCGCACGCTCGCACATCTCCGCGCGGTCCCACCCTAGGCAGAAGACCAGGGGCAGGGCTGCACTTGGACAATTTGAATGGGGGTGTTTGTGCGTGCGTGTCTGCTCGTGCGTCTCTGCGTGCATGTATGCCCTTCCCATGTGGTTTCACACCCATGCTACAGTGGAGGGCTTAGTTGTCTCACATTTCTTCCTCATTCCACTACTATTGTCTCACGCTCACCGCTCCACCCCTCATTCACAGCAAAGCCACCAACCCTGACCGGGTCTACGCGGGCGTCGTCCAGCAAAACAGCCAAGGAGACATCGACTGCCTCTATGGCTACTGCGAGATGATCAAAGGAGAACGTGGACTTGAGCCCAAAACGCCCGCAACGGGGCCCGCGGCCAAGGTGTTGGAAAATTGCCCCCACGCAGATCAAGTGAAGATGCTGCGAGTATCGAGTGAGGACGCGAAAGGCCCGACCTATGGACGGTATTTGGGGAGCAAGCTGCTGGGCGAGGAGGAGTTTTGCATGCAGATTGATGCGCACATGGATTTTGAGGATGATTGGGATAAGCAGCTGTTGGATATGTGGGGTGAGTAGGTCTTTGTGGTGTGTATGTAATAATGTGCGGCGGCATGCACGAGGACGCAATTAAGCACATGTGCTGCCTTCCTGCTGCTTGCACCACCGTAAGACCCTCATCCTCACTCATGCTTTTCCTCCTATTTCTCTCTCCCTTCCACACACACACCCCCCCTTACCAGGTCTAACCAACAACGAATACGGCGTGCTCACCACCTACGTCCCCAACTTCGACCAGCTCCATCTCAACCTCAACGGCCGATACGAGGTCCCACAAATCTGCAAAGTCCTCTACACGGAACCCGAAAAAATGGTCCGCAACGAACAAGCAACCAACTGCATCTGGCTGAGCAAGCCGAAGCTGACCTCGACGTGGGCGGCTGGGTTTAGTTTTAATAAGTGCCATGCGGACTTGAGGACGCTGTATGACCCGCATTTGCCCTCCTTGTTTGACGGGGAGGAGTATTCTAAGTATGCGCGGATGTGGACACGGTACGTCTATCCTTCCTTCCTGATTTCCTTCCTCCGTCATCATCCCTCTTCTCTTTCCTCTTTTCCTCCCTCCCTCTTTCCCTTCCTAACACTTTCAAGTGCTCCATTCAATTAGATAAACCTATATATGTCTCATCCCTTTCCACTCCCTCCCTTCCTCCCTCCCTCCCTCCTTCCTTCCACAGAGGCTACGACACCTACACCCCCCACCGTAGCATCGTCTATCACGACTACACCCATGGCCCTCAAACCAAAGACGCCAACGCCTGGGCTCGGAAATACCGAGAGCTGCAACGTTCCCACGATCGGCTCAGCACCTTGCTCGGTGCTCCTGACGCTCATGTGAAGAGAGATACGCCGGAAGCGAGAAAGATGTTGGGTAGGTGGGATTTGGGCGGCAAGAGGAGCTTGAATCAGCTGATTGCGTTTACGGGGGTGGATACACGGAAGACGAAGATTGATTTTGATAATTGTGGGAAGTTGCAGTGGGTCCCTTTTGAGGAGGGGGAGGATGATGATTGGTATGTGGAAGATAGGAGGGAGGCCCAGGCGAAGGTAGAGAGAGAAGTGGGCAAGGTGAGGGCGCTCGCGAGTATGAGGGGAGAGAGGGTTTCAGAGGAGGGAGGGAAGGAGGGAGGGAGGGCGAAAGGCAGTAGTACCCGGCGGAAAGCGCGGGGTGGGAGGATGGATGAGCGGTTGGCGATTCCAGATGGGGGCGGAGCTGGGTTTGTGTCCGCCTTGTGTTTACTTGCATTTGTGGCAGTGATTTACACGTGTGTGAATGCGAGTGATGTGCTTCTTTCGCCCAAGGCAAAGTCAGAAAAGGGAGGACGGGAAGGAGGGGGGAGGGCTGGAGGGGGGGTGGGTGCGGGGTTGCTGGCTGATTTTCGGGGGATGGGAAAGGTAGTGAAGATGGTATAAGATAAATTGATAGAGAAAGAATGCATTTGTGCGTATGTGTGCGTGTGTAGGAAAATGTATTGGTTGGTGACAAAGACAACTAAAGTATGATGGAAATAGAAGCAGTGCAATGTGATGCAATGAACAGGAAAGGGAACAAAAACAGGAGCAAAGGCGAGAAAGAATCAAATAAGCCGGAATTGGAATTGATTGGATTGAAAAATGCCGTTTGTTGCTTTTTGCTTTTTGCTTTGTAAACTAGGTGGTCTCTCAATGTTTCTCGTCTGACGAGGAGGAGGTGGAGGACGAATCAGAATCGTACCCCGAATCGGAGGAGGAGGAGCTGGAGGAGGAAAAGGAGGAGGAGTTGGAGGAAGTAGAGGAAGAGGAGGACCCACTGCTCCTACTGCTACTGCTACTACTACTGCTGCTATTACTGCTGCTGCTGCTGCTGCTGCTGCTGCTGTCAGAATCGCTGCCGCTGTCGCTGTCAAGAGAGGAAGAGGAAGAAGAGGGGGAGGAGGAGGAGGACGACGAGGAGGAGGAGGAGGGTGAAGGAGACCGACGCCGCTTCTTCCCACTACTACTCTTACTCTTACTGCTGCTGGACGTCTTTTTGCCTTTGCTCTTGGTCTTCTTCGACTTGCTTGCTCCCGCCTGCATCTTGGCCTCCTTCTGTTCCTTCGTTTCGTACCCGGGGGGCACGTCCAGCGAGAAGGAAGGCTTAAGGTCTGGGTTCTCTAAAATGGCGGTCCTGCTCTCGCGCTTCTGATAGGGCCGAGCCTTTGCCTTGCACTCGTATGTCCAGTGCCCTGCCTGGTTGCATTTCTGGCAGACGGCGCTCTTCTCGTCCTTCCGCTGGCGCTGGTAAGGTCCCTTGCGGAGGTCAGTGACGGCCGTCGAGCCCCCGCCCAAGAGATGGGAAGACATTGGTGTAGCGTGGAGATGAGGGTGGGGCTGTTGCGTAAGCCTTCTTGTCCGCAAGTGTACTGAGCTGTTGCTGCTGCTTGACGCGCATGTGTGTTGGGTGGAACGAGAGGTGCGCGAGCTGTGTGTGAGTTGCCAGGGCGGTGAATGGGCAGCGTGGACGTGCGAGCATCACACAAAGACAAGCCAGCATAGATGATAGCAGCACAGCAGGACGCAGCAGCATCATTCGCGCGCGCCATAATGGAAGCGCCCCACCCACAGTAAGTAGGGCTTCCGAACATTTGCGCGGATCAGGCTAAAAGGTTTGCCAGGCGACCCGTAATGCCTTGAAAATTATCAGGATCTGCTGTCCATACCAAAAAACTAGGCTAGCCGCGGCAGCTTGTATTTCTATACAAAGGCTTTTGAGCATTGGGTCTTCCAAGATCGACTCCTTGCCCCAGCCTCCCCCAGCCCAACACAAAAAGCTGACCACCACACCACGGTCGAG
>Ga0209390_10009552_pt1 | contig 11613 bp, 9 predicted proteins | sample BON01_FD_187212 | JGI IMG/M metagenome (GOLD analysis project Ga0209390, IMG submission 187212) | Freshwater microbial communities from Lake Bonney liftoff mats and glacier meltwater in Antarctica - BON-01 (SPAdes) (version 2) | ecosystem: Environmental > Aquatic > Freshwater > Ice > Glacier... | reverse complement strand
TGTACATTTACAACACACGCACACGCAACGAGAAAGAGAGGGTGTTTTACACACGCGCACACATACATTTACATCTACAACACGCACACGCACCGATAAAGAAGGTGTGTATATTCGCATGTATGTACACGTGTACATTTGCATATATGTGTGTACCCACACAGATACAGATACACGTATGTATGTACCGATGGAGAAGGGGTGTTGATATATATAGCCTTATATTTAAATATGTGTATACACATACAGATACAGATACACGTGTGTATGTACCGATGGACAAGGGGTGTTGATATACATAGCCTTGTATTTACATATTTACATATGTGTGTACATACACAGATACAGACACACGTATGTATGTACCGATGGAGAAGGGATGTTTCTTGGGCTCGCCAGCCAAGATAGCCTTTTGCGAGGAAGACCTGATCACATCGCCTGCAAACATTGTGTGTATATATTGGACACAAGTGAATGAGTCGTGGCAAACACATGAATGAGTCGTGGCACGCATATGAATGAGTCATGGCACAGGTTTGAATGAGTCGTGGCAGACGTACGAAGATAGCCTTTTGCGAGGAAGACATGATCACATCGTCTGCCCACATTGTATGTGTATATTCATATTGCGTATGTACATATAAATATATGTGTGCGTATATACCTGTATATATATCTGTATATATATGTATATAACTTTTGCGAGGAAGACCAGATCACATCACCTTCCAACATGGTATGTATATATCCGCATTGCGTATTGATATACATATATATATGTGTGTATATATAAATATATATATGTTTATATACACATGTGTGCACATACATATATATACATGTATATATGTATACATGTATAAACATATACATGTATGTATATGTTTATGTACATATATATATATATATATATATATATATTTATGTATACTGGGCAGAGACACATTGTATGTATATATACACAGAGCAAGGCCTGATCACATCGCCTGCTCACAATGTTTGTAAATTTAGATACCATGTATATGTATGCACATGTATATGTATATATGTATATATGTATATACCCTCTACATGTATATGTAAACACGTATATACGACAATTCAAATGTATGCACATACACATCTTGAGTATATAAATCTTGAGAAGAGTCACAGATCATACCGTCTACTCATTAATACATGTATATATGCACACGAGTGAAGGGCAACAAAACATGATCTATTGGTGTTTGAATGAAGGGCAAAAAAACATGAGCTATTAGTCTATTAGTGTTTATTCATGTGTATGTATATTCACGTGTATGTGTACATATATATATATAAATATGTGTATATGTATATGTATATATACATATACATACATTTGTGTGTATATGTATATACATGTTTATATATGTATATATTTACGTATATGTGAATAAACACACACATACATATACACAAATAAACACCAACAGCTCTGGTTTTGTTGCTCTTCAAAAGTGTGTGTGCGTGTGTGTGTGTGTGTGTATTTATATACATATAGGATATACAAAAACACACACCGATACAGACACCAGCACGGACACCAACACGGACACTGACACGGACACTGACACGGATAGACAGACACACACATCTGTGTGCGTGTATACAGGTATGTATATATGTATATACATACACATGTATATATGTACACACATGTATACATATACAAGCCCACATGTACACACCCAATCCTATATATGCATATACATATGCCCAATCCTGTATATATATATATATACACATACATACCGGGGGTGTTGAAAACAGCACCAAACATACCCGCAAGGAAACCACCCTGTATTATTTATCATCGTCATGATTATACCATTGCATGATTGTTATCCATTTGATGTGTTGAAGAGAAATCAGTCTATCTTCTTAATTCTCATTATTCATGATCATCATTATACATCATAGTCATCCATTTCAACTGTTCAAGACAGCACCCAACATACCCACAAGGAAACCGCCCAGGATTGCTTATCCTCATCATCACGATATCATTTTATGATGATGATTGCTTGTATCATCACTCTTGGAGAAATAATCTAGTAATAGCGTTTGGAACTCCCTTGTCTTTGTCTTACCTACCTTCGCATAGTCATCATTGTTATCCATTTGAAGTGTTGAAGAGACACCAGTCTGTTTTCTTAACTTTCCATGATCATCATCATACGACTTCATCTTTGCCATTCATTTGACTTGTAAAGACGTGTCATTCATTTGATTTGTAAAGACAACACCACACATACCCGGAAAGAAAACCACCCTATATTATGTATTATCATCTTCATTACATTCTGTGTTGTCACCACCATTCTCTTATTTCATCAGTGTTATTCCTTTCATTCGTCGACAACATTTCCAAATATTGATATTTCCGACAAAAAAATGTCTATGTATACATATACTGGCATACACACACACACACACACATACGCATTGACATGCACACAGGCCCCATTTTTTCAAAATTGTACCGTGAGGTTTTGCAGGGTTACCTAGTCCTTGAGAACGATTAAATACATTTATATTCGTGTGTGTGTAACTTACATACACACACGTACTGATTTACACGCATGCAGACCCTCATGTTTTGTAGTTGCACTGTGACGTTCTGTGGGATTACATAGTCCTTGAGAATGACAGAACATGTGTATACTCGTACGTATACATACACACACACACACGCACACACACAATGCCATGCATTTACCGCCTTCTTGTTGTAATTGTACCATGAGGTTCTGTCCAGTTATATAGTCCATGGAAATGACCCCCCCACACACGCAGCTACATGCATGTAGGCCCCTTTTTTTTGGATTTTTTGTTTTTTTGGAGTATCCTTTTTGTCAAGAATGTACCGTGAGGTTCTGGAGGGTGACATAGTCCTTGGGAATAACAGCCTTGGACTGCTCGGAAAAGAGTTGCAGCGTTGCGAAGTATGCAGCGGTCCACGACGTTTGCCGGTACTGGATGCCAAAGTAGCCCGTGAACAGACCTGCGCATAGAATGCATATACATGTATGTATTAGTCAACTTCATATACATGGATTCGACAGCTTGATATAGTCAGCCTGATAAATCTATATGTGTGTGTATATGCGGCGGTCCACGACGTTTGCTGGTACTGGATGCCAAAGTAGCCCGTGAACAGACCTGCGCATAGTAATGCGTATACATGTATGTGTTAGTCAACTTCATGTAACATGGATTCGTCAGCTTAACATAGTCAGTCTGATAAATCTGTATGTGTGCGTATATGCGGCGGTCCACGACGTTTGCCGGTACTGGATGCTCAAGTTCCCCGTCAACAGACCTGTGCATAATGAGTCGAAATGTGTATGTATGAATCAACTTCATATCAATACGGTACTGGATGCCTTAGTCCCCTGTCAACAGACCTGTGCATACTGAGTCATGTGCAAAAATGTTTGTATTAGTCAACGTCATATAAATACGGCACTGGATGCCCAAGTAGCCCGTACATAGACCTGTGCATAATGGGTCATGTGTCAACATGTATGTATTAGTCAACGTCATATAAATACGGTACTGGATGTTCAAGTTGCCCGTGAATAGACCTGTTTATAATGGGTCATGTGTAAATATGTATGTATACGTCAAAGTCATATAAATACGGTATTCGATGTTCAAGTAGCCCGTGAATAGACCTGTGTACAATGCGAGCCCAAGTGCCTGCTGACAGACCTGTACGGTGTATAGTCATGTTTAAATGTATGTATTGTATGAGTCAATTTCATCTAAGAAATATGTTTGTCAACCTAACACCCAAGTAGCCTTTCACTAGACCTGTATGCTGTGATGTGTACATGACATGCATGTGTGTGTTGTGTACATGACATGCATGTGTGTGTTGTATGCGCCAAATTCGCGAATCTCATGTAAAAAAAGATGTGAAGATCCAATTATCTTGCGATGTATGGTGCATGGTCATGCGTACATGTATGCATGGTATTAGTTAATTTCATTTAATATGTATATTTGTGAACCCAAACGCACAAGTAGCCAGTGAACAGAACGGTATGGTGTATGGTAATGAGTGAACAATATCTCCATCAATTTCATGTATTTCAACTTGACACCCAAGAAACCTATGAACAGACCTGTTTGCTGTGTAGTAATAAAATGTGTTTACGTATGCGTTGTATTAGTCAATCTCATGTAATGAATGTATTTGTCGACCTTATATTTGGTATGCGGCCACAATATTTGTTCCTCCTGGCTACCAGTGTGTGTGTCGCACCCATGCGGGCGTGCAGGTGTGTGTGTGTGTGTGTGCGTGCGTGCGTGTGTCAGTATCTGTATGTGTGCGTGTGCGTGTTTCGCACCCACAGGTCAATGCGTGCGCGCCATTCTCTGTCTCTCTCTTTCTCATGTGATTGCACACAGCACCGCATGTATATACACATTCATATACGTATACATATGTACACTGTTTAAATTAAAAGGTGGTTTCTAGGGGGGGAAAGGATAATATTCGAATTATTTGTGAAGAAGGGTTTGATACACATTCTAGGAATTGATACACATTCTATGCATGCACGCAACATTCTAGGAGCAGGCAGCTAGAATAGTGTATACAAACAATCATATCCACATACATATGTGCACGGGTTAAATCTAAAGATGTCTTTTAAAAGGGGAAGCACACGGCATATGAACTGTTCTTTATGTATGAAAACAGCAGTCCAGCAGCAGGCGGTCAGAACATGTTCTTTATGTATTCACGCAGGCGGCCATAATATGTTCTCTATGTGTTCACTATGTTACATGTTCTGTATGTACCATGTTCTCTATTGAACATGTTCTATATGTGTTCTCTACGTATAATATGTTCTTTACGTATAATATGTTCTCTATGTGTTCTGTATGTATGAACATAGCAGTCCAGCAGCAGGTGGCAATAACATGTTCAGCACGTTTGATATGGATATGTCAACATAGACGTCTAAAAGAGCCCTTTGATCACCCAAAAGAGCATTATGCGATGAGATCTGTACAGACAGACACAGACACAGACACACACCAGTCCAGCCGCGGGTGGCCATGATATCCTCGAGAACATGAATATATATGGAGTGGCTACGATTAGTGAGCTCCTTAAAATTGTATGTCTCTTTTGCAAAAGAGCCCTATAAAAAAGATGAAATTCTGCAAAAGAGACCTATAATTTGAAGGAGCGTACTAATCATAGCCACCCCATATGTGAAAAGGCACCGAGTAAAGGAGCTCTGTATCCTCTCTAAAGGGCCCTATATACACACAAACACACGCACTCACACTCGTACTCACATGCACATATATTACACACCAGTCCAGCCGCGGGTGGCCATAATATCCTTGATGACATTCGACATGTTGTTCTTGTACTTGTTCGTCTTATCCTGTTGCGTGCGTAGAGCTCTTTTCAGAACAATTTGATGTTGTAGTGTGCGTTGCAACGTGTGTTGCAGTGTGCGTGCAATGCATGTTGCAGTGATGACATGCGACAAGTTGTTCTTGTACTTGTTCGTCTTTTCCTGTTGCGTGCATAGGGTTCTTTCCAGAACAATGTGCGCGTTGCGGTTTGCGTTGCAATATGTGTTGCAGCGTGTGGTGCAGCGTGTGGTGCAGCGTGTGTTGCACTACTGACATTCGGCCTGTGGTTTTAGTACTGACTCGTCTTGTGGCATGCATAGAGCTCTTTTGAGCGAATACAGAGATATTTGATATCTCTCTTGTATGAGTCTCTTTTCTTAATTCATATAGTCCAGGACATCATAGCCATCGGCGGCTCGAATGGTGCGTGTAAAACGATGATTAAATAGGGCTCCTTTGAGCGAATACAGAGCTTATTCCTACTATTCTTATATAGGCCTCTTTCCACACATTCATGTTGTCGACGACATTATGGCCATCAGTGGCTCGAATGCTGCGTGTACTGAAATGATTAAATTGGCCTCTTTTGAGCGATTACAGAGACTTCTTTGATACTCTTCTTGTCACACGCTCGCATGAGCAATGGCATTCTGGACACCCGCAACTGGACTAGTGTGCATATAGGGCTCTTTTGTGAGAACACGGGGCTCTTTTTAGCGAATAAAGAGCTCTTTGATGCTTTTTTTTCTCAACTTGTGTATGCGGTTCTTGTACTTGTCCTATGGCGTGCCTAGGGCTCTCTTCAAAACACACTCCAACACAAACTACAACACAGCAGCAGCTTGTCCTGCAGATGTATAGGACTCTCATTTTTTTGAGAGCGCACACAGGGCGCATTCGAGTGTATATAAACCTTTCCCGAAAATCTTATGGGTGTGGAAGGTTTCTTGTGGACGTATACGGGGCGTTCAAGTATAATGAAGGCTTTCCAGGATATCGAGGGCTAAAACAAATTGAGGGCGATTTCAAGTGTATCGACGGCTATTTCAGGTGTACATGTGGCTATTTCAGGTGTACATGTATACACTTCGAGATACAATGACAAGTACGGCAGTGACGGCGAGATACAACGACAAGAAAGGTACATACAATGATAAGAAAGGCAGTAGCGGCAGCTACCAGGACCAGACAGGCAGTGGCGGCGTATACATGTATCCATGAAGAAATCTTATCTTCGAAATACAATGACAAGAAAGGCAGATACAACGACAAGGAAGGCAATCCGGCAGCAACAAGGACACGACAGGCAGTGGCGGCGTATACATGTACCTATGAAGAAATTTTGTCTTCCGAGATACAACGACAAGAAAGGCAGTGGCGGCGACTACAATGACAAGAAAAGGCAGTGGCGGCGTATACATGTACCCATGAAACATTGTCTCTTCGAGATACAATGACAAGTAAGGCAGTGGCGGCGGCGGTATATATTATGCATACAAAATAAATATATACCCACATATACATAAATACATATGTGGCGGAAATCGAAGGCTATTTCCTGTGTGCATACGTATACTAGGGCTCGTTTGGCAGTATGCTTGGCCAAAGAGTGTATGTACAACTCTTGTGAGGTTTTGTAGGGCTCTTTGAGTGTATATACAGGGTTCTTTTGAGTGTGTATACAGGATAGGGCTCCAAATATATAGGGCTCCTTGGGTGCATATATAGGGGTCTCTTGGCAGTATATTGGGCGCATGAGTCTAGATAGGACTCTCGTGAGTGTTCATAGGGCTCTTTTGAGTGTTCATAGGGCTCTTTTGAGTGTTCATAGGGCTCTTTTGAGTGTTCATAGGGCTCTTTTGAGTGTTCATAGGGCTCTTTTGCGTGTTCATAGGGCTCTTTTGAGCGCACATATAGCGCTCTTTTGGCAGTACGATGGGCGCTTCTAGATGCAGACTGGGCTCTTTTGAGTGTATACAGGACTCTGGTGAGCGTAGATAGGAATCTTGTGACTGATAATAGAGCTCTTCTAGGTGTACATAGGTCTCCGTTGAGTGTATATAGGTCTCTGTTGAGTGTATATAGGGCTCTTTTGAGAGTTCATAGGGATCTTTTGAGTTTATACATAGGGCACTTGTTCTTTTGGGTTTATGAAGGGCTCTTTAGATTATATGGCAATCTGCACCAAAAAAGCAATTCACATTTTTCCTCACTCATGCGCAGAATCACTGTGTCGAACTACAACGCACTGCAATACACTGCAACACAGTCTTTCATCATCCCAGTGTGGAGACACTGCATCAAACTGCAACGCACAACAACGCACTGTGACATAGTCTTTATCAAGCGAGTGAAGAGACACTGCATCAACTTGCAACGCACTTCAACACAAAGTCTTTCATCACTAGTGTGTTGAGACACAGCATCAACCTGCAACACATGGCAATAAAGTCTTTCATCAAGCGAGTGTGAAGACACTGCATCAAATTGCAACGCACAACAATGCACTGCCAAACACTGCAACATAGTCTGTTATCAATCGAGTATGAAGACTCTGCATCAGACTGCAACGCACTGCAACACAGTCTTTCATCAAGCGAGTGTGAAGACACTGCACCAAACTACACCGCACTGCAACACACACAACATCATAATGCGGGTGCACACCTCTGCAAACGCGCCCTATGTCTCTGGGCAAGGGCCGTGCTTCTACTTTGTTGCACAGCAGATCTTGGCGACCTCGCGAGGCTATGCACACACTTACACACATACAATCAAACACACACACACATAAAATCAAACACACATATGCACATGCACAAACACACACACACACACACTGACCAGCTTGAGGCATACCTTGGCGACCTCGAGAAGCTATGCACACACACACACTCTCTCTCACACACATACACACACACCTACACACCCACACACCCACGCACATACACACACCAGCTGGAGGCAGATCTTGGCGACCTCGAGAGGCTGGATGGTGAAGCCCTCCGGCAGAGATGCCACTGCTGCCGCAATTGCCTGTGATGATATGTAAAAATACATGCATTTATGTATATGTATATATTTGAATATGTATAAATGTTTGAGTATGTATGTATATATATATTCATATATATATATATATATATATGTATATAAATCAAACATACATAGGCAACCATACATACAGATGGACAAACCTGAGACGACACATTAACAAGACAGGCAGTCGCGGCGGCGGTGTGTGTGTGTGTGTGTGTGTGTGTGTGTGTGTATATATATATGTATATAAATCAAACATACATAGGCAACCATACATACAGATGGACAAACCTGAGACGACACATTAACAAGACAGGCAGTCGCGGCGGCGGTGTGTGTGTGTGTGTGTGTGTGTGTATATATATATATATATATATATATACACACTTTTATGTACATTCATATTTTCAGATACGTCATATATATAAACATATATGTGTATGAAGAGAGAGAGCGACAGTGCGAGAGCAAGAGAGAGAGTAAGAGATATGAATATACATATATCTATGTATATATATATATATACATATATATATATGTATATATCTATATATATATACATATACATATATATATGTATATATGTATATATATATACATATATACATATATCCTACACCCTACACTACAAACCTGCTGTATAACGTTACACACCTGCCCAACCTACACTACAAACACTCTATTGCGCGGTGCGGTCGCGTTTTGCCTTGATAGAATAGTGTGCATTGCGTTTTTAATGGTCAAATTCGTTAGATTCGGAATATTTTTCGAGAGCCTCCCGAAGGTGGGAGGGGTGTTAAATTCCCACGATAAACCACAATGCTGGCAGATTGCACAATCATGAATGTATCTGTACATATACCATCGCTGCCATTGCCTGTCTTGCTATTGTTTCTTGTTATAGAGTTATGAATATATTGGTACAATGTTTATTATATACAGAAATGTGTACCGCCAGTGTCACTACCTTTGGTGTCATTGTATCTTGTCATGTATGTATGTATGCGTAAATATGTATATCATTCGTATATATGTTTTTCATATATACAAATATATACCGCGACAAGTGTACATACACATATGCATCATGTAAGCAGTACAAACATATACTTGAGTATCCAAAATGCATGGAGATGTGAATGTGTAAAACTATTGGAAATCTACGAAATAGCGATGCCGGCGTGGACAGACGATGCGTAGGCGCATGTGATGTACATGTGAGGTTTCATGCACACGTATGCTCATAGATATTTGACTGCAGGCATGTCGTGCATGGATTATAGCACGCACCTTTGTGCCAGGATTGCCCTTGGTTTCGGCCCTGCCAAACATGGCCTTGTGGGTGATGGGGAAGAGAAAGAACTTGAGCACGCGCATGTAGGTGGCGCGCATCATCTCCGGCAACACACCCTGGGTGGCGAAGCCCTTGAGACCGTCTGTCACCATGCATGTGTGTGTGCGTGCATACGTGTGTGTGTGTGGGGGGGGAGTGGGTGAGTGTGCACGTATGTTTGTGTGAGTGTTCAAGAATATGATCTCTTTGTATTGCGTGTGCGTGCGTTGTGCGTGCGTGTGGAAGTGTGTAGATTATTCCACCCTTCAAGTCGACTGCACTACATGAGTTTGTCGCACTAGCCCTATTGCCAGGTGGCATTTTACGATACGTGTGGTGTGCTCGCAGCATGTGACCTTTTCTGTCGCTTAAATGTATCAAGAGAAGGATATTCAAATACAAGGGTTGACTCGGTGTTTCACAACAAGTCCTACTGCTGGGAGCACGTGTAAACTGCGAGTGTTAAAGCACAGTAGCCGCAGCACGTAGAATGCCCGAATCCATTCAGGAAGTTCAGGCTTTGCAGAACGTTTGGGTAGGGCACTAACGAATGGAATGGAACTCCTTTACAAGCTGCACAGCGGAGCCGGCGCGGCCCTCCGCAGCGGCAGACATCTTGAGCGCACGCAGAAGATCGACCGGGTACATGAGCGTCGCCGTGGACAGCGCGCCGGCCGTGATGGGCGGAAGCAGCTTAAAGTCGGCCATTGGCAAAAAGCGAGATGTGCGGGGGGGGGTGGGTCAATTTTCCAAATTTTGGTTTGTCAAAAAGTGTATGAAAATAAAATTATGATGATCAATAATACGTTTACTCAAAAACAATATAGCAGTACAAATATTCAAAAACATCAGCATTACCCACGGCCTCACATCACTTATTGAAGTCTTATTCAACCATGTTGGTGAGACTCGCTGGTTTTGCGGGGATGGTGGCGGCGGCTTCGGCCTTTGCGCCGACATTCGTGCCCGGAATTCGAACCGCTAGCTCGGTGGCGGCAGGCTGCTCAAACGCGGTATCAACGCTCAAAATGGCTGCCGTGCCGTGCGGAATCAACGGATTCGGTCTCATCGCTCGCACTCTCACTCTCTCTTCGCAACTCCTCGATCAAGCTCACGTTCGCACATCATCTCTCTCTGCTAGCATACCCAGCTTTCTTTGCAATGTCTCCCTCCTTTCGCCGAATCAATCGCTGGTTCTCGTGCTCACACCAACACTCAAACACACGAACAAATATACAAACATCCCTCCCCCCCCCCGCACACACACAAACAAACAGGCCCGCAAAAACCTGCTTTTACACCCGCAAACAAATACATACATGTACACTCACAGAGACATGCATAGACACACACGCAAACACCACCACCACCTCTCTCGCTTTCTCTCTCTGACCCATACATCTCACAATTAAACCCAGACTCACACGCACGCATGTACACACAAACCCTCTCTCTCTCTTACACACACACAAATTTTCTCTCTCTGCCTCTGTCTGTTTATCTCTCTCTTTCCCTCCTTCTCTGTCGTTCTCTCTCTCTCGCTTTTTTTCGTCGCTCCCTCTCGGCCTCTCTCCCTCACATGCTCTTTCCGCCCCTCTCGCGCTCTCTCTTGCTCGCACGCGCTCTCTCCCCCTCTCTTCCTTTCTTTCGGTCTCTCTCTGTCCCTTTGCTCTCTCCCTCTCTTTTGTCGTAGGCCGCATCAGGCGTCTCGTAGCGCGCATCATACACAAGGACCCACACGCACAAGCACACACGCCCTCTCTCTCACGCCCACACCCCTTCTCTCTCTATCTCTCTCTCTCTCTCTCACTCTATTTCCTTTTCTCTCGCCC
>Ga0209390_10009549_pt1 | contig 11617 bp, 16 predicted proteins | sample BON01_FD_187212 | JGI IMG/M metagenome (GOLD analysis project Ga0209390, IMG submission 187212) | Freshwater microbial communities from Lake Bonney liftoff mats and glacier meltwater in Antarctica - BON-01 (SPAdes) (version 2) | ecosystem: Environmental > Aquatic > Freshwater > Ice > Glacier... | reverse complement strand
ACGTCGGCTACTACAATTTCGAACGCCGACACTCAGGCATCGAATACTGCTCGCCGAATCAGTTTGAACAGATCATCAATCTCCACAAATAAGAGAATGAACTGTCCCTGAAACTGTCACCACCTCAATGAGCCTGATTTACACCGGCGAGTTGAGCGGAGTCAATGCGTTCGACTATCTGAACCAGCTGCAGCTCAACTCGGCAGAGGTCACGTAGTCTCCTGATCGCTGGCTGCCCTAGAATTATCTCGAGAACCTCAAATCCATTTCCGATGCTGCGTAACACACGACATCGAAGTCGGCCCGTCATCGGAACACGGATCCGTAACGAAGGATATTGTGGCTGATGGCAAGAGAGACAATTGAGATTCAACTGACACCAGAAGAACGCACGCTTCTGATGCGCTACGAATATCCGTTCCAACGCATTGAACAGGCACTGAAAGCCTGTGAGTCAAGTCGTGACATCGAAATCGTCCCGATGGACTGTTTGGAGCTGGAGTGCCTGATTGGCGATGTGTGCCGATCCATAAATCAAATGAAGGGCGGTGCGAGGCAGGATCAACTCCTGGATCTCTGCGATCGGCTGAAGGCCGCCGAAAGATACGGCGACGGCATGCTGGACACGCTTTGAGCCGGACGCCAGATGTGCCCTGTGGCTGGCTGATAACTGATGCCTGGCGGTTGGGCCGCTCTGCTTTCATCGCCTGCGATGATATTCCGAGAATTGCACGCTTACCGGAAAGACACGGTGAACCAACGAGTCTGAAGAACTAAGTCGGCCAGAGAGAGACCGCGACTTAGTTCGCGATTTCTGCCTTCGCAGTTTGTGATTATCAGGTGGATGGCGTTCCCGGCACATGGCGGGGTGGGTTGTTTCCATCAGCGAGTTCTTTAAGCAAATCGGTCTGGACCTGTTGGATTTCAAGCAGTCGGTGCCATTGGTGAGTCATCATCAGATCCAGCTTGGAATGCAGATGGCGGATTTCCAGTTCGGCCTTCAAGTTAACCTGATAGTCGTGTTCGCCGTGCAGTCGGTCTTTGGCGCCCTGACGATTCTGGCTCATCATAATTACCGGAGCCTGAATGGCGGCCAGACATGACAGCACCAGATTCAGAAAGATGAACGGAAATGGATCGAAGGGTTGCTGCAATACCAAAAGCGTGTTGATCAGAATCCACGAGACCAGCATCACACCGAACGCAATGATAAACGTCCAGCTACCACCAAGCCTGGCGACGCCATCGGCCACGCGTTCCCCAAACGTGATGCGGTTGTCAAAATCTTCGTTAATGTTGGCGGCCAGTAGTTCATGCTGCCGCATACTCTCAACAACTTCCTGTTCCAGTACCGACAGGTCTCCGCGTTCAGTTTCCAGAACGCGCTGGACATACAGACTGCGATACCGATTAAGATCCTGCAGGCAGATATGACCTTCTGCTGACCAGTCAGCGTGATCCTGCTGAATCAAAGCCGTCACGCTGGGGCGAACCATCGCACCTGGCAATACGTTGGGGGGGGTGAACTGCCTGTGGCAGACCTGACATTCAATCGTAGCTTGTTTTTTTTGTGACATTTAGTTGTTCAGATTATTTCCGGGATGCATTATCAATTAACAAATTACTTTGCAGCAGTTATTTGTCACTGCCCGGCGAGCAGTAACCGTGCCGCAGTCTGTCGCGCGGTACAGTTTGTTGCAATGAACTGGCGAGAAGTGAACATCTTATTACCGTGGTACCGTCCGAGCACCGTTCACACGGGCGGTTTGTACGGCACACGTTTCTCAGCACATGTTCGCCGAATACCAGATTGATTCAATTTTGCTCGCTGAGTTGCCATGTGAAAACGAGTCGATTTTGTGCTGACAGACCTGCATCGCCTACGTTCGATTTCAAAGTCGGTCGGCCCCGTCCAGATTCTCTTCAGCGGCAAACCGCACGCTCAGAAATTTGATGGCAAAAGGCTGAACGGATTCAACACGTGTTTGAACTTTTGGTTACAACGTGCGAATCGCCTGGCTGCCAGGCTTGTCGCGAACTGCGGCGTTTGCCTTAACACGCCGCGCCCCCGATGGAATCTTTCGGGAAAAGCAGAATGAAGACGGTTGTAAATGGCGTGCCGTCGATGAGCACTCAGGATGGATGGTCGATTGACGGCGTGACTGGCTGGGATATCGAGACTGTTAGCAAATTGCAGGATAATTCCGACGCGGCCATGTCGCTGTACCAAAAGGTTTTAACACGAAATTGTGCCGTTGTTCTTCAACAGTACCGAGCTGCTCAACGAAATTCGAAAATATACCATCGCGACTAATGCAGGAAATCCCTGATCCTCAACACATGCTGTAGCGCTACGTCACAAAGGCCTGCATCGAAAAACGGTTACATTCACTGAACTGCGTCGCATTTATCATAGTCGTGGCAATTTGGGTGGGCACAATCGAGGTAATAGTGACACTATTTGGCTCACTTCATGGAATGCATGCGTCTGAGAATCGCATCGAATTCAGATATGTTTCAGGCCAGCTTGCCGCCAATGCATTTCGACTGAATCTTCGCCGCACGTTTTCTAAACATTCTCCCTAAGTTCATACCTGTGAAGTAACTTACGAAATCTACTGGCAGCTAATGTGCCACGCTGCGCAATTGCCGACCAGTAATTTGATCGTTTGCAGGAGAATCCACCTGAAAATCCCGATAATTGTGAATCGGCGGAAAATGCCGATTATGGCGCGCGGGTTGCTCCTGGTGGGCTCCGTCCCTGAACCCTCGAAGGAGTGATATTATGCTGGTTCTCTCACGGAAGACTAACGAAGTAATTTGCATCGGCGACAACATCGAAGTGCAGGTCTTGCAAATAAAGGGAGGCATTGTCAGGCTGGGAATTTCGGCACCCCGAGAAGTGTCGGTAATACGGAGCGAAATTATTGGACGTGCTTCGAAGCGAGAGTCCGAAGCGAGTGCTAACGCAGGTGCTAGCTCGGGATTCAGTCTGAGCAAAAACAATTCGTGCGGTGAATCTATCGAGGCCCCACTTGCCAGATGGTTTGAAAGACGTTTGTCATGTGCTACGTCAGTTCGGTGTGCTGACCCACAAGCTGTCAGTTCATGACACGGCAGATTCAGAGTCGCGGACAGCAACAGCCCGGTGTGTGACGTCGACAACCTGAAACTTTTTCAATACAGTCGGGTTGTCTTTGTCTATCATACCGCAGGCAAACGTCTATCATACCGCAGGCAAACTTTCGTATTTACAACTTCAAACGGTGACGTTTGCGGAGTGGATTTAACGGTCGTAAAGTTTGAATTGTTCCGCAGCTAGTTCCTGCATGATCCCGGAAGAAATTGCATTATCCCATGACACACTCAATTCCTCAGAACATTATTGACGAACTCACCGTTGCCTATTGGATGGAACTTGAGACGGTGATGAATTACATCGCTAACTCAACAAATCTTGACGGTGTACGTGCCGAAGAAATTAAAAAAGCTCTGGCCGCAGATGTTGCTGCAGAACTGGGCCATGCACAAATTCTGGCACGACGGATCAAAACGATTGGTGGCCATATTCCAGGAAGTCTGGCATTCACGGCAGCACAGAAAAGCCTGCAACCGCCTTCCAAAACAACAGACGTTGTCGCTGTTATCAAAGGTGTGATTGACGCAGAAAACGGCGCGATTACTCAGTATAATAAACTGATCAAGCTGTGTGACGGAATCGACTATGTAACTCAGGATCTATGCATTACAGCGTTGGCGGACGAAGAAGAACATCGCCGGGAATTCATAGGTTTTCTTCGCGAATACGAAGAATAGAACACCCCACAGTAGCACGCCAGCATTTCCAGCACGCGGTGGGACAGGAATCATCACGTGAAACGTGACGTTAGCGGGCAGAGGTTGGCTTAACACGTTATGTGCAAATCACAGCCTGGATATTTGTGCGAGAACGTAATCACTTGGGTTGTTTGCAAATCATCATGACCGCGACTCTCGCAGAATCGGCGGTTTTTTTTTGCGTCAACAAGTATTGCCGGTGGCAGTTTAGCATCGTATTCTCGGCGCCGGAATATGTCTGAACAAGTCTTCGCATGTCAGAATACAGAGCAGACGTCGACAGGGTTCAGTGGAAGAGTTGCTGTTTGCTGGCTACTCGCCGGCATCCGGCTTTAATGCCTCAAAGCCCGTCACGACATCCATTAGTTCTTCCGTCATCATGGTCTTGGCGTCGAGACCCAGAGGTCGACTGCAATTGGACCAGGCGATCCTTGATATTTCGTTCGGCCGCCTGGATTGCCGCAATGTGACTGGCGTTTTCGCCTGCCATCGACTCCGAGCAGGCTCGAAACAGTGAAACGAACAGGAACTGTTTTACAAGTCGTGAAAACAAGACGCTCGTGTCCATCGTTCAGGTTGGCAGCGAGCGATTGGGTGTGGCAGAATCGTGCGGTGCGTGAGTTTCGTGCAAGAACCGATCCAGACGAAGCGACAGCAACTGCATAACAAATGGACGCCCGGTGGATGCGGATAACCGCCGATTGTGAAACACAAGAATACGGTTAATTTCATGAGTGGCTCGCCACCTGTCGATCATCGGCAGCAAGTCCTGAGCCAGCGAAGTAATGCCACCAGCGGAACCCGACAATCGGAATACACTGTCAACGACAAGACCACCGCTGGTCACATTGTCCGAAACACGATGGCCGACGCATAGCACAGCACGGACTTTTCGCACCTCATTCGCCGCCCGTGTCAGGGAATCCACGGCAAAGCTCGCGATCTGTTCGTTGAACCGACCACACATTCCTTGATCAGAACCGAAAATAATTCCCCCCGTAACTCCCGTTGGGGGCAGCTTCGGAACATGGCGTTTGGGTGCATGCTCGTCGGCATGCTGCAGCGTCCGCAGATCCGAAATTGCGGTTTCTTCAGCAAGAACCGCGCTAACGCTGCCAAATTCATTTGCCGCAGTGTGAACGTCTGCTCCGACTCCGGCAGATGCAATATTGTTTCTGTCTGAAATCGACAGGCGGCTTAGCACCATTCGTAAGCCTATATCGATTGTTCGAGAATACTCAGTCAGCGATTCGGTCGCCGTTTCTTACTGGCGAATGCTGACTGCCGCCATAGTCTTCATAGTGCGAACCATGCTGCCGAGGTCTTCCGCACTTTCGATACTGCGTTTCAGAGTCTCAAGCGTCTGCATTTAAAACAGCCTTCGGTGTTGTCGCTACGGCTTCTACATCCGCAGCAACATTCTGTACGTCATCAAGTGTGTTCCGAACATGATCGTGAATTTGCTTGCGATCAGAATCCGTCAGTTTTTGCCCATCGATCATACGTTCGCCGACATCGGGCAGACTGGCTGGCACTTCTGCGCAAATGCTGCCTTCGACATTGTTGATGTCTGACAGCTTCACCGCATCCAGCAATCCGTCAGTAACTGCGAGCAACGCAGAAATCTGTTCTGGTACCGACCGGGTTTGCTATTGTGGTTGCTTTAGAACTTCGCGAACTCGACGACGGCGTTGCCGAGTGGCCTGAGTTTCTTCGTCCAAACGACTGCTGAATCGGGAAAACGCTTGCAGTTCTTCAACCTGTGAATATGACAATCGCAGGTCACCAGCGACAGCTCGATAAGCGGGCAGCTGCGTCTTACCGCCGACTCGAGAAACCGAGCGCCCGACGTTGACCGCTGGCAGCATGCCTTTCTGAAAAAGTTCCGGTGACAGGTAGATCTGACCGTCTGTAATAGAAATCAGGTTGGTTGGAATGTATGCGGCAAAATCCTGGGCATTTGTTTCTGCAATTGCCAACGCTGTCAGCGATCCGACCCCGAGACGTTCGGCTAAATGAGTCGATCGTTCCAGCAGCCAAAGCAGATGCGCCGCTGGGAAGTTGCAGCAGTTCTTCGGATTGAACGTGAGGCAAACCAGTGACGCGAACGACCCCACGAGAAACGCTTGTGACTATGCCAACTTCCGTTTCTTTCAGGTTGGCCGTATACGCGTTAAGCACTTTGCTAACGATGCTACGTGTGGATGCCAGAACCTCTGCGGCAATTCCTGAACTCATAATTCAGGTCCCGTCAAACCGGCCGTAATCACAGATAGCGCATCCTGGGCTGTGCCATCTGCAGACGGTGTGGATGGAATTGCCTGATCAATCGCGTCGATCAAATCAGATTCCAGTTCTGCCAGCGATTCGCGAACACTCCACGCCACCTTGTTTCCTGCTGCACGCAGTTCGATTCCACAGACCAGCCTGGGGCTGACCCGAAAGTCCAGCAAAGTGTCTTCTCCGGCGATGGCCTTTACTCCTGCAGAAATCTGATCACGATCGGCAGCAGTGAGCTCCAGGGAAGTTTCGACCAGAATGGCGGACGAATGCTGGGCTGAACGCAGCGTCAGTTTTGTATCCGCATCCGCAAGCAGATTCAGGAAACGACCAATAACCTGACTTTAAAGGCGTTCGTCCGGCAGCTGTTTTAACAGGTGTCGACTGATATCGATGTCATGCTGGCTTACCTCAAGTTGCAGCAATGCTTTTTTTCGCGAGCCAACCCGCGGTGCCATTCTTTGCGAGCTTCCTGAACTTCACTTTTGGCTTTACTGAGACCAGAGATCCGCTTCGTAGCCTGCAACGATTCACGAGTATTGGCAAGTTCTTCCAGCTTTTCGCGAAACAGCCGATCACTTTCCTCGGCCGCCTGCTTTACGTTCGTCGCTTCCGTCAGGCGATCTGCAATTTTCGCTTCTCGCTGATTCGTGGCAGAAATGATGGGACCGTAAAGAAATCGCTGCAGCAGCCAGACGAGAACCAGAAAGTTCACAATTTGAGCAACAAGGGTTAACCAGTCAATCTTCATTGGGTCTGCGGTGTTCAGATCCGCATTTAGAAACCTGACCACCGGGCTTCTCGGTTCAGTCACATCACCGCTGACACAAAATTCAATGCGGAATCTGTGTGGGTGTACAACACAAAATCCGCTAAGGCTGTTTGGGCAACTGCTGTGCCACTTTGCGGCCTGATGTAAACAGGCGGATGCATTTTCGAGCCATCCAGGGAAGAAATATAGTGCAGGCGAGCGCCCCTATCATGGGACCATCCAGCAATCCCAGAGGTCCCCTACGCACGAGTTCTTCAATTGTCGGCAGACGGGTTCCCGCATAGACGAAGAACAGATTTCCGGGCAGAAGTCCCAGCTGAGTCGTCCACCAGAATGTGCAAAATGGAACGTCAGTACCTGCACCGGCGGCGTAGTTCATAAAACTGAAGGGAGCGTGTGCCAGCCGCAGTGTCAGCAAATACATTGCTCCGTCACGTGCCATACGTTCCTGAATCGGACGCAGATAAAACCCAAAACGCGACTCAACAGCAGCCTTCAAATAGTGTCTGCACAATAAAAACGTAACCAAGGCCGCTAAAACCAGAGCCGTGTTCACAATTACCACGCCCACAAACAGTCCAAATAACCAGCCAAGAATAATCGACTTACCAGTTGTGCCGGGAACCAGCGATGCCAGTAAATACATCGCAAAGGCGATGATTCCGGACTTAAACGGGTGGCCTGCAATAGTCGCTCTCAGCCATCGATCGTTGTGTACGAACCACTCCAGTGATGTATATCGAGACGCAAGGATTGCCAGAATCGTCAGCAATAGAACGATCAGCAACGGCAGTAACATTCGTCTGAAAAAAGTTTGCATATCTGTCGAAGTTGCAGATCACATGCCGGAAATTTGCCTCGGACAAAACTGCAGGTCCGTCACACATTGGTGCGGATTCGCACATCTGCACAGTTTTTCGCGTCGCGCAGGCTCTGAGTCGCCGCATCCGCCAGAACAGAACATTTCCAGCCACAGTGAAAAATCAACATCGCAGCTTGCGACTCCGGCGAGACTCGAACTGCAGGCTTTTGGGCGAATCAGTTCGGACTGGCTCAAATGTGCAATATACGGCCGGCTTAGCCTGCAATACTGAGCATGATTCTGTCAGGAACGCACAGGTGACCGAGTTTCGTGGCAAATGATATTGAAGTCCCACGTTACTGCCGACCGGACTTCGCGTTTACCGGTATGATGTGTGCATTCCACTTCAGCCTGCTGAAGATCTTTTGCCAGCCGCACTGATGCAAGACACCATGCCACTTGTTCGAATTTTACAACTTTCCGATCTGCACTTTGGCCCGCCGTATGTATCTCATGTTGGCGAGGCTGTGTTGAAGATTGCGCCGCAGCTAAATGTCGACGCGATCATTGTCAGCGGTGACTTTACTCAGAGAGCCAAGCAAGAACAGTATCTGGCGGCTCGCGGATTTCTTGATCAACTTCCCGACGTGCCCCGTCTGTACGTTCCGGGCAATCACGATGTGCCACTGTATCGCATCAGCGAACGGCTTAGTGATCCGCATGGACTTTACAAAAAATATATCTCGCCGGAACTGAACCCGGTGCTGGACCTCGAACACGCCGTGATTGTGGGAATCGATTCAACGTCGCCCCGCACTGCTATCAGTAACGGACGCATTCATCAGTGGCAACTGGATGCCGCCGAGAAAGTATTTGCCGAAGCTGCCACCGGCGTTGCTAGAATTGTGGTTGCACATCATCACTTTGCTCCGGCGCCGGACTACCTGCATGACGCCACAATGCCCAAAGCCAAACGCGCCATCATGCAGTTTATTGACGACGACGTCGACATGATTATGGGCGGTCATTTGCATCGAGCATACATCGGAAACACGCTGGATTTCTATCCGGGCGTTCATCGCGAACGCGGCATTGTGATTGCGCAGTCAGGCACAACAACATCGCGTCGCGGCCGTGGTCGAGAACGTGAAAAGAACAGCTTTAACGTGATTGATATCGAAGCCGATTCCATGAAGATCACGCACTATCTGTACTTCGATGCGGAAGCTGGATTTGTGCCCGGCAGCCGCCACGTGTTTCCGCGTGGCATCCTGCCTCTGCCGCCTGAAGATGATGCGTTGACGAAAAGTGCGTCTGTGGTTTGACGCTGAGTAATGTGAATGACCGACTGTGTGCCAAAAGTTGCCTTGTGGAGGTGAATTGAAGATGAAGTATAAACATCTGCTCGTCCCCATCGACCTGAACGCTCCGGACCAGTGCGCTCTGGACGCGGCGTTTGACCGTGCACTTCAGCATCGAGCAATTACAACAATGATGTATGTCATTGAAGCGATTGATGAAGCGGAAGATGCTGAAGAAGAAGTTGAACTCAACGCCTTCTACGCTGAACTGGAAGAAAACGTCCGAGTCTGCCTGCAACAGCTTTCACAAAGATTTGAGCATGCTGGTTTGATTGCCAGACCTGAAATTGTCGTCGGCCGAACGGCCAGTGCAGTATTCCAGTACCGAGTCTGTTGATCTGATTGTAATGCGATCAGAACGGGTTGACCCGTCGTGTCCTGATCACGTACTGGACTGTCTTAGCCATCAGGTGTCCATGTTCTGTCAGTGTCCCGTGATGCTTCAAAAATAACGTGGACAGATTGCAGAGATTTACTCTGCCGTTTATCGAACTTTTTCGAAAGTCAGCCTGATGGCAATTCATCCAGACTACTATGGCATTCCTGGAGTGCCGAAAACCACGCCTCAGCACCAGATTCGCAAAGCGTACAAGAAGCTGGCAAAAAACATCATCCCGATGCCAGTACCGACGATCCATCTGCGCTGAAAAACTTCAAAGAAGTTCAGGACGCCGGGGCTGTTCTGGGTGACGAAACAAAACGCGGTAACTTTGATAAGTACGGATCGCCGGACGGCCCGCAGTTTGAATCTGCCGGGCCTCAACGTGGAGGCGGCGGTCGTCGACAGTATCCGTCAGATGGATTAAACGTTCCGTTTAATCTGCAGGAACTGCTTGGCGGCTTTCGGTCAGGGGGGAGGCGGAAGCTCTTTCGACGGGCGAGTTTCAGTTGGTGATTCACTGCTGCAACCGACATGCAGTGTCATCAGGAACAGAGCAGCCAGTGTGCGGCCAGCAGAACGAAAGGGAGATCGGCTCGGATTTGCTGTGAGATAGGACATTGCTGATTCGAATGGCACTGCCGCGAAATTTGTTTGGAATCTGCGCAGCGTGAGGGCTCGCGTTGACCGCAACAAGAATTTGTTGTGATGGGGCCGCGTTGAAAGAAATCGGAATGTTGGCTGAACGTCCTGATCGCTAAACTTCTCGGCGGCTGGACCTTTCCTGAATCTGTCTGCGTAGAAACAATTGACCAGGGAAGGTCCCTGTCTTTTACGCCACCAACCGCATTTGATGCAGCCTCATTTTCCATCTTCCGGCGTTCGCTGATGCAGAACGACGAGCTGCCGCTGACAGAGGTCGTGGATAGCGATCGATTTGCTCGGGCGTTTGAAAAACACGGTGTCGATTTCGGCGACGAGGAAGGTGTTGTCTATACGCCCGCCATTACGTTGTGGGCGTTGGTTTCTCAGACATTCTTTGCCGGGGCGCAACGCAGCTGCAAGGCGGCCGTGTTGCGAGTCGCGTCGTTGTGGGCGACTTTGGACCGAACGGTGTGCGGCACGAACACCGGAGCCTATTGTCGTGCTCGGCAGAAAATTCCTTTCGAACTCGTGCGTGACATCACACGTCAGATCGCTCACGACGCCGAAGCCGCCGTCAGTCACACGGGCGTCGATGAAGATCCCGATGTGAACCTGTCATCGCGCGTCGTCAAAGAGGTCCGCGTACATGCGAATGGTCGTCGTGTTTTGTTGCTGGATGGGTTCACGATCACGGCCGAAGACACACCGGAGAACCAGGACGAGTATCCTCAGAATCCCGTTCAGAAAGCAGAACTCGGCTTTCCCATCCTACGGTACGTGACCTTGATTTCGCTGTACACCGGCCTGCTGTTTGATGTGGCTTATGGCCCGTACAGCGGCAAGGAAACCGGCGAAACGGCCTTGATGCGTCAACTGCTGAACGCGCTGCGACCAGGCGACATTTTGGTGGCCGACTGTTATCTGTGCACGTACTGGCTGATCGCCGCCTGCCGACAGCGAGGCGTTCACATGGTGATGAAGAATCACTACCAGCGTGAAGACCATCCCGCCGATGCGATCGGTCTTCGTGAAGGAGAACGCCTGGTAACAATGGACTCTTCCAGCACGTCCATCGTGGATGAGCAAAGAAGAAGACAAACAGCAACCGGCAACGCTTGAACTTCGCCTGATTGATGTGAACGTCCACCGCAACGGCTTCCGTCCGAGCCAGTTCACAGTCACCACAACAATGACCGATGACGAGCAATATTGCGGCAACTGGATTCGATCAATTTACGAAAGTCGGTGGCTGGTCGAGGAACGCAAAACGGGGACATTCTACTTTTTCGGCTTTCTGGGGCGTCCGCGTGGTCGGAGCGAGGACTCCAGTCCGAGTTGGACGGCCGTTGACGGCTGCCATGTCGAATCGCCGAAGGGTGTCCCCCGCGAAAGACTGTGACGCAATGCTTTGAGTTCCGCTTGCGTTTCGGCTCCGTTGACGAACCGTGTCCACTGCGAATGCTTCGGCAATGGGCCTTCGCACAACAGACCGTCGGGGCCACTGCGAGCGTTTGGCAGCAAACTGGACCACTCCCCGTCTT
>Ga0209390_10009541_pt1 | contig 11625 bp, 15 predicted proteins | sample BON01_FD_187212 | JGI IMG/M metagenome (GOLD analysis project Ga0209390, IMG submission 187212) | Freshwater microbial communities from Lake Bonney liftoff mats and glacier meltwater in Antarctica - BON-01 (SPAdes) (version 2) | ecosystem: Environmental > Aquatic > Freshwater > Ice > Glacier... | reverse complement strand
GAGCATCTCCTCGACTACCTCTGCCACGACATCCACAGCGCCCTGCGCGTCAAGGACAAGGCCGCGCGCGAGGTCACCACTGCGGAGGCCCTCCGCCTCTCTTCCGCTAGCCTCGAGAAGAAGGCGGCTCCCTCAGAGATGGACAAGCTGATCTAGCAGATCGCGTCCCTTAAGGCGCAGCTCCAAGCCCCTCCAGCCCCAACACCGGTGCGAGCCCTCACTGCGGCACCTGAGCAGCCTGTACCGCCACGCTACGCAGCCAAGCCCCGCCCCGCGCACGTCAACTACAGGGACTTCGTCATCACGTCGAACATGCGCAACTGCTCTCATTGCAACGAGCGCCATCTGGACCGCGACTGCCCTAACCGACCGCCGCCAGAACCTATACGCGCCCCTGCCACCGCGGCCAGCGCCGGCACCGCGGACCCCCCCAAGCAGCGCGCATCGCGACCGGCCGCTGTCCCCCAGCGGGCAACGGCCCCCGAACAACCCGCCGCCGCGCCGCCGCCGCCGCCGATCGCCTCGGTACCGGTGAGCGAGAAGCCCGCCCCGGCGCTGACCACTCGGCGCTTCGCTCCCGCACGCACCCCCACGCCGGCACTCTCCGCTCTCCGCTTCGGCATCGAACACACCGAGATCGGCTGGACATCGCCGCACGAGGCGTGCAGCACCGACGCTCCTGACGGCCTATGGGCCCCGGGGGCAGGCTACAGCAGGCCCGTGAGCGAGAAGCCCGCCCCGGCGCTGACCACTCGGCGCTTCGCTCCCGCACGCACCACCACGCCGGCACTCTCCGCTCTCCGCTTCGGCATCGAACACACCGAGATCGGCTGGATATTGCCGCACGAGGCGTGCAGCACCGACACTCCTGACACGCTCTGTAGGGCGAAAACAATAAGTGTTCCTATGAATGACAAATTACCGCCATAAATTGCTCCAGGTGCAGGCCGCGACGAGCCATGCGGGCGGTTCAAAGACCTGGACAGCCGTAGGAGGGGGGGTTCGCGTCGGCTTCGACGCGCCTGGCCACTGGGAGCGTGCTGGCGCTGTGCCGTGGCAGCGGATTCCGCTGTACGACTGAATTACCTCAAGCGGCAGCGGCGGCGCGCAAACCGTGCAGACCACGCCGGCAACATATTTGGCGACTCGAATGCGTGGGCGTCAAAGGGCGCGAATCAGCAGTGCACCCGACTGCAGCGGTATGCCTTACCTCATGGCGCGCTCCGGGGTCGTGCCTGGCCTTCCTTCAAGCATCTTCTGCCTCTGCACTCCGGCGGGTGGTTGTTCAGGGCGGCGGCGGCGGACAGCAGCAGCAGCTTTTGACTTCGGTTTGACCCGGGAAGGCCGTGGCCACCGCGGCAAGGTCCACACGAGCACCGCCTATTGCGCACGATGCGCCGCGTGTCTGTGTCTGTTGGAGAGTCTGTTTGCGGGATTGGGGTCCGTCCGGGCGGCCGGCGCCGTGTTCATGATTAGTGATGGTGATGGTGACACGAAAACAGTTGCGACGCGTGCCGCCACTCTGCCGCGCTGGGGGAAGTGGGGGGGTACAGGCGCGGTAGGCTGAGTGGGTGTCAATTCCTGCCTCTGCCTGGTGCCTGTGCCTGGTTTTCGGCGGCGAGCGAGAAGAGAGGCAAGGTCCATCACCACCACACACCACACTGACACTGGCATGTGGCCATGTGACGAGCCGCCACACTCGCACGCAGGCACGCGACCGGCCACCGCCGCGCGCACGCACGCAAGGAGCGGCAATAAAAAGAAAGCAAGAGGCAAAAACAATGCACGCACACCACCCACGATGCATGACACACCACCAACAAAGCCTACAGAACATCGCTAAACAGCAAACTAAGGGCGTCGTCTGAATCGCACGCTTGCCCTCGGCCCTGGACCTCACATCGCACCACCTGGCTGCAAAGACCTGTGCTGGGCGGCGCGGTTCACCACAAGCTTCGACCCTTATTGGCCTGGGCCTTGGCCTCGAGCGCGGCAATCTGGCTTACGCGCTGCCGCTGTCGCACCTGCGCTGAGTGCTCCCCCTCTGCCCGCAGACGGGCGAGGCGCATGTTGTCGGAAACCGACTCAGGCAACAACGCCGCAGCTCCGGAGGAAGGCGGCCGCAGATGAATCACGGGCTCCTCGCGCTGGGAGACCATGAGGCGCCTCATGGTCTCCCCCGGGTTAACCGCCCTCCTCAGCCGCTGCGTGCGACTTCTTTGCCGCCGCCTCCTTCTCCTCCTTCTTCTTCTCCTTTGGCGGCGCCTTCTCGGCCACGGGAGCGCAGGCGCCCGGTGGCGCTGCTGCTCCAGCGCACTTCTTGGTGCGGGGCACTGCAGCTGCGGCCGGCGTCTACTTTACAGCAGACTTCTGGCTTCTCGCTGCGGTTGCAAGCCGAACGGCGCTATGTGCTATGCATGCCGGCTCGCCTTCGCCTTCGTCGCTGGCCGGCTCTTTCTCGTCAGCGGAGGAGACGACCTCCGCCGGCGCCGTGTTATTGTTCGTCGCAGCCTCAGCCTCAGCCTCAGCACTGAGGCGGGCAGAAGGGAGGTAGGGGCTCAGGGCGAGGGCGGTGCGGCAGCATGCGGCAGCGCGCAGCAAGCGCACTTAGAGGAGTTTCTCGAGAGCGTGCAGCATGATGGCAGCTGCTTCATGTTAAGCAGCATCTCCATCACCTTCAATTGCTCTAGCCTAGCGCCTCGGCTACAGCGCCATGCACCGTGCCACTTTTCCTCTACAAAACATCGGCTTTCTGGAAGGCGCTCACCCGATTGCCGCAGAGTTAACCACTTGCGGCCTACCGGGAGTCGAACCCCAGATAGTCGCTGTTTTGTAGAGGAAAAGTGGCACAACTGGTACAATACGTCACTTTTCCTCTACAGGTCGCTGCTCCCTGGCCTGCTGGCTCCGCCGCGCCGCGCGCCGATTCGGCCGGTGCCCCCGCTGCCGGCGTCGGCGCCGAGGCGTCTACCTCCCCCTCCCCCTCCGATGGAAGCCCCGCTGCAGCCGCTAGGTCCTTGCCCCCCGGCAAAAAATAGTACATGTCGAGCTCACTCCCAGGGATTCGTCGCTGGAGCCGGCGGCGTCGCGGTCAAGATGCTCACCGCCAACGATGCCACCGACGTCGGGCGCGGCGCTGCACCAACCGATGCCCCGTTGCGGTGCGCACAGCGAAGATCGGCTCCTTGTCTTTTGTCGTCCTCTCGGGCTTGTGCAGCAGGGCGAACACCTCGCCGGCATCAACATTGTCACCTCTGGCCAGGTCGGACACCAGCATCCCACGAGAGATCTGCCTACGGGCGTGCTCGTCCCAGCTGCGCATATTGTACTCCGCCATCGGCCACCCACGCGACGGCGACGCGACGGTGACCAACGACCGACGCCGCCTTGTTTAGCACTTCGAAGGGCTTTTTTGGCACTTGGAAGGCCTTTTTGGCACTTGGAAGGCCTTTTTGGCACTTGGAAGGCCTTCTTTTTGGCCCTTCAGTGCCGGATAGCTGCGCATTTGTGTTTTGTGGGCCCTGGCACCTCCCAGCTTGCCAAGGGGTGTCGCCCGCGACCCTCTGGGCAATGGCGCGCAAGTTGCATCAAAACGCAAATTGGCCCAAAATTCTCTCAAATGGCTCCAAAAACGATAAACCAACACTTATTGTTATTGTTTCCGCCCAACAGAGCTTTCCATGGCCTTCATTCCTGCCTCGCCGATGTTGACCCCAGCGTGCTCGGCGCACTTCGGCATGTCGTTGCCCGCCTCAGCCCCGCGCACCGCGCCGCCTTGCGCCCGTTCGCAGCGCGGTCGTTCATACTCAAGACGGGTGTGAGGTTGCGCAGGTGCCCCTTGAGCTCGCGCCGGCGCTCGAAGAAGGCGGCGGCGTCGGCGGCGTGGTCGCTGCTGCTGCCGGCGACGGCGGCGGGGGGGTCGCTGCTGCTGCCGGCGACGGCGGCGGTGGCGATGGCGGCGGCGGCTGCGGTGGCGACGGCGCGGGCGGCGATGGCGTCGGCGGTGGCAGCGGCGAGGGTGGCGGCGGCGGCGGCGAGGGCGGCGGCGTGGGCGGCGGCGAGGTCGCTGCTGCTGCCGGCGCTGTCGGCGGCGGCGGCGGCGGCGGCGGTGGTGGAGATGACGGCGGCGGCGGTGGCGACAGCGGCGGCGGTGGCGGCGGCGACGGCGGTGGTGGTGGTGGCGACGTCGGCGGTGGCGGCAGCGAGGGCGGTTGCGGCGACGGCGGTGGCGGCGACGGCGGCGGCGTGGGTGGCGGCGGCGCCGTTGGCGGCCCCGCCGCCCGGCCGCTCGGCCAGCTTGTCGAGGAGGCCCATCGCCTCGGCCGACTCGGCGAGGGCCGCCATGGCGTTCTTGTAGGCCACACGCTGGCCCTCCGCCGTCTTGTCGGAGATGGAGCTGATGGAGATGAAGCGCGAGTCGAGCCTGCCAGTCTTCTTGTCGCGACGAAAGAGCAGCTGGCCCATGGTCTCCTTCTGCAGCGAGTTGGCGCCGTCGGCCATGTAGCACATGTTCGCCGTCGGGTCCTCCAGTAGCCACTCGGCGACCTGCAGGGCGAGAGGGGGGGGGGAGCTCAGCCAGGGGCACGAAAATAAAAATATAAACGTGCGGTGAGACGGGTTAACCCTAACCCTTTGGCACTTTGAAGGCCTTTTTTTGGCGCTTGTAGGCCTTCAGTGTCTGTAAAGCCGCGCATGTGTGTTCTATGGGCCCGTGCACGTCCCAGCTTGCCAAGGGGCGTCGCCCGCGACCCTCAGGACAATGGCGCGCGTGTTGCATCAAAACGAAAATCAGCCCAAAATTCTCTCAAATTGCTCCAAAAATGATAAACCAACACTTATTGTTTTCGTCCAACAGCGCTTTGACGGCCTATGGGCCCCGGGGGGCAGGCTACAGGAGGCCCGCATTGTTCGCAAAAAGGGCCTCCAGCAAACTATCCGGCCCGACCTACTCCATGTTCGCCGAGAGGAACCTTGCCCGGCCTCCGCACGATACATCAGCCGCCTCCACCATCTCCGCCAACGCGCCCGGCGGCACTCTGACGTCCCTTGCCATGCGTCTTCTCGGCTTCCTCCTACCCGCCGCCTCCCCTAAACCATCTCAGCAGGGCATGGACACGTCCCCGCCCACCGACGTGGAGACGCCACCGCCCGCCCCAAAGCCGCTGAGTTTTTGTTTTTGCTCGAAAGCCAGCAAAAAGCCGACGATATGCGCGAGCGGCAAAGCCAATTCGCATCCACGCGCCCCAACCGGCCGGCCGAGTCGGGGCAGCAGCCGCAGGTGCTTGCGCGCGCTCCATCGACTTCCCCCCCATTGTGGCCACGTGGCCTAGCTGGGGCCCGACCCGCGCGCGTCCCGTGGGGCCCATGCCCACCATTTCCCCAGTCGGGCTTCTTTCTTTGGCGGCGGGCGCGCTTGCGAGGCCGGATGTGTCCCAACCATTTCCGATATGCTGGAGGTAAGACCTTAGAACTGGCCACGCCTACCCCTTCTATCTCATACCTTGCGCGCAGGTCTATGGCTGGTTGACCCCGACCGCTCCTGCTCGGGGAATGGGCAGCCTCGCTTGGGCCGACAGCGGCAATTTGGTACCTTAACTGCAGAAGCTTCTGGAGCCGGACGAGCCGTCGCTGCTGCCCTTGCCGGAGCTGGAGGCCATCTGCCCGGGGCCCTTCACCTTCGGTCACCTCCACGCGCTCGTCGGCCTGCTCTACGGCCGGACCAAGGGCCTGGGAGCCACGGGTGGTTAAACGAGCTCTTCGCGCGTGCTGACCGTACCTGCGACCGTGGCGCGGTCCTACACCTGCGGCTCTACCACCTTATGGGTGGCGACACCGCGGGCGTTGCGTCGCCCACCAACTGGCGCCAAACGGACCTCGCCAAGCGGCTGCTCAAGCCCGTGGAGGCCAGCGCCCAGGCGGCGGCCGAGGAGAGCGACGCGGTCATCAAGAGCAAGAGGAGAAGCTGGCAGCCGCATTGGCAAAGAACTGAGCTGGGCGCCCACGGAGCGGTGGCTCAGCGGCTTAGAACGGTGGGCCATACCCGTGCGCCGCGCCGCTGCCTCTCAACGGCGTTGACCCAGCCGCGCTTGCCGCGCAGGTGTCTCGCAGAATGGCATTTGGCGCTCCGTACGGCACCTCCTCCCTTCTTCTTCGGCCTCGGTGTGCGCCAGTCAGGAGGTGTGCGCCTCATGCCTCTGGCCCGGGCTGCTGCCGACGTTGGCGCGAGCTAGGGCGTGTGAAGACCGCGCCGCACGAGCGGCGCAAGCCCGCTGCGTAGCGTGCCGGGTGGGCATTGGACAAATCAAAAGCGCGCGGCTACCAGCTAAGCCTCCCCCTCTCCTTGCTGCCCACCAGTGACGGAAGTGGCGGCGGCAGCGGCGTTGGCAGTGGATGCGTCGACCGCGCTGGCGGCAGTGACAGCTCCAGTCGCGGTAGCGGCTGCGGCAGGCGCCAATGCGGCTGGCATGCTAGGTGCTGCACGGCCAGCTCCTATGATGCCCCACGACGGCGCGTTTTCATAGCTCGGCATTGGCGGAGCAACATCTCGGCGGCGGCAGCGGTGGGGGGGCGGTGGCGGTGGCAGTAGACCGGAAAAGCGACGAACTCGCCATAGCCGGCGCTGGCGAGTCAGCGCGAGGTCGCGCCGGCAGTGAGGCGGAGCGTGAGGCCTTTTTTTGTGTTTTTTTTCTACGGTGTGCCGGTAAGTTCTCAGATCTATCGCCTGAGTTTAGGGCGTTGGCACGCGCACGGTCAGGAGCGTTTCCCCTCGGGCTGCGGCCTCGACTGGGTAGTGTGTCTGGTGGCCTCTCCCGTCGTGGGTCTGTTGTCTGAGGCTCGTGGGCACCCACCAAAGGTGGACATTGCGAAGCATGTCCCTGTCAAAAGGCTTAAAACAGCCCTAAAACAAAACTAAAACAAAACTCTGAGCCAATCTCATTAATACAAATGCACATTGGGCTTTTTCGCCAAATCTGGACATAAGTGAACGTTATCGTTATGAGCGATGTAGCACTCCTCAGAGGCTCCCAAGCGGCTCATACGCAACCCATATGCCATATCCACGCACAGGGGTCGAAACACCCAGCCGAAAATATTTTGGTGGCTGGTCACGTGACCCCAATGGCAAAAAGTACTGGGGGGGGGGCGACCCCCAAAAAGCGTTTTCTCGGCTCTGGGAGCCGCCTGGCGGCCTCCCTCCTCCGCAGCCCCGATGCGCCCCGCCCACGCCCCAACCACCCCCCGTACCCCTGCCAGTCGAGCCAGCGTCAAAGACCGCGATTCCGCCGTCATAATGGTGCCAGACGGTCCCCAAATCGACGCTTCTTCTGCGGCCCTGCGGCTGCAACCGAACAACCCACTCGACTCCCTCGCCCACCACTTCCCCCAACAACGCCATGGTGCCGGCCTGGATCGCCGGCACTGGCCCCGCACGGACGCCCTACAACCCGTGCTGCAGCGTGCCGGAGGCTGCCGCCTCCCAGGTGCCGCCCGTGTCCTCGCAAAAGGCGGGAACCACGCACCGGCATACCAAAAAAAAGAAAACTGATGGCCCCAAACCGACCGCGCGCCCGCCCCAGCGGCCTCGCTCGGCGGCCCCGCCGCGTTCACACCGAGTTTACTACACCTGCCACCCCCGCGGCCCCCGACAGCGCCAGCAGCGGCGATGCCGCCCTGAATTGGTAAGAAGCCAACCGTGAAATCCATGGCGCGGCCGCAGTGCAGCAGCATAAGTTCGACCTCGCGCACTTTGCGCGACTGCCCTCTGCCCGCCGAGGCTCCCTCCAGGCCCACATCGCATGTGCCGACGTAGACTGGGCGCCGGCCCGGGCCACGCCGGTCGCTGCCGTATCCGACGCGAGGCGCCGCAGCGCCGGCGCCGCAGCGGCCCCGCGGCCCGTAACGTCTTTGTAGTGCCCGCCACCGGGCGCCCCCTCCCCCGCTCTTCTAGGCGGCGTCGAACGCGGCAGTGGCAGCGTGGCGGTTGCAATGACAACTTCCAATACGGCGCCATATGAGAGCAGCCAAGCTGCGACATCGTCGCCCAAGGACGGCCGCCGCAGCCCGAGACTTGTGGTTGCGCCGCGCGCGCCCACCTCACGGCGCGCGCAAATGGCCGCCCGCCGCGAGCGACCTCGCCGCGCCAGCCTGCTGTGCAGGCCGGCTCGGGCACCCGTAGCACCACACGCTCGTAGACGCCCTGCTCTGCCGGCCCAGGGCTCGCTCTCGCGCTCCTAGTGTTGAGCCCTGCACCAAAGTGAGAGGGGGGGGGGGGGGGTCAACACGGGAGCGGAAGAGTTTTGTTTTTGGTAGATTCAAGTCGCGGGACGGGCTGGTGTGCGGCGTGTGGGCGATGTCAGGGCTAGGCGCGCAGCACCGGGCCCTGTACAGGGCGTGTGCACTCACTCAGCGCGCTCAGCGGCTCCAAGGTCGACGATAATACGAGGCGAGGTGTCACGCCGCCGGCGATGCTCTGCCGCTCGCCGCAGGGCCACTCTTCACAAGCCGCGGTCGTGGCGGGCCATGCCATCGCGGAGACCGCCGGCCCGGGCTGAACGGGGTAAACATAACACGATATGGCCGTAGGCTGCCAGCCCGGACGGCCCAAGGCTCGAGCACGCCACGCTAGGGTAGAGCCCCCGCCTGTATTGCGGCGTGCTGGGGTTTCGAGAGATGTATTATTTCGGGTGCTCGCGGGTCTCACGGCGGGCGGGCGTGGGGCGTGCGTGCTGGGCGAGGGCGGGGCTGGTGGCGCTATAGAACGGGCGGGACGGCTGCACTCACCCATCGCGCGCTTGGGCTCCCACAGCGATGAGACGCGCAACGATAGGCGCCGAGCCGAGTCCCACCGCCCGTGGTATTAACCATTTTCCTGCGCATATGGGGCCGTGGCACGGGGTCAAGAGCGCCGGTTGCAGCGGCACCAGGCGGGAGAGCGGTCCCGCGGGGGTGGGGAGGGTTCCCTGTGCGCTGCAGGCGGCAGCCGAGCCGTGGGTTGAGGATCCGAGACGGATTTGAAGTTTTGTATTAGCCATATTAGATGGGCAGCATGGCAGAGTAGGCCCAGGGTCTGCCAGGCTGGGAGCGGCGCGGTGCACCAGATGGAGAATCTGGCGGCGCAGCGCGACGGACCTTAGGAGTGCTCGACGCTGTGCGCCAGCTCCGACCTCAGGGGTCGACGAAGTCGCGAAGTCTTCACCATAAAGCACCTTCTTCGGGACCCCTCCACCTGCCAAAATGAAGTAGCCACAAGACTTTACGAATGAACGGCTGGGCGGGGGGGTGCGCCTTGGCAGACAGAAGGCTGGTTCAGGGCTAGATACCCAACAAGTATGCGTTGGTGTGGGCCGCTCCGTGCGCACAACTCGCGGAATCTTGGATCTTGGCTTTGAAACCGGGCCGGTGGCAAAGTGGTTGCATTGGGCATTTTGCGAAAACGCGTCTGTTGTGCGCGGAGACGCTAGCACAGTGCACGCGTAGGGGGGGACGAATGCGAATGCGTTTGCCCTCGCGCGAGCGCACCGGTCCGAATGAGAAATGGCCTTAACGTGCTAAAACTGACTGTGGAGGCCCCTCGCGGCGTCAGCCGAGGAGCAGCATTGTGCCCAGCAGCAGCAGCGGCGTGTGGCAGTTGCGGCGCAACAGCCATCGCCGGCCGCATCAAATCCGGCACGGGCCCCGATCGTGACGAGCGGACTGAGCATGGAGAGCGGCCGCCCGACCTTCGGCGTAGTTTACATTTTGCCCATTCTGGCCGCCGCGCGCGCTTTGAAATTTTAAAATTTTGGGCTATACACACACACTTGTGACGGGGGCTATGGGGTTATAGCTTAATGTGGCTGTGAAGTGGCTCGTGTGAAGTATGTCGGCATCGCCGAAAACACCTCGGACGGCACTGGATGGGCCCATCCGGGAGCGCACGGCGCTCCAGGAGCGTTCTGAGTGGCTCGACACTGGTGCCATATCATGTGTCGACAGACCTAACCAGCGTTCGTTGCGCGCGCCAGGGCTCGTGCGCAGCTCCGGCGAGACGGCTCACCAGCTCATCCGTCACCGTCGCGCCAGCCTCCACAGCCCGGAATCGATGCAGAGATGCGTGCTGCCCGTTCAGCCGACGGTAGCGCGTTACCTAGGTGTGTATGTAGGTGCCCTCCTCAATAATGAGGGTGCCCGCGACGCCTCGCGCCGCGAGCTTAGCCTCCAATGTCCAGCATTGCTGCTGCGGCGGCACCGAACAGAAAACTGACCATGGAGCCAGGACACGACGCGCGGGCTAGAAAATCGATGCGCAGCGTGTCGACATACATATAAAAGGTACCTCGGGTCAACCCAACACTAAATACTGGCCCTCGTGTACCAGCGCACCATGCTCGACGACGAGGATAGCATTGGCAACTCGACCGTCGCGCGCTCAAGGCGGGCGCCGTGCGCATCAGACGCCCATGGACAAGCAGTTTGATGTGGATGAGTCCAGGTCCATCCTCCTCACGTACGCGCCAACTGGCTCGCGCCGGAGCTCATTGGTCATGGGCTGGTGCCTATCTCACTCATGATGAACTCTAACCCAGTTTGGCAATTCTGATTTTGGGATTCTGCGTCCTCTGCTCAGACTTTTGATTCTCCTCTCGCCTTCTGGATTCTGTCCATGGATTCTGATTCTTCAACCTCTCCATGAATTCTGCCCCACCGCTTTCTGTTCCACCAGATCACTCTGATTCATTCTGTTGATAGATGTAGCTCGCTCGGACGCTGGAGGGGGGGTATGGTGAGTGGTTGCTATGGGTGATATGAGGGCAAACTAAGCTCCCTTTGGGTGCTGTGGGACCGAAGCAGGCAAAAAAATTGGGCTCTTCTGGTCAATTTTGGCCCCCTATGGCTATATATACAGGCGAGCGTTTCTGCCCCGTCACCTTGTGAAAACCCCCTAGCGAAATTTTACGAAAGAAAAACGGTAAAAACCTCGGGTAACCCGAGGCCGATGATTATTCTCATGAGTCTCATTTCTTGCATTATATATATATATATATATATATATATATATATATATATAACATCCACCAGCCACGGCTTGCCAGCGTCATAACACAGGACTTTTCTGGGAACGCAGAGACCGCAGATGTTGTGTGTGGCAGCATGGGTCTGGTTCTGTCTATCTGCAGAGTTTGTGGCCAGCGTGACCCGATTTTGGACTAACGCCCACAAACTCTGTAGATAGGCTGAACCAGACCCATGCTGCCACACACAACATCTGCGGTCTCTGCGTTCCCAGAAGACAATGTCCTGTCGTCCCTCTCAGTTTGCGTCTAAAACGGGAATAGGAGACAAAAACACCAGAAATTTTCCTGTGTTCTAACATTCCTCCATCGCCGAACAGGCGAAATCCGAACACGTACCCGATGTACGTGTCCCTCATCTCGAAAGAGACGGTCATGCACTCATTCATTCCATTAGAAGGAGACAGAGTAGGGCCGACACAAAGAATCAAGACCGACTCACTCATTCACACAAAGAAGATCACTCATTCACACAAAGAATATTAAAAGAGGAATCACAGGCCGACGCGTAAGAATCAATGCCGAGTCCTATATATTATATATATATATATATATATATATATACATTTATTTA
>Ga0209390_10009538_pt1 | contig 11627 bp, 11 predicted proteins | sample BON01_FD_187212 | JGI IMG/M metagenome (GOLD analysis project Ga0209390, IMG submission 187212) | Freshwater microbial communities from Lake Bonney liftoff mats and glacier meltwater in Antarctica - BON-01 (SPAdes) (version 2) | ecosystem: Environmental > Aquatic > Freshwater > Ice > Glacier... | reverse complement strand
CCGTGTTCGAGGCGACCGCAGCGGAGGTAGTCTGTGAACTCGCGCTGGACGTACTCGGGTAGCGGTGTACCACGGGTGGCCAATTGCGCCACAAAGACCGGGTAATGTGCCTCAACCAACTGGTAAGTGCCCTCTGGTATGTCGACCTTTGCCGCTACACGTTACATGCGCAGCGATAGAGAGGGGTCAGAGCAGTTGCTAGAGATAGCCGGTAACGCCAGAAATGACATGATGTTAGACGTACATCGCAGGCGGGAGGCCGGGGAGCTGCCAGAGCGTTTCATCGACCTGCATTTTAGTGATTTAATGCAGGATCCGGTTAAAGCATTAGAGGCAGTATATCGCCAGTCCGGCAAGACCTTTAGTAAAGATTATCAACATGCTATCAAGGACTATCTAACGCATAAGCCAAAAGGGAAGCATGGTAAACATAAGTATTTACCCGAAGACTGGGGCATGGACACTGAAACACTAAAGCAGCAAGCTCAGGATTATATGCAAGCGTATCGTGTGCAGGAAGAGTCATAGGTACAATTAAGGGGACGGTGTCTTTGAGCTCTTAAACCTGCAAGATGCTTTTAAGTAAATCCTGGCACGGCTTTGAATGTATTTACGGTGGCTCACTGATGCGAAATTCGGGGTGTTGTATCTTGCCTCCGGCGCTAGCCACTATGCTGACGCCGCCGATAGCGATTAGAGTAATTAGCGCAATCACAAGACAAACCCATGGGAGCCAGCGCACGCGGGCCCAGCCGATTGCGATTGCCGCTATGGCAAGCGCAGAGTTCGCATACAGCAGTGGCAGCCAGGTCTCGGCAAGTTCTGCGTGATAGTCCAGCCAGTCTCGGCTGCGTCCATTTAGTAGGTCATAAACGGCGGGGTAGGCTGAATCCCCGTAATTCGCCACGGGAGCACTTATGCCAGCCGTAATGGCAATTAACGTCAGACCCGTGAATAATAATACGGTCTGACGCAAAACAAGGCCAATTGCTAATATCAACCATGCAATAATCAACCCGATTACAGGAACGTGATTTAGCAACACGTGTCGGTAGGCAGGGTCGGCCATTAGGTCCATCCAGTCCACGCGGTTAGCTCCGTAAGGCCCATGAGGTACAGTGAGCCAGCTGATTCACCCGGCCGTCTAAAATATTACAATGGCCACATTCTTGGCCTTCACCGACGGCGACGCTAAAGAACTGGCAGCTACTGCAGACCTGGGCAGCCGTAGTAGAGCGTTCAGAGTATTGAAGTGTTTTGCGCATTTGTTCCTCACCTCGACTGAGGAAATCAGGGTCTGCGCAAAGAGCGGTGACAGCGGTATCACAGGCATGCAATAGCGGCGCTGCGGCAATTAGGCCGCCACGCTGCAATAGCTCGCGCCGGGTGAATGCTGGTTCTGTCACTTTTTCTGGGCAACCTGCATGCTGGTCTCAGGCATAATGATAAAGGCTGGCACGGCGGCAAACCTGATCACAGTCGACATAGAAGTACATTGGCCCGTTTCTGGATCGGGGTGACCGTCAGCAACCCGTGGCAACGCATGGTAGATGCCCGCGCACTGATAACCAATGTTGTTAGCTGCGGCGCGCCCAAGATGGACAGGTCCGATGTAAACTTCCGTCAAAAAGTTGAACGTATTCTTAATATCCCAGTATCCCGCTAACACGCCCTTCATACTGCCATCGGCGAGCATTTCTGCTCGGATCTGTAAGTCGCGAAACCAGTAGTAGTTATCAATTGCCTGCACTTTGAATTTTAGCTTGGCATCAACCGGTCCGGCCGTGAATATCCCATCTTTGATTTCTCCCCGAAATGCAGCGCTGTGAAACATTGTGTCGGCATGCACGAGCTGGCTCATGTCTGGTACGACTTGGCCGTTGGCATCTTTTGTAATTGGTCCGGCGCTGGTGAATAGCTGAGCTTCTACAATACCTTTATCGCGGGTCCCTTCCACCAACTTTATTTCCAGTAATGTCGCATAGCCGTTCTCTAAAATGGAATTATTGCTATCAAATAGTCGATCGAATAGCCCATCAGGGCGATACCCTTTGACGCAACCCATCAGCCGGTAGTGCTGGTTGTCGATACCGGTTTTTCCGTTTGCGCCGTTAAAATCGTTATGGGCACATTGGCCTCCGGCGCTGGCGAGAGTGTTTTCACCATCCAAGTCCAGACCGGCGACAGAAGCGTCGCCTTCAAACAGAATGTGGCCCGGGTCGGGCCAAGCTAACGGGTCCTTGCAGGCATCGGCAGGCAATAACCCCAGTGCGCCTTCACGGTCACCTGCATCGAATCGACGTTTTACTTCGTCGCGAACTTCAGCGTACTCCTCAGAAAAGAAATCTTCGTCGGTAATGTTCATGCCTTCTGGGCACTCGCCAGGATTTTCTTTGGCAATGTCATACGACCACTCGGTAAATACAAAACCACGAACCTGATCTTCGGCTGCTGCAGCCATAACCGCGTCCGTCGGAGCTACACTAGCAGACTTATCACCGCAAGCGCCAAGCAGTATTAGTAGAACGGTGGTGATCAGGATCTTCATTGTGACTTCCTTCTTATTATAGGGCTGAGGTCTGTGATGTTGTCAAACGAGGATGTCTGAAATGGGGCGGTCTGTTTGATTTTGATCCGCACCCCATTGGCCCACATTGAGGCCCATAGCCTGTTGCATTGTAAGCCCCACACGGCTCGCGGATTCGCCCACACCGCTGACGTGCAAGCCGGTGCGCAGTCGACCACCGGCAGTACCTGCTGTCATAAACGGCATGCCCACTATGCTATGCGTGTTGGCCTCTGAAGTTTCCGAGTGTGCCATCACCAGACAATTATCGAGCAACGTGCCTTCTCCCTCTGGCACCGCGTCCAACGTTTGACAAAATTGAGTCCACGCCTCCATGCTTTTGAGTACAAAGGCGGTTGCATTAGGTTGGTAGCCTAGCACTGTATCGCGTGGTTCCTCATGAGTAAGCGTGTGATGGGTATCAGTGCTGCCGGGCATACGGAGGCTAGAAGCACGATCAGAAAACTGCATGTTGAAAACGCGCGTTTGATCGCAAGCTAAAGCCAGTGCCAGAGTTTGCGCCATCAGGCCATGGTTAGCCATTACGTTATCAATTTCGGTGTCGTGTGGCAGATCAACCGGTGCTTGGGGCGTGCTGCACGCTTGCAGCGGCGGCGGCTGTAGCAGTTGTAACTCTAATTGCTGCTCGAGCTGGCGTAGCGCAGTGAAGTACTGATCAAGACGAGCGCGGTCGCTGTATCCGAGCTGTCGCTCTAGACGCTTGCGGTCTTCTGTCACAATGGACAGCGCACTTTTGCGCAGCAGTACGCTTGGGTCGGGAGAGAAATCTTTGGCGTTAGGGTCTGAGAACCCAGGCCCAAAAATGCGGGTGTAAAACCCCAGCGCGCTCGGTTCCGCAGGATTGACGCTGCTGACATCGCGCAGGCTGTTACTGTGGCGAGGATTTCCTGTTGCTGCCATTTCCAAAGATCTGAAGCGAGTGCGGGTGCCGATCGCGTCCGATATTAGCACGTCGAGAGTTGGGCCTGTCACGGTGTCTGCCGTTTTGGGAGCGCCGCCGCACAGTGCGCCGAACACACCCGTGCGGTGTACCTGATTGGCCTCGCCGTCAAGTAGTACGCTATAGCCACTGAGTATATTCATGCGATGACGCATAGGTGCAATGGGTAGTAATTCCGGCGACAGCTCCCAATCAATTCCCTCAGTGCTTGGGTTCCAGCGCGCGGGGTTCATGCCGCAGCCAAAAAACCAGGTACCAAACCGTTGGGGTAATGGTGCGCCGGTCGCGGCCATGGCATTACCATTGGTGTTTAGAAAAATATCGAGGAAGGGCAGACCGACCGAAACGGCGGCACCACCGAGTGTGCCGCGAAGAAATCCGCGCCGGTTGATACCGCCGCTTTTACTATTTTTCATATCGATTGCCCCTTGCCGACAATGAGGGTTAGTTGAGTCTTATCATCAAATTCGGTTCTGTCAATGTACGTAGTTTGCGGTTTCACAGTCTGTGCCTTGGGCGCCTGAGGCGACGGTGCGGTCGCAGTGCGAAATGCTTCACTGGTGGCGATGTCACTCATCAATGCCGGCACGTGATAACCCTGCTGAGCAAAAGTATCCTCCAGATAGCGCAGCAGGCGGCGCTCGCCGTTGGTTTGTTTTCTGCCCACGGCATAGCGGTAGAGGTTCTCGACCAGACAGGCGCTCACTAACGGGCTTTCAGAAAACGCCTGCCCTAACTCTGCGGCGTTGGAAAAAGTAGCGCCGTCGAAATTGCCGCTGGTGTCGATAGTTGATTCGTTTTCTGACAGTCGGAACTTGCCGATGCCGTCGAAACTTTCCAAAGCGAGCCCAATCGGATCCGTGAGGGCGTGGCACTTGCGACAGCTGGCTTGAGTCGCGTGCACCGCTAGACGGTCGCGTGCTGTTTTATGCACCGTCGCCACATCTTGCGTGAACTGGGTGAAATCTATATCAGCGGGGGCCTCCGGAACGGTCTGGCATAGCAAAGCCTCCCGCATAAATACGCCGCGCAGCGTCGGAGAACTGCGACCCGGGTGGGAATGTAGCATGGAGAAGCTCGCATGCGACAGAAGCCCGCTGCGCGACTGGTTGGCGGGGAGCGTGGCGTTCTCCCATCCATCCACTGCGCGAACCGGTATCCCATAAATTGGTCCCAAAGATCGAGTCATAGGCAATTCATTTGACGTAAATAAGCTACGGTAGTCTGCGTTTTGTGTTACTAGTTGATCGACCACAAAACGTAAGGTTTGTTCACGCGCGTCGGCGGCCATGCGACTATTAAACAGTGGGTATTGGGTAACATCCTTGCTCAACTCTTCAAATTGGTCGAATACAAATACATCCTCAAAAAATGCGCGTATACCAGAAGCAAGATGCTCAGAGGACACCATACGCTGCACTTGTCGCGCCAAAGCTTCTGGCTGAGCCAGTTCGCCGCGTTCTGCCGCTGCCAGCAGAATTTCGTCCGGACCCCGATTCCACAAAAAGTAACTGAGCTTACTCGCTAGGCTCAAATTCGTCAGCTGCAACCTGCTCGGCTCGTCTGGCAAAGGGGCGGGCTCAGCAACTTCAACCCTAAACAGAAAGTCGGGTGCTACCATCAGGCTGGCGAGCGCGAGTTGCAGACCTGCATAATAGTCTTGCTGTTCTTCTGCAACGCGAGATGCTACCTCGGCGCGAAGCTGAATATCTTCTTGTGACAGTGGCCTACGCAGCAGCGTGCGACCAAGTTCTTTGATCGTTTGCGTCATACAAGCGTCATCGGGAGCGGTGGCTGATCGGGGTTGGCACGGGAGAATGTCCGCACGCAGTTCAACAGATGTGACCTGAGCAGCAATGCTACGTGCCATGGCCTCGTACTGTTCGAATCCACTGCGAGTGACTGCAACCCGCGAGGCCCCGAGTGCGTTGAGGCCCTCCTGGCGGTTGTCTGGTTCGAAGCGGCCTGCCACCTCAATCTGACTGCCAAAGGCATCTTCAATCGCATTGCGATATTGTTCGCCTGTGAGGCGACGCATCGCCAGTGGGCCGCCAGTTGCACTGGGATCGGCACTGCCGCAACCGACCAGCAGCAATATGCTGCCACCGATCAATATTCTGGACATGTATCTCATGTCTTTCCTTTGGTCTTGGGACCGCAATCTGCCTCATTAGAGAGCTTTAGATTACTATATGACTCCCGGATGAATTATTACGTTTTTTTAACACACCTCTAGGCGTTAGCCTGTTTTCAGAAGGTGTAAATAGCTGTGAAGCCATACTCTCGCCCTGGATACTGCATGCCAACCAGAGTTTGTGTGTTCTCGAACTGGCTAGGGTTAGTGTTTAAATCCTCGTTGGTCAGATTTTTTGCCCAGAACTTTAGCTCTACACCTAGGTTAGGTTCAAAAAAGACAAATGACACGTCAAAGCGGCTTTTGTCCTCGTCAAAACGGCTGACGCTGGGTATGTCGGGCTTGTTGCTCTCTGCCAGAGTTTGCCGCGCTGGTTTGGATTGCCATGTCCAGTTCAGGCGCGTGGCAAAGTTCCAGTTACTGCCAAGGTCGTGTTCATATGCGAGCTGGAAGTTTGTCTGCCAACGGGGCAGAGCATTAAGCGGCTTACCATTTTTAGGACAGAATAATTGGTCTGGGAAAGGGGCCTGACCCGGTAAAAGTGCAGGTTCCTCACCTGCTTCGCACAAGCGGCGGTTCCAATCTTCAATGGTAGGGTCGGAGTAAGCGCCTCGCACGGCAGCCTCCCAGTGCTGAGCAAACACATAGGTAACATCGAACTCGACCCCGCGGGTAATCACCTCATCGGCATTTCCGAGCTGATTGTTGAACAAGCCCCCCAACGGCGTCAGCGCAGGCACCTCACCGGGAAAGCCGATCTGATGATTCTTGAATTCCTGATAAAATAGGGCAAGCGTAAACCGCAGATGATTATCCAGTAGCAGCCCCTTTACTCCGAGTTCATAGGAATCCGATATCTCTTCCTCAAAAGTGGCCACCTCGCGCCCGAACGCTGCGATCTCCGGAAAGAAATCTGCCAGCGCGAACACGCCAGGCACTAACGGATTGAACCCTCCTTGCTTAAATGCGTTGTCTGCTGATGCATAAAACGTCAGATTGTCGCTATAGTAATGGCTGAGCTTCACGCTCCAGGACAGGTGATCGAAATCCAGTTTGTCATCGACAAGGGCAATATATTCTAGAAAGCGAATGTCGCCCTCCATGGTCGTTTCGATATCGTCATAGCGGGCGCCCAACCCCAACTCCCAGTCTTCTATAAATGCGTAGCTGATATTTCCGTAAACGGCGTTACCACTATCTTCGCTGCTGGACTCGCCAATGACTTCGGTGTCTGTCACCACGACGTTGAAAACGCCGTCGGCGGGTCGGGTAAAGTGGTACAGGCCCGTTACGTAACTAATGTCGCCGATAACATCAGAGAAGCGTAGCTCATAAGTCGTGATTTTATAGTCTAGGTCGATGTTGAAGACTTCATTAGAGTTGGGAAAAGGTTTTCGATTTTCATTGGAACTGTTGCTGAACTGCTGGTGCATTGCCAAGAAGTCAACATCACTGAAGCCTGCTTCCCATGACCAATGGATACTGATGTCCTTGATATCGCCGTCGACCTTGCCGACGAACTCACCGTAATCTTTACGGTCTTTAAACTTCCCATACTCAGCAGGAATAGCGGTGGTACCGCCGGTTCCGGGTATTTCGCCTTGATAGTTAAAAGACGAAACATACTGGGTTAGGTCCTGATAGTTGGCGATAGTATCGAGCTGCATAGTGTCGTTGATGAGCCAGCGCAATTTGCCGCGCACCGATTTCGTGTCGCTGCCACCGCTGGTGCTGTCTGGTGAGATGGGGTTAACGTTCTCGATATAGCCATCATCATCGCGGTAAACCCCCGCCAGCCGCAGAGCAAGCCGGTCATCGACCAGTGGAATGTTTATCGCGCCGCGCACATCTGCGGCCCCCAAATTAGAGGAATCGTACTGACTGTAAGTCCCTTCGAGGTAGCCGCCTATGCCCTCCATAGTGGGTGACCGAGTAATGATGTTATATGCCCCGCCAGGCGCGTTGATGCCATACAGCGTGCCTTGTGGTCCACGCAGCAACTCTAGTCGCTCCAGATCAACCAATGTCGAAAACACGGTGCCGATTTGTGATTGCGCGAATTGGTCCACAAAGACCACGACGCTTTGCGGCGAGCCTACAGAGAAAAACCCAGGGCCTACCCCGCGCAATCGGATTGATGCCGATTGAATGCCGGGGAAGATTGAAACGCCTGGTGTAAGTTGCACCAGATCAGTAAAAGAGAAGGCATTGATGTCCGCGATGTCTTGAGCGGTTGCCACACTGATTGAAATAGGAACGTCCTGAAGAATCTGTGTGCGCTTCTGCGCAGTGACCAGAACCTCCTCGAGAAATACAGGTACCGGGTCCTGCACATCCGTCTGGGCAAGGATCGGCACGGAAATCACAGCAAATATTGCGATGTAAGCTGCAGGTAATATTGCCTTAAACATGGGCTCACCTTTATAGTTATGGCTATAACATAAACCTGAAATAGGTCTAAGGTCAACAGTGCTTGGGAGTTACAGATGGGATGAAAGAGCCAATGGGTCAGACTTTTGCCCGGAAGTTACTAGCCTGCGGACGGTTGTCTATGGCGTTCGAACGTCGCTGCTGCCTAGATTGGGGCAAAAGTCGTTATCCATGCTATTGATCGTCATGGTCGGGAATGCAAAGTCCATATTCTCGGCCGCAAACTGTTCTAGGATCGCCAGATTGACAGAATGAGAGATGGCCAGATTTTGTGAGTAGCGGGTCGTTATATGCTAATAGGGACCTTTTACCGTCAGGCGTTCTCAGGTCCGCAGTGTCTAGTTGGTAAAAATGTTACCCAGTTGGCAGCTCTCTGTGCGCCACTTTTAGCTGGCGCCCGGCCTTGCCTCGCCGGAGGGTACGCATTGGAATCGGACGTCAATCTGAAACGTAAGATGGTTGCTTTACAAACATATACAATTGTCGGTGGAACGCGATAAAAGAAGAGGACAGCAACGGGATGTTGGCCATGTCCTGTTCCTTCTCGCGAAGATGAGCGAGCATTCTAGCGATGACGTCCTAGTCCTCAATATAGGCGATGACCTTTACCGATCCACCGCAATGACCGTAAACCTAAATATCGATACCAGCGCAGTCTAAATAAAAGCGCACTGGAGTTTAGGAATTATAAACCCCCTAATCGATAGATTTCCAGCCTATAGGTGTTGGCTCCTACCGGCACTGAATCTGGATGCAGGGTAATTGGCGCAAACTTCCAGAATGTAGTAGTCGTGACCCGGAATCGAGCGGCAAAATCTCTAGCGAAACAGTGCGCCGCTTTGACACCCGCAACGGAACGCTCAGGGAGGACCCGATTTCGCTGCCAGACGTTGTTATGGTGGTCGCCGGGTTGCCATATTCGACCTCTTTAAAAATTAATGCGGTTTTGTGAAAGATTGAGATTGGGCGCGGTTTCCGTTACGGCCTCTTTCCACGTTTTGCACGCCCCCCCCCCCGTGCGCGGTTCGCCGTCGGATTAATTAGTTGAATAAGTTGTATGCGCGTGCGAAGTAATAAATCAAAAGAAAATACCTGTTTAAGTTTTTCATCTCGTACGCGCATACAACTAATCCAACTTATTAATCTGTGATCCCTTGCAGTGCCCTGTAGCGATCTGCGCGGGCCTCCGTGATCCTGACGGCGTGCTCTGCAAATTCTTCATGCACCTTGGCGTTCACCAGAAACGTGCCTGATGATCGTCTGCCACGCTTGCCGGGCTCTGGTGCCGGGGTAATATCCCTCACCCAGCCAAGTTCTATCAGGTAATCAATAGCGCCCTCTGCGTCGCGGTTATCAGCGCCCTGCCAGTGCGTTGCATTGCGGGTCAGGTCGCCACGTTTAAAGCACTCCCATCGCTTCGCTAGAATCGCCTCTGCAGCACTGCGCACCAGCGCCCGCACTTGTCCCGCCTCCTGATCTAAAACGCTGTAGACAGCCTCAGAATGCCGGTAAAGGCATCCCATCAATCGGCGGGCCCTGTCCATCGTTCCACCCTCGACTAATCGCAACGGATCGGCGCCTGTTTCGACTGCGGTTAGCACATGAAGCGCGAAGGCGAAGCGGCCCAACATGCCGGGGAACTTGTCCAGGTGTTCGGCGAATCGCCGGGCGGGTGTTCTCTGTGCTAATTTGCGCACGTCGTTGTGATACCGCTGCATAATCTCGATTGCCTCATACGACAGCGACACCATCAGCGGCTTACCTGCGCATTGCTGGTGCAGAAAATTGAAAATGTTTCGTACAGCCTGATATGTTAGCGGATCGGATTTAGTCAGGTAATTGACGCTACCGGCGGCACGCAATCGGTAAAGCGAAAAACGCTGATAAAGCCCATCGGCACCAGTCCCTGCCTTGCGGAACTTCGCAGCCAGCAATTCAGGCTGTATACCGGCCAGAATGCCAACACTAAAATCAGGCACCACAAGCGGGCCTCTTGAAATTCTATTGATCGTGACTTGTCCTCCGTCATAAGAGCGCAGAAATACGCCCCGATCTTTGCCGCCATCTTTGCCCGCATACGCGTCCATGCGGCCTAGAAACTCAGTGATCTCGTGGTGGTAAAGGTTGACACCCTCAGGGTTATCCGCGAGGAGGTGCCCTAGCGCCTCCGTGGTGGTGTCCAGAGCGTGCCGTTGCTTCCAGACGGGTTTTGGTGGCGGTTCTGATTTCGTCCCTTTAGCGGCATCCAGTGCGCTGTGCCACGCTGCTAGTGCAAAATTACTTTCACGCACAATGTCGTTGTTGATTGCCTCGGCTGATCGGGCAGCCTCGTTTATGATCGGACTTTTCCCACTACCTGAATCGCCCGCTAACCCGGCAAACACAAAAGCCGGGACAGAGAATGGCCCTAGGTCCAATCGCGCTCTGTGGTCAATCGTGTTTGCTGCAGCGACAAGTAAGCAAAACGCATAGCCGCCCGGATCAAAGCCGGACTGTGCAGACTTCTCGCGGCTGAATTTCTCAAATGCAGCGGGCAGAATATCCAGCGGGAAAGCGGGCACAATCTGCTCGGCAAAAGGATCGGCGAGATCGGGCCAGGATGATGGTGTGTCATCCTGTTCTGCCCTGCGCGCGCTCGATTCCATTGCGTCTAGTGCAACGCCAAAAGCTGCCGCGCGGCTGACTATGTTTTCAAGATTCACAAGCCACCCCAGTCTCATATGTCACACGGGCAAGAATTCGAAATTGCGCGTCCTGCTCTAGGGTCGGGGTAACGCCTGCGCGCACTAGGTCGCGATATTTCAGGCACCAGCGGTGCATCGCCTGCAGTTCGTCGGGTGTGAATTCTGGCGGTGCCAGTATCTGCTCGGCGGTTGGTTGGCATAGTGCGCTCACAGGGACGCCCCCACTTCCGCAGCCAGCGCATGGCGCAGTTCCTCGCACGACTCCTCGTCGACAGCGGCGAGCGCAGCGGCAATTCTTCGTGCGGGAAAGTAGCGGATGCGTTCGGCTAGGTCATATGGCGTGGCCCGCTCTAGTGCGGCCTCCATCATTTCAGCCCAGAAGCCAGCAGCAGCAGAGCCGGTGAGCCAGTGCAGTTGTTCGGGAGTTTGAGCGGCCCAGTCGGCGGCGATTTCAAAGGGTGTTTTTTGTGGTATCATTGCTTTGCCATCCGTTAAATGGTGATTCCAGCGCCGCGCAGCTGTAAACTGCGTGGCGTTTTTTTATGCAGCGTTTTTTTCTTTTCTTTTTCGGTAGCGTTCTTCCTGCTCCTCAGTGATAAGACGACGACGGCCCACCTTGATAGTTTCAAGCTCCCCTCTTGCAATTTCGTTGTACGCGGTATTGCGCCCATAGCTCCACATTTCGCAATGTTCGTCGATTGTGTATGCGCGCTTTCTGTTCGTGTTAGACATGGCTGAAAATCCCTGTTTGTGTGTCAGGGTCCCAGCTTAGGGATGCAAACGGGCAGACGCTTAGCGTATACCCGCTTTTTTGAGATGACGGCGGACGGTGGTCACGTCCACGCATAGACG
>Ga0209390_10009535_pt1 | contig 11628 bp, 18 predicted proteins | sample BON01_FD_187212 | JGI IMG/M metagenome (GOLD analysis project Ga0209390, IMG submission 187212) | Freshwater microbial communities from Lake Bonney liftoff mats and glacier meltwater in Antarctica - BON-01 (SPAdes) (version 2) | ecosystem: Environmental > Aquatic > Freshwater > Ice > Glacier... | reverse complement strand
TGTAAAGAAAATGATATTCCTACGAGTTTTGATTATGATATAGATAATTCAGCTATATCTAAAAAAGAAGATGAAGAGTTTGCTGATGACTGGTATTTAATTCATGAGGCAGACCCCACAGTAGAACTTTTATGCCCCGAATGTATTTTGGAATGTAATACAACACACATAGTAATTACATAAAAGTATCAGACATCATTCTTTGAAGCATATTATCTCTTAGTCGTGTTTGGAGTTGTTCCGCATAACTTTGTTGGGCTAAATAATCTATTGAAGGCTCACGTTCTCTTTCTTGACGTGGCTCACGTTCTCTGCGTACAGGTCTTTGTCTAATTGGTTGGGGTACTTCCTCTATATATTTTTCAATAACTTTAGGTTTCGCTGACATAACTTTGGCATTTTCGGATCTTAATCTTTCGTTTTCAGCCTTCATTAGAGCTATTTCAGTATCTTTTTCTTTTGTGATTTGTGACTTAGGTCTAATCTTGCTTCTTGCTAATGTTAATGATTCACATCGCTTATCAGCGATTGCCCTTTTACGTGCGATCTCTGGGTCTTCAACTTCTTCAACTTCTTCAACTTCATTTTCTACAGCATCTTCAATTGCTCCGTCGCTATCACTTTCATATTTACTTTCAGGTTTTACTGATTGTTTCTTCTTTGCTCTATTCAATTTAGCCATTTCGTTTTTTCTTTGTCTTTGTTCCTCTGTTAAAGCCATTATATCTCAGTACTATATATACATAAGATATATATTTTATGGGTACTGATAGAATTATTAATGAGTACTGATTTAATTATTAATGAGTACTGATAGACCTTTAACCCATTGGTAAAAGTCTTCGTGCAGGTGGTGTTACAGCAGCCGATAATCTTGAACTTGAACTCATGCGAGGAGGAACACGTGATATTGCTTGAGATGTCCCTTTTAGTAATTGTCTCATACCTGATGGTGTATCTGCTGAAAAAATTGAACTTGTTCGTGGTGCTAATGTTGGTGTTGGTGTATTTGCAAAAGAACTAAAATTTGTTTGTAGTGATAGTCCTGGTGTTGGTGTTGGTTCAAAAACAGAACCTTTGGCATTCGTGCAAGTCCTGATAATTCATGACGTGTTAATTTTTGGCGATTTGCTTTAGATTTCAAATTACTGTTCGATAAAGAAATCGTTTTATCTAAGTCAGCATCGGAGATATTGCCGATACTTTGTGCTAAGTTTAAGATTGCTCGGTTTTCAGGTAAGTTTCTTTCTTGATAACATAATTGAGTACCACGATTGGGTATGATTCTTAATTGATTATTTGGTATTAATATTCCTGATACATCCACCAATCTTTTATCAATTTGTGCGTCATAAGCGTAATTAAAACGAGATGCTTCTACATTTGGTCTTGGAGTACATTTGATGATTGGTGTAGGTACAAAAGAACGTTGGCTATTCTCTTTTCCCATACATCCTATATGAGTAGCCACATCAAGTTGTGAGTATCTTTGATAGGGGTAATTAGCATAACTTCTTGCGTGTATTTTATCTGTATAATTCATAGTCATAACACCTTTTTCAGCAGGTCTTCCGCTAACTCCATTTGTCATATAAGATCTGTCAATAACACCGAATAATCGCTGTTGATTATGTGATATATCCATAGTATATTTCTATAATATAGTGATATAATAAAAAAAAATGTTCGTTCTATTTTAGACAGTTTGAATTAAGGAATTAAACTACCACAGTAATTGCATGTCCTTCATTAACCATCATAATACGGGTACATTTGGCGTAAATATATGGCGTAAAAGTCTCAAGAGAAGAACCTGCAAAAGTCATCTTCCACGCAATATTTAAAGCAGATAATTTACCATCTAAACCTAATTTATAGAAGTCTCCTTGTTGAATATTCTCAAGCGATACGATGTGGGCGAAATAATATTTTAAGAAAAGCGATAGAGAGGCACAACCTGGATGGATTGAAGCACTCATGTCTTGGTTAAGATTTCCCAAGACATGAGAGAGATTTCCGATTAAAGCCTCGGGCGATTAAAGTCTCATTATATACTTGAGCGTCATCCAGAGGCTGAGGCATTAGGGGGGTATTATTTATTTCAATTGAACTCGCAAGAAGACCAGTAGTGTCTGACTTAAAATAATAAGATTGATTAAATAAATCACCCGCAGTGACGGCGTTTGCATCAGTTGCACCAGATTGTCCTACATAACCAGATGCGGCTACTTGATTGTACGTTTGAATGGCGTTGGCGAGATTATTAGAACCGAATAATTGAAGAGCAGAAATATTTGGAACACCAGGTTGTAATACACAGATAAGTTGGTCGAGTGAAGTTGAATTCACAGTTGTAAGAACATTGACTGATGTACCTTTGGTAAATACTGCTTGTTTGCTTGTTACATAAGTTTGATACCCGAGAGACAAGCCAGATGATAGAAGTTTTGATGCTTTAAGGTTATAATATAGTGGATCGGTGAATCCAATTTTTGATATAGTAAATAATATATCACTGAGAGTATAACCAGCACCAGTTGAAACAGGAGCAGAACCAGCAGTTGCAGTATGAGAACCCCATAAGATTTTTTCTGAGTCAAAAGTTATTTCGATTTCTACTAAATTTAAATCATTAGTATCGGGACAAGGACACGAACATGTAGATAGCCAACCCAACCAATTATTCACCATAAATCGTGAGTTTGTGTCGCTTGGAGAAGCACTTAGAGTTTCAAATATAGGAGCACCTGCAGTAATATCATCAACAGCGGTCACAACTTTATAGCCAACCGATGGGTCAGCATTTTCTAAAAATCTTTTACTGACTTGGTCTATACCGCCCCCATCTAAATCATAAAGTTTATTATATAGTGTATTATAATTATCAATTCTTTCAATTAATGAACCATTGACAGATACAGAAGCGTTTCACTGGATAGGCGAGGGAAATTTACGTTTCCAGCAGAAACAGTCGCACTTGCTTTCATAAACATAGTGAATGTACGTAAATCTATAATTGTATTCGCATGTAATCGGACTTTGATAGTGTCTCCAGCGTTATAATTCCAGTTCTGTCAGGAGTTAATTTCACGGAAGTTTTTGAAAACCCAGATAAGGATTTAATATTGTACGCTAAATTTTTCAAGAATGACGCAAATTCCATTATATATTGTTTTTCTTTCTATTATTATAAAAGGATTAAAAGTAAATATTTTGTTATTGTTATTTATTGTTTTTTGAAAGAATTTTTTCATTGTCTTTGCTTTTGGAGATGAGGCAATAACAGAACTTATAGCAGCACCCACAGTACCCATAGCTGCACCCATAGTACTACCCCCCCTTGATTCTATTGGTAATTTTAAGTCTTTATATTTTTCCCGTGCGTATTTTCTTGCCTTTACTGCTTTTTCAGAACCTTCATCATCAGGTTTTCGTGGTGCTCCTCTACCTCTAACTGTTATACTTTGTTCTGGAGGAGGTTGGTCTCTAAGAAGTTTTTTAATATATATTTTCAGTTTGTCTGCGATATTCTTCGGGTTCTTTTTGATATGCTGACACCATTTTTTCGTGATATTCTAAAGTACCAACACCAGAACCAAACACATTCAATTTTGATTCTATATTAAATCTTTCATCTGATGGTGCGTAATATAATTTGAGAAACTCTTCACTATAAGAACCATCTAATTCTTGTATTGGTTCAAGTTGGACTTTCAATCTATTTTCTATTAATTTATCACCATCAAACTGAGATTGATCTATAACTCGTTCAGCATAATTTTTTTTGCATATTCACGTCTCATTATACTATATGCATTTTTACTTTGTTCTGTCATTTTATCAAATATTTTCTTTTTATCTGTTTCATCTGCGTAATGTAATTATAAAAAGTCATCATTAAAAACAATTTTATCACTTTGTGCTACATTTTAAATCTATTGTTTGTCAAATCACTACCTCCTAAAAAGCTTTGATTTATAAAAATTTCACTATTATCTAACGCTTCATATTCTTGTTGCAACATTTGATATTCTTTCAATTGTTGATTAGACATATTATCAAAAAAATTCATTTTATCTCCGTAAGCACCGTAATATAATTTTAGAAAATCTTCATCAAAAACTATCTCTTTACTTCCTGCTTCATTATCAACTATATTGTCATTAGTAGGATTATCAAAATAACTGGCTACATTATTTACCATATTATTCATTACACCATTAATTATATCACCTTTACTTTTAGCGGACACTGATTTCAATTGTGGATGATTTACCAAATCTTCAATTTTCATGTTATTGAAATTTGGATTTGTTTCAACCATTCTTTCTATTTTATTTAGTGCTCCTGACCAAAATACAGCGTCAAAAAATTGCTTGGCTTCTGGAGAATCAAGTTTGGCATTTATAAAGGTTTCATTGTTAATTTGATCTATAAGGTTATCAAAAGTATTATCTTTGAAAAAATCATCATATGAAACATTTTCTTTATCAATAACATCGGTATTAGATGGATCATTGTAATATTTAAGAATTTCTTTTATTAAAAACCCCGCACCTGCACCGTATTCAAAATTATAATTATCATATTCTTTATCACTTAATGTTAATATTTTATTTGTATATCCAGTAAAAGCATTATTACTCCTATCTAGTACAAAAGGTTCTCTTTGTGCTGTAGCCGAACCATCACCCATTTGATTAGAAAGACTGTTGACTGTTCCTGTTAGTGCTTCTACATTACTATCATTTGAAGGATTTTCGTTTAATCCTAACTTTTTCATTAAAGAACTCATCATAGAACCTTCTTCGGAATCCCCAAATGTATCATTAGACTTTGGAAGTACAGGCATAGTGTCTTTTACATAATAACGAAAAAGTTGTTCGTTTGTCAATACACTATTCAAATGCATATAGCTATTCATTTGAGCGATACGCTTGTTTAATTCATCAAATACAGCACTAAAAGTTGGTCGCTTCTTTTCTTTCATATTGCGTACGAGTACATTCTCTAAAGAATGGCTACCAGCGTTAATATTCATTATTGTTTCTATGTATTAAAAATATATTAATATAGTAAAATGATTATAGAAAAAAAACTTGAAGGCTTTGATAACAAGCTTAAGTTTGACAAACTCAATTATCCTCAATGTTCTTGCGGATTATGTCCCAGATTTTATTGGAATATGTTGAATATTGGTAGTAGAGGAAGTGGTAAAACCTATACAGTATGTCAAATGATTAAACACTATGAAACCCACAAAATTATGAAAGATGGTATAGAATATAAATTGAGAACTCATTTAATCACACCGACAATTCAGGCAAATGAAATATATCAAGCACTGTCAAGTCTTGACATAGAAAAGGACGCACACGACGATTATAGCGACCACTTGCTTTTAGATATAATTAACAATATTAAAGCGGAAAAGGAAGAGTATAACAAGTTCTTACTTTATAAGAAATCTTATGAAAAATTCTTCCAAACTCCCGAGAAAAAACTTGGTGATTTATATGATAAAAACCCTGAAATATTTCATGTATTGGAAGAATACGAATATATACACCCAAATTTTTTAAGCACGAACCGCCCAAAGTCAATATCATAGTTTTAGATGATTTATTAGGGAGCGATGCTTTTACAATAAAGATAAAGTCAGTCTTAACGAATGCTATGATAAAGAACCGACATATGGGAATTTGCTTTCCTGTACTCGTTCAATCAATTCGTGCTGTTCCCAAGAACATTCGCCTTAATTGTTCGGTGTTTCAATTGGCTTCCTTTAAAAATAAGAAAGTAATTTTAGAAGATATATATGAAGAAGTAAGTAATGTTATAGGTATAGATGAATTTGAGGAGTTGTACTATCACGCTACAGATAAACCATTTGGTTCGCTCATAATAGATACAAATTCTGGAAAAAGATTTCTTTCAAATTTAGATTCAGAGTTATTCATAGATAATGCCGAAAAATGAAATCTCACCTAAAAATAGAAAATGCCTATAACTAATATTGACGAGATTGATAAAGACCTACTATTACGCCAAGCCCGTATTTTATATAGTGATGTTGAAGATTGGGTATTAAATCTTGCTGTAGAAGCGTACGAAAATTCGCTAAAAACCCAAGAGAAAGAAGAACTCATAGAAAAGCAATTCGTTTTTTTTTAATATTTGCTAATAATAGAATAAATGGCGACCCGATTTGTTAAACCAAATATAACTAAATACATACAATTATATAGCAAGTACGCTCTTATTGATGGTACAAACTATACGTGGGAATTAGAAAGACCTATTGATATAAATGAAAATGCTTTAATACAAGTTGCAGATAGAGTTTTTGGAAGTGTTCCAACGGGAGAAGATGTAGAACCATACACAATAAGAATGTTAAATGCATCTACACAATCTGTAGTCAATACAGAAAATACATCAGGAACAGAACAACACATGTATAATTATGGGAAAATCATAGATATAGGGCATGTGAAAAGAGCTATTCCAAATAAAATTATATTAGAAATCCAACCACAGAATATGAATAGAATATCTTTGAGAGTAAATAAAGGAATAACAGGGGATACACCAATCAACAGTGCTATAGAGTTTTTTATTTCACTTAAAATAACTGAAAAAGAACCCTCTTATATTGAGTTCGGGTCTCTTAATAATATAAATATTCACCAATAAATATATATGTTACTTATAAAATGGATATTATCAAAACCCGCACAATAACTTCATTCATTTCATCCGCAAACAGACAAATTCAAGAAAACACATATAATTTTACTATAGATTATCCCGATGGTATTCTCACATGTCGTCCCAACGAGTATATGGAATTAAATGTGTTATCTTTTGATATGCCTAATACTATGTATAATATTAACAGTAAAAATAATGAATTTGATATAATAACTCTACGCAAACCGTAAGAAATAAGATACCCGAAGGCAATTACTCGGTTAAAACATGTATGACGCAACTGAAAACTTTAATAGGAACTACTCTTATAACGGTTGTATATAATGAAGCCCAAAACACATACACCTTCGCAAAAAGTACTTTATTAACATGAGTATATAAAATTAAACCTATTACTATTGGAAAACTGATTGTTGTAGCAGACAATACAGAATATGAAATATCAACAACTGGATATACGACAGGTTTAATTAACCTGATAAACTACAATAAAGTAATGGTGCGTACAGAGAATATTTCGTATTATTACAGTAATGTAGAAAATATATGAACTAATAATAACAGTGTTTTTAATAGTGATATTATTTTTTGGAAGTCCAAAGCTGATACAGATCCATACAAAATATTAAAATACAAAAATGAAGATGGTGGAAACAGTTGTGTATAAGATTGAGAATAGACAAATAAATAGCATCATATTTCAATTAAGAAATGAGCGTAATGAAATATTATATGATGCTCCAGAATATATGATGGTAATTCAATATAACTTTTATGAAAAACACGAGATTAAAAAGAGTTTAATATCTATAGACAATACGATGAAAGAAATGTATAATACTATATTATTTTCTATAAACAGATTAAAACTATTATTATGATAATATATATTCTATATGTAGATAGAAAAAATGATGCGAAGATTTGGAGATGCAGGGAGGTCAGTTGGAAATAAACTTGGAGGACTTTTACAATAATCGTCGGGGTCTTGCTTCAGGAATGCAAAACATATTAGGTACAGCAAAATCAGGGATTCGTCTATTAGGACGTGCTAACGAGTTCGTCAATCGTATTGGCGTATCTTCACCCAGACTAAACAGTATAACTAATGGTTTAGAGCAATATGGAAATCCAACTATTGATTTTGCACACAGTGAATTAAATAATGTTGGTTAAATATTTTTGTATTTTTATGAAGTAGTATGATAAACAAAGATAAACTATTAGACAAATGCGAGGCGATGACGCTTTTATGTACGAAATCCTGTACCTATTGGAGTATGGTGAAGTTTTGCTTTAATATTCCGTTGGTACTGACAAGTAGTGCTATTTGTATCATTAATAGCATAAGCGAAGATCCAAAAAGTATGAAAATCCCAAATATTACAGTCAATGCCATAAGTGTGTTGATAATGTGCCTTAATAGTTCTGTGAAAGCCAGTGAAAATTTTGAATGCTTTAAAAGATTATCCCAACAATTTATGATATTATCGCAAGAAATAGAGGGAATGGATCATAATATTGACCAAAAAAAGTGTGTCATCTTACTCTCAAAATATGATAATTTGATACAAGATTGTGCGTTTGAGGAGATACCTTCAAAATATAAACATCAAGTATCAAAAGTATATATAGAAGCAAACCGAAATATCCCAATTCAACTTAACGGAACTATAGGGAATGTATCAAAACGCAATAGTAAAGATATCAATAATAATATAGTGTAACATTAAGAGAATGTCATTTATAGGGGCAACGGGAATAAACGCATTTGATGAAGAAATACAAAACACAAGTAATTATGCGACACGAATAAGTTTAGATTCATCAAATTATACAAGCAATGTAAGTTTAGATTCCTCATATTATACGGGCAATGTAAGTTTAGATTCATCAAATTATACGGGCAGAATTGGTATAAATACATCAAATTATACAGGCAGGATAAACGAAGAATTAAGCGATAGAACAGGATTTCCAGCGTCATTTTTTCCTTTGGATTTACCCTCTGGAGTATATATTCCTGTAAAAGAACATAAGTTAGAAATTGCAGAGGTTTCACAATTAGTAGGGACACATACAGGAGCAATTTACGCAATAGAACAACAAATATTAGGGTTGGTTGGTACAGTAGGTGGAGCAGGAGGGTTAATTGGAGGTGCAATAGCAATTGCAGGAGCAGCGGTCGTAACAGCAAATAAAGCAAATGATAAAGTAGATAATTTAATTTTAACAGCTACAGAAGATAAGGCGAATACATCTAATTATATTCTTAATACTTCTAATATATTAAGTTTAGATTATGATGCTAAAATGTTCAATACTTCTAATAATAATTTATTAAATACATCTAATTATATTCTTAATACTTCTAATATATTGATGTCAGATTGTGACTCTAAAATATTGAATACTTCTAATAATATATCTACAAACATAAACGAAAATGTATTGAATACTTCTAATTATATTCTTAATACTTCTAATATAATGGGGTTAGATTATGATACTAAAATATTAAATACTTCTAATTATACACTTAATACATCTAATGTTATATCTGATAGGATTACCAATTTACCACAACCCAATTTAGCACCTTATAGATTAATCAGCGATAGTTATACAATAGCACAAAATGATACGCAAATATTAAACAATTCTAATTATACTCGTAATACATCCAATGTTATATCCACGAGAATTACCAATTTGCCAGCACCACAAAATTATGTATTACCTACTGCAACAGCGTCAACAGTAGGAGGTATTAGAGTTGGTCTTGGTTTAGCAATAAATAGTACAACGGGTGTTTTAAATGCTGCATCTTATATATTACCTTCTGCATCAATAACTGTAAGAGGAGGAATTAAAATTGGTGATAATTTATTCTTGACTGGAGATGTATTATCAGCACTCACACCACAAAATTTAGTATTACCTACTGCTACAACATCAACAATAGGAGGAATAATGGTTGGAAATAACTTAACAATTAATAGTTCGGGTGTTTTAAATGCTTTAGCACCAGCTAATTCATCACTTTATAGGTTAATTAATGATAGTTATACAATTACACAAATGACACGCAAATATTAAATAATTCAAATTATACTCTTAATACATCTAATGTTATATCCACGAGAATTTCAAACTTACCACAACCTAATTTATCACTTTATAGGTTAATTAATGATAGTTATACAATAGCACAAAATAACACGCAAATATTAAACAATTCTAATTATACGACTAATACATCTAATGCTATATCCACGAGAATTACCAATTTACCACAACCTAATTCATCAATCTATAGGTTAATTAATGATAGTTATACAACACCACAAAATGACACGCAAATATTGAATAATTCAAATTATACACTTAATACATCTAATGTTATATCCAATAGCATTACAATTTATTTCGTTCTTCTCTGACAGTCATACAAAATCCGAAAATGATACACAAACATTGAATAACTCAAATTATACACTTAATACATCTAATATTATATCTAATAATTTAAATAATAAAGTTTCATCTCAATGGACTACATCAGGTTTAGATATAAATTATATTACGGGGAATGTTGGAATTGGCGGAATTAATACATCATATAAATTAAATGTGGAGGGTTCTTTGAAGGTATTGGATTCAATTGCTTCGGCTAATTTATATATTAGCAGTCGTGCAAGTATTGGTGGTTTTAATGATGGTACATGTTCCTTGTTTGTAAATGGATTAATAAAAAGCGATGGGCTTAATGTAAATGGAATAACAACATCAACGGCGACATATACTGATGAATTTCAATTAGAATGGGGAAATGCTTTTTTTAGTGTTAGAAACTCATCAAATCCTACCTTTCAAACATTTCAAGGATTACCTTTAATTATTAATCCTGTAGGTTTAAATAGGGTTGGCATTGGTCTTACAAATCCACGAGAACGATTAGAGAGTAATGGAAATACTATTGTTAATGGGGCTATAACTTCTGCAACCGTTAATACTACATCAATTAATTCAACAAGTATTAACATTACAGATCGTATAGATTGTGCGTTTCTTGTAGCATCACAGAATATATTTGCAGGAAATGCAATGTATATAAATACATTTCCCGTGACTTCGATATATTGGTTTAGTTCTTCAGTGGCTGAATATAACGGATCACGGCAAATTAATATACCTATAAGGGGAACAAATGCAGTTTTATATTTATATTTTGGAGATATAGGGTCTCATACTATATTTTTAAAAACTGGTAATTCATATGTAAGAAGGGTGGGAAATGGTGGAAATAATTGGGACTTTTGCGAAACAAACAGGAATGAGGTTAGATGTTGGTATCATTGGAGAAGTGTTGGTGATAGAATAACAGCCATCACACATTGGTGGAATTGAAATATTATTATATAATAAATGGAACAAGAAATTATAAACGAAACATACGCAGAATATCCAGAAGAAAGAAACCCCGCACTATATTTAAAGTTTAAAAATATTTTATTTGAAAAAAGAAATCAATTATTAAATGAAAGTGATAAATATATGCTGGTAGATTTTCCTATAAATGAAATGAATAAAGACAACATATTAATATATAGGCAAAAATTGCGAGATTATCCTCAATTAAGTTTTTTTAATAATTTTAATGGAGATTATGGGGAAGGTGAGCGATTATTACCAAACTTAACATTAGTCAGATGAATTTACTTATTTTCAATCAAAATTCAAAACATATTCCCCTGTTTGAACTTTTATACCATATTGTTTCTTATTTAAGGAAGCATAGCGAAAGGAAGCCTTGCGATATTTCAAGATATAGTCTTTATTAGCTTCATATCGTTCTTTATTATATGTACTGCGTTTGATCTTAACATCTTGTTGTAGTGTATCTTCCATTAT
>Ga0209390_10009532_pt1 | contig 11630 bp, 11 predicted proteins | sample BON01_FD_187212 | JGI IMG/M metagenome (GOLD analysis project Ga0209390, IMG submission 187212) | Freshwater microbial communities from Lake Bonney liftoff mats and glacier meltwater in Antarctica - BON-01 (SPAdes) (version 2) | ecosystem: Environmental > Aquatic > Freshwater > Ice > Glacier... | reverse complement strand
TAACGTGCTTGCATAGTGCTATCTGACTGGCATGGCTGAGTTATAGTTTGAATTGCGCTCAAAATTTAGGGTAGGGGCAATCGCTCGATTGCCCCTACCCTAAATTTCGCCGATTGCAGCGCGATCGGCATATTTATTGCCCTAGATCGCGGTGGACTCGGGGCTGGTAGCTGAAGCTTCACCTCTGGTGAGAAAGGCGACACATTCAACGTGAGCGGTTTGTGGGAAGAAATCAGCAGGTTGAACGTGGGTGAGCTGATAGTTACCTTGCTCGCACAGGATTTGTAAGTCTCTGGCGAGAGTGGCAGGTTTGCAACTGATGTAGATGATTTGAGCGGGCTGCATCTTATTCAGGGCATCGAGTACAGCTCGATCGCAACCTGTGCGTGGTGGATCTAGCATCACGACATCTGCTTGAATATCCAACTCCGGCAATAATTCTTCAACTTCACCAGTCCGGAATTCGACATTATTGATACTATTGAGCCGAGCATTCAATCGAGCCTGAATCACAGATGCGCTATGTACTTCGATCCCGACTACTCGTTTTACCCGTTTGGATAAAGGTAAGCTAAAAGTACCAATTCCACAATAGGCATCAATTAGGGTTTCTGTCCCCTTGAATCCGACTCGATCGATAATCAGATTGAGTACAGCTTCAGCTTGCTCGGTGTAGATCTGAAAAAATGTATCCGCCTTGAGTTGAAATTGCAGATTGCCAAAAGTCTCACAGATAAACTCTCGCCCTGCAATACAACGAGTTTCTGAGCCAAAGATAGTATTATTGGGTCGATCGTTGAGATTGAGACAGACTCCAACGAGGTTGGGATAACGCTGCATCCAGCGTTGTGCTTGTCCCTCAATGTCTGGGATATTGAGATCTGTAACTACTAAGGTGAGGAGAATTTCCCCAGTCCGACGACCGATTCGGAGCAGTAGATGCCGAAATTTAGGGCGAGTGTCGGGGATATCGGTTACTTGAGTAACCATCGGGCGGTTGCGGAGCTTGGGTTTAGAACTACCTCGATCTGTCGAACCCGTATCTTCATACTGGCTGACGATGATTTGTACTCCAGTGCGCCGCGAACCTGGCTCTCTGGCTCCTTTACTCTCTGGCTGATAAATCTGCCAACCCCGATCTTGAATATCCTGTTTGATTTCAGCCAGGAGGGGGTTCAACCGCTCATCTTGGACCGGACACTGATTGAGATTGACGATTTGATGGGTACCTTTGCGATAGTAGCCAGCTTTGACAGTACCTGAATCGCTCACACCTAGAGGGTAGGTGACTTTATTCCGGTAAGCGAAATTGCCTTGTGCGCCGACAATCGGCGCGACGGGAGGTTCGGCAAATCCACCAATCCGTTTGAGAGCTTGAATTACTTGATTTTCCTTGGCGGTGAGCTGGTAGTCATAGTCAATATGTTGTAATTGACAACCCCCACACTTATCCGCCACGATGCAACTAGGACGAACACGATGAGCCGAAGCAGTGACGACTTCTAATAATTTGGCGTGGGCGTATTGACGTTTGACATTAGTAAGCCTGGCACTGACTAGATCGCCTGTAACTGTATCTGGCACAAATACTACTTGATTACCAACTCGCCCAACGCCTTCGCCACTCTCGCTGATATCGGTAATTTCAACTTCTACTACATCCCCTTGTTTCAATGAATGGTGCTGGAGAGGCTGTTCGCTAGAAACATCAGGAGCCGAATTATCAGGAAACATGGTTGGTTTTGGCAGGGGAGCAATCTACTATCATAACAGCTATTTAGAAACAGGAGCATCTACTATTTTCTCAGTGTCAAATTGAGAGATCTAGGATAGTGAGTGCCTGGTGGATCGATCTGCGGTGCATAATTCGGACGCAAGTTAGATACCTAGAAAATCTCACTAATTTAGGAAGAGGGAACCTTACTAGCGAACAGATTAAGGAATCGATCGAATGCTTGACTGATTTTCTGGAAATTGTGAAAGATAATCGCGCTAGTAAAGGCGGATCTGAGACTTGGCACTTTAGGCTAAATTTATGGCACGATAGATTCGATCGAGTTGCCAATATCTACAGGTTTGCGACTGAAGGGGATCTCCGCAAATCGCCCCGAGATCTCCCAGCCATTCAGATAGACTACTGGCTGGAGCTAATCCGATCGAGTCTGGCTACCCAGCAATATCACCGGATTACTACCAATCCCTCGATCGATGAAGACCGACTCAAATTTAGTCTAGCTGAGGTCTATGTGCCGCTGGGATTGGTAAAAAGACAGCGAACAAGTATTTTTATTTATGCTTTCGATCATTCCACCTTTCAAGAACATTTTACGGCTCGATCGATCGCCGATCGGTATTACTTCTTTACTGGTGATATTGTTAATAATCTAGTAATTTTTAATCTTTATTGGTATAAAACAATTATGTTCTGCTTTAGGAGGTAAGATATTGCCGTCAGTGAGAAAGAAGCATTCATAGCAGCATTAATCAACTTCGATAACTAGTGCGGTAAATTTTATTACTCTCGAGCTTATTTTCTTGCTGCCGCCGCAATTACTAAATTCCCAGAATATATTCATAGTAAAGAAATTATCAACCGATTATTACAACAGCGATTTACTAGATTTATTCCCGCCCAAAATACCTGGAAATTTTATTCATTGCTGACGTAGTATAGGGCAAAGGTCGCACTCAGAAAAGTTGAGTCGCATCGATCCTAACTATAATAGTGTCGCGATCGATACTCTTATCAATATCATCCAAATCGGCAAAATAGAATCTCTAACTCGTAAAGCTATATTTATCTTCGGCAGACTATCGATCCAATTAAATGCAGTTATATCCTGTTACAATACAGAAATTTGAGTGCCTAGATGATTGAATCATTCTTCAGACATAAATACCTTTATTTAATAATATATGTTTAATTAGTTTTAGCAGAAACTAGTCATTTTTTTATCGGTATCGTTGGCGTTGGCACAGCCTCTCGTTCTTTGTAGCGTCTTTTCGGAACGATCCGCTCTGCGTTGATAGAGCCTCCCGTAGAGAAGGGAAAGAGAATCGCTCTCTTCAATATAAAATCTTTAGAAAAATCATCGATCGATCGCGATGATTGTAGACAATAAATTATGCGATCCTCAACTCTAAAACTTGCCCTTACTCACTCCCAATTTTTTTCTACATTCCTGACTGAAGCGGAAATTCTTGAGAGTGAATCTTCAGTCATTTATTCTCGCTAGCTAGAATATAACTGCCACAGCGGGATGAATCTCGGAGATAGTAAATCCCGTTACTAGGATCGGTCATCGATGAAGAACGATCGATAATTTCGGTATGGCGTTGAGATACCCAAGGCTCAACAATTACGAGATCGTTATGGCTAGATCTACCGACTCGTATCAAACCACCATCGGTCGGAAAATCGGGATGAGTATGGAAACTTAGCGATCTCATATATACGGCTAGAATCGATTGGACGATGAACAGAATCTCTGTCACTGCTTCGGCAAGTGGTCGAATTAATTCGCCATTAAATTCTGGGTGCGTGTACAGAATTGGCAAAGTCCAAGCAGGCTGATTGAACTTGTATGAAATCAGCAATTGTTATCTGGCAATTGCGGCGGCTTCATCAATACTCAGTCGCTGTGCTCACGCCTGAGTAAAAGACTAAGAGGATTTCGATCGATCGAGTCGTTGCGGCGGTAGCGGATCGACATTACTATTGGTGCGACTAAATAACACCTGTCGATCGAGTGAGAGTACGGGCTTGCCTGGTTGCGACTAGAGGATTTCCGATGGTAATGGGATCGAGTCGGGATCGCGGATTTCCAGGCGGAGACGGAGCGATTTACCCTGCCCGATGGCGATGCCCTCGCAATATTGAGAACAGGATGTTCATCCACAGATAGAGAACAGAAAAATAGGGGATAGAAATGTGTGAGGAGGTGGAATGATGGATCGTATCCAGTGCCATTATCGGCGATCGACCAATTGTTGTCACGAGCACAAGTAGCAGATATATTATCAAGCTGCTACTTGTGCCCCAAAGTCGCTATACTTACACTGTATAGTCAATCTTCAACTATTCACCTTATGGGCTTAATTGAATTACTAATCCTATTTGGCTTAGGGGTAGGAACGGTAGGATTTATTGATAAGTCTAATCGACGCAAACGCCTAGAATCTGCTTTTTACCAATTATTACGGCAACAGGATAGTCAGATCTCCCTAATTCAGTTGATGGCAATTTCTCAAGTCAATAGCCAGACTGCTAAAATCTTCCTCGACGAACAGATGCGTCTACTCAACGGCATTCCAGAGGTTGATGACGACGGTGACACCTTTTATCGGTTTCCCAAATTGCGACTCCCAGATTCGATCGTCAATGATGACTGGTGAGAGCGATAGGTTTTAGGCTTTGGGTTTTGCGGATGCGCGCACGCCTTTGTTCCCCGACGGTTTAGCGACCCAAATCGCGCTGAGGTCTCCGTCTTCGACATGTCTCGCTTCACTCGCTTACAGCCTGCGTTTGGGTCAAGACAGCGCAACCTTGCAGGCTTTAGGCTTTAAGCTGGGTAAGGGGGAAAAGGATCGAGCAAATATAATTAGTCCCCCCATTTCCCGATCCTCTCATCTTGACGATCGAAACCAAAGTGGAGCCAGAGTGACACATTTATAAACAACCAGAAGGTTGGTAGCTGTAAGGTTGAGGGAAAATTAAGGAATGTAATGTTTTCCACTCAGGGTCAAAGGTGGATACCAGATCGGGATTATGATGAGAGAAATTTGTAAAGTTTCGTAAGAAGAGAACTTTAAATATATGCCTATTCCATTATTAGAATACGCCCCTTCGTCGCAAAATACCCGCGTGAAGGGCTATGAAGTGCCAGGGGATGAGCAGCCAAAAGTATTCTCGACCGATAATTTGCTATCCTCTGGTGAGATTAGCGTCTTGATCGAAGCTGCTTATCGTCAGATTTTCTTTCATGCTTTTGCATCCGATCGTGAAAAGTTCTTGGAATCCCAACTTCGGAGCGGACAAATCACCGTTCGTGACTTTATCCGAGGATTGTGCTTATCCAACACCTTCACCAACAGTTTCTACAACCTCAATAGTAACTATCGGTTTGCCGAACATTGCGTGCAGAAGGTGCTAGGACGCGACGTATTCAACGAAGCTGAAAAAATCGCTTGGTCGATCGTCATTGCTACCAGAGGTCGCGCTGGCTTCATTAACGACTTACTCAACAGCGATGAGTATCTAGAAAACTTCGGTGACAGCATCGTCCCCTTCCAACGTCGGCGGGTGTTACCTTCGGGCGCAAGCGAACTACCCTTCAACATCAAATCTCCACGCTACGATGCCTACCACCGCCGTCAGCTAGGATTCCCCAAAGCTTCCTGGCAAGCTGCTGTACGTGGATACAAAGCTCAAGAGAAACAACCCAAAGCAGGCGATCCCGCTCTATACATGTCAATGGCAAAAAGTCTGGGAGCGGTTGGCAATCAGCCTCAATCAATCTCTGCTTACAATCTTGACTATCTAAAGCTAGTACCCCGTCGCTAAGTTAGTGTAGGTGACTAGATTACTCAAGAGGCTTTCGATCTGTTGCTTTGCCTAATGGTTGAGCGACTCGATCGAAAGCCTCTTTTGTCGTACAGCAATCGCAGATCGGCTAAGACAAGACACAATCGTAGGCATTCTCCAGGTAGCGGATTAGCTAAAATCTAACTTTACACAGATATTGATTCTACTGATGTCGGATTTAGTAAAAATGCCGCTGAACGTTGTGCTGTAGCTCCAGAAACCTGAATCTGAACGAGTGAAATCGAACTATCTTCCAACAAGAAATCGCGAACAGTGACATTATCACCACTATTAAATGTCGTCTCATAAAATATCTCGCGAATCCCTGCTGAAATGATTAGCTTCAGACAAGATAAGCAAGGTTCTAAAGTCACATAAATAATCCCCCCATTTGTAGAAATACCATGTTTAGCAGCTTGAGCGATCGCATTTGCTTCGGCATGGACAGATCTAGATGGCAGCGTTTTACTAGCATTGCAAGCACTCAATTCAGGATAACAATATCCCTGCGTCGTACAATGTACAGAACCCGAAGGAGAGCCATTATAACCTGTAGCAATTACCTGACGGTCTTTGACTATTACCGAACCAACAGGAAAGGCTAAACAGGTGGAACGCGTAGCGGTTAATTTCGCCAACATCATGAAATATTCGTCCCAAGTCGGACGCGAAGAAATATCGTACATTAGGTTTTAGGCTTTAGGCTTTAGCTGTAGGGTGTGTTAGCGTTGGCGTAGCCTAACGGGGGTAATAGCGCGAGCGACCATAATTGTAGGATGGGCACTGCCTACCAGTTAAATATCAGATGACTATAATATAGATATTAGTAAATTACTAAAGGCTTCGGCGTGTAAATTTGAAAGGTAAACGGGTTTTTCCCTGCCATTTTGTCAGAAAAGCTATTGATAAAATGTGGTGGTAGATATGGCTCAAATTCCTTATCAATCGAGTCTAAATTTCGAGGAAAGAATGTATCGCAATTATAGCTTTCTTCAAGACGTGAAAGATAGATAATATCGAGATCGACTAGATTAAGTACCTGCTGATAGAGATTTGCTCCACCACAATAAAATATTTTAGTATCCTTGGATAATTCTATATTCCCGCAATTAATATCGGTTGTAAAACTTAGTTCTGATGCTAGATATTTATCGGCAAATCGCGATCGATACTCATCGGCTGTGGATGTCACGACGATATTTTGCCTACCTTTTAGAGGAGCTTTAGCTCGATCGAACATTCCATCAAAAGTCTTACGTCCCATCACGATCGTATTACCCATCGTCAGGTTCATAAATAGTTTTAGATCCGCTGGATAATGCCAAGGCATATAACCATCTTTACCGATACCACCATCTTTATCGATCGCTGCAATTAGAATTTTTTGCATGATTATATAATTATTCTCTAAACTGCTACTGGTAATTTAATAACTACACCGTGTTGATAATTGACCAATTGGATGCGATCGATATCATCATAAGTCAGATCGAATATCGATCGATCGCCTAATTGACTTAAATCTAATCGCGGTAATTCGTAAGCCTCCCGACTAGCAGCTCGATAAGGCTCGATATGATCGACATATATATGTGCGTCGGTAATTGAGTGATAAAAATCTCCAGGTTCGAGATCGACTTCTCGACAGATTAGTAATAGTAATAATGAATAACAAGTTAGATTAAATGGATTACCAACACAATGATCTGACGATCGCTGTTGGAGGTGTAAATTTAATTTACCACCTTGATAATTTAACGTAAAACTGTGATGGCAAGGTGGTAATTTGCTTACAGTTGCATTTGGTGGATACCAAGCCGTAATATGCAGCCTACGAGATCGAGGGTTGCGCTTTAATTCATCGATTGCCCATCTTAACTGATCGAAACAAGGCAGAGCTATGTTCTTTTCAACGTCGATGATTAGATCGTGTCGATATTTACTATCTGCGAGATTAACTAATGATTCACCATCACATAGATAGTTACTATCTTCACGCCGAATTGGAGCCAAATAATCGGGAACTGGATAATATCGCCAAAATCTACCATAAGCAGTTTCTAAATTACCATCCGTATCACTCCAAGCATCCCAGATTTTAGTATGCTTTTGGAGATTGCGAATATGCGGTTCGCCAGATAGATACCAAATCATTTCTGTTACCAAACTCCGCCACTGAATCTTCTTGTGAGTCAAAATTGGGAAAGCTTCAGCAGTCACAGGTAGCCGATAACTCAGTCCGAATAATGAGACTGTATCCGTACCAGTGCGATTGGTTTCTCTGGTACCCTCGGAGAGGATGCGATCGAGGATATCTAGATAAGTACGATCTACTATGTTCATATACGATCGAGTGTTTTGCCAAAGCCTAATATTCTATCATGCGATCGTCTCATATTATTTGCGGTCAATCCCAAATCTATGTTACTGCTTTATCATCTATGGAAACAATCTTTTCTTTTTGAAAAATACGATCGACGGATAAGAGAAGCAGTAGTTGCGATGGAGAACAAAAAGTAATGGCTCTCAAAATTCGATATTCTACCATTCGCTCGACTCGGTTGAGACAGATACCCGACTTCTTAGAGAAGTCGGGTATCTCGCAGTAATTTAAACTCCGGTGTGTCCAAATCCACCCTTCCGTTCGCCCACCGTTGTCAATTCCTCCACTACTCGCTCCTGTGCCACACATACTTCTAGAAACATCACTTGAGCAATTCTCGCGCCATGACTAAATAGATGCAAATCCACACCGTGATTGATCAGTCCAATTCCTACCCAGTCGGGATAGTGTTCGTCTACAATTCCTGGCGCGTTGATGACCGCGATCGCATTTCTGCACGCTAGACCACTTCTGGCACATACTAGCATCGTCGCAATCTTGTCGGGTTGGTCGGTCCTCAATCCGACCTTGAACCCAGTATTGATGATTTTATGCTGACCTGGAGCGAGGCTAAAAAAGCGGAGTTGCGGTTCGGATTGTTGCAATAGATCGAGTGTCAACTCAGTGGCTATTTTCTTGCCATTAATATACACCGCACCTAGCGGATACTCGATCGAGAAACTACTCACAGTCGCTCGAAAAGACTCCCAAAAACCATCTGTGGGCACTGGTAAATAAGCCTTCACATCTAGAGCTGCCGACCTGTCTACGGCTCTGTGAGGTCTAAATCCTGGCTCGGCTAGTACGTATTCAACTGAAATCACACGATTATGCTCACATTAATTCCGGTTCTATACTCTATCAATTTTTATTACACTCGATCTCTTAAAACTTAACTAATTTTTACATAAATAATCCCAATAATTTAGAATCCAGATCGAATTGTAAATTTTCGCCCATTTCCGCGCAACTTAGTTAGTAAGTAGCTAGGCGCAATTAAATATAAAACGATCGAGTGCATATTCGCCTGCGACACTTCGGGATTCCATGCCCGCCATCACAGCCTTAGCTAAATCATCCTCTTTGAGCAATCATCTCAAACGATCGCTGCTCAAATCACCCCCGCGTTCTTGCTTGAGCGTTTAATCTCAAGATATCTGCCCTGTCACGGGTTCGCTGCGGCACTGTTTGAGCTAAACGTAGCTCTATTGACAGGTAGCAAGCTGTGCGGGTGAGCCATAAATCGCTATGCTAGAGCAGAAGATTATATAAAGATCGATATGAGCTTGGAATATCCTGACAATTTGCGCTATGTAGATACACATGAGTATGTAGGCTTAACCGCAGACATCGCCACCATCGGCGTGAGCGCCTTTGCGGTAGATCAGTTGGGAGATATCGTCTTTGTCGAATTGCCAGAGGTTGGCGACACGATCGTCAAGGGTAGTGCATTTGGCTCGATCGAGTCTGTCAAAGCTGTCGAAGATCTCAAAGCCCCAATTAGTGGCAAAGTCATCAAGCGCAATGATAAAGCGATCGATGCTCCAGAAATTATTACTGGAGACCCCTATCACACTGGCTGGCTGCTCGAAGTCCAAGTTGAAAATCCTAGCGATCTCGATGATACGATGTCGGCTGCTGAATATCGGGGGAAAGTTGAAGGGGCTTAGAACCCAACCCACCGGATCGGGCACCCCTGTCTTGTCATACTCTACGCTGGAGGTTTCCGCTCGCGCCTTTGTGAAGGCAAGCAAGTTCAACGTAAACTGTGATATGGGGGTGCTGACCCCGAAGCCCTGTTCTGGCATAGAGTTAGAATTGCTGGCAGTGAGGGAAGTTTATTGAAGAATTAAAATATTTCCGGTAGAGTAGTTAGTATTAATAAGTGTAATTCAGCAGTTTGAGGTAGGGTAAAATGTTACGCCGTAATATCTCGATCGGTTACCTCGCCTCTTGCTTAACTATTAGTTATATAGGTAACGTAATGAGTAACCAAGACGCTGCCTTGTCTCAAAGTGAGCCATCGATAAAATATGATGGTCAGTCTGTAAGACAAGAAAAAAAATATCAGCCGATTCCGGGCGTAGCTAAGCAGAAAAATCCAAGAGGATTGGCAAAAAGGACTCGTCCTAAGGATAGAGTGATGCAGAGGAAGATTATTAGTGGCTAACAAGATTTCACTACAACGGCTTAACAAGCGACAAGTTCGTGCTTATATTCGAGATAATAATTGTTTGATTGACCAGTCGCTAAATTCTCAAACACCAAGCAACTTACTATTTGTTTTTGATAAAACTTATCAGTGTGCCAACGGAGAAATCTTGGCAGTTAGTAAGGCTGGTACTGGAAACCTGTATGATTCTATCAATGATTGGCAAGCTGGGCTTGATGAATTGATTGACCTTGGAAACCGTGAACCAGTTCACATCCTTTACAGCCAAATTCCCAGTCAAGAGCGGTTTGTTGAAGAAATTCCATCCCTAATTTCAAATCTAGCTAAAGAATTTGAACTCGGTTCTTCCGAACTCGATCGAACTCTAGGAAGTTTATTGATTTTAGATCGAGCTATTGCAAGCAAGAATAGACAAGATTATATAGGCGATAATAGTAACCGGAAAATCTTAAGTTCATTGATAGCATATATTGGAGAGGTCATCAAATCGGCGATTAACGGAGAGTGGCAAACTAAACAAAATAGTGGCTGGGGATGGGAGCCAATAATTATCGATCTAAACGGCAAAACTTCTTCATTTTGTATTATGGTGTTTGATGAGCTTTATGAAGCAGAGGAAAGTAGCTTTTATGATATTGTATCGATACTAATTGAGTCTCATCAGCAGTAAGTCAAATCCAATTTAAATACCTACTTCAACTTAAAATAGAAGATTAGAGCTAAAGTGTAAGTTAGGAAAATTGCCACCAGATTTTTAGTCGTAAAGTAAGTCTTAGCAATCAGTCCCCAAATTCACCTAGATCCAGTAAATTATAAATACAACATCTATACCGATCGCTATGACGCAATCCTTACCCAGATTTACTCAGCCTGCCAAGAGTCAGACAAACTCGACCCAATTCCCTACAGATGCTGAATTCATTCAGCGGCATATCGGCCCGCAACCTGCCGATATCGATAAAATGTTGGCAGTATTGGGTGTAGCTAGTCTGGATGAAGCGATCGAGCGCACGGTACCCGCAGGAATTCGATTGACTCAGCCTCTGGCAATTGAAGCAGTCCAGAGCGAATATACAGTCTTAAATAAACTCAAAGAAATCGCCGCCAAAAATCAAGTTTTCCGGTCTTATATCGGTATGGGCTATGCTAATTGCATCACCCCGACCACGATCCAACGGAATATTTTAGAAAATCCTGGTTGGTACACACAATATACGCCTTATCAACCAGAGATCGCTCAGGGTAGGTTAGAAGCACTGCTCAATTATCAGACGATGATCGTGGATCTGACTGGTATGGCGATCGCTAATGCTTCGCTGCTCGACGAAGGTACAGCAGCAGCGGAAGCCATGAGTATGAGTTATGGTATTCAGAAGACGAAATTCAATATATTCTGGATTTCCGAAGCTTGCCATCCCCAAACTATTGACGTAATTAAAACCCGTGCGTTGCCATTAGGAATTGAAGTCATAGTTGGCGACCACAGATCG